>JAEEGI010011506.1_pt1 | contig 19080 bp, 15 predicted proteins | sample 8958751 | NCBI WGS metagenome assembly JAEEGI01 (sample SAMN16246545, study PRJNA631951) | gut metagenome | biome: gut microbiome; feature: rumen; material: KS-attached | host: Bos | place: Iran: Karaj | collected 2018-10 | reverse complement strand
CGAGCGTTTCAATCTCGGTGTTCAGCGTATCGGCCTTTTTCTGCACGATGTCGATCTGATCCTGCAGCGTATCGAGATAGGCCTGCTCCTCTTCCTTCTTGCCGGCAAAGTCTTTCAGCTTTTGCTTGTTCGCCGCAATCTCGGCTTCGATGCGGCTGACCTCCTGTTCCAGCTCCGCCATGGTGGCGGCATGCGCCGCAGGCAGACGCAAAGCCGGCGTGCCGACGCCGAGAAGCAGCAGCACACCGAGCAGAACACAAAGGCATTTTTTCATGGAAAGACCTTCTTCGTCGGGAATTACAGATAGTTGGACGGGTTGACCTTCACGCCGTTTTTGCGGATCTCAAAATGCAGGTGCGGACCGGTGGAATTGCCGGTGGAGCCCACGTTCGCGATCTGCTGGCCCTTGCTGACCGTCTGGCCGGTGGAGACGCACAGATTCGAGCAGTGACCGTAAAGGCTGGCGTAGCCGTCGCCGTGGTCGATGATGACGTAGTTGCCGTAGCCGGTGTTGCCCCAGTTGGCCGCAATCACCGTGCCGCCGCGCGAGGCGTAGACGGGTCTGCCGTAGATGCCGCCGCCGGCAATGTCGATGCCGCCGTGGAAGCTCCAGCCGGAGATCGACGCGCTGCGGTTGCCGTAGCCGGAGGAAATGCAGGTGCCGCCGCCCACGGGGTAGCCCCAGGAGCCGCCGCCCGAAGGCGCGGGCTCGGACGACTGGGTCGTCTGACCGCCCTGCTGCGCCTGCTGGCGGGCCAGCTCTTCGGCGCGCTTGCGGGCCGCTTCTTCGGCCGCCCGGCGGATGATGGCGTCAATCTCGCGGTCGGCTGCGGCGCGCTCGTTCTGCAGCTTGCTGATGTAGTTCTTATAGACGGCGCTGTCGCGGTCGAGCTTTGCAATGACGTTGTTGACCGCACGGTAGTTCTTTTCCAGATTGGCGATGGTGCGCTTGAACTCGTTTTGCTTGGCTTTGAGTTCGTTTTTCTTTTCGATCTTTTCGTCCTTGGTCGCGTGGACGGCGTCTTTCTTTTCCTTGAGCGCAACCTTCTTTTCCTTCAGCTCGGCGCGGGCCGCCTTGAGCTTCTGAACGATGGCCTTGAAGTGGTCGATGGCCTTCTTGTCGTTTTCGCTCATGCGCTTCATCATTTCCAGATGGGTCAGAAAGCTCGCCAGCGAATTGGAGCCCATGAGAATCTTGAGGTTCGATTCATTGCCGTTGACGTAGGAATTGCGCAGCTTGGTGGAAAGCTCGCCCTTGGACGCGTCAATCTCTTCGCGCGTTTTGACGATACGTTTATTCAGCTTGTCAATTTCGCTTTGCAGCTTTGCCATCTCTTCGCGCAGCTTGATGATCTGCTTGTTGAGCACGTCGATTTCCTGATCGATGCCGTCGATCTGTTCGCCCAACGCGTTGGCCTTGGCCTGGTTCGCGTCGATCTGGGTCTGCAGCGCGTCGAGGTATTCCTGCTGCTTGTCCTGTTGTTCTTTGAGTTCGTTGAGCTTACTTCTGTTCGCGGAGATCTCTTTGTCGATCTCATCGATCCGGTCTTCCAGCTCCGCCTTTGTGGCCGCCGAGGCCAGCTGCGGCGCGGCAAAGATCGCCGTGAAAAGAAGAACAAGGCATAACAGTGCCGCAAGGGCTCGTTTTTGCATCGTTGTTCGCTCCTTTCTTTTTATGCAGTCCTGCCCCGCGTTACAGATTCAGCGCGGATTCGCTGCCCTCTTTTTTCAGATAGCGCAGCAGCGACATCACGCTGCCGAACGAGCCGAGCAGAATGCCCGAGACGATGTAGCCGCCGATGAAATAGGGCAAAAAGTCTGTGATGGAAAACGTTTTGGACCCGAACAGGCCGAACAGGGACGACAGCGCGTCGCCCTCGGTAACCTGCAGCACGTAGGTCAGGCCCATGGCCAGCAGGCCGGAGATGAAGCCGATGAAGATACCCTCGATCATGAACGGCCAGCTGATGAACGCGTTGGTGGCGCCCACGGACTTCATGACCTGAATGTCGATCTTGCGCGAGGCCATGGTGATGCGGATCGTGTTGGCGATGATGAACAGCGACACAACGATGAGCACCGCCACCAGCACCAGACAGATCAGCGTGATGCTTTTTTGCAGCGTGGAGATCTGGTTCACGATCTCCTGGCTTTCGCGCACGGCGTCGACGTTGGTCACCGTCTTGATCTGCGCCAGCGTTTCGTCAAACAGGTCGATGTTGCTCACCGTGACGCGGAACGAATCGGGCAGCGGGTTTTCGATCACGCCCTCGAGCAGATCGCGGTCCACGCCGAACTCGTTGAGCTGTTCGTTGAAGCCCTCTTCCTTGCTGACGTAATCGACGTCAGTGACGTTTTCGATGGCGCGCAGGTCGTTGCCGACCTGTTCCACGGCGCCGCGTTCGATGTCGTCCTTGACGAAGACGACCACGACGTTCTGGCTTTCCACGTCGTTGACGAGGTTGCGGATATTGAGCACGAGGATGAACGACACGCCGATCAGCAAAAGACACGCGGTCAGAACGCTGATGGACGAAAGCGACATGGTGCTGTTGTTGAAGACGTTGCGCACGCCCATCTTTGTCAGATAGGTCGTGTTGAGACCGCCGTTGCGGTTCTTTTTGCGGGCAGCTCTGTCCATTTTAGCCATTGTCGTCACCTGCTTTCTCTTCGGTTTCGTCCGGGACCGGCAGCTCCTCCGGCGGCAGGAACGCTTCCGCCGGCGCCGCTTCGGCGGGCAGATCGAAATCGGGCTGCGGCGCTTCTTCGGCGAATTCCGCGTCGAACGTTTCCACCGTCTGGCTGGTCTCCAGCGTCTGCGCCGCCTCCTGCGCGGCCATGGCGGCCTTCATCTCGGCAAAGCGCTTTTCGGCGGCCTCCTGGGCCTGCTTCTCGCGGACCTGGGCGGCCAGCGCTTCGGCCTTCAGCTTTTTCTGTTCGGCGCGCGAGGGCATATCGGAGACGATCTTGCCGCTTTCAATGGTCACGATGCGGTGGTCGAACTGATGCACCAGCTCGAGGTCGTGGGTCACGACGACGACCGTGGCGCCCAGGGAGTTGATCTTGTCGAACAGGCTCATGATTTCGCCTGAAAGCACGGGGTCGAGGTTGCCCGTCGGCTCGTCGGCAATGATATAGCTGGGGTTGTTGACCAGCGCGCGGGCGATGGCGACGCGCTGCCGTTCGCCGGTGGAAAGCTGGTTGGGCAGATGCTTGGCCTTGGCGGAAAGATCCACCAGCTTGAGCACGTAGCGCACGCGCTTGCGGATGATGCGCTCGCCCAGACCGATCACGCGCAGCGCGAACGCCACGTTGTCATAGACGGTCATCTTCGGAATCAGGCGGAAATCCTGGAACACGATGCCGAGCATACGCCGCAGATAAGGCAGCTGCTTTTTGCGGATTTTGGAAAGATTATAGGGACCGACGATCACGGAGCCGGAATCGACTTTCTCCTGCCCCATGATCACGTTCAGAAACGAGCTTTTGCCCGCGCCGGACGCGCCCACGATAAAGACGAATTCGCCGTCGCCGATCTTGACGGAAACGTCGTCGAGGGCGACCACTTCGTTCGTCTTGTATTTCATTGAGACATTTTTAAATTCAATCATAACAGAATCACTTTCAAATCATCAGGTATTTCGCATGTCTGGTGTTTCGTATTTCAACGTTTCGATCAGTATTTGACCGGCTTGGCGTCCAGATACTTTTTGACCATGAGGGCCACTTTGAACACGATCGCGTCGTCGAATTCGCGCAGATCGAGCCCGGTGAGCTTCTTGATCTTTTCCAGACGGTAAACCAGCGTATTGCGGTGGACAAACAGTTTGCGGGAGGTTTCGGACACGTTCAGGTTGTTTTCAAAGAATTTCTGAATCGTAAAGAGCGTCTCGTGGTCGAGGCCGGAGATGGAGCCCTTTTTAAAGATCTCCTTGAGGAACATGTCGCACAGCGTGGTGGGCAGCTGATAGATCAGCCGCGCGATGCCGAGGTTCTCATAGGTGATAATGATCTTCTCGGTGTCGAAGACCTTGCCGACCTCCAGCGCGATCTGCGCTTCCTTGAAGGAGCGCGGCAGATCCTTGAGGCCGACCACGATGGAGCCGATGCCGATGACGGTGTTGACGAAATATTCCGTGTGCAGCGTGTCGACGATGGAGCGCGCCAGCTTTTCAAGATCCTTGATATCGTTGCCGGTGCGCAGCTCCTTGACAAGCGCAAGATCGGTCTCGTTGATGTTGATCACGAGATCCTTCTGCTTGTCGGGGAAGAGCTTCTGCACCGATTCGTTGACGGGCACCTCGGGGCGCTCCTTGGTGCGGATAAGCAGCACGCAGCGCGGCACCTCGTTGTTGAAGCCGAACTCGCGGGTCTTCAGATAGATGTCGCCCGGGAGGATGTTGTCGAGGATCACGTTCTTGACGAAGTTGATGCGGTCATACTTTTCGTCGTAATACTGTTTGATCCCGTTGAGCGACACGGCGATCAGGCGGGCATAGTTGAGCGCGGGCTCATCGTCGCCGTCCACGAACACGGCGGAATCGGGATGCATCTGCACGCCGATGGGCATATAGGTCTTTCCGCCGATGACCTTCGCGTCGGACGACGCGAGCTCCTCGCGGATATCGACCTGGGCGGATTCGCCGATTCTGCGCAGATCGCTGCAGCAGATGATGGTGCCGCTCGCGTCGACCACGCCGATGGTCCGGTCAATCGCGTCCTTCATCTGGTGGATGATTCCCTGAAAAAGCCTGTTAGACATAACTGCATGTCCTCCTATCATGGATTCGTTTGCCTTTGTATCTCGGTTTAGACAATTTGACTATCGTCACTTTTACCATTATACAAAATCTATCGGCAATTTGCAATATAAATCCGTAATTTTTTTAGGTATTTTTTCAGTTTTTGCTTTTTCAAAGAGCTTTTTTTGTGCGATACGGCTTTTTTAGGGGCTGTTTTTGGAGTTTTTTTCGTCAACTTACCATTGTGAAAATGTTACAACAAATCAGCCAAATCCGCCAGACACAGCGGATTGCGGGGCCGGGTTTGTGCAGTCTGTGCAATAAACCAATAAAAATCTTAAGATATTGACTTTAAACCTGGTTTAATTCTGCGCCTTTGTGTTTTCGGCGCAAAAAGAAAACGCCCGGGCGTTCCGGGCGCTGAAAAGGGCTCAGTGCTTAAAGCAGGCGTTATAGTTTTTGACCCAGCGCAGGACCTTTTCGGGGTCATACGCTTTCGGCATAGCGGCTGTGACGGCCGAGACCACGCCGATCTCGCGGCCGAGCCGCAGAATCTTTTTGAGCACGGCGGGGTTCTTGACAAGGCCGCCCGCCTTGGTGCGCAGGTCGTCCATCGTCATGCCGGAGAACATCGCCGCCAGGGATGTGGAATCGGCGTCGATGGTCATATCGTCGGCGTTGAGGATGCCGGTTTCGAAGATATAGTCGAGGTCGGCGGGCACGAGCCGCGTCAGCAGAAGCTTGACGCAGGCCAGCGGCGCAAGGTTCGCGCCGATCTTATTGTAGAAGTCGCACTGGTACTTCCACAGCGTGCGGGCGCTGTATGCGCAGTCGGCGTCGGCCGTCACGGCGTCGCACAGAAGCTTTGCCGCCTTGAGGCTGTTGGCGATGCCGGAGCCGATGATGGGCACCGTCATGAACGCCGCGTCGCCGATGGCGGCATATCCGTCGGCCACAAGCACGCCCAGCGGCTGCCGCACGGGGATGCGGACGAACTGGCCGCCGCGCACGATTTCCGTGCCGATGGCGGGATTGTCGCGCCGCAGCGATTCGAGCGAACGCTCCACCTCGGCAAGATCGAACGGCTCAAACCGGCCGATCAGCACGTCTGTGTGCGTCTCCTCGGCGGCCACCCAGCAGATGCCGAGCTTGCCCTCGCGCAGAAGCTGCACCTTGAATTTGTCTTCCTTCGTTTCGCAGGCTTTGTTGAAGAACGCGCGGTAGACGAAGAACTGCTCATAGGGCTCCACCTCGTTCTGGATGCCGAGGAAGGCCGGCAGCTGAGACCGCACCGGCGACGCGACGCCGCAGGCGTCGATCACCAGATCGGCATAAACCGCGCCCTGCGGCGTGCGGATGCCGACCACGCGGTTGCCGAGCAGGATGGGGCCCTCCACCTCGCAGCCGAACACGAACCGCGCGCCGGAGCGCTCGGCATGGTCGATCAGATGGTCGTAGATTGCGGTGCGCTCCATCTGGATTTCGAGCTTATCGGGATCGGTGTGTTGCTGCAGCCGGACCGTTTCGCCCGGACCGAGGAAGGTCATGTCCTGCTTCAGGCAGAACTTGTCGGGCGCAGGAAGATCCATCTCCGCGGCATAGAAGCCCTTTTTATCGAAGATATCCGTCCAGTCATAGCCCATGCGGTCGCGGGTATTCTTTTCATAAACCGTAACGTCGTAGCCGCGCTTGGCCAGCAGATGCGCCGTGGCAATACCGCCGTGACCGCCGCCGGCAACGATGATGGATGGCGCCATGGAAACAACCTCCTCGCGGGCGGCTGCGCCGCCCCTTCTGTTTGGTTTCATTGTAGCACAGGCCGCCGCGAAAATCAACGATTTATGAACGAATTTTTAATGAAAACTTACAAGATAATGCAGATCAGGCCGCTGCAGCCCTCGTTGATGACACGCTCCAGCGTTTCCTGCAGCTTGCGGCGGGCCTCAGCGGGCATTTTGAACAGCTTGTTGTGGAGCCCCTCGTTGACCAGCGCGCTGAGCTTTTTGCCGAAGATGTCGGACGCCCAGATCTTCTGCGGGTCCTCCTCGAACTCCTTGAGCAGATACATAATCAGCTCCTCCGACTGGCTTTCGCTGCCGACCACGGGCGCAACAACCGTGTTGATCTGCGCCTTCATCATGTGGATGGACGGCGCGGACGCCTTGAGCCGCACGCCGTAGCGGCCCCCCTGCTTCATGATTTCGGGTTCCTCGAGCGTCATCTCCTCCGGCGTGGGCAGAACAATGCCGTAGCCCTCGCGCTCCACGTCGTCCAGCGCGGCGCGGAAGCGGGCAAAATCGCGGTTGGCGCGGGCAAGCTCGCAGACCGTGCGCAGCAGCTGCGCCTCGTCGGCAATCTCCAGCTCCGCCGATTCCGAAAGCACGGCATAGAACAGCGCCGGGTCGAGCTGCAGCACCGCGGTGACGCTGCCGGCGGAAAGGTCTGTGCCGCGCACCGCGCCCGCAGCGACGTTTTCATGGCCGCAAAGGCGCTGCACAAACGGCGCCACGTCGCGGACCAGACGCAGGGAGGCCGCCTCCTCGCGCACGGCCGCGGTCAGCGCCGCCCGCAGCGGATGACTGCGCGGCAAAGAGAGCAGCCACGGCGGCAGATCCAGCCGCACCTCGGCAAGCGGGAAGGAATACAGCAGCGTCTTCATGACGGCGCAGATCTCGTCCTCCGTCAGCGCCGTGCAGTCCACGGGCATCACGGCGGCGCCGTAGCGCTGCGAAAGCGCGGCGGCCAGCGCAACGGTCTCGTCCGCCGCGGGAACGGCGGAATTCAGCAGAATGATAAAAGGCTTTTGCAGCGTCTGCAGCTCCGAGACAACGCGCGCTTCGGCCTCCTCGTAATCGCTGCGCGGAATTTCGCCGAACGAGCCGTCGGTCGTGACGACCAGGCCGATGGTGGAATGCTCCGAGATCACCTTCTGCGTACCGATCTCCGCCGCGAGGTTAAACGGAATCTCGCGCTCAAACCACGGGGTGTGTACCATGCGCGGCTGCTCGTTTTCCAGATAGCCGACCGATCCGGGCACGATATAGCCCACGCAGTCGATCAGGCGCACGCGCGGGGTCACGCCGGGCTCCAGCGTCACCTCGGCCGCCTGCTCCGGGATGAACTTCGGTTCGGTGGTCATGATGGTCTTGCCGGTGGCGCTCTGCGGCAGCTCGTCCGCGGCGCGCTGCTTTTTTGCGCCGTCTTCCATGTGCGGCAGAACCAGCACGTCCATAAAGCGTTTGATGAACGACGATTTGCCGGTGCGCACCGGACCGACGACGCCGATGTAGATGTCTCCCTGCGTGCGCTTGGCAATTGATTGATAGATGGATTCCGGCATACACATTCCTCCGCCTGGCATTTTATTGTTGCTAATGAGTATGCGGCGCGAAGGAAGAATATGAAAGGCCGTCGGAGATTTCAAAGGAAGAAGTCATACGCCGGCATCTGCTGTATTCCGGGAACATATGGGCGCGCCTGTTCAAAGAAGGCAAAAAAGAACAGGACGCACTTGCTTTGGAGCCGGCGTTGCAACCTTGCGACGCCGACCCCTTTGCGTCCTGTTGATTTGATGATGTAGTTTGCTCTGCGCGGAAAGCAACAGCCCCATGGCGTCCCTTCCGTCAGGAAGCGCGCGGATCAGGCATTCACCAGCACAAGCAGGCCGAGATCCAGCACAAGCATGGTCATAAACGCAAGCGGGCCCATAAAGAACGCCAAAATATTCGCGCCGGCAACGACCTTGACCGGCATGGTGGTTTCGGCGTGCGAGATATTCTGCCAGACGAAACGGACGTCCGCACCGCTGCGGCAGAATTGGTCGAGGCCGAGGTTGCCGTCGGGCGCTTCCGTGAAGCCGCATTGCGCAATGGCGTCGCAGAACAGCCTTGCCATCTCTTCGTTTTTCAAGGTGATTCTGCTTTCCATGCGAAGCTCCGTTGCCGGCTCTTCGCGGCGCAGATGGCCGGGCTTGAAGCCGGTGCACCACCAATAGGTATCATAGGGACGGGTGAACTGCCGTTCATAGGTGTCGAAGCCGGTGGTATCATGATACAGCGTCATCTCCATCGGCATCCAGTCGCCGCTGCCCGCGCACTGATAGGTGGTGAAGGTTCCGTCGGCCCGGCCCGTGTGGCGCTTGGTATAAATGCCCATTTCGCTGCCGTAAAAGACAAAGCCGTACTGCCCCTTCCAGAACTGGAACAGCCAGTCCTTCCCGTCATAGGTAAACTTGACGCGAACATAGTCTGTTTCCAGCATTGCATAAGGCGCAACCAGATCATAAAACGCAGAAAAGCCCATCGCCTTTTGCCAGGCCTGCTTATCGTTAGCATAATAATAATCATCCTGATAGCTGTATTGATAGCTGAGGATCTGACGGTTTTTCAGATAATCTCGAATCGCATTGCCGCGCTTGACCACATAGAGATCCACGCTGGCGGAAGCTTCTTTGCCGTCGCCGGAGGCTGTTACGCTGATCGTCACCTTGCCGACCGCAAGGCCGGTGACCTTGCCGGAACGGCTGACAGCGGCTTTCAGCGGATCGCTGCTCTTCCACCGCAGCGAGGGTTCGCCGGAAAACCCGGCTGTCTGCGCCCGCAGCTGAAGAGAATCGAACACGGGCACTTCAATGCCGTCGGAAGAGATGGCAACCGAAGCCTCGCCCTGCGCCTGCGCCTGCAGCGAAGGCCCGAACGCGGCAAACAGCGCCGCAGACAAAACAAGCAGCGCAAGCGCGTATACAGTCAGTTTTTGAAAATGCTTCATCGTCTTATCCTCCTTATCTGATCGGGATACAAAAACCCCGTTTTATACTTCGTCAAAGGCCAGCGGACGGCAATAGAGCTTTGTGCGCGCAGGGTCGGCGCAGGACGGCGGGGCAAGGGTGATGTCATGCGGCTCGCCCGGCGGCAGCAGACCGCTGTCAAGCTGCCCGTTGAGATAGAGCTTAAGCACGCCGCTGTCTTCGCGCACGGCGCAAAGCTGCACCATGTCGCGCACGTCGGCCCGCGAGCGCAGGCAGCTTTGTCCCACGCGGAACAGCACGTGATTCTGGTCGATCGTGACCGCCGCGTCGCCGCCCTGGCGGAACAGCTGCTTATCGAGCAGCGGATCGAAGGTGATCTTCACGGAAAAGCCGCCCTTCCCCTGCAGGCCGCCGCTGCGCAGAACGCCGTCTTCGGCAAACGGAAAGCGCAGCAGAAGCGTCTGCGGCTGCCCCAGCGGATCGCGCAGCCCGCAGAGCGTCTGCTCGCTGCGCTCGTTGAAGGCGTAGCGGAAACGCAGCACGGCCGTGCAGCCGTCGCAGGTCGGCGCGGCCGACTCCACCGGATTCGATTCGCACCGCGCGTTCTGCCAGAACAGCGGCCGGTCGGTCTGCACCTCAACGGTGTGCGCGTCTCTGGCGCGGACGCGCGTCACCTGCGGCGCGGGAATTGCGCCGAAGCGCAGGATCTTTGTCTGATACGGCGCCAGAGAGACGGTCAACTCGTCGCCGAAGCTGAATGCCCCGAGTTCGCCGGTCTCTTCAAGCGGCAGCAGCTGCGCCGCCGGCGAAAGCGCAAAGCTCTTTTTCACGCCGAGCGTTTCATCCAGCGCGCCCGACCACGTCTGCGGCTTGTCAGCGGGGTTGCGCAGCGTCAGAAGGCCCGCGTTGGCGTCGAAGGCCGCATAGCCGCAGATTTCTCCCTGCAGCGGGTCGCCGCCGAAGAAGACCGTATGCCGCAGCAGCGGGCGGTTCTGCGCCGCGAAGGCTTCCGCGGCGCGGCAGACGCGCCACTTCTGCGGGGTCATTTTGCCGCAGCCGAAATAGAACTCGCCGAGGTTCGACCCGCGGGCGGCCACCGCGAACAGATAGGCGAAGAATTCCTCGTCCGTCATCTCCAGCTTCGCGTGTGCGCCGTAGATCGGGTCGTGGTGATAGAGCCGCGCGGGCGGCACGCAGAACTGCCGCACGGCGTAGAAATCGTAATAGCGGCCGTCGCGGTAGGTCAGGGCAGTGCTGAACGCAGGCTCCCCTTTTTTGCCCTTGGTGAAGCCGATATCCAGGCTGTTCTGGATCCAGAGGCTTTGCACCCACTGAAACAGCCACGGGCTCGGCGTTGCATAGCTGGTCAGGTTGAGAAAAAGGGGCCGCGGGCTGCTTTGGTGCAGCCGCTCAAACAGATCGATCCAGGATTCCCACAGATCGCTGTAGTAATAGAGGTCGTCCTCGCCGCCCACGGCGTGGTCGTGCAGCTTGCTGCGGCAGGGCTCCGCAGCCATGCCGTCGATCTTCCAGTAGCTGAGGCCGCCCTCGCGGTTCTGCGTCTGCATGAACTGCGCCAGCTTGTCGCAGTAGCGGCGGGAAGCCACGCAGATATCGCGGCTCTTTTTGTGATAAAAGCCGTTGTGCGCCGCCTCGATCCGCTTGCCGAAGGACGCCGTCTTGCCATTGTAGCCGCCGCGCGGACCGATCCACAGGCCGAGCGACGCCCCCGTGGCGCCGACCTTCTGCGCCAGCGGCGCAAGTCCCTGCGGGAATTTTTCGTTCATGGTCCAGAACGGGGCGTCGTAATCGTTCCAGCCGTCGTCGATCACGAAGGCGTCCATGGCCGGACAGCCCGCTTCGTTGCGGTCGCGGTCGAGCTGCAGCACGTCCTGCTCCAGCGTTGTTTCGTCAATGTCCAGCATATGGTCGAACCAGCCGTTATACTGCACGCGCGGCCTTGCGGGGCGGGCAATCCTTTCGATATAGCCGAAGAACGCGGCGCGCACCGCCTCGATCACGGCGGAGGAGGCCGCGCCGTAGACGCAGCGGTCGGTTGCAAGGCTCCCCTCCTGCCCCAGCAGGCGCAGAAGCGGCTTGCCGTAATAGCGGCGGGCTGAGGCCACGCCGTCGCGGATCGTGTTGTGCGCGGCGGGGAATTCACAGCCGAAGAAGCAGTTGTCGATGAAGACCGGCTGACCGAGCGACAGCGGCACGGGGCCGACGAGCGCCTTTTTCTGCGCGGGCAGGCACCAGCCCGCAGCGCCCTGCGGCATGACGAACGGCGCGAAGTCGATGGAATCGAGCACCGCGGGGCCCTTGACGCGGTCGCTTTGCAGAATCAGCCGGGCGCGCACAAAGCCGTCGGCGTCGCCGAGCGCGGCTTCATAGGTCAGCGCGAGCCTGCACCCGCGCACACGGAACGGCGCGAAGAAAAGCCGAAGCGTCTGCGTTCCGCCCTGCCGATCCAATGCGGCGTCGCGCACCTTCAGCTCGTCGGCGCGGATCGTTTCGCCGCCGAGCAGGCTTTTGAACCGCAGCGCAAACAGCGCGGAGCCCTCGGCCGGCGTGAACGCAAGCCCGCGGGTTGCTTCGCGCAGCGTGAACACGCCCGCGCGCCCCTTTTGCACAGGAAGAGAGAACGAAACGAAGTCGTTGCGCAGGATATAAACCGGCTGACTGACAATCTGTGCCATGGCGGCACCTCCTTTGAAACGCAGAAAAAGCTGCCCGTTGCGGACAGCTTTTGAAGCAGACTCAGATGACGCCGTTTGCCCAGTCGATCACGTCTTCGCAGACCTTGTCGAACAGCGCGGATTCGTTGAGAATCTCGTGGCGGCCGCCCTCATAGATATGCATGGTGATATTCTTCTTGCCGTTGGCGGCCAGCAGATCGCGCACCTTCTTGACGCCGTCGCCGTAGGGGCCCACCGGGTCGTCGCCGCCGCAGATCAGCAGCACGGGCAGTTCCTTATCGAACGACGCGAACCACTCCTTGCCGGAAACGTAGCTCAAAAGCTCAAACATGTCGCGGTAGCCGTAGGCGGTGAACAGGAAGCCGCAATAGGGATCGGCGATGTATTTGTCAACCTGCCAGTCGTCGCGGCTCAGCCAGTCGAACGGCGTTCTGCCCGGCGTGCGCTTGTTATAGGTGCCGAACGCAATGTTGTCGATCATCTTGCTGCGGTAGTGGTCGCCCTTGAGCGCGGCAATCGTTTTGGCAACGAGGATGCCGGCGGCCGCGGCCGGATTCGGGCCGGCGGTGCCGCAGAAGACGGCGCCCGCAAGGTCGGACGCGTATTTGGCCGCAAAGGCGCGGGCCACAAACGAGCCCATGGAATGGCCGAAGAAGATGTAAGGCTTGCCCGGGAACTCGCTCTGCGCGGTCTCCATCAGCTTGCGGCAGTCGCCGATAAAGCTCTGCCAGCCGTCCTTCTTGCCGAAATAGCCGAGCTCGTCGTCGTTCTTCACGCTCTTGCCGTGGCCCACGTGGTCGTTGATATAGACCGCAAAGCCGTTTTGGCAAAGCACGTCGGCGAACGGCTCATAGCGCTCCAGATGCTCGGCCATGCCGTGGGCGATCTGGATCACCGCCTTGACGGCCGAGGGATCCTCAGGCAGATATTTCGCCGCGTGGATGTCACAAAGCCCCGAGACGGACGGGAAAGAGAATTCAGTTTTGACGCTCATAACAGTAGTCCTCCGTTGTTTCCATATTTTTATTCATTATAACATACTGTTACAAAGATTTCACGCGTTTTGCGGCTTTTCGTTTATGGCAGAATGCACAAATTGTGTCGAACATTTTTGACAGACGAGCCCGCGCGGCGCGGTTCTGTTCGGCCGGATGCGCGCATGAAATGGAATAAAGGCCGCAAAGGAAAGGCAAAAAAGCAGAAAAAACCGACTGTTTTTCACTAAGTCCTTTTAAACGGACACGAAAACGAAAATTTCTGAACATTTGTCTTGACATTTGCGGAGAATCTGCTATAATGATATCAGAAATCAAGAACGAATGTTCTCCGGGAGGTTTTTTACCATGTTCGAAACCATGCATGCTTTTTACGCTTTCTTCTTCCCCACCCTCGCGCTCATCATTCTCGGCATTGTGTTTGAAGAAAAGCTGGTCGCGTTCGAGCAGCGCGTGCTGGCAAAGCTGCGCGGAAAGACGCGCCAGCCCGCCCCCGCACGTCCGGCGCTGCGCCGGGTGGAACGCAAGAGCGCTTCCCGCGCGGCGGGCACGCACACGAACCGCGCCGCCTGAGCGCGCCGCCATTCGCCTTTCATCTCTTTCTCTATCCCCATATACGCGAAGCGCCGTTCCCTTTCGGGGCGGCGCTTCGTCGTTGTATACGGGTGCTCAGCTGCAAAAGCGGTGGTTGCCGATCGTGACGATCACCGGGCGCGAGAGCATATAGGCGTTGCTTGTTTTGGCGGGGTTGTAATAATAGATCGCGCCGCCGCTGGGGTCCCAGCCGTTGATCGCGTCCTGCGCCGCCTTGCGCGAGGTGGCGTTGGGCGAAACGCTCCAGTTGGAGTCGTTGACGGCAGAGAACGCGCCCTTCTGATAGATCACGCCGGCGATGGTGTCGGGGAACGAGGGATGGCGCACACGGTTGAGCACGACCGCGCCGACGGCCACCTGGCCGGTGTAGCTCTCTCCCCTGGCCTCCGCAGCGATCAGCTTTGCCAGCAGCGTGACGTCGGAGCTGCTGTAGCCGCCGGTGGAGGACCCGCTCCCCCCGCCGGAAAGGCCGAGATAAAGCAGCGTCTTGGGCCCGGCTACGCCGTCGGCGGTGATGCCGACGCTCTTTTGGAACGCAACAACCGCGCGGCGCGTCTGGGCGCCGAAGATCCCGTCCACCGAGCCGCCGTAGAAGCCGAGCTGTTTCAGCTTCTGCTGCACGGCGCGCACCTCCTGCCCGCGGGAGCCGAGCTGCGAGAGCGCCTGAATCGGCGCTTTAGTTTCGGGCTGCAGACGGGAAAGCGCCGCCCCGCCGGTGAGGAACATGATGAGCGCGAGGAAGAAGACGAGCACGCGTTTCGTTTGCATGGTATCAGACCTTTCCGTGAAGTCAAGGGTAGTGTTTGCAGAAAGGATGGATTTATGCATGGAGCGGGATCAAGGCGCCCCAATTCTCCATTCTCCATAAAAAAACGCCCCCATAGGGGCGTCTTTTTACTGCGCCAGCAGCGTCTTGATCAGCTGCGTGCAAAGCTTGTTGATTTCGGTCTGCGTCGGATCGGCCTCCAGCTTGTCGAGCGCGGCGTCATAGGTCGGGCGGACGGTCTCGTCCAGCTGATTCAGCAGGTAATACAGGGTGTCGGTATAAAGGCCCATCATCGGCGAAAAGCTCTTCTTGCCCCAGACGGTGTTGCCGCGGTCGCCGCGGCCGGTGAAGGTCAGCGCGGCCTTTTCCAGCTCCCAGTCCCAGGCGACGACCGGATAGACCACAAAGGTTTCGCCGTTGAGCCGGAGCTCAAACGAGCGGCTGTCGCGCTTTGCAAACCAGAGCTTGTCGAGCTTGGCACTCTTTTCGCGGTTCTCCTTGGTGATCGCCACGCCGGAAAGGATCGACACGGTCTGCGAATGGTTGCAGCCCACGGAACCGGGCGCGGCGCCCTCCTCCTTGTCGAAGATCACGACGTCCCATTCGCCGTACATCTGACTTGCCTTGAACTTCTGCCTGACCTGCTCATTGTCATAGGCCTCAGGCACGGCCAGCGGCCAGCCCTCCGCGTCCCAGAGCAGCTGACGCATCTCCATGGCGGGCTTGGCGTCATAGGATTCCTCCAGGTCGCGCGCGCCCTCCCAGCCGGTCTCCAGATTGCCGTCGACCTTATAATAGATCTGGGAATGGGTCGCCATGATCCAGCGGTCGTCGGCGGTCTTGAAGATGCTCGGCGACGCCGCGGCTGCCTTGCCGGCGTTGCCGTAGGCCACGCCGCCGTCGTTGGAGCGGTCGAAGTTATAGCCGGCCAGAACCACGTCGCCCTTCTGAAACTGGCTGCGGTTCGTCAGCGATTCAAACTTCGACACGTTGTTGCCCATGGAATCGAAATAGGGGCCGGCGGGGCTTTCGCTGCGCGCCACGCGCACGCTGCTGTTGCGCTCGTCCGTGCCGTAGGTCATAAACAGATAGTAGTAGTTGCCGCGGCGCACGACCTCGGCGCCCCAGACAAGGCTCCCCTCTTTTTTGGGCAGATCGGGAATGGAGCCCGGGCGGGCGATCAGCACGCCGGTGCGGTAGCGCTTGGCGCCGTGCACCGTGGAGACCGCGTCGCCGGAGGCGTTGATTTCACTGTTCTGCTTGAGCAGTCCCGTCTTGGGGTCAAGCTCGAGCAGCCAGAGGGCGCCGTTCACTTCGGCGCGGCCCCAGGACCCGCCGTAGGCCATGTAAAGCCCGCCGTCTGCCCCGCGGAACACCGAGGGGTGCACGGCGTAGGATGCGTCGTAATGGGTCTTTTCGGCCTTCTTTTCGCCCTGATTGACAACGCTGCCCGCATGATAGCCGCAGGTGGAAAGCACCAGACCGACCTCGGTCCACTTTTTGTTTTTGATCGCGGTTTCCAGATCGTTCGTCTTCACGCAGAAGATGGCGGCCTCGTTGGCCTCCTCAGCCTTGGAGACAGCGAAATAGAGATAATACGTCTTCCCCAGACGGATGATCTCGGGCGAAAGGACGCTGCGGTTACTGGTGGGCGAAGAATAGCGGCGGTCCTTTTCATAGCCGTGCTCGGCGGCCCAGGCCTTGACGCACTCGAACTGGTCAAAGTCGAGCGCCAGCGTGCCGTCATCGGTGGAAACGGTCTTGAAATAGTTGGTCTTGGCGGTCCAGTTGATCAGGTCTTTGGAATGGACCACAACGTTGTCGGAGCAAAAGGCGTAGTAGTATTCGCTCTCTTCGTCATAGACGACGGCGGGATCCTTCATATTGTAGGCGCCGAGCGAGCCGAGATAGGGCGTGTTGTTGGTCACGTCGAGCGACGGGCCGGGCAGCGACAGCTTTTCTTCCACGGTCTGGCTGTCACGCGAGGGCTCGCCGGGCCGGAAGGTCGCGGTGATGGTCATCTTGTGCGTGACCTTGGTGTGGTACTGCAGCATGGAAACGTCGTTCGTCACGTTTTCTCCGTTGACGGTCAGACGCTCCAGGTCATAGTAGCCGCGCTCGCTGCGCGAGGGGTTGATGTGCACGGTGAGGAATTCGCCGTATTTGCACAGCACGCGGAACTTGCGGTCCGTGCCCTCGGTGCGGATGCTGTCGACCGTCAGAAGGCCGTTGTCGAAGCTTTCGACAAAGACCACATAGTCCTGCAGCAGATAGAAATGAATGAACACGCCCGCCGCGCCGGCAAGCAGCACCAGCGCCAGCAGCATGAGCACAAAGAATTTTTTCATGGGGTCCCTCCGTGGTTATGCAACAGTCAGCGAGGCCAGAACGTCGGAATACAGCTCGACGGCGTGGTCATAGAAATTGCGTTTGACGGTCTCGATCTGCTCGGGCTCCGCCACATAGAGCGTGAGCTTCATCAGCTCGGTGTCCACGTCGAACACCGTGAACGTGACGTGATAGCCGCCGGCGGGCAGCTGTGTGACCTCGACCTTGCTTTCGCGGCGAATGCGCTCGCGCGAGAGCACCGTCCACGCGGCGCGGACCGCCTTTTCGCGGATGGTGCGCGGCAGGGACGATTCAATGGCGGCCACGTCGAACCGCGCGCGGGCCGAAAGCTGCATGGTCTCGTCTTCGCCGCAAAGCTCGCTGATGATGTTGCCGCTTTTGATAAGGTCGCTCATGGCCTGGTTCACTTCAAAATAGTTTGCAATCGGATATTCCTGCAATATCTCGTTGATCTGCGCGCGCGAAAGCGGGCGGTCGAGCGATTTGAGCAGATAGCAGACGAGCAGCTTGATTTCGGCGCCTTCCCTGAGGCCGCCCGGGGCGATCCCTTCGCTGAATGATTGCCGTTCCATAACAACGCCTCGTTTCAATACAAAAATACATGCTAATCATACCATATCGCGGCGGAAAAAGATATAGCTATTTTTTGAATTTTTTGTCGCAATCCATTGATTTTTTTGATCGGATTGACAAGAAGCGACGATTCGGCTAAAATGAAGAAAAAGACGAAGGGAGAGACCGCCTGTGCCGATTCGCTATACCACGCTGCTCCTTGACGCGGACGAAACGATTTTTGATTTTCTCAAGGGCGAACGCACTTCGCTGCAGACCGTGCTCGGGGCGCGCAGGCTGCCGCACGGCGACGACGTTCTGGCGCGCTACCACCGGATCAACGACGGGCTCTGGCACGCGTTTGAGCGCGGCGAAGTGACCAAGGAGCAGATCAAGCACGAGCGCTTCGCCCGGCTGGCGGCGGAAAGCGGCTTTCCCGCGTCGTTCGACCCGGACGAGATCAACGTCGACTATCTGCAAAACCTCGGCGAAAGCGACTATCTGCTCCCCGGTGCAAGGGCGTTTTTGCACAAGCTCAAAGACGGCGGGTTCGACCTCGTGCTGATCACCAACGGCGTGGCGCGTACCCAGCTTCGGCGGCTGGAAAAAAGCGGCCTATCTTCCTTGTTCAGCGGCGTGTTCGTGTCGGAGGCGGTGGGCGCGCAAAAGCCCCTCAAGGCCTATTTCGACGTCGTGCTGGGCGCAATCGCGGAAAAGGATCCGGCGAAGGTGCTCGTGATCGGCGACTCTCTGGGCTCCGACATTCAGGGCGCGGCCAACGCGGGGCTCGACTGCGTCTGGTTCAACCCGAAGGGACTGGAGAACGACCGTGGCCTGCCGGTGACGAAGGAAGCGAAAACCTACGCCGAGATCGAAGCGTTTCTCGGACTGTGACATTTGTGTGAAATCTTTTGAACCTCTTGACAAGAGCGCCGGCGCAAAGGTATAATAGAAGCGGAAAGAAACGGAGAAGACGTCCGTTTTGCTCAAGAAATACGAAGGAGGACTGATTCCAATGAAAAAGTATTACTGCCCTGTATGCGGGTATGAAAGCGACGAACCGATCGAGGTCTGCCCGATCTGCAAGGCAAAGATGAAGGAGCGCGAAAGCGCGGAGATGACCTGGGCTGCCGAACACATCGTCGGCGTGGCCAAGGACGTGGATGAAGACATCAAGGAAGACCTGCGTGCCAACTTCAACGGCGAATGCAGCGAAGTCGGCATGTATCTCGCGATGAGCCGCGTGGCGTTCCGCGAAGGCTATCCCGAGATCGGTCTCTATTGGGAAAAGGCCGCTTTTGAAGAGGCGGTGCACGCCGCAAAGTTTGCGGAGCTGCTGGGCGAAGTGCTCACCGACAGCACCAAGAAGAATCTTGAAATGCGCGTGGCCGCCGAAAACGGCGCGACCCTGGGCAAGACCGAGCTTGCCAAGAAAGCGAAAGCCCTCGGCCTTGACGCCATTCACGACACGGTCCATGAAATGGCCCGCGACGAAGCCAGACACGGCAAAGCCTTCAAGGGTCTGCTCGACAGATATTTCGGCGAATAAGAACACAAACAAAAGACGCTGTCCGCAAGGGCAGCGTTTTTTAGTGTGCAGTTTGCAGTGTGCAGTGTGCAGTGACGCGGGCGGGCGCGG
>JAEEGI010011504.1_pt1 | contig 19080 bp, 13 predicted proteins | sample 8958751 | NCBI WGS metagenome assembly JAEEGI01 (sample SAMN16246545, study PRJNA631951) | gut metagenome | biome: gut microbiome; feature: rumen; material: KS-attached | host: Bos | place: Iran: Karaj | collected 2018-10 | reverse complement strand
TTGATTCAACTGTATAATATTGTTGGACATGGGTAAATCCTCCTTGTTGATTTGGTGTGGTAACTTAATTCTACAAAAGGATTTACACCATGTCTATTTAATTTTGCGCAACTTATTGTACCTTATCCAAATTTCGACAAAATCCTTTTCGGAAAAAGAATTTTTATAAAAAATTTTCCCCAATCACAACTTGCCGTTGCAATCGGGGAATGATGATTTATTCTCTTTCTGCGCTACGGTGTGTATTCTACTCTCCGTATAACCGTGCGATTACCATTTCCATGCGCTCCCGCGCTGCGGCATTGTCTGAATGTACGACAATCTTATTTGGCAGCTGGAAGCTTTCATCCTCAAAAAATTGTTCTTCCATCCAGTCCAATATGGTATAGCCTTCCGCTTCGCCGTTGCCCAGGTCGTTGTCAAGAGAAAGCACATCGATTTCAATGTGTTTCTTCTGACACTCCTGTATTAATTCAATCGTTTCCGGCACAGTATAGGCACGTTCAAATCCTTTTGGCGTTTGCCGCAGGTCGTCTAAAAAAATTGAGATGCTCATGGTAAGGTTCCTTGTTTTCTTCTAAACATTCTTTCCATTTTTTAAGCTCGACGATATACCCGTTTCTTGCGTTCACCCTCTGCTATTAACAATTTTTGTTCAATCATTTGTTTAAGAATCGCTCTTAATCTGGATGTTTTTACATTGATAACCAACTCTAAATCGCTTGCTTTATAGTTTTGCCCTGGTTTCATGAAAGCAAGTAATATTTCAATATGCGTTTTTGTTTTAGGCGTGATTTTTATGGTTTCTTTTTTATCGCCACTTTTTATCGCCACTTTTTTATCGCCACTTTTTATCGCCACTTTTTTAAAAACAAGCGTTAAACGTGTACGATCCGGTTCTCCTTCTTCTTCAATCAATGGCTCCGGCCAACCCTGATCTTCCCACACATTCAAAATATTTGGTACACCGCTACCCGAACGCTCGCCAATGTCCAACAAGTTAAACATTTTCAATATTGTTTTGTTCCGGGGATCAGAAATGCCACCACGCAACATTTGACGTTTTCCAGTTCGAATATACCCAGGATTTTCCAAAATCAGTTTTACCGGTGTCTTTCTTATAACAACACCACGCACGCCAAAATAATCTGCATTAGACAGGCAGTTAACCAACGCTTCCCTTACTGCTTTATGGACTGGCGTATCATCCACTCGCAAAATGCCTTTCATTTTAAACGGAACTTTAAGACCTACTGCAATCTTACTGTAAGCTCTCAGAAAAAAATCAAATACATTGCCAGACCATGTCCCGGCAGATGACCAAAGGCGGTCTGTCCAGCGAATGGAAGGATCCAAAAGTTCCTGATAATCTAAAAAATACTCTGGATATTCACGTACAATATCAAAATCATTTCCAAACATCAGCAGTCCTGCTCTTGTGGGGTGGAGCTTTCCATCTTTATCAGAAACAGCAGCCGCTCCGATGCTACGCAGATATTCATCATCATTTAATCTGGAAAACGGATGCTTCTCAGAAACATTCTGATGCATATTCCGATACCCTTGTACAGTATCCTGATTCAATTCGGAAAGAGGAAGCCAATCAACCAAACTCATATCCGCAGTCGTTTCTGTCTGATCACGCAGCATTGATAAAACCTGTGCTTTTGTACAAAGATAATCTCCTTCTCCGTTCCTTCGGAAAGTACCTTTGAACATGTCCGTTCCCTTATATATTGGCTTTTGTTCTCTTCGCGCCATCGGAACCTGGATTACCATAATTACGTCATCATTAATTTCATAGATTTGGACATCGTTATCTGAAAGCAGGTTTAGGCTGACCTTCTGCTGATTATTAATTAAATCCCAAAATTCTTTCTCCAATTTGGAAGCATCTTTGAGACCTGTGGTATACCAGCTTTTATCTTTCCGCTCTTTAACACCAAGAATAATGACGCCGCCTTCAGTATTTGCAAAGGAAGAATAGGACTCCCATAAAGAAGCCGGCAAACCGCCTTTCGCTGATTTTACTTCTCTGCGGTTATCTTCTTTGTATGAATCAAATTTAGACAGCTCAAACAACTTTATCACCCTTTATTATTTTATCCAACTACTTGATTTCTTTAAAAATGGCCATTTTGGAATGCTCTAAAGAACATTCTAAAAAATAACCATATTTCCTTTTCATTTTTTTCATTTTTGCAGAAAAACAAAGCAAATAACTTTTTGCATTTTGCTTTTCTTCAGAAAAACTAATATTTAAATGCTTATAAACTTTATCACTCATAGATAAAGTGCATATTAAATTCAAGTTATTATCATTTAAAATCTTAAGATAATATCTTTTAACAAAATCAGTAGTTTCATCTTTATAATAGGTCATATATATCTTGCATTTGCCATAATAAATTTTATAAAGATTATCGTCCTCAAAATCTTCTATTGATTTTATTGAATACAAATTACAATGCGGTAAATACTTTTTCCCCCTCTTCAATGTATTAATAACAAATGCATTTTCCCCCTCTTGAGTCCAAGAAATATTTGCTTTTTCGCTGTCAGAAGAATTCCCAGCCATTTGTTTTAACATAACATTCATGCAAGAAATTAATTTATTCTGAAAATCATCTTTATCTAAATCCAACTCAGAGTAAAACAATTTTGTTTCTTCTTTATTTGCTTCATCCAAACGATATATACAATTTTTATCGTGTTTATGCATATTTAAAGATGTAACTTTAAAATATTTTAATTTGTATCCATTAACAATACACAAAGGCGCCTTTTTACACATAGGGCAATAAATTTTTCCAGTAAATTTTTTTAAAGCACTTAATTCGTCTTTCTTTGATTCAACCCAATATTCTTTGTCAAAATGAACTATTCCATCTCCAGCAAAAAAGAATTCACTATACTTTCTCATCAAAATCATCCTTTCGCAGTATCAAACAAATGAAAATAACCATATAAAACTCAATTATAGGATAATTAAAATATAATTTACCTGTATCCACACTATCAAAAAATAAGTTTGTAACTATACGTTCTGAAAACATGGTAAATATCAGTAAATTTGGTCTTACATAAAAGTGTAGGAAACTTCGGGTTATCTCGTGTGAACATCAATAAATTTAGTCGATATAGTTAATGCGAAACATCTTCAAACGTATACAATCGCAATAATAATAATTGTCGTTAAAGCCTTTATTTGAATGTGCTATTATGCAACAGTAGAAACTACATATTTTCCACTGCTATTTCCAAACTACTATCCGTGCGAAGAAACTGTTATTGCCTAGCAGAGAATAGAAAAAGGTACGTCTGTTGGATGGCAGTAAATTGCCAGAGTTTACGTACCTTTCTTTCATTGTTTGTATAATCTATTCTCTCATTTATTGGGCATCCTGTATTTTGCATGGCAATTGCTACATGTATCGCCAAATACTTTATATTGTCCGCAGTTTGCGCACTTCTTTCCCTTACCACCTTTCCCATTATTTGGGGAAACAATCATTTCAAAGCCACATTTACTGCACTTACGATTTTTTCCAGTAGTCAGGAAAAAGGTTTGCTCGCCGCAGTTTGGACAAATCTTACCAGCCAAATCGTCCACCTCCTTCATGTTTTATATAATTATATATTGTATATAATTATATGTCAATATGTTTTGGCTTTTCAAAATACTTTATAAATATTTTTAGAATAAATAACGTATAATATATTGACACATTCTCTGGGAACTATGGAAATAGCTATCGATATGTTGTTCTCCTCTGTCTCTAATACAAAAAACTCTGAGAATATGTATGTTACACATTCCCAGAGCAATACAGAGCCCCATCTTTTGATGTGACACCATTGCGTTTATTTTAAAAAAGAATGTATCAAACTTATTACTGCTAAACCAAATCCACCATATGCAATATATTTCAAACGCACACTTTCAGTTTTTTTCTCCCTGTTCTCTTTTGCAAGTTTTTCTAACACAAGTTGTTGATGCGATATATCCTTGAAGATTTTTCTCAGTTTATAAACATCATTTTTATAATTTTGAAAAAGTTCTTCATTCGAAACACGAGTACCCTTTTGAAGTCTATATTTTGCAATTCTTTCACTAATATCTTCTATCTGCATACGCCATTCAGTGAAATACTGTGGAATAGCAGTTCTTATAGTTTCTGTGTCGTATCGCACTACAATATCAACAATTTTATTTCTGTAATTGATACTAACCATATCGCAAATATCAAAAAAAGCTCTGTCCAAATGTGAATTAAATTTATTAAATTGATTTTTCCACTCCTGTTCGTCTTGTATTTGATAATAAGCATCCATCATTCTTATAATATGATCCAACGCAGCTCTAAATTCATTTAGTGGCTGAAGATTGGTCTTTAACTCAGGGTCTGTTTCTTCGCATTCAATAAAAATTTCTTTAATAATATTATACTTTTCAATAATTTTCTTCCAAGATTCTTCCATTGGCACCCTTCCCAAACAGATACTACGGCAATGGCCGTTTCAAAGAAGTATCAATGTAATTATCAATTTCTTTCTGTGTACGATACATACTACGATTAATTCTTACACCACCAGTAAATGTACGTACAGCATTAGCTTTTCTAATTTCATCTGTAATAATAGGGAAATCGCCAAAATCAGCATACAAGTAATTCACTTTGCCTTTTGCCTTTTTTTTCTCGCTCATTTCTATTTCCCTTTCTGTAAAAACATTCTCTTAATCATTTTTATATGAATAACTATTATAACCATTCATAACTTAATAATTTAAACAAACAATTCAATTAAAAAACTATAAAACCTTGCATTGCTCCTTTCTACTAAAGCTATTACATCTTAAAAGATTTTACTGTACATTATAATTTAGCACTTTTATTATTAAATCGCAATACTTTTTCAAAAATTAATATAAACATCGCCATAATTATAATACAAAAACATTCACAATCATAGGTAAATGATTATCAATTACCATAAATACATAATATAATTTTATGCATTTTGTTGAATTGGTCGCATTGCGATCACTTTTTTATAATATAAATCTAACTATTTTCAATTCTGTAAATTATTAATTCTATCTGCACCATTATGTGTATTCTATTCTCCATACAATCTTGCGATTACCATTTCCATGCGCTCCCGTGCCGCGGCGTTGTCAGAGCGGACGACAATCTTATTCGGCAACTGAAAGCCTTCATCCTCAAAAAATGTTCTTCCATCTAGTCCAATATTGTATAACCTTCCGCTTCGCCGTCGCCCAGGTCGTTGTCAAGAGAAAGCACATCGATTTCAATGTGCGCCACATTTTATCGCCACTTTTTTATCACCGCTTTTTATCGCCACTTTTTCAAAAAAAGCGTTAAACATGTACGATCCGGTTCTCCTTCTCCTTCAATCAATGGTTCCGGCCAACCCTAGTCTTCCCAAACATTAAAAATATTTGGTACACTGATGACCGAATATTTCTAAAGGCACATTCTAATTTTTTCACATTCATCGCTCATACTTTTTCACCAGCCCTGCCAGCCTGTTTGCCAGTTCTTCTGTCAGGCAGTCTTTTTCCATCTTCCACATCCAGTTGCCGGAGGGTACGCCTGGCGTATTCATGCGACACGAAGAAGGCAGTCCTAACATATCCTGTGCTGGCACAATAACCGTTTCAGCCCGGCGGCTGTACAGATATTCAATCAGCGGCCACACATCCGGCTCTTTACCGCAAAGGCAGCGTAACTGATTCCGCAGTTCCGGCGAAACCTCTTCGTCCAGCCAACCCCGCAGCGTATTGTTATCGTGGGTTCCGGTATAAGCTACGCAGTTCGGTTCCGTGGCAAAATCGCAAAGGCCGTCAGCCCGGTTTTGCAGATGGAACTGTAAGATACGCATGCCCGGTAGCCCCAGTTCATTCTTTAACCGGTAAACCTCTTCGGTGATCTGTCCCAAATCCTCTGCCACTAACTTTAGATCAGGCAGTTTTTTACGTAACGCCAAAAACATTTCCCTGCCTTTGGCCGGTTTCCAGCTGCCGGTGGTAGCGTCCTTTTCTCCCCGGGGAACACCCCAAGCAGCGTCAAAGCCCCGGAAGTGGTCCACCCGGATCATGTCTGTCAACCGAGACACGGCCTGAAACCGTTCTTTCCACCAGCGGAAATCATCTTTTTCCATTACCTCCCAGCGATACAAAGGATTGCCCCATATCTGCCCGGTAGCGCTGAAATAGTCCGGCGGCACACCGGCCACTTCGTCAGGATAACCCTCTTCATCCAAATTAAAGTATTCCGCGTGGGCCCAGCAGTCCGCGCTGTCCGCCGCCACAAAAATCGGCATGTCTCCCAAAATGGAAATACCTTTTGCGTTGGCACAGGCTTTGATTTCCTGCCAGGCACAGAAAAATTCATATTGTTTTCTCTGGTATGTCTCAATCTGCTCTGCCAGTATCTTCCTGTATTCTGTCAGAGCCTTCGGTTTGCGCTGCCGTATATCAGCAGGCCACTCTTGCCAGGGTGTATGGAAATGATCCTGCAGCGCCCGGAACATTGCATAGTCCGGCAGCCAGTAACTGTTTTCCTGACAGAAAGCAAGATACTTGATTTGATCTCTATTGTCCGCAATTTTATTTTTCCTGATCAATAACCTTTCTACACCTTCGCGGTTCTTTTCTGCATTTGCAAACAGTGTCTCGTGTCCTGCAAAGGCTGATACGGATAAATACGGTGAATTCCCCAGCCCCGGTGGGTTTAACGGAAGTATCTGCCAGATTTTCTGTTCGGCAGCCGCTAAAAAGTTGATCCATTCTCCGGCTGCTTCTTTCTTCTCTTTTCCGGTTTCTCCCCACAACGAAGTCGGGTGCAGCAGAATACCGGCTTGGCGGTTCCTCTTTTTGCATTCTTCACATTTGTAAATCTGCTGGCTCAGAGGTGGCAACGTTACGGTAAAAACACCGTTGACTACGGAAACCGGTTCTGCCGGTATCGGTCCCACCGATTGCATTTCCCCAAAGGCAAGTTCCCCGGTATAGACACGCACCGTGTGTGCTGTATTCCCCCGGTTCAGCGCCACAAAAAACAGTCCGTCCTCTGCCGGCTTGCCGAAAACATCTTTTCCGCCTTCAATGGAACGGGCATAAAGATAAACATCCCCTTCTGCATAAACGGGAATCATCCGCCCCGTGCGCAGGGCGTCATGCTTTTTCCGCAACTGAACAAAGGCGCGGCAGTATGCCTGTAATTGTTTGTTTTCCATGCCCCAGGGATAGGGACGTCGGTTATCCGGGTCTTTTCCGCCTTTCAGTCCGGCCTCGTCCCCGTAGTAAATGCAGGGCATTCCCGGCAGTGTCATCTGCCAGGCCCAAAGCAACAGCAGGCGCTGTTCGCCTGTACTAAGATTAGATAGCACCGTTTCTTTTTCCGGCTGAACCGTCTCAACTGATGCTTCTTTTTCCAGATTGTTTTCCTTATCATTACTGCTAACCTGCCCCTCCAGCACCGACAGGACCCGTTCCACATCATGGCTGCCGGCCAGGTTCAGCATGGCGTACAGGTTTTCTTTCGGATAGTTTTCCATCTGCTGCAGATACAGCGTGTTGGTATGGCCCGCGTCAGCCCGGCCCAGCAAAAAGTCAAGCATCAGTCGGCGCAGCACATAGTTCATCACACTGTCCAACTTGCCGCCGCACAGGTAGGCACGCTGTTTGCTGTAACTGATTTTATTGGAGGCATCCTCCCAGACCTCGCCGATCAGGGCAGCGTCCGGGACACTCTTTTTTAACTCGCTGTAAAACACCTTCAAAAATTCGTCCGGCAACTCGTCCGCCACATCGAGGCGCCAGCCGCTAATCCCTGCTTTCAGCCAGTGCTTCAGCACGCTGTCTTCATCCCGTATGATAAAGTCCTGGTAACTGCTGTCCGTTTCATCCACTTCCGGCAGACTCTTGTCGCCCCACCAGCAGCTGTATTCTTCCGGAAACTTCTTAAACTGATACCAGGAATAATATGGCGACGTTTTCGACTGGTACGCCCCGGTTCCCTGATAATTTCCCAGCCGGTTAAAGTAAATGCTGTCATCCCCTGTGTGACTGAAGACCCCGTCCAGAATGATGCGGATGTCTTTTTCTTTTGCTTCTTTGCACAAGTTTATAAAATCATCTTCCGTACCCAGGAAAGAATCTATCTTTTTATAGTTGCCGGTATCGTAGTGATGGTTGCTGCGGCTTTCAAAAACAGGGTTCAGGTACAGGCAGGTGACGCCCATGTCCGCCAGGTAATCCAGTTTTTCCCGGATGCCTTTCAGGGTGCCGCCGAAGAAATCAAAATACAGAATGCCGCCCCCCGCCGGGTCTTTGATGTAGCGGGGCAGGTCGTTCCAGCTTCCGTGGAGCAGCGCATTGGGTTTGCCGCTGAATTGGGACAGAGGAACATCCCCCCGGTTGAAGCGGTCCGGAAAAATCTGGTACACCACAGCCTGTTTCATCCAGTCTGGCGTGACCGCGCCCCGGTCGTACACCGTAATCTGGTAAGACGGCGGTTCCTGCTCGTACTGCTGCCCCCAGCCTCCCAGCCGGGCAGCGTTATTACCGTAGTAAAATGTTTTGTCCGCTGTTTTTACAATAAAATAATACCAAAGCAGGCAGCCGTTTTCCGGCGTGGTAATACGGCAGACGTAACGGCGCTGTTTTCGTGCTTCTTTACGGGTCAAGGAATCGGAAGTCTTCTTCGTTTTTGTTTCTTCTTGCAGAGACAGTTCTTTTGTGTTTTCAACCGCCGCAATGTTTTCATCAGGCCGTTTTTCTTCTTTTTCTGTCTCCTGCTTCCGTTTCCAGGTTTCGGGCTGCATGGAAACCAACGTTTCCCCGGCGCCCTCCTGCCACAACCGCAGAGTCACCTGTTCTGTTCCGTCCCCTTCCACATCACAGCGCAATGTGACAACGGAGCCGGCTTCCACGGCCCCAAAAGGACAGCGATAGGTTGTATTTCTTGAATCGTGAACGATTACGGGCCGCATAGTTTGAGTTTCAGGCTGCATAGTTTGCGCTACGTCCAACAGCAAGATCATTGAAGGACTTCCTTTCCCCCGGAAATATCCGGGTATTTATCTTTTTCCCGCTTACAGAAAAAGCGAAAGTGTTCCCGCTTTTCAGAAATCACTTTCGCCTGGTAAGTAAACACTGATTAAACAGGTTTTAACGCCTGCCGCCTGGTTTTGCGACAGGCAGGAAAATGTCTCTGCTTTCCCTATACGTTGTTACTCAGCGTCTTTCTTTGTAGTTTTTGTTCCGGGTTTCCGCCCCCGTTTTTTTGGTGCGGCAGTTTCAACGGCGTCCGTTGTTGCCTCTGCGGTTGTATCGGCTTTCTTTTTAGCCGTTGTTTTTCTTGCGGAGGTCTTTTTTGTTTCCGTTCCTTCTTCTGTGGCAGCAGCGCTCTTTTTCGAAGTCGTCTTTTTCGCGGTGGTCTTTTTTACTGTCGTTTCTTCCTCTGTGGCAGCGGCGCTTTTTTTCGAAGCCGCCTTTTTCGCGGTGGTCTTTTTCGCTGCCGTTTTTTTAGTTTCTGTAGCTTTGTCTGCTGCTTTCTTTGTTGTTCTCTTTGCCGTGGTTTTCTTCTTTTCAGGTTCAGCTGCCGCTTCGGCCTCTTCCGGTTTTTCGGACGCTTTATCTTCTTCTGCTTTTGTTTCTGCTGCCGGAGCCTGTTCAGCTTCCGGTGCAGCTTCTGCAATAACCTCTTCATCAGCGGTTTGAGCCGCTTTTTCCGCTTCCGCAGTTTCTGCCGCCACCACAACGGCATTAACCGGCTCTTCTGCAGTTTCTTCGCCTTTTACAGCTGCCAAAATTTCTTCCGATGCTTCCTCTACCTGTTCTTCGGAAACAGATTCAACCGTTGCTGTATTATCCTCCGCAACTTTCGCGTACAGGTCAGCATAAGCCTGTGCCGACCGGTTCCAGCTGTTGTCGCTGTGCATCGCATTATACACGATTTTTTCCCAGAGGGGTTTTTCCGCGAAGCAGGTCAGACCCCGTTTAATGGTAAACAACAGCTCATGGGCGTTAAAATTGGCAAAGCTGAAACCGTTTCCTTCCGGTGTGTTGTATTTATCAAAATTAATTACGGAATCTTTCAGGCCGCCGGTTTCCCGCACTACCGGAACAGTGCCGTAGCGCATGGCAATCATCTGGCTGAGACCGCAGGCTTCATACCGGGAGGGCATGATAAACATGTCTGCCCCTGCGTACACACGGCGGGCCAGTCCCTCATTAAACAGAATGTTGACGGAAACACTGCCCGGATGCCGCCACGCCAGTTCACGCAGCGCGTTGGCATATTCTTCGTCGCCGGTACCCACCACGACCAGCTGTACCTGTTCTTCCATCAGTTCATCCATGATATGCATCACCAGGTCCAGCCCTTTGGCTTCCACCAGGCGGGTGATCATGCCGACGACCGGAATCTCCCGGTTTACCGTCAGCCCCAGTTCACGCTGCAGGGCTTCCTTGGCCAGGGGCTTTTTCACCAGCACATTGGATGCGTCAAAGTTGACAGGGATATTCGGATCCGTTTCCGGATTATATTCCTGTTCATCCAGACCGTTTAAAATACCGCTGATCTTTCCCGCACACAGCGCCACATAATCTTCCAGCCCTTCGCCGAAATACGGATAGGTAATTTCTTCCGCGTATGAAGGGCTCACCGTAGTGATAAAGTCAGCATAACACATGCCGGCTTTCATGAAATTCACATCACCATCGTTTTCAATGTTGCCGTTATACAACAGGTGCAGGGGCAGTCCCAGCACATCTTCCACAATATTCCGGCCGAATACGCCCTGATATTTCAGATTGTGGATCGTGTAAACGTTTTTCATCCCCTGAAAGTAGGGGTCCTGCATGAAATCTTCTTTCAGGTAGGCGCCCAGCAGGCCGGTATGCCAGTCGTTGGTATGAATCACGTCCGGTTTGAAATCGATGTAATGCAGCATGGTCAGCGCCGCTTTGGAAAAATAGGCAAACCGTTCCGCATCATCGTCGTAGCCGTACAGTTTATCTCTTTTAAAATAGTATTCATTGTCAATGAAATACACGGGGATGCCGTCCTGCACCAGCTTTTTCACACCCAGATACTGGTTGCGCCAGGACAGGTCCACCGATCCTTCAAACACGGTTTCCATTGCGTTTTTATATTCTTCGCCGACACCTTCATAGTTGGGGATCACCAGAGCCGGTTCTACCCCCAGGGCCTGCAGTGCTTTGGGCAGGGCTCCCATCACGTCGGCCAGTCCGCCGGTCTTGATAAACGGAGCTGCCTCCGATGCAACAAATAATACTTTCATTTTTTAATTCCGCCTTTCTGTGAAAGAATCGGAAGGGATTGTACTTTTTCTGTTTTGCTTTCACCCTTCTTCTTCTTTGTAATTTTTTTCTTTTTGAAATTTATATACAGCACTGCCAACGGCGGCAGTGTCAGGGTAATCGATTGTTCTTTTCCATGACAGGGAGTCGCTTCGCTCTCGATCAGGCCCGGATTACTTACCCCGGAACCGCCGAATTCCGGACTGTCACTGTTAAAAATTTCCCTATACGTTCCTGCGTCTTCCACGCCGATCCGGTAATTCCGGCGTACTTCCGGCGTAAAATTACAAACTACGATAGTCTGGTCCTTCTGTTCCTTACCCTTCCGGTAAAAGCTGATAACGCTGTTGTCGTTATCGTCACAGCTGATCCAGTTAAAACCCTGCCAGTTATAATCAATTTGCCAGAATTCCGGGTGTTGGTTGTAAAACAGATTCAGGGCTTTCATGTACCGCTGCATCTCCTGATGGGACGGGTAATCCAGCAGATGCCAGTCCAGGCTGTCATCAAATTTCCATTCAATAAACTGGCCGAACTCACCGCCCATGAACAGCAGCTTTTTCCCGGGATGGCTCATCCAATATCCGTAAAATGCCCGCAGGCCGGCAAATTTTTTCCAGTAATCCCCCGGCATCTTGTCCAGCAGGGAATGTTTGCCGTGCACTACTTCATCGTGGCTTAAGGGCAGGATGAAATTCTCCGCAAAGGCATAGTACAGCGAAAAGGTAATCAGGTTCTGGGAACCTTTCCGGAACAGGGGATCCATGGACATATACCGCAACATGTCGTTCATCCAGCCCATGTTCCATTTATAGTTGAAACCCAGCCCGCCTTTGTCCGCCGGTCCGGAGACCATGGGCCAGGACGTGGACTCTTCCGCAATCATCAGCGCCTGGGGAATATTTTTAAATACAGCTGTATTGAGTTTGCGCAGGAAGTCTACCGCTTCCAGGTTTTCCCGGCCGCCGTATTTGTTAGCCTGCCACTCTCCCTGTTTTTTCCCGTAATCCAGGTACAGCATGTTGGCTACCGCATCGATCCGCAGCCCGTCCAGGTGGAACTGTTCCAGCCAGAAGCAGGCACTGGAAATCAGGAAGCTCTGCACTTCCGGCCGACCGTAATCAAAGTTCATGGTATCCCAGTCTTTGTTCTCCGCCAGCATGGGATTCCCGGACTCATATAAAGGTTCTCCGTCAAAATGCCGCAGACCGTGGGCATCCTTGCAGAAGTGCCCCGGTACCCAGTCTAAAATCACGCCGATTTTATTTTTGTGCAGCGTATCTACCAGATACATGAAATCTTCCGGCGAGCCGTAGCGGCTGGTAGCGGCAAAATACCCGGTCGCCTGATAACCCCAGGAGCCGTCAAAAGGATATTCGCACAAAGGCATCAGTTCCACATGGGTATAGTGCATCTCTTTCACGTACTGCGCCAGTGGCTCCGCTATGTCGCGGTAGGTCATCACCTTGCCCGAAGCGTCCCGCTTCCAGGAACCCAGATGCACTTCATAGATCAGCATGGGATTATGATAGGAATCATAGTCCTTCCGGCTTTTCTGCCAGCTCTTATCATGCCACTGATAGTGCAGGTTCTTCACAATGGAAGCGGTATTCGGGCGCAGTTCCGCGGCAAACCCGTAGGGGTCGCTTTTTAAAATAACCTCTCCTGATGCGGTTTCAATCGCATATTTGTAGGTCGACCCTTCTTTCAATTCCGGAACATAGGCGACCCAAAGGCCGATGCCCTGTTTGGCTCGTTCCATAGGCGTCGCCTTGGCATCCCAGCCGTTAAAGTCCCCCACCACGCTGACCGCCCGGGCATGGGGCGCCCAGACGCAGAAGCGGACGCTGGATTTTTGTTTCCAGCTGGTTAAATGGGCGCCAAACAGACGGTAACTGCTGTAATTGGTCCCCTGATGGAACAGATAGGTACTGTACGCATCAATCGCACTGATTCGCATAATACTTCCTCGTTACTTCTAAAATTTTTCTAAGGAAACACGGATTTAATGAGTGCTCCGGGCATCAGTCCGCCAGCATTCCGGTTCTCCCGGCTGACGCATTGTCCCGGGTAACTGGTATCCTTTTAAAATCAGTGTCCCTTAAATTTTAACTGCATCCAGATTCCAGATTTCATCAGCGTATTCCTGAATGGACCGGTCACTGGAAAAATGTCCTGCATGAGCGATGTTTACGGTGCTGGAACGGAACCAGCCTTCTGTATCCCGGTAACGCCGTTCAATTTCCTGCTGGGCAGCGCAATAGGATTTAAAATCTTTCAATACAAAGAATTCATCATTGCGGTCCAGCAACGCTTCCCGCAGTTGTCCGAACATGGGATTTTCTTCCAATACTTCCAACGCCCGGCGGACATCTGCGTCACTGTTATAAATATCCCAGGAGGAATAGCCGCCTTCCTGATAATACCGCTGCACTTCGTCCGCACGGAGACCGAAAATCACGCTGTGCTCGTCCCCGACTTCCTGATGGATCTCCACGTTGGCTCCGTCCATAGTGCCCAGGGTAATGGCTCCGTTGAACATAAATTTCATATTGCCGGTACCGGAGGCTTCCTTGCTGGCGGTGGAAATCTGTTCGCTGACATCGGCAGCGGGGAACAGCTTCTGTCCCAGGGACACATTATAGTTCTCCAAAAACACCACTTTCAGTTTTCTGGCCGCCCGGTAATCCTGATCAATGAGCCGGGCCACGGTGTTGATCAGCTGGATGGTAATCTTTGCTTCCCCGTAACTGGCCGCCGCCTTGCCTCCGAAAATAAAGGTCCGGGGAATGATGTCCATACCGGGATTCTCCACAAGTTTCCGGTACAGATGATATACATGCAGGATATTCAAAAGCTGCCGTTTATACATGTGCATCCGCTTAATCTGGATATCGAAGATGGAGTGAGGATTTAACGTAATATTTCTTTCCTTATGCAGATACTCTGCCAGAATTTCTTTACGTTTCTGCTTTACTTCAGCCAGCCGCTCCCGGAATGCCGCATCATTACCGAAGGGCTCCAGCGCCAGCAGTTTTTCCGGAGCGTGAATCCAGTCTTTCCCAATGGTATCACAGATAAGTTCCGTTAACTGGGGATTCGATTCAATCAGCCAGCGGCGATGGGTAACACCGTTGGTCTTGTTGTTGAACCGTTCCGGGAACCATGTATAAAACGGTTTTAATGTGTTAATCTTCAAAATTTCAGAATGCAGTTTGGCCACACCGTTTATGCTATGGCTTCCCACTACGGCCAGACTGGCCATATGCACCTGGTTGTTCCAGAGGATCGCTACCTCCCGGGCTTTGTCCTCCTGACCGGGGAACCGCTGCTGCACGGCTTCCAGCCAGCGTCTGTTGATTTCATCTACAATCAGGAAAATACGGGGCAGCAGTTCCTGGAACATGGGTATGGACCAGCGCTCCAACGCCTCCGGCAGAATGGTGTGGTTGGTATAGGCTACGGAATTCGTAGTAATACGCCAGGAATCTTCCCAGCTCAGGCCTTCTTCATCCATTAAAATACGCATCAGTTCCGGGATAATCAGGGCCGGGTGAGTATCGTTGATATGCAGTGCAATGTACCGGTCAAATAATTTCGGGGAACCATAATGCTTTTTATAATGGCGCATAATACTCTGGAGGCCTGCGGAAACAAAGAAATACTCCTGCATCAGCCGCAGTTTTCGGCCTTCATACGTTGAATCATTAGGATACAGGAAACGGGAAATCTGCTGGGCCTGATCCTTATACTGCAGGGCCTTTCGGTAATCACCGTAACGAAGCTGGCCGTACATATTTTCCCGCGTGTACTCTGCTTTCCAGAGGCGTAACGTATTCACTGTACGATTCTGATATCCCAGCACCGGAACATCATACGGTACAGCCCGCACCGTATTATACTGTTCGTGAACGCAGACCAGCGCTCCCCCTTTTCCGGGGCGCATGTAAGCATGACCGCCAAAACGAACGTCTACTGCCTTATCTGATTTTTTGATTTCCCAGGGAAAGCCGTTTCGCAGCCAGGCATCCGGCAGTTCTACCTGCTGCCCGTCAATGATGCGCTGATCGAACAGTCCGTACTGATACCGGATGCTGCATCCGTGTCCCGGTAACTGCAGGGCCGCCATGGAATCAATATAACAGGCAGCCAGACGGCCTAACCCGCCGTTACCCAGGCCGGGATCCGGCTCTTCCGGAAATATGTCTTCCAGATTAAAGCCAAAATCCTGCAACGCGCTGCGGCATAATTCCTCCATATCGCAATTCAGCAGATTTGTATTCAGCAAACGGCCCAATAAAAACTCAATGGAAAAATAGTAAACCTGACGGACTCGTTTGTGATTATAAATCTTTTCCGTCTGAATCCAATCGTCGCTCACCAGGTCTTTGATCATGGTGGCAATAATCTGGTACACTTCCCTGTGGGATAACTCTTTTACGTTTTTTTCAAATAAAACTTCTGCCTTTTCAATAAATAACTTCTTAAATTCTTTTTTGGTTTTCCAGGTTCGCATAATCTGATATTTACCGTACCTCGTGTTTAATAATACACAATGGCTCCTTTTCTGTTCCTTCTAATACCGCTTCCGGCTGAATTTCCCTGTCCTTGTCGCAGATGACATAATTAAGGACTGCGTCTTCTCCCACATTTGTGTTCTGCATGATAATGCTGTTGCGGATCACGGCATTACGGCCTACCCGCACTTTACGGAAGAGGATACTGTTTTCCACTGTTCCTTCAATGATGCAGCCGTTAGCCACCAGAGAATCGGTAACGCGAGCTTCTTCCATGTATTTTGCCGGCGCTTCGTCTTTTATCTTTGTATAAATACGGTTATCCTGATGGAAAATTTCCCGCCAGTTCTCCAGTTTCAGCATGTCCATGCTGGATTGGAAATAGCTGTCAATGGAATTGATCCGTTTGGCATAGCCTTTCACAGAAAAACCGAAAATACGCAGATTTTCCACATTGTCGGCCAGCACTTCATTAAAGAATTTCCATTTGCCGCCGAAATTAGCCCGGCGGATCATCCGGAGGAACAATTCACAGTCAATCAATACGCCGCCTAAAAACAGATTCTCATCTTTTTTGACGTTTTCGACTTTTTTCATACCGGTAACATGTCCGTTGGCCTTGGTTTTCAAAACATAACCTTCTCCCGGACAATCTGCATCCTGCTTTTTATATACAAGAGTAATGTTTGCGTTATGTTTACGATGGAAATGCAATACTTCTTCATAGTCAATATTAGCTACCACATCGCAACCGGAAAGCAGCAGATACTTTCGCTGCCCGGCTTCTACGTAACGCAGGTTCTTGTAATAGCTGTAAATATCGCCTTCCTTCGGATGCAGAAGCTCTTCTTCCTCGTCCATGGGCAAATAATACAGGCCGTGCTGTTTGCGGGCCAGATCCCATTCCTTTGCGGAACGTACGTGATCCAGCACGGAACGGGAATGGAAAGGCAGAATCAGGCCCACCGTATCAATTCCGGCATTGACCATATTACTCAGCGCAAAATCCATCAGCCGGAATTTAGCGCCAAAGGGTTCAGAGGCCAATGGCCGCTTTGCGTTTAATTCTTTCATCGTATTGGGGCACTGCAAATTAATCAATCCTAAAATATCTGACATGTTATTTTGCCCCCTTTCCTTTTCTTTCCGCTTTTACGGTTTCATCATTCCCATATACAGCCACCTCGGAATTGGTTCCCTGAATCTGTACACCGGCACAGATACGGCAGCGTTCTCCGATAATGGCTCTGTCGATTACCGCGTCTTTCTCTACTACGGTTCCCGGCAGGATAACGGAATTCGTAACCTGGGCTCCTTCTTCAACTACCACATTATAGAAAATTACCGAATGAGAAACCTTACCGGAAATAGCCGCGCCTTCGCCCACCAGCGAACTGTGCAACTGTCCTTTCGGTCCCACATAATGAGGCGGGAAAGAATGGTTGCCTGCATAGATCCGCCAGTTCGGATCATTCAGGCTCAAAAGCGGTTCGTCTGCCAGCAGATCCATATTGGCCTGCCACAAGCTTTCAAAGGTTCCCACATCTTTCCAGTAGCCTTCAAAAGGATATGCATAAACCGGCAGCTTGTCATTCAGCATGGCCGGAATTACATTTTTCCCGAAATCGTGGTCTGAGTCTTTTCGTTTTGCGTCTGCAATCAGGTACTCTTTCAACACTTCCTTGTTAAAAATATAAATTCCCATGGAAGCCAGCGTGCTTTTCGGATTCTTCGGTTTTTCCTCAAATTCTCTGATCCGCAGGTTTGGATCTGTATTCATGATGCCAAACCGGGAAGCTTCCGATAACGGTACCTGAATTGTGCTGACCGTAGCTTTCGCTTTGTGTTTTTTATGGAACGCCAGCATTTTTGCATAATCCATGGAATAAATATGGTCGCCTGATAAGACCAGAACATACTCCGGATCAATCATATCCATAAAATTCAGGTTCTGATAAATAGCGTCTGCCGTACCCTGATACCAGTTGGAAGAATCCTTGTCATTCATATACGGGGGCAGGATAAAAGCCCCTCCGCGTTCGGAATCCAGGTCCCAGCTGCTGCCGTTGCCGATGTACCAGTTCAGTTCCAGCGGCTGGTACTGGGTTAAGATGCCAACTGTACTTATCCCGGAATTACGGCAATTACTTAATGTGAAGTCAATGATCCGATATTTGCCTCCAAACAATACCGCCGGTTTTGCCACATTTTTTGTCAAAACTCCTAAACGGCTTCCCTTACCGCCTGCCAAAATCATAGCCAGGCATTCCGTTCTCTGCATATAATCACCCCTTACGCACAGATTTTCCCACTGTACCTATTATACCAAAAAATGCAGAATAAAGATATAACAAAAGACTAATCTTCTTATTTTTATAAAGAATTTATTCTCGCATAGTAAAAGCCCCCGCACGTGTAGTACGGGGGCTTCGTCTCTGACCGGCAACAATCTATCCTCCCAGGCCGCTTCCAGCCCAGTACTTTCGACGCGTGAGAGCTTAACTGCTGTGTTCGGGATGGGAACAGGTGGTACCTCTCAGCCATCGTCACCGGATTTCTGAATGGTATTTTCAGGTTTCTGCTTCGTCAGCCTGCGGCTCACTCGGTCGATATACGCCAGTATCATCTCCCGTCGCTCGCCTTGCCTTCCTTGCATAACCACTGAAAATCCTCATTCATTCTTCAGGTCTTCCCAGACCTTCAAAACTTTACAGAAGAAACTACTCACAAACTTACGCGTCCTCACTCACATTCTTAAATCAAGCCCTCGACGGATTAGTACCGGTCCGCTCAATACATTACTGCACTTACACTCCCGGCCTATCAACCTTGTCTTCTACAAGGCGTCTTACTGACTTGTGTCATGAGAGATCTCATCTTGGGGTTGGTTTCACGCTTAGATGCTTTCAGCGTTTATCCGACCCGGACGTAGCTACCCAACGATACGCCTGGCGGCATAATTGGTACACCATCGGTCCGTCCACTCCGGTCCTCTCGTACTAGGAGCAGATCCCCTCAAATCTCTTGCGCCCGCGATGGATAGGGACCGAACTGTCTCACGACGTTCTGAACCCAGCTCGCGTACCACTTTAATGGGCGAACAGCCCAACCCTTGGGACCGACTTCAGCCCCAGGATGTGATGAGCCGACATCGAGGTGCCAAACCTCCCCGTCGATATGGACTCTTGGGAGAGATCAGCCTGTTAT
>JAEEGI010011500.1_pt1 | contig 19082 bp, 16 predicted proteins | sample 8958751 | NCBI WGS metagenome assembly JAEEGI01 (sample SAMN16246545, study PRJNA631951) | gut metagenome | biome: gut microbiome; feature: rumen; material: KS-attached | host: Bos | place: Iran: Karaj | collected 2018-10 | reverse complement strand
ACGGGAACTTCTTAAAGTTCCTACCAATCTTGCGATTGTGTACATGTCATCCAAAGAAGATCTCTCTTCTTGTTATGACTTCATCTCTACACTATGATGTTTTCAAGGTTCTTGAGCTCCGCGCTTGACGCGGAACATTGCCTATTATATGAGCGAGCCCCTCACTTGTCAAGCACCATTTTCATCTTTTTTAAAGAAGTTTTCAGGCGCTGGAAAGCGGCGCACCGCTCAATCAAGGCTCGTTTATATTAATCGAACGGCAAGCCTCAGTCAAGCTTTTTTCAAAGCTTTTTTAAGAAAAAAGCGCGCTTCCGAATGATGTCATTCGAAAGCGCGCGATCGCTCTCAGATAGTCCGAAAGATGCCTCGGGGCTTACCCCCGTCTCGTTCAGAATGGTCTCTTAAGGCCTCAGGTTTGCAGCTCTTAAAGAGCCTGCCGGGGGCTGAGATCAGCCCTGTTTAGGCTTTCTTCTCGAGCAGAGCGGCGGCCTCGTGATCGAGGAAAACGGTCACGAAGGGATGGAGCTGGAGTATGGAAGCGGGGACCTCTGTGGTGACCGGACCCTCGATGAACTTCTTGACGATCTCAGCCTTGCTGCTGCCGGTGGCGATCAGGATGATGCTCCTGGCGTTCATGACGGTCTTGATGCCCATGGTCACGGCGTGGGTCGGGACCTCGTCGATGGAGTTGAAGAACCTGGCGTTCACCTCGCGGGTGTTCTGCTCGAGCTCGACCACGTGGGTGAGGGAGTCCCAGGGAGTTCCGGGCTCGTTGAAGCCGATGTGTCCGTCTACGCCGATGCCGAGGAGCTGCATGTCGATGCCGCCTGCTGCCTCGATCTCAGAGTCGTACTTCTCGGGCTCGCTGATGTCTATTCCGGAGGGCACGTGGGTGTTCTCCATCTTGATGTCGATGTGGTTGAAGAGATTATCGTTCATGAAGTAGCGGTAACTCTGGTCGTGAGTCCCCTCGAGCCCTACGTACTCGTCGAGATTGAAGCTCTTCGCGTCCTTGAAGCTGATGACGCCCTCCTTGTTGAGCTTTACCAGCTCCTTGTAGAGGGGAATGGGGGTGGAGCCGGTGGCTCCGCCGAGCACGGCCTGCGGATTCCTGCTGAGCAGATCGACGTAGAGCTGAGCTGCGCGCTTTGCGACGTTTTCGGTGGTGTCGATGATGATCTTCATGGTGATCTCCTTCTATTTATATATTGTAAGCTTTATTTAAACGAACGGTTCAGGTGCCGCTGCGGGACGCAGGCCTGAGGCCGGCGATCCGGGGGCACGCGGAAACGGCGCGGTTCTATTCCGCGCCGGGGCCGGCCCGGATCAGTGGGTCAGCACGTCGAGCATGATCTCAGCGCACTTGCCGAACTCCTCTATGTTGAGGATCTCCGCGGAGGTGTGGTTCTTGTACATGCCCGTCCCTACGACTATGCACTGCATGCCGTACTGGTTGTATATGTTGGCGTCGGAACCGCCGCCGGCGCCCTCGATCTGGGGCTCAACTCCGAGCCTCCCGCAGGCGGCGACGTATTCAGCCACCACAGGGGCGCTGAGGTCCATTTCGTATGAGAGATACTTTACGGTCTTTTCGTACTCCAGAGAGGCGCCTGCGGCCTTGCAGGCGTCCTCAAAGCACTGATATATGTGCCTCTCCTGCTCGTCGAGCCTGGTCTTGGAGCGGCTCCTGACCTCGCCCTTGACGAAGCATGACTCCGGGACGATGTTGGTCGGGAAGTTCGCCTCGATTACGCCGATGTTGGAGGTGGTGAGCTCATCCACCCTGAGGAGCTTCATGTTCGCGATCGCCTTGGCCGCGGTCTGAATGGCGCTGATGCCCTCCTCGGGGCGGTTGCCCGCGTGAGCGCTCCTTCCGGTGATCGTGGCGCTGAAGGAATACTGACCCGGCTGACAGGTCACGATGCGGCCGGGGCGGCCGCCGGTGTCGAGCACGTAGCCCTGCCTGGCGTGAAGCTTGCTTACGTCGATGGACTTGGCTCCGTAGAGTCCCTGCTCCTCTCCGACGGAGAAGATGACTTCGATATCCCTGTGGGGAGTCCCGCTCTCCTTGATGGAGCAGATCGCCTCGAATATCTGGGCTATGCCCGCCTTGTCATCCGCGGCGAGCACGGTGGTGCCGTCGCTGCTGACGATGCCGTCTTTGACGACCGGCTTGATCCCGTTGCCCGGGACGACGGTGTCCATGTGGGCGCTGAGCAGTATGGGCTCGCCGGGGAGGCTGCCCTTGATCCAGCCTATGACGTTGCAGCCGTTGGTCTTGTAGAAGTCGCCCGCGGCCTCGGTGCGCACCTCGGCGCCGGGGATCGCCTTGAGCAGCCCGATGAGCTTCTCGCTCATGGCGAGCTCGTTTCCGCTCTCGCTGTCGATCTGTATGAGCTCCAGGAACTGGTCAAGCATGCGCTGCCTGTTGATCATTCTTCAGCCTCCTTCTCCACCACGTGGTCGCGGTCCTTGTATATGCTGTTCGCCGGGATCGCTCCGCGCACGGAGGAGCCGGGATAGACGTTGCTGTGCGGGCCTATGACGGTGCCGGGGTTGAGCACGCTGTTGCAGCCGACCTCGACCCAGTCTCCGAGCATGGCGCCGACCTTCTTGCGGCCGGTGGGGATCTGCTCGCAGCGGGCCTTGATGACCACGTTCTTTCTGTCCGACTTGACGTTGCTTGTGACCGCTCCCGCACCCATGTGGGCGTGGCAGCCGAGCACGGAGTCGCCCACGTAGTTGTAGTGCGGGGTCTCGGTCTTGTCGAAGAGTATGACGTTCTTCAGCTCGCAGGAGTTGCCCACGACGCTGCCCTTGCCGACTATGGCGCTCTCTCTGATGAAGGCGCAGTGGCGCACCTCGGCGCCGTGGTCGATGATGCAGGGACCGCCTATGTAGGCGCTGGGGAAGACCTTCGCGTCCTTAGCGATCCACACGTCCTCGGAGGGATGGTCGAACTCGTCCTCGGGGAGGGTCCTGCCCAGCTCGAGTATGAACTGCTTGATCTCGGAGAGGACCTCCCAGGGGTAGGTCTTTCCCTCGAAAATGGCCGCCGCCCTGGTGTTGCTCAGGTCGTACAGCTCCGCGATCGTCGGAATCTTCTCTGCTAATATCATCACTTCACCCTCACGAGAAGGCCCTCGGCCCTCATCGCCTCTATCATGGAATCTACCGCTTCCTCGGCGGCTCTGGCGGTCTGAGCCTCGGACATGACCCTGAGCACGGGCTCGGTGCCGCTCTTTCTGAGGAGCACGCGGCCGCTGTCTCCGAGCTTGTCCGCGGCCGCCTTCACGGCTGCCTGGACCGCCTCGTTGCCCATGGTCTCGTCCTTGTCCTTGACCACGACGTTCTTGAGCACCTGCGGGTACATGGTCACGCCGTCGGCGAGCCTGGAGAGAGTGGTCTTCTCGTCCAGCATGCACTGCATGACCTTGATCGCGGTGATGAGGCCGTCGCCGGTGGTGGCCAGGTTCCTGAATATGATGTGGCCGGACTGCTCGCCTCCGATGAGGTGATCGTTCTCGACCATGTTCTCGTATACGTACTTGTCGCCGACGGCGGTCTTCTCGTAGCCTATGCCGAGCTCGTCGAGCGCCTTGTAGAGGCCGAAGTTGGACATGACGGTGGTGACGACCTTGGAATCCCCCAGGGTACCCTTCTCCTGCATGTACTTGGCGCAGATGTACATTATCTCGTCGCCGTTGACGACCTTGCCGTTCTCGTCGACCGCGAGGCATCTGTCGGCGTCTCCGTCGAAGGCGAAGCCCACGTCGAGCTTCTGCTCCTTGACGAGCTTCTGCAGGCCCTCGATGTGGGTGGAGCCGCAGTCGAGGTTGACGTTGAGGCCGTTCGGGCGGTCGTTGATGACGTAGGTGTCGGCGCCCAGGGCGTCGAACACGCTCTTGGCGATCTGCCAGGTGCTGCCGTTGGCGCAGTCGAGGCCGACCTTCTTGTCCCTGTAGGACTCGGTCGCGAGAGAGATCAGGTAGCCGATGTAGCGGTTCCTGCCCGCGGAGTGGTCGATGACGCTGCCTATGCCCTCGCCGGTCGCGAAGGGGACGGTCCAGGGGAGCTTGGAGCCGCGCGGCGCGTAGAGCCCGTCGAGGTACTTCTCGACGTCGTCTATGACCTCGTCCTCCATCTTCTCGCCGTTGCCGTTGATCAGCTTGATGCCGTTGTCGTGGTACGGGTTGTGGCTCGCGGAGATCATGATGCCGCAGGCGAACTTCTCGGTCCTGGCGGCGTAGGCGACGCTGGGCGTGGTGGTTACGTGCAGGAGGTAGACGTCGGCTCCGCCCGCTGTGAGGCCGGCGGAGAGGGCGTCCTCGTACATGTAGCTCGAGCGCCTGGTATCCTTGCCCATGACTATGCGCGGCTTATACCCGTCGGGGTGGCCGTTCCTGGGATCGCGGCCGTAATACCAGCCCAGGAAGAGGCCTATCTTGAATGCGTGCTCCGCGGTGAGATCGATGTTCGCTTCCCCGCGGAAGCCGTCGGTGCCGAAGTATTTGCTCATAACTGTCTCCCTTTCACAACAATAAAAAAGAGCGGACCATACTCAGTTATTGTAACAATCCGCTCATGATATGTAAATAGAATTGTTATTAAATGTCATTTATTGACATAAAATGTAAGACAGGTGAAGCCCGGTATTCGCGGGCTCCGAGCTAGTCGCTCTCGCCTTCGCCGCCCTCTCCGGAGCCTTCCTGCGCTTCGCCGCCTTCATCCTCTCCGGCATTCTCTTCGGGCTCTTCCTTGGCCTCGCCCACGAGCACTCTGACGGTGCCGGGCTGGACGCTGAGGGTGACGCCCTCCTGAGAGTAGCTGAGCCTGATAGGCACGTCGAAGTAGCCGTTCATCATGCCCGTGAGCTCTATCGACGGCCTGAGGTCGGTCGCCTGTATCCTGCGCACCGTGTCGAGCTCGCCGGAGGCGGTGACCGTGACGGTGACGTCGTCGATCATGTAGGGCTCGCCCTCGGGCGCGCCGTTGACCAGCAGGTCGTCGCGGCTGTAGCTGAAGCTGATGTCGCCCATCTGGGAGACCTTGAAGTTGGCCCTGAGGTTCTCGCTGCCCTCGGCGAGGTAGATGCCCTTGGGAAGCGTGCACTCTATGATGTAGCTCGCGTCAGCCGTTATGCCTTCGATGTTTATGACGGCGGAGGTGATGCTCTCGATCGCCTTAACGGCGTCGGGCTGCCCCTTGATATTGACCTGGGTCGGGATGCTGGCCTCCTTGAGCACGGCTCCGAGCCCGGGAGCTCCGACGTAGCCGGCCCTGAGGGGAACGGTCCTGACCTCGTGCATGGCTACCCCGACCTCTACGGACGGGCTCTCCAGGCGCACTGCCTGGACGATGTTGCCCTCGGCATCGAGCGGGATCGCGATGAGGTTCTCGGTCTTCTCGTCACCGAGCTCCATGCCATCGATGTCGAGATCCACCCTGACCTGAGAGACGAGCTTGACGAGCGAGTCAGCGCCTATGACCTTCATGGCCTCATGAGACCTGGAGAGCACGGTGACCTCGCTGCCCGCGGGCGCGTCCTTGTGAGCGATGTACAAGGGCTTCTCCACCTCGACGAGCTCGTCGATGTAGACCTGGATCTTCTGGGAGCGTATGTCGTCGATGGTGACGCTGTCGGGCGCCTTGACGTTCACGTTTATGTAGTTCTGCCCGGCTGAGAGTCCCGCGAGGCTGGCCGTGGCGCGGATGTCCTTCTCGGAGATGCCGGCGAGCTCCGCGCGCGAGGCGCTGAGCGTCACGTCGACGGTGTAGCTGCCGTCACCCGCGATAGTCAGATGGCCCGCCTCGAGGTTCTCGAGCCCCTCGAGCTGCACCGGGATGTCCTTGACCGTCATGGTGCTGGGAGGATTCACGACGTTTATGACGTAGATCCAGAGAAGCACGGACGCGAGGACCGAGATGATAATGTTAAGCGTTTTGCTCCGGCTCATCGTTCCTCCTCCATATGTTCTCTAAGATGCTCTTCATTGAATAGTCGTTCTCCTTCGGGAGCTTGGTCATGTAGTAGTTAAGCAGGGTCTTCTCCACGGTCCTCACGTCGAGGAAGCGGGAGAGCTTGCCCTCCTGCGCCATGGATATTATGCCGGTCTCCTCGGAGACTATTATGACTATGGCGTCGGTGACCTCGGAGATGCCAATGCCCGCCCTGTGGCGGGTGCCGAGGTCCTTGCCGAGGTTGGTGTTCTCAGTGAGCGGGAGCACGCAGCCCGCGGCGTAGATGCGGTCGCGGCGTATGACCACCGCTCCGTCGTGGAGCGGGGATCCGACGTAGAACAGGTTCTCGAGCAGCTCCTGGGAGAGCCTGGCGTCGATGATGGTGCCGTTGCCCGCGACGTCGTTGACGGCTATGTCGCGCTCGATGACTATCAGCGCGCCCTCCTTGATGCTCGCGAAATAGCCCACCGCCGCGCCTATCTGCTCGACCAGGCCGTTGATGGCCTCGCGGTCCATGTTGGCGCGGTGCAGGAACTTGTTCTTGCCCAGGTACTCGAGGGCCCTTCTGAGCTCAGGCTGGAACACCACGACCAGCGCTATGAGGCCTATGTTCATGACCTTTCCGAGCACCCAGTTGACCGTGTACAGGTGCGCTATGTCCGTGATGAAAAAGGCAGCGACGAGCAGGGCCAGGCCCTTGGTGAGCTGGGCCGCCCTGGAATCCCTGATGTAGCCGAGGAAATTGTAGATGACGAAGCTCATCAGCACTATGTCGAGTATGTCCCCGAAGCCCATGCCGGCGAGTATAGCACCTAAATTAAGATCCATACGCCTCCCCTTGATGCGGTATATCCTCCAGAGTTCACTGCCGGGGCGTTTGCCCCGGCAGCTTCGCCTCTGTTGTCTAGTTCTCTATATCCAGAAGCCCGTAGCTTCCGTCGTTCCTCTTGTAGACCACGCAGACGTTGTTCTTCTCCGCGTGCCTGAATACGAAGAAGCTGTGCTCGAGCAGCTCCATCTGCAGGATGGCCTCCTCGACAGCCATGGGGCTGATGCGGAAGGTCTTGGTCTTGGCGACCGCGAGCTCCTCCGGAGCGGCGGTATCGACGTCGGGAAGCTCCGCGTAGACGACTTCCTTCTTGCGGTTGCTCTTGATGAGCTTCTTCTTGAAGCGGGACATCTGGCTGGCGAGCTTGTCCACCACGCTGTCCAGGCAGCCCCTGAGATCGTCGCCGGTCTCCTCGGCCCTGAAGATGAGGCCGTCCGCGTTGATAGTAGCCTCGAGCTTGACGGTGTTGTTCTTCATGTTGGTGAGCACAACATCAGCCTGAGTATCTTTGGCGAAGTACTTGTCGAGCTTTGAAAGCTTCTTCTCGATGGCCTGAAGCGTGGCCTCGCCGGGATTCAGATTCTTCTTCGTGATGTTGATCTTCATATCAGATCGCTCCTTTCATATTGCGGCGACCATCCGCTACCGCTTGCGAAGCAGAGCACGTAGACCCTGCCTGCGCCTGCCTCCTTAAGGACCCTTGCACAGGCATCGGCGGTGGAACCGGTCGTCACGACATCGTCCGCAAGGATTATCCTCTTGTTTATTATTATATCAGCATATTGTGAAGATAGTGAAAAACTTGTATGCAGAAGAGACCTTCTTTTGACCGCGTCGGAGCCCCGCATGGAGTCCGTGGCGACGGGCTTCTGCATGAGCCCGGGTATGTATCTGAGGCCTTTTCCGCCCAGCCTTTCGTACTCGAGCTGCGCCTGCCCGGCCAGAAGCTCGGCCTGGTTGAAGCCCCTCGCCCGCAGCTTGTCCCTGTGCATGGGCACGGCCGCGATGATGTCCGCCTCGAGCCCGCTCATGAAGAGGCGCTCGCCCATGAGGCTTCCTATTGGCTTCGCCGCGTAGGGGCGGCCTCCGTTCTTGAAGCCGCTTATGATCTGCCTCGGGCGGTAGCCGTAGCGGCAGCAGGGAAGGACCCCGTCGAAGCTGAACATGTCCAGGTCCCGCTCCAGCGGGTCGGAGATGTTCCAGTAGATCTCGGAGCTGCAGCGGTCGCAGATCCCGTGCCTCCTGGAGGGCTCGATGATGTCGCCGCAGCAGAGGCAGTAGAGCCCCTCCGGGTAGACTATGTCCAGAGCTGCGGAGAGGAAGCGGCGCAGCGGTCCGCGGTCTCCGGCAGGTCCGCTGCTTCCGGCCTTTCCCACTGCAGCGGGCTTCCCGCCCTGTCCGGCGTTCTCCCGCTCAAACGCGCCCATCTCAGCCCTCCAGCTCCGCGAGGAGCCCGAGGCGCCATGCGAGCGCGGTGTTTCTCGAATCGACGCTCACGCTGTCGACCATGCCGTTGACCACGCTCTGCCTGCCCGCGATCACCACGGCCTCCCTGGCGCGGGTCATCGCGGTGTAGAGGAGGTTGCGGTTGGTGAAGCCCGGAACGAAGCTCCAGACCGGCATGACGACGACCGGGAACTCGCTGCCCTGGCTCTTGTGCACGGTCAGCGCGTAGGCGAGCTCGAGCTCGTCGAGCGTGAGGTAGTCGTAGACCGCGCGCCTCTCGCCGTCGAAGTCGACGGTGAGCGTCCCCGCGTCCTGATCGGCCGCGAAGACTATCCCTATGTCGCCGTTGAATACGCCGGAACCGGGGCTGAGGTCGCGGATGTCCCGCCAGTCGAGCTCGTAGTCGTTCTTCGTGTGTATGACCTTGTCTCCCACGCGGAAGACCCTCTCGCCAAGCCGGAGCTCCGCCCTGCCGGGCGCGGGGGGATTGAGCACCGCCTGAAGCTCGCGGTTGAGGTTGGCGCTGCCCAGGAGGTCCTTCTTCATCGGGGTGAGGACCTGGATGTCGGAGATCCTGTCGAGCTCCCTGTAGTAATTCGGAAGGCGCTCGCGGCAGAGGTCCTTTATGAGGGCGAGCACGTCCTGAGCCCTGTCTCTCTCCATCATGAAGCAGTCGCGGCTCGTGCCGTTGAAGACCGGGTGCTCGCCGCGGTTTATCGCGTGCGCGTTGACGACTATCCCGCTCTCCCCGGACTGCCTGAATATCTCGGTGAGCCTTACGCTCTCGATCAGGCCGCTGGCGAGTATGTCCCCCAGCACGTTGCCCGGGCCGACCGATGGCAGCTGGTCGGCGTCTCCGACCATTATGAGCCTCGTGCCGGGCTTGAGCGCCTTGATGAGGGCCTCCATGAGGAATATGTCCACCATGGACATCTCGTCGACTATGACGCAGTCGGCCTCGATCGGATTGTCCTCGTTGCGCCCGAATACGGCGAAGTCGCCCTCCTCGCGGCTTCCCGCCTCGAGCAGGCGGTGCAGGGTCTTCGCGTCCTCTCCCGCTGCCTGTGCCATGCGCTTGGCGGCGCGGCCGGTGGGAGCCGCGAGCGCCGTCCTGACGCCCTGCTCCCTGAGCACGGTGAGTATGGCCCTTATGATGGTGGTCTTGCCGGTGCCGGGGCCTCCGGTGATGACGAAGACGCCGTTCTCCAGGGAGGAGACGACCGCCCTTCTCTGAAGCTCCGAGAGCCTCGGGCCTCCCGCGGCCTCCATAGCGCGCAGGACCCTTCCGGCCTCGCCGGACAGATGCGTGAGCTCGCTCTGCGAGAGCCTCCAAAGACCCGCCGCGACGCGCCTCTCCGCGGAGCTCATCCTCGTGAGGCTAAGAGCGCGGCTGCCCTCTATATCCTCCTGCGTGAGCACGCCCTCGAGGGTGAGGTCGAAGACGCTGTCCCTGACCTGCTCCCTGGTGACGTCCAGGAAGCCCGCGAGCTTCTCGACGAACTCCCCTTCGTGAACGTAGGTGCTCCCGTCCTCGGAAGCCGACTCCATCGCCGCCTTGACGCCGCTCGCTATCCTGAAGGGGCTGTCCTTGGCGATGCCGAGCTTCTCGGCTATGGCGTCCGCCCTCTTGAAGCCCATGCCGCGGACCTCGTCGGCCAGCCTGTAGGGATTCTCGCGTATCCTCTCCGGAGCCGCCGCGCCGTAGAGCTTGTAGAGCTTGAAGCAGGCCGAGGCGCTCAGCCCCAGCGGGGAGAGCAGCATGAAGGTATCCGCGTAGCCGCGGTTCTCGGCGTAGCTCTCCGCTATCTGCTTCGCCTTGACGGGGCCTATGCCGGGGACCTCGGTGAGCCTGTCCGGCTCGTCCCTGATTATCCTCAGGCTGTCCTCACCGAAGGTCTTTATAAGCGCCTCGGCGAGCGCGGGGCCTACGCCCTTGACGGAGCCGCTGGCGAGAAAGGCCCTCACGCCCTCCACGCCCTCCGGCATCTTCCTCTCGAAAGAGCTGAACGCAAACTGAGGACCGAACTTGGGATGCACGGTCCATTCGCCTTCGAGAACATAGCTTATGCCCCTGGCCGCACCGGGAAGCACCCCGACCGCGACGGTCTCCTCGCCCCCGTCGTCGAAGGTGAGGACGCAGTAGCCGTTCTCCTCGTTATAATATCTGACTGTCTCTATCGTTACTGTGACAGCTTCCTTCATCTACGCCTTCTCTTCCCCGGCCGGCCCGTCTGCGAAGCTCGGCTTGTAGAGCATGCGGTTGTCGAGGGTCCTCACCCTCTCTGTGAACTCGCCGGGCGCCACGAGGCTGAGGCTGTCCTCGAAGTCGTAGAGCTTGGCGTCTATCATGTCGAGATAGTGCAGCATCTCCGCCTCCGCGAACATCGGCCTCACGGGGCTTCCGAACTCCGGCTCGTAGTGGTGGGAGAGTATCATGTGCTCGAGCATGATCTTCTTCTCCTCGCTGATCTTCAGCTTCTGCGCCATGAGCTCTATGGCCTTGACGCCCTGAGCTATGTGCCCGAGGAGCTTGCCCTCGAAGCTGTAGCCCGGCGACACGCCGTAGGCGTTGGACTCGATCTCGTTCAGCTTCTCCATGTCGTGGAGTATGACCCCGGTGACGACCCAGTCGCGCCTGAGGAAGCTGTAGACCTCGCAGGCCTTCTCTCCCATGAGCAGCATGCGCTCGATGTGATAGAGCAGCCCCGCCATCTCGGCATGGTGGTTGCGCATGGCGCCGGGGTAGTAGAGCAGGCGCTCGCGGTTTTCGTCGAGGAAGCACAGCGCCATGGCCCTGAGCTCGGGATCGCCGACGCTCTCCGCCTTGGATCTGATCAGCTCGAACATGGCGGCGCCTGACTCGGGCGCTGCCTTCACGTAATCTGAGATATCGAGCCCGTCCGCCTCGGGATCGGCCTTCCTGATCTTGAAAATGCGCAGCTGCTTGGTGCCGTTCCACTCGGTGACGAGCCCGCGGACCTTGACGAGGTCGCCCTCGCGCAGCCTGCCGAGCTGGGCCGCCTCGTCCTCGGTGACGTCCCATTTCTTGCCCGAGATCTCGCCGCTGCGGTCCCCGAGCCCTATGTCGAGGTACTGCTTGCCCTTGGAGTCTACACGGAGAGATATGCTCTTCACCATGAAGTTATCGGTAAAGGACGCGTCTACCTGCGCGTCCGCTATGTAGAATTCTTTGCTCATACGGCCTCCGCCTTCTGTTTTTTCTAATTATATAACAAGCTCAGCGCTATTGCATTGACGAGTTTTTCCGCTATAATCTTTACGTTAAAGCAATTGAAATATCCGTCATATCTCCCCGGTTCGGAGGAACGGCTTTTATGAAAGAGAGCATCAAGATCTGCGCCGCGAGCCCCAGGCTCACGCTCGGAGACCCCGCCGCCAACGCCGCGGCCATCGCCGAAGCGGCCAGGAGCGCCGCCGCGAACGGAACGCAGCTCATCTGCTTCCCCAAGGATTCGCTCACAGGGGCGAGCCTCGGCTCCCTCAGGAGCTCCAAAGCCCTGCTCAGGGCAGCCGACAGAGCCCTCGAAAAGCTCGCGTCGGAGACAGAAGAGCTCGACATCACCATAGTCTGCGGGCTTCCCGTAGCTGCCGGAAGCGGAGCCGAGAGCTGCGCGGCGGTCATATACAGGGGAAAGACCCTCTGCGTCCCGGAAGGTCCGGTGCAGGGCCTCGCTCCCTTTGATTTTATGGTAAGATTTGGAAACAGTCAAGAGGGCTGCTACGCCCCCCTCACGCTGATCCTCGACGCCTCCCCCAGCCTCGCCGGAGACGGCCTGGCCACCACCAGGAGGCTGATGGAGCTCAGCGCCGAGACCGGCCTCATCGCTTACGCGAACGCAGGTCCCTGGGAGTCCACGACCTCGGGAGTCTTCGGCGGCAAGTGCGTCATCGCCGACCGCGGCGAGCTGCTCTTCCAGACCGAGAGCTACGAGCGCGGCGGAGACAGCGCCGTCGCGATCACCACGGTCGAGAAGGACTTCCGCGTGACCGAGCTCTGCAGGGCGAAGAGAGAGAAGCTCTTCAGAAGGCTCGACGCCTGTGCTCTCGAGTTCTCCGAGAGAGACCCCTTCCTCCCCTCAGACCCCGCCTACGTCATGCCCTACTGCAGGGACATACTCAGGATACAGGCTGCCGCGCTCGCCGAGAGGATGGAGCGCGCCCATATAGACAAGGCCGTCATCGGCGTGAGCGGAGGCTCCGACTCCACCCTCGCGATGCTCGCCGCCGCGGCTGCCCTTCAGCTCCTCGGCAGGAAGCCCTCCGACCTCATCGCGGTCACCATGCCGGGCTTCGGCACCACCGGGCGCACCAAGGGCAACGCCCTGGCGCTCATGAGGGAGCTCGGAGCCGACATGAGGGAGATCCCCATCGCGGAATCCGTGCGCCTGCACTTCAGGGACATAGGCCACAGCGAGGAGGAGCGCAACGCCACCTACGAGAACGCCCAGGCAAGGGAGCGCACGCAGATACTCATGGACATCTGCGGCGACGTGAACGGCCTCGTCGTCGGTACCGGCGACATGTCCGAGGCCGCCCTCGGCTGGTGCACCTACGGAGGCGACCATCTCGCGATGTACTCGGTCAACTGCGGGCTCACCAAGGGCCTCGTCAAGAAGACCATTGAGACCGCGGCGCTCGACCTCAAGTGCGGCGAGTACATGTACCCGCCCGCGGGAGATCCCGAGCTCCTCTCCGAGGCTCTGCTCGACGTGCTCGACACCCCGGTCTCTCCGGAGCTCCTGCCTCCCGACAGGAGGGGCAACATTGCTCAGGTCACGGAGGACAAGGTAGGCCCCTACGAGCTTCACGACTTCTTCCTCTGGGAGCTCGCGGGAAAGGGCGAGCGCCCCGCCGACATCGCTGCCAGGGCGAAGGAGCTCTTCGCCGGGACCTACGACGCGGAGACCGTCGACAAGTGGCTCTCGACCTTCATAAGCCGCTTCTTCACCCAGCAGTTCAAGAGAAACTGCAGCCCCGAGGGGCCGCAGATCACGAGGCTCAGCCTCTCTCCGAGAGGGGCCTGGGAGATGCCCTCGGACGTCTCCTTCGCGGCCTGGGAAGAGGATATCTGATATGAGAAAGCTGTTGAATTACTTCACGACGTACGAGAAGATCTGGTACGTTTCCATACTCACCCTGGCCTTCATCTTCGCCTTCCTCTTCCCCGAGGAGGAAGCCAACGGAGTCAACGGCAACATCATAATGGCCCTCTACCTGGCCGACATAGTCCTCAACATCACCTGCGAGCTGCTCATCAGCAAGCAGAGCAAGTGGAACTTCATAGTCTCGCTGGGAGTCGAGGCCGCCGAGATAGCGGTCTGCGTCGTACTCGCCTACAGATGGACGACCCTCGCGACCACGATCTTCTTCTGGATCCCGATCGACATCATCAGCTTCATCAACTGGGACAGGCACAAGGACCGCGAGAAAGAGGAGCTCACCGAGGTCAGGAGGCTCACCGGCTGGCAGGAGTTCTGCGTGCTGGCGGGCATCGCGGTATGGACCTTCGTCATCGGAGGCTTCACCGCCTACCTCACCGAGGACGTGCTCATCTCCGACTTCATCCAGAACCGCGACGTCGAGATCCTGATCTGCTACCTGGACGCCTTCGTCTCCGCCGCGTCCATCGCCAACGGAGTCTTCATCTGGCTGAGATACCGCGAGCAGTGGATCGCGTGGTACGCCGTGGCGATCTTCGAGATCATCATCAACGTGCTCTCCGGACAGTACGTGCTGCTCATCCTCAAGCTGGGATACCTCACCAACACCACCTACGGCTACATCAAGTGGACGAAGTACATCAAGGAGCACCAGCTTAAAGAGAGCGCCGCGGACTGAGCGCCGGACCGGGCCTGACGCGCGCCCACGCGGCCTCCGCGGAGCCGCCGGAGCACCCCGACACAGTTATCATTTCACTGATATACGACCGACTACCCCAAGAACCACAGGAGAACCGCAATGAGTGAACAATGGAAGTATTTCGATTTTGAGATCTACGGGATCAAGAGGAAGCTCCCCTACGTGAAGATCGCCGACGACCTCGCCCTCGCGAGCTTCGTCTGCATCTCCGACACCGAGCTCGTCCAGACCTGCGCGCCCAAGCTCGTCGAGAGGCTGCCCGAGGTCGACTACCTCGTGACCGCCGAGGCCAAGGGCATCATCCTCACCTACGAGATGTCCCGCCTGATGGGCATGAAGGACTTCATCATCGCCCGCAAGAGCAAGAAGCCCTACATGCAGGACGCGATCGGCTGCACCGTTTACTCCATAACCACGCAGAAGGAGCAGACCCTCTACCTCAACGGCGTCGACGCCGACAAGATCCGCGGCAAGAGAGTCGCTATCATCGACGACGTCATCGCGACCGGCGACTCCGTCAGAGCCGTCGAGGAGCTCGTCAAGAAGGCGGGAGCCGAGGTCGTCGCCCGCGCCGCCATACTCGCCGAGCTCGAGACCGTCAACCGCAAGGACGTCATCTACCTCAAGGAGCACTACGTATTCCGCCCCAACGAGGACGGCAGCTTCACCCCCATCAGCTCGCTGAATGAGGAGTAGGGAGCCGCGAGAGCGTCGCGCCCCGCTGCCGCTTCCATGGCGCAGTGCCCGCGCGAACGCCGGCCCGCCCTGTTATAGACCGCAGCAAAAGACCGGAGGCCTGAAGCCTCCGGTCTTTTTTCGTGAGTCATGCGTTTCTGAGGGCTACTGGCGCGTCGCGTTCTCCCTGAGCTCGGGAATCTCCTCCAGGAAGCGGAGGAGCACCGCTTCGACGTTGTCGCCGCATTTGGACAGGTCCAGATCGCAAGTGCGCTCGTACTCGGTGCGCGTAACGTCGTCGGACTTCTCGCTTATCTCCGAGACGCGGTAGAGCTCGCTGAAGCTCAGGCCTCTGGCCATCTCGGCCTTGTACTCTGCCTCGCTGATCCTGTTTCCCATGTGAAGGTATCCGTAGGCTATGCCCGCGTCGTTTCTGGAGCGCCACTCGTAGATCTTGCTGATATCGTTCCTGAACTCGTCACAGTCCTTCGCGACGGCCTCTATGAGGGCGGCCTTCTGCTCGGTGCTGAGCATACCGCTGTTGCTGTACTCCACGAAGCTTCCGTCCGCGTTCGGATCGGGCTGCTCGTAGCGGTCGAACCAGAAGCCCACATCGAGCTTCTCGGGGTCGAACCTCATGATATCTGCTCCTGTGATGTAGTTGTCGGTATCCAGATAGGCCGCCTGGAGCTCCTTCGATTCCGCGAGCATCCTGACCGGAACGTCGTACTGTCTGGTAAGCATTCCGCCGTTCTTGAGCTGGTATACGAACTTGACGCCTGTCCAGTTCTCCTCCTCGGGATCGTAGGCCTTGTCTCCGATCATGAACTTCGCGGAGCCTTCGGCGCCGTTCCTGTTTTTGAGGAATTCCTTATTTCCGATTATCACCGAGTGCAGGGCGCGGATGTCTTCGATGGACTTCTCGTTGTCCGCGGTGAGCGAGTTCATGCTGCTCACCCAGTCGTTGAAGTTCACGCTCTCTATGCTCTCGGCCTTGGGGATCACGTCCTCGATGCCGAAGAGATCCATCGCGAAGCCTCCGACAAGCAGGGTCATCATCGCTGCGCAGAGCACGAGCGATATGAGGCTCTCGCGGCTCACGATCCTTGTGGTCTTGCGGACTATCATCTCAGCCGCGACGAAGCTCGCGACGCTTCCTATGATGTAGCCGCTGTAGCCGCCGGTGACCTCGTTCATTATCATGCCGATGATGCTTCCGAAGCAGAGCACCAGCAGCGCGGTGATCAGGTAGGACACCGGGCGGAAGACGTAGCTGTCGGTCGCCCTCTCGAGAGGCCTGATCCTGTAGAGCAGGAAGCCCAGCAGGGTGACGGCAATCGTGACCGCGATGTAGGCGTAGATCGAGCTGTTCCAGGGCTTGCTGAGCCCGAAGGGGCCGAGCCCGCCGCTCAGGTAGGAGAACACCGGGTGCATCTTCAAAAGCACGGAGGTATTCAGGTCGGAGGCCGGAACTCCCCAGAGGAAGAGCTCTCTGTAGAGCAGGTAGAGCCCGTAGAGCGCCGGAACTATTGCGTTCAGCCCGCAGGCGGTGAGCGCGTGGATCACGGTGTTGCCCGAGATAATGCCCGCGAGCACGGAGACCGAGTAACTGAAGGCTATCAGCACGAACTGCCCGGCGAACCAGCGCAGCAGCATGCCGAAGCTGAATACGTCGCCGGTGATCTCCTTGCCGAGAGAGGTCGTGAGCCCCAGGTACCAGTAGCTGTCGCTGTCGGGATACACCGGCTTTCTCAGCACGACCAGAGTGAGCAACGTGAGTATCATCGGGAGCAGCGCGATGAACAAGCCCGAGAGGTAGGAGGTCACGTAGAGGCTCCTCCTGGAGAAGGGCATCGAGTGCATCACGCTCACGCTGCTGACCTTCTGCAGGTAGCCGAACACGCAGACCGCGGCGGCGACCGACAGGGTGAGAGCCACGAACATGTAGCCCGGATTGAGATCGATGAGCGCGAAGCGCACGCCGTTCTTTGCTCCGGAGCGGATGACGCTCATGGGGCCGCTCAGGAAGCAGATCACGAAGCCGACGAAGGCCAGGGGCCAGAAGCGCTTGAGGTTCTCGATGAAGAGAACTTTTGAGAAGAATCCCTTGTTTTTCATTATTTAAGACCTCCCTTCGCACCGGGAAGCGGATCCTCGCCCATCTCGTAGAGGAATACCTCCTCCAGGCTGAGATCGGTCTCGGTCCCCTCTCCGCGGTTCTCACGGAGCTTGGTAACGTAGTTCTTGAGGTCCTCGATGTCGCCCTCGAGCTTCATCTCCCCGCCGGAGATGATCCCGACGGAATCGCAGACGCCCTCGAGTTCTCTGAGGTTATGTGAAGAGATGAGCACGGTCGCGCTCCTCTCGGCCACGTCCTGCATGACGTAGCGCCAGAGCTTGTGCCTGACCACCGGGTCGAGCCCGTCCACCGGCTCGTCGAGCACCAGCACCTCGGGCATCGCGCTCATGGTCAGCGCGAAGGCCGCCTGCTTCTGCATGCCCTTGGAGAACTTGCTGAGCTTCTTGCCCTCGGGAAGACCGAAGTCCTTCACCATGGCGTCGAAGCGCTGCTCGCTGAAGTTCGGGTAGAGCCCGCGGTAGAAGCTCTTCATGCCCTTCAGGTCGTAGGAGTTGAAAAAGTACAGGTCGTCGGGGATATAACCCAGGCGCTCCTTGACGGAGATGTTGTCGTAGACGTCCCGCCCGTCGATCTTCACCGTGCCGCTGTCGGGGAGCAGCACTCCCGTGATGTGTTTTATAAGCGTGGTCTTGCCGGAGCCGTTCACTCCGATCAGGCCGTAAATGGAGCCCGTCTTAACGTGCAGATCCAGGTTCTTCAGCGCCTGATGATCGCCGAAGCTCTTCGAGAGTCCCTTGACTTCGATCATTAGCGGCTCCTCCTTTCCTCTATCATCTCTATGATCCTCTTTTTAGCGTCCTCCTCGGGGACGCCCAGGTAGAGCAGCTCCGACAGGGCCGTGCCGATGGCGGCGTAGATCCCCTCGAGCTGCTTATCGTCCGGCTTCTTGATGTCGTCTCCCACGTAGCAGCCCTTGCCGCTGACCGTGTAGATCCAGTCCTGGCTCTCCAGCGCGGCGTAAGCCTTCTGTATGGTGTTCGGATTGACCGTGAGCTGCGCCGAGAGCTCTCTGACCGAGGGCAGCCTGTCCCCGGGCAGGAGCTCGCCGCGGACTATCATCTCCTTGAAGCCGTCGACTATCTGTTCATAGATGGACTTTCTGCTTTTGTTATCCAGTCTGAACATCGCTGTCTCCTTTCCGTGGCATAAGTGTACTACTACGCATAGTACAGTGTCAAGCACAAATTGCGCAAAAAATGACGCTGCCGGGGTGCGCAGCCCCGGGAGTGGGAATGAGGCTGTTTCCCCGGCAGTATCATGCACAGAAAGTATTGCTAAGAGTTCTGACTGTTCTTTCTGTATTTAAGGGGCGTCACCCCTTCTGTCTGTCTGAAGACCTTCGTGAAGTAGCTCTGGTCCGAAAAACCGCAGAGCCTAGCTATATCCGATATAGCTTCATCTGTCTTCAGAAGTTCTCTGCTGTGATCTATCCTGACCTTGGTGAGGTAGGCGTTCACAGTGATCCCAAGCTCTCTTTTGAACAGGCGGCACAGATAGGAGGTAGTCATCCCGGCGTCCTTGGCGATATCCAGGAGCGAGATGTCTTTGCTGAAGTTCTGTTCTATAAAAGCCCTGACCTTTTCGACTGTTTTGGAAGGATCTATCCTGTTGGCCTTTTCCCAGGCGATGACTGCGCCTTCGTCGAGGCTGGTCAGATAGTCCCCTCCGCTTCTGGTACTGGCACTGAGGAAGGCAGCGGAGTAGACCAGAAGCTGCGAAAATGCGTTTACCTTTTGCGGCTCTACGCAAGGCACCGGCTCTAAGCGGCGCATTATGTCTTCTACCACTTCCGGGGCGAGACCCGGGACGCCTGCAAGATCGTAGTCCCTGAAGTCTTCTTTATCTTCCATCAGGAACGGCCCTGCGGTGAGCCTGACGCTGTTTTCTCCGGTAAGGACGGCTGAGGTGACGCACGAGAGGCCCAGCGGGCATTCGTACATGTACTTGCCGTCTTCCTTTTCGGAAGCCCTGGCGGTGAAGGCGTGGAGCCTTTTGCAGTCTTCTCTGGAGATGCCGCTGGCACTGCACACATCGCACACCCCGCAGGAAAGGCCTGCTGAAGCGATGATGCTTCCGTCGGCTGTGCAAAGCTCGCACCCTATACCGCTTGCACCGTAGAAAGCCTGGACGCAGCTTTCTGCCAGCTCGGTA
>JAEEGI010011496.1_pt1 | contig 19084 bp, 17 predicted proteins | sample 8958751 | NCBI WGS metagenome assembly JAEEGI01 (sample SAMN16246545, study PRJNA631951) | gut metagenome | biome: gut microbiome; feature: rumen; material: KS-attached | host: Bos | place: Iran: Karaj | collected 2018-10 | reverse complement strand
CAACGACCGGTGCAAGCACGGCGGTGGCCAACGCCATGGAACCGCCGCCACCCTTGATTAGCGTGCATACTATTGCCGCAAATCCAGACACCACCATCAGGAGCGGAATCAGAAACCACTCCCTTGTGGATGGGGCGGCGCGCCACTGGGCCTCCAGCCACTCCAAGCGGTTTCGCCTCTCCTCCTCTGCGGCTGCCGCGCTGGAAAGGACCGGCTCGTCCCCAATGCCTCCGCTGTCGGAGACATCAGGCCGGGAAACATCGCCAAAGACGGCTTCGCGATTCACGGAATCACCCGTCTCGTCGCTTGTTCCACGCAGGGCCGGCTCGTAGAAAATGTCGCTTTTGCCCACTGCGTTACGCGCCGCGCACATAGGCCGTTCCAAAAGCCTGGCAGACGGCCATATTCATGTTCTTCTTTGCCGGCTGGGTGGCATTTCCACCGATGTCGACGCTTTCAAAACGCACATTGCAGATGGCGTTGTAGCCTCCGGCCTTCGCCTCCGCAACCATACGGAGCAACGCCTCGCGGCGGGCGCGTTCGAAAAGGCGTGTAAACGTCTTCGACTCACCGCCGACCACGTTCTTCAAGCCGAAAACCCAGCTCTTGAAACCATCGCTTGCGACAACGGCCTCTCCGCATACCATGGTCGGCGGAACACCCTGACCTACGGCGCATCCGACAGGGGTTTTCAATGACGTTATCGCGAAATCGCCGATTTGGGCCTCCCTCTCGGCAAGGCTCCGAAGGTGCTTGCGTTCCGTAAGATGGCCCAGCGCCCACCAAAGCACAAGGGCGGCTATGGGAAAGACAAGATAGAAGATCACTACCCCAAGATCTGCGGCTTCTTCTTCCATGAAACCACCTCGTCTCAGTTCGCAGGCGCAAGGACGACGGCCGTGCCGTAGGCCATTATCTCGGACGCGCCGGCGGTGATCGCGCTTGTCGAGAACCGCACGTTGACGATGGCGTTTGCGCCGAGCTGCTCGGCCTGCCCCATCATTCTGGAGGTGGCCTCGCGACGCGACTCGGTCAGAAGCTCCGTATAGCCCTTGAGTTCTCCGCCCACCATGTTCTTGAAGCTGGCGGCTATGTCGCGGCCGATGTGCTTCGCGCGAACGGTGTTCCCCTGGACAAGTCCCTTGACTTCGGTGATGGCATAGCCGGGGACGCTTTCAGTGCTGACAACTATCATAAAACTGTTCTCCTTGAATGAGGACACTATCTTACAATGCCGCCAGAGACATGTCAACATATTTCGCTCTGTCGCCTCGGTTCAGCCGCGACGCCCGAGATAGGCCTCCTCCAGTGACTGACCGCGAACGACGGACAAAATGTCCGTCTGCTCAAGAAGGGCGGGAAGGAGGCGGCGGTTGACAGAGGCGATATCGTCGGACTCAGGATGGAAGAGGCACGTCAGGGCATGTTCCGATTCCGACCACTCGAACGAGGCATCGGGTACGGCAACCTCGATGACGGACATGTCGGCCGGACGTGCGGCAAGCGTGTAGACAACGCGTCCCGACGACTGCGTGAGCGAACCAAGTGGCGAAACGGATGTGACGCGCCCGGCCTCGACGAAGGCCGCATGCGTGCAGACGACCTCGATGTCGTGCAGGTTGTGCGACGAGACGACGATTGTCCGTCGTCCGCGACAAGCGGCGATGAAGCGCCTCATGCGCGCGCACTCCGCCGGGTCGAGGCCGTTGAGCGGCTCGTCGAGCAGCACGACTTCCGGGTTGCCCACAAAGCACTGCGCAAGCATCACGCGCTTGCGCATGCCGTGTGAAAGAGAGCGGATGGTCGCGTCGGCGCGATCGGAGAGGTTGACCGCGGCCAAAACTTCGGCCGCCGATTTACGCGCCGCCGTTGCGCTCAGTCCCTGAAGCCGCCCGAACCTGTAAAGCAAATCGCGGGGACGCGACTCAAGAGGAAGTTCCGAGTCCTGCGGTAGGATGGCAAGGCGTCCAGAGTGGATGCGCGCGTCGAAGGCCCCCTTCCCCAACACGTCGATTTCGCCGGAGTTCGCGCAGATGAATCCGGCGACGACCATCATCCACGTCGTCTTGCCGGCGCCGTTAGGCCCCACCAAGCCGAGAATCGAACCGTGAGGCACCGAGAGTGTGAAACCGTCAAGGGCGCGGCGTCGGCCGTACTTCTTGACGAGGTCTTTGGTTGCGATGGCGGACGGGAGGTTCATGCGTCCCTCCTCGCCAGAAAGATGTGGCCGATCGAGAAATAGAAGATTCCAAGCGCGAAGAGGTGTCCTGCTCCGGCAAGGAACGGGGCCATGCCCCTGCGCCATAGGAGCATCCTCGGCGAATACGGGATGAAGACGTCGAAGTTCTCAAGGACGACGCGCCAGTCATTCCCCTTGCCGTAGTGGGCAAGCAGCTGCGTCAGGACAAGGAAGACGAAGATCGCCACAATGCCGAACGCCGTTGCGCGGGAGCCGGAATGCGTTGTCTGCGACAGTCCCAGCGCCACGCCAAGCCAGGCGACCGAGTAGACAAGCGCCCGCAATCCCCAGCCGAACATGCCGGACAGAAGCGACGCGGCACCCACACCGGAAAGGCGGAAAAGAGCGACAACCCACGCGCCAAGCGCGCTTACGGCAAGGGCGATGGCCGTCATGAGGACCTGTCCCACGAACTTGCCGACAGCCCATTCGGCCCGCGTCGCGCGCACAAGCATGTACCGCGCGGAACCGGAACGGAGGTCGTCGGAAATGCGGTTCCCCGCGACCATGACGGCCAGCAGAGGCATAAAGGCGAAAACGAGCCAGGCGTAGAAGAGTTCGACGGGATGGCGTCCCGCGATGTCCTCAAACACTTCGTCGCCGACGCCTTGTCGGACCATGCGTCGGAAGGGCTTCGACTTCCAGATCGTGGCCGAGACGATGCCCGTCTTTTCGCTCTCGGGAAGACGCAACGCGGTAACAAGTTCCTTTTCCATGCGCCCCATGGCGGAGATGGTGCCGTTCATGGAAAGCACGGAAAGGACAAGGTAGAGCAGGATCGTGACGAGCGCGCGGCGGCTACGCACCGCGCCCGCGCATTCAGCCACCGCTATTTGCCAGGTTTTGAAGAGGAATGTCACCGCCCCTCCTCCGCGAAGCTCTCTTCGAACTGCGCCTGGATCTGGATGAAGGGCTCGGCCACTGCGGGGTCGATGAAGTCGGTGAGCTGCATTTTGCCGGATTCGGAGGCCTTGTCTTCGGGAAGGTCGGCGGAGATTGTCTCGTAGGTTTCGGCGATGACGCCCGAAACCTCGCTGATGAAGCGCGCGCCGGAGGCGTGGTCGACGCGGCGTCGGCCGGAGGCGACTTCGTCCGCCAGCTCCTGCGCCAGGGCGTGGAGGCGGTCGTTCATGCCGTTGACGGCGTCGTCGAAGACGCGCGCGGATGCCTCGTCGGACATTCCAAGCCTGTCGAGCCATTGGGCGCGGGCAAGGTCGACACGCGTGCTCCAGAGTTCCTGGGCCTCGGCGATGCGGGCGCGGAGGTCCTCGGGTTCAAGCCTCCTGGGAGGTCCGTGACGCCTAGGTTGCTCAGGGGCGGATTGGGCGACGGTCTCTTCGGCGTTGGTCGTGCCGCCGTCTTCCGCCGCATGGGCGGACGAAACGGGGACGGAATTCGTGGCAGAGCCTGTGAAGAGGGGCTTGTTTGAGGCGAAGCGGGGCTTCTTCGCGGCCTCGTCAGGTATGCGCACCATGCGCGTGAAGGTGTCGAAACCTTCGGGTGAGTCGGCGCGTTGCTTCGAGGCGCCATTGCGGCTCTCCTCAAGCTTTCGGGTGAGGTCCCTGACCTGTGCGCGCGGACGCCAGGACCCGATTAGGATCCCGACAACGCATGCGACGGGAACGAATACCCAGCCGGCCCTCATTCCGCCGGCCCCCGCAGTTTCCAAAAGAGCCAGGCGCAAAGCGTCTTGGCGTCGGAAATCGTGCCGTCGAGGATTGCCGCCTCCACGGCCTCGCGACTGAACTCAAGCGTCACGACGTTCTCGTCGGGGTCGAAGTCCGTTTCGCCGGGGGCCTCCTCGACGTCGGCGTAGAAGAGGTGAAGCTGTTCCTCGGAGTAGCCCGGGCAGGCGAAGATGGAGCCAAGCGGCAGGAGGCGCTTGACGAGGTAGCCACTTTCCTCGCGGAGTTCGCGGTGCGCGGCGACATCCGGGGCCTCTCCCTCCTCGATGCCTCCGGCCACGACCTCGATGTAGGCCCGCTCGATGCACTTGCGGTACTGCTTGACGAAGACAAACTTGCCATCGGGCTTGCGCGCAAGGACCGCCACCGCGCCATGGTGGCGGATGACCTCGCGGACGGAGCGGCGTCCGTCCGGAAGCTCGATGTCCAGCAGATCGACCTTCAGGACGTGGCCGGAAAAGACGTTCCTGCAAGACAGGGTCTTCTCGTAAAGGGACGAGTTTGCGCCGAGGTCGGCCTCGGTTCGGTTATCGGCTTGCATAAATCCTCCAAGTTGGGTACAATATAAAGTACCAGTTTTTTAGGGTACTTTGTGATTTTACCAAATAAAGCCGCAAAGTGCAAACCTCAAGAACCGGCACGCCAATCACAGACTTGGAAGGCAGAACATGTACACATCATCAGATCTTCGCAAGGGGCTCAAGATCCTCATCGACGAGCAGCCCTGGATCATCACCGAATTCGACTTCAGCAAGCCGGGCAAGGGCCAGGCCATCTACAACTGCAAGCTGAAGAACATGCTCAACGGCACGACCATGAGCCGCAGCTACCGCAGCGGCGACCGCTTCGACAAGCCCGAGCTCGAGAACGTCACCCTCCACTTCTCCTACGACGAGGGCGAGACCTACGTCTTCACGGACGAGAACTACGAGGAGGTCCGCGTCTCGGCCGACACCCTCGGTCAGAGCCGCTTCTTCCTAATGGACGACATGGAGTGCGAGGCTCTCGTGTTCCGTGGCACCGTCATCGAAGTCACCCTCCCGAACTTCGTCGAGCGCAAGGTCGTCAAGTGCGACCCCGGCGTGCGCGGCAACACCGCCAGCGGCAAGGTCACCAAGCCCGCCACCCTCGAGGGCGGCTACGAGCTTCCCGTCCCGCTCTTCGTGAACGAGGGAGACATCGTCCGCATCGACACCCGCACCGGCGAGTACACCGACCGCGTTCTCAGCGCCTAAGTCCGTCATCAACCGAAAGACAGGCATCAAGATGCTCGCACAGAAGAAGCCGCAACCCCAGCCCGAAAAGAAATCGGCCTACGCCGCCGCCGGCGTCGACATCGACTCGAAGATGATCGGCATCCAGTCGATCAAGGAAATGGCCGCGTCGACTGCCACGCGCGGGTCCATAGGGGGAATCGGCAACTTCGGCGGGCTCTTCGCCTCCCCCGGCAAGGACATGCTCCTTGTCGGGAGCACGGACGGCGTCGGCACGAAGCTTAAGGTCGCCTGCCTCGCGAAGAAGCACACGACCGTCGGCGAAGACCTCGTCAACCACTGCGTCAACGACATCCTCGTCCAGGGCGCCGAGCCGCTCTTCTTCCTCGACTACATCGGCTCGTCGCATTTCGACGGCACCGTCTTCTCGGACGTCGTCTCCGGACTCTGCCGCGCCTGCCGCAACAACGGTTGCGCGCTTCTCGGCGGCGAGACGGCCGAACTCCCCGGCATCTACCCGCATGGCGAATACGACCTCGTCGGAACGATTGTCGGCGTCGTCCACAAGCGCAAGGTCATAACCGGCGCGTCGATCCGCCCCGGCGACGTCATCATCGGCCTCGCCTCCGGCGGACTCCAGACCAACGGCTTCACGCTGGCCCGCAAGATCCTCTTCGACCAGTGCGGACTGACCATCCACGACACAATCCCCGGCACGAAAACGCGCATCGCCGACGCCCTCCTCGCCGTCCACCGCAGCTTCCTCAAGCCCGTCAAGGCCGTCATGGAGAAGGTCAAGATCAACGGCATGGCGCACATCACGGGCGGCGGATTCATCGACAACATACCGCGCGTCCTCCCGCTCAACTGCAACGCCGTCATCGACCGCTCGACGTGGAAGGTCCCGCCAATCTTCACGTTCATGGAGAAGATGGGCCACGTCGAGCACGACGAGATGTACCGCGTCTTCAACATGGGCATCGGCTTCGTCCTCATCGTCCGCCAGAAGGACGCCGAAGAGACCATCGAGATCCTCCGCAAGGCCCGCACCACCGCGACCATCATCGGCCGCATCGAGCGCGGCTCGAAGAAGGTCCTCTACCGCGAACCCAAGCCCAAGGCCACCGCCAAGCGGAAGTAAGCATACTGGGGCTGGAATAGTTAGATCTTGCCCTCTTTCTTCGCCCACTTCAGGAAAAACCGCACCTGCTCGCGGAGCTTGTCCAGCGCGTCCTCCCTGAGCATCTCATGGCGTTTTTTCCAGTCGAGGGCGGCGATTTCCTTCTCGGACATCTTCTCGAACCGCGACCCCGGACGCGGGGCTTTTCCGTCCTTTGTCCACTTGTAAACTGACGCCAGCGGGTCGAAGAAGAGGGCGACGGTGACGGGCGCGCCGTTCGTGCGCGAGGCGAGATCCTCGCGGAAACGGGCGGCGCACTGCGGAAAGTTGCATCCCCAAACGCTGCTGAAGCCAGGCTCCTTGTCCTCGAGCTTTTTATGGTCGGGAAAGGAAAGGTACTCGACCAAAAGCGACCCGTCCTCCGTCGCGAAGTCGAAGACCCATTTGCCGGGGAAAGCCTTCATGGGACGTTTGGGGTCGCTGTAGAGGGAGGCTAGGGAATTGGTACTGTCTTCCCTGGCTTTCTCAAAGTCACGCATGGCATCCCAATCGGTCAATCGACGGGTAAACCCCGTCAACTCGTAGCAGTCGCGGAGTTTGACGCCCGCCTTGGCGAATTCCTGCTCGATGAGGTTGAGCGCCTCGTTCTCGGAGAGGAAAGCCGGCGGATCGACTGCGACGCATCCGAAGGCGCCGCGCCCGTCCTCGTCCAGCGCCTTCTGGAGCATCGGGGCGACGAGCGTTGCGACGCTCTGCCGCGCAGCCTCTGCCTTGGCTGCGGCATCGGCGTCGGAAGCGGTGCGTTCGGCATCGAACGCCGCCGCAGGCGGCGGCTGAACCGCGGGTTCCGCGCCTTCCGCCAGTTGCGCGAGGAGTGCCCCAAGAAATCCGGCGCCTAGGGCGGCACCGATTCCGCGCGGCGCGCGGGACGGCGCCGGGGCGACAAGTTCGGGGTTCGCGGCGACTTCGGCTGCCGTGGGAAGCGGACGACGCGCATGCGACTTGCCGGTTTTGACGGGTTTGACTTGCATGGTGATTCTCCTTTCAGTCCCTGGTGTTCTGTTGTAACAGGCGCTCCTCCTCCGCCGCCCTTTCCTCGAACTCCTTCAAGTGCTTCATAATCTCTTCGTCCGTGATTTTTGCACTCGACTCCAAGTATACGGTCCGCAGTTTTTTCGGCCGCAATTTTACGGGATCGGAGTCGGCCGCGCCAATCGACACGAAGGGCAGCGGCGGCGGCAGCGATGACAACGGCGGGCGTTGCCAGACGCCGGATTGAGGGCGGGACGCCCAGATTTCCCTGCCATTGTCAAGGAACCAGGCGGCCGCCGCCTCGGCGCGGGCGTGGACTGCGGCGGGCGAGCCATCCTGAAGCTTGATGCCGGCGAATGTCTCCGCCGCTTTCGAGGCCCATTTGCGGAACGCGGAGACAAAACCCTTCTTGTCTCGCGAGAAGTAGAAGACGCACTTTTCCCCTCCGTCCGGCAGCGGCGACACCTGCGGTTTCGGGAACTCGAATGAAACCGACAGCCGGCGTAGCGTCTCGCAAAGCCGTTCGCGGAAAGAGACCGCCGCTTCGCCGCGGACGGCGAGGCAGAGGTCGGCCATAAGCAACGCGGTGTCGCCCGTCAGCACCCGGCTTTCTTGGAAATCCCCACCTCCAACGGGACAATTCGTCACCGCCGCGAGGATTGCCGTCTCCAGAAAGGGGAGTTCCGATTCGAGTCTGCGGGCGAGATGCGCCCAGAGGAGCGGCATGTCGGAATAGTCTCCGGCATTTTTCCGGAGGTAGAGGAGCAAAAGGTTGTCTGGACCGACGTCCACGATTTCGCGTTGGATGGCTGCCCGTTCCTCCTCGCTCCCCCTGTACGCCCAGTTAAGATCCAACGGGAGCAGTTGTTTTAGCAGGTCAAAAGCAACCCGTCCCCTTGTCACGAAGAGGCTGCTGTCGTTGATGTGGTCCTGGGGACGGCGCGCGGGGGTTTCGTCGTTCTGGAGCGCCATCAGAAGCGAAATGGCGCGTGGCCCGAGGCGGGCGATGCGCGTCGCCGCGTTGTCGGGGATGGAGGGATCGTTCGTCCATGCGGCGGGGATGAGCCACGGGATTTCCCAAAGGTCGTACTCGTTCGAGTCTTCTATCTGCCACCCCTTCCATTCGGCGAGGTCCGCCGCAAGCTTCTGCTCCTCGTCGTCGAGACCTGGGACTGTGGGGATGCCGTTCAGGCGGCTGCGCATCGCCTCGAGAATCGCCTTGCGGAAGTCCCCTCGCTGCGAAATGCCGCTTCGCCAATTCGAAGGAAGAGGAAGCGTTCCATCCGCTTCGCCCGGTTTCGCCGGCTTGGCCGGATTGCGCGCGAGGCTCTTTTCAAGGAAGGCGGCGGTTGCGGCGAAATCGCCCGTTTCCGCAAGCATGTCGCACGCGGCAAAGACATCGCCCTCGGCAAGCATTTCAGTCGCCTCGCGCTCGACGTCGTCCAAATCGCCGAACAACTCGATGGCGCGGAAGATTTCGCCCGCCTCGTCTTCGTGTCCCGCGCGGAAGAGTTCCGCCGCGAAGAGCAACGCCAGGCGCGGCGAATTCCCTTTGTCGATAATGCCGCCAAATCCGCCATGAAGTGCCGCGAAGAATTCCAACTCATATAAGTCATAATCATCCTCATCCTTGTCTTCGCCTTTTACCGCCACGGCGCTTTGTGCATTGGCTGCTGCCGCCCGCTCCAGGCGTCCGGCGAGAAGAGCCATGTCCCGCGACAGGCGCGCCGGGCGCGACAGCGCGGCAGCGCTCTTGAAACAATACCCGTCGGCGTTCATGTAGTCGTTGGTGCCGTCGGTGCCTTCGCGCAACTGCCAGGCGTGTTCGCTTTCATGTCCGTTTTCGAAACCGATGTCGTTGACGCTTGCGCTGCGGTAGGGCCGGGAGTTGCCCTCGGAAGTGTCGCACCACTTCGCGCCGGCGGGCACACGGGCGAGGCCGCGCGCTTCAAGACGCCTGCAGAGGGCCTCCAGCGCGGCCCGCCGATCCGGCGTGATGGCGTTAGTGGAGATAAGGAAGCCGTCGGCCGAAGCCGAAAGGGCGGCAAAGAGAACGAGTAAAGGAACGGCAAGTCTCATGGCGAAATTATGATATAGGCCGGTTCTTTTGTCAAGTGAAAACACGGCGTTTGTTGACGTGCGAGCAAAAGTGGAATTCTTTGTGCGAGCAAAAGTGGACAGGATTAGCCCGAAGTAAAGCGGCAGGGAATGTCCCGTAGGCGGAATTTCAGGCGAAAATGCGATTGTGCAAGCAAAAGTGGACTCGGCCAGGGGTTTCCGGCGCGGCTACGACTTGTAACTTCCGAGTTTCGCGGGCCATTGGCACCTGTTTTTAAGTGGGTCGTCCTCCACGACCCAGAACCTGTCGCGCCCTATCACAAGCCACACCTTCTTCCTCATCGTCGGGGCGATTTTGTATTCCCGGCCATTGAACCTGATGCGGTTCCCGCCGACAACCGAGCGTTCGACATGGCGCGCCTCGAACAGGTCGAGGATCGTCGCGGACGGGGCTGGGCGGTATTCCACAAGCCCCCGCTCCCGACACTTTGCAAGAGCCTGGGCCGGTGTCAGCTTCGTAGTCGAGACCGGATGGTTCCCGTTCCAGAATGCGACGTGACGTCTGACAACCTCGTTTGCCTCCGCAAGGCTGGAGATCCGCTTCGTCGCCACCGCCGCCGTGACGATGGCCGCCACCCGGTGCTGGAAAGTCCGCATGGACCTCTCTATCTTGCCCTTGGCCTGCGGCGACGGGGCTACCAGGTGGTTCACCGACAAGGCCGCGCACATCCGCCCGTACGCCGTTTTGATGTCCTCCCCCTCGTGGCCGAACACGGTGAAGCCGTCCGTGTAGATGGCCGTCGGAACGCCACGCGCCTCGACGGCCATCCTGAACACGGACATTTCCGCAAGCACTGAGTCGGAGTCGAAAATGCCTATGGCGACAATCTCCCGCGTGGCGTCATCCTCTATGGCGACAATGTGCTGGATGGCCTCCGGCGGGCCGAAGAGGTGGACGGGCGTGGAGTCTATCTGCCAAAGCGCCCCGGCCGCCTCCATCGCCCAGCGCTTGACCGGGCGGCGCTTCCGCGGGGTCTCGCAGAAAAGCGGCCAGGTCTTGCGGCAGAAGCGCATGACGGTTGTCCTGTCAAATCTTCGCCCGGTCTCCTGCGCGATGCAGTCTGCGATGAGGGCGTAGTTCACGCCTGCGGCGGGGTTTTCAACCGACGCGAAGACAAGCTTCTCCGCAATCTCCACCGCCAGGTCGCTCCATCGGGGCATGTGGTCTCCGCCGGAATGTCCCAGCTTGAATTTTCCCTGGTCTCGCAGCCACTTGGCGCGCAGATCGTAGAGCCGGCTCTTGCATACGCCAAGTCTGACGCAGGCCTCTGCCGCCGAAATGTCGCCGTGGTTGAACTTCGCCAATGTCAAGCCCACGGCTTCTGCCGTCAGGCGTAGGTGTAATTGCTTTCCCATAATGCGGGAAACTTACCCATTCCAATGGCCGATGACAAGGAGATGATGCCTAGTGCGGGGCCTTGTGCTGGCTTGGCGCTCCGCGCCACCCCTTCGGGGCCGCCAGCACAAGGCCCCGCACTAGCTTCCGGCGCACTTCAGAACCGGCTTCCTAGGCGTAACTGACAGGACTTGCCGCTAACCCTCGGGCCTACCTGTCCACTTTTGCTCGCACGGTGTCCACTTTTGCTCGCACTCTAACAGTGAAAACACGGCGTTTTGCGTTTTATGAGCAAAGGGTTGCTTTCGCTTCCGGGAGGTTGGAGAGAAGGAGATTCGGAGGGGCGGCGGGGTTGCTTTCGCGAACACGGAGGGAAGAGAGGGGCACGGGAAATGGTGTCGGAGCTTAGGGTATAAAATCGGCTTGCTATTCGCGGGGGTATTTGTTAGTATTTTCCTACACATTGGAGAAGCGAACTATGCCAGCAATAATGGAAGCAATAGACAAAATGTCAATGGCCGAAAAGGTGGAAGTGATGAACTACCTTTGGCTTTCCGTGTCGTCATCCGGCGAAAGAGTCGTGCCTGTATGGCATATTGAGAACATTCAACAAACGGCAAAACCGATACGACCGCGCGTCTCCCAGTACGGGGCACTCAAGGGAAAGGTCGGGATGGCGTCGGATTTTGACGCCCCTTTGGAGGATTTCGCGGAGTACATGTGATGCAGGCTTCCACCGTTTGGCCATACTTCCCCAACATTTGGACACCCTTAAAACACTTCCCCTCATACACCGCGACCCCTTTGACAGACTTCTTGTCGCCCAAGCAATGGGAGAAGGTCTTGTCGTAGTGACACAAGATCGAATGACTCCAATGTATCCTGTGCAAACGCTTTGGTGAGGTTTAGATCCCCCAAAAACTCTGCGTTTCTCTGCCTCTCTGCGCCTCTGCGTTGAAACCACCCCGGGCTCTTGGTCAGGCAAAGTCCTCCAGGATCGACAAAATCGGGCAGGCGGGATTATAGTGCTGCTGGACGAAAAGCTGGTTACGCTAGCGCATGGTCAGGGAGCGGGGAGCTTGCCTTCCTTCTTCGCCCAGTCGAGAAAGAAGCGGATTTGCTCCCGGAGCTTGTTCAAAGCGTCCTTTTTCTTCAGGGCCTCGCGCTGTCCCCATGTCAGCTTTCTCCTCTCCTCAGGAGAAAGAGCCGCCCATGAGGTGCCTGGCTTGAGAACAAACCTGTTACTTTCATCTTCATTCCCCTTTCGTCATTAATCAGCATAAAGGGTGTGCCGTGCGTCGCGCTCCGCCGATTCCAATCCGCGCGCCTGTTCGAGAGCGTAAACAATGGCATTGGCCTCCGCTTCGTACCCGGCGCGGAAAAGCTGGACGGCGAAAATGAGGACGGCGCCGACTGCTTTGGGACGCGTTTTGCCAAGTGTGAATTCTTCCAAAATCTCCTCGTCCACATCCTCGCCTCTGTCGATGGCTTCCTCTATAAGCGCGGTTTTCCGATTCCTTTCGGCCTCTTCGAGAAGCATGCTGGCGATTCTCGCGGCATCGCGCGCGGGACGGGCTGGATGTATGTCCTTTGACGCGTCCTTGTATCTGAGCCCGGCCGGGTTGACGAACACGGCTATTCCGTCTCCTTCATCTTTTGGAAGCCGCCACGAGTGTCCCGATGCGGAAAGGTCCCCAAAATAGAATTCACTGTACGGGGGCTTGCGCCCGTTGTCAAAGGCGTCGGTCCATTCCGCGCCCCGAGGCAACTGGGGCAGGCCACATGCTTCGAGACGTTCGCAAAGGGCCACCAGCGCGGCGCGTCGCTCGGACGGTATGGCATTTGTTAAAATGACAAATCCGTCAGCTGCCGCAGAAAGGGCGGCGAGGAGGACGACGAGGAAGGGAACGGCAAGTCTCATGGCGAAATTATGGCACAGTCCGGTTCCCTTGTCAAGTGAAAACACGGCGTTGTGGCAAGGGGTGCGGGACTGATTCTTAACGCAGGGAAGGCAGAGAGGCAGAGGCGCAGAGGTTGAAAAACTGGGGCTGGAATAATTAAATCTTGCCCTCTTTCTTCGCCCACTCCAGGAAGAAACGCACCTGTTCGCGGAGCTTTTCCAAAGCGTCCTTTTTCTTCAGGGCCTCGCGCTGTTCCCAACTCAGCTTATCCCGTTCCTCCTCGGAAAGTGCGGCGAGCGCCGAGCCTTGGCGCGGGATGCGCTTTCTTGTCTTGGCATCAAAATCCCCTGTTCGAGCCAGCGGGTCGAAGAAGAGGGCGACGGTGACGGGCGCGCCGTTCGTGCGCGTGGCAAGCTCCTCACGGAATCGCGCGACGCGATGAGGAAAGTCATAGCTTGTGACCGAGCACCACGAGTTTGGTTCATTGTCCTCAAGCTCCTTATGGTCGCGCGTCGAAAGGTACTCCACGAGAAGGGCGCCATCCTCCGTGGCGAAGTCGAACACCCATTTGCCGGGAATGGCTTTCTGCGGGCGGGCGGGATCGCCGTCCCCATCAAAGTAGATTTCACTTTCGTCGCGTCCGCCACGCTTTTCCACTTTCTTCGGCTCTGGCGCAGCCTTCCAGTCGGTCCGCGTTTGCGTAAAGCCTGTGAGCTCGTAGCAGTCGCGAAGCTTTATGCCCGCCTTGGCAAACTCCTGTTCGATCAGATTAAGTGCGTCGTTCTCTGAAAGAATGGTCGGCGGATCGACGGCGATGCAGCCGAATGCTCCGCGCCCATCCTCGTCCATCGCCTTCTGGAGCAAAGGGGCGACGAGCGTGGCGACGCTCTGCCGCGCGGATTCCGCTCGTTCCGCCGCCTTGGCGTCGTCCGCGGCATGGTCTGCGTCGAGTGTGGCGACAGGCGGTTTTTCCGACTCCTTCGCGCATCCCGACGTCTGCCCGAGAAGGGAGCCGAGAAGTCCTGCGCCTAGTACAACGCCAATGCCGCGAGAAGCGCGGGGCGGCGCAACGGACAGCAGTGTCGGGTCGGCGGCCGCTTCCAATGCGGTGGGTAACGGGGCGCGTACTGATGCTCTTTTCACTGGTTTGACTTTCATGGTGTGTCTCCTTATCGCACACTTCTGCGCTTATTCAACGTCATCGGGCTCTTTGTCACCGTACTCGGCCTGCCATTCGCGGGTCCACCTTTCCATTTGTTTGATTTCTTCCGACGTGAAGAATTGCGCCGCTGTGTACTCATGGAAGTCGCGAAAACCTTTGGCTGGTCTCACGAAATCTGACCATGGTCGTTCATCGGACTCCTCAATGCCATGAAAAATGACAAAGGCTGGCGTGGAAATGTCATCCTCCGATTTCTTTGCCAACTTGGCGTTCCAAAGCCGCGCGTACCAATTCGCTACGGCATCCGCACGGGCGCGGATCTCGTCGGAGGTCCCCTCACGGAGTCGGAGGGCGGCGTAGTTGTCGGCGACATTTCCCGTCCATGCGCGAATGGACTCCACAAAGCCCTGCGGATTGCGCGCAGTATAGCAGACGAATTCGCACCCCCCGTTGAGTATCTTTGCGGTCTGATTAGTCGGAAACGAGAATGACGAGGCTATTTGCCGGAGTTGAACGCAAAGCTTGTCGCGGAAGCCTGCGGCGGCCTCACCGCGCACCGTAAGGTAAAGATCCGCAAGCAGAAGCGCCGTGTCCCCTGCGAGCACCGCTGTGTTGACATTTTTATCCGCATCATAGACGGTACGCTCATGCAACGCCTTGAGAATATCAGACTCAAGAACAGGGAAAGGCGCCAACGCCAGACGTCGCGCGAGGAAGGCCCACAGCAATGGCGATTCGTCCTCGGAGTACCGCCCGCCTTGCACATAGAGGCGCAAAAGGTCGTCTTCGGTTCCGGTTGTGAAATTCGCCGTGAAATCTCGCATTGGCTTGACTTGCGAAGACTCAAGGGCGACACGTCCGATTTCAAACGGCAGAAAACGCGACAGAAGTTCACGCGCGACATCGCCGCGTGTGACGAAGATGTCTTTTTCTCCCCAGCGGTTCCGTTTCCAGCGAGCGGGACTGGAATCGTCCGTCATGGCCTCTAGAAGGGGGACGGCCTTTATGCCGAGCCGCGCGATGCGCAGGGCGGCGTCACTATGGACGGCATCGCAAAACGGCATGGCGTTTGTCCACGCGCCTGGCAGGAGCCACGGGACCGTGTCAATGTCCAAGCTGGGAAAAAGAGAATCCCGGTCCAGAAAAGACCAATCCGTCCAGTCCGGAAGGGCGCGGGCGAGGCACTGCCCCTCCTTGTTGAGGCCTGGGATGTCGGGAATGGCACCGGCAAGGTGCGCGCGGATTGCGTCCAGTTTTGCCTTTCGGGTGTCAAGGGCCGAGACGGCGTCGCCATCCGGGGGATTGCGTTCAAGGCTTTTTGCCAAAGTGTCCGCAAGGGCGTTGAAGTCACCTGACTTTTCAAATGTATACCCGGCCTCAATCATGTCCGAGCGAGCAAGCGCCAGCCTGGCCTCCCGCTCCGCCACGGCAAGGCCGCGCTCCCTCTCCACGGCACGGACGATGGCGTCAGCCTCGGCTTCGCGGCCCGAACGAAACAACCCGACCGCGAACAGGATGCCAAGCCCCAGGGAAGGGCGCGCACCGTCAGCGTCAGGGGCCTCGTTGGCCTCTTTGATTTCGCGCAACCTTCGAATGAACAAAGACACGTCTAGCGCGATTCTGCCACGGGAATAATCATTGGAAGGACACTGGAACAGACAACCGGACACACCGACAAGTGTGTTTGTGCCGTTTTCCCCGTTTGGATTAACCAGCCATGCCATGCCGGAAGAGCATGAATCTTCCTCGCCGAAATAGAGTTCATTGTCTAAATCGGAAAAGGATTCATAATAGGCGCATGTCCATTCCGCATGAGGCGGGACGCGAGGAAATCCCCGCTCCTCCAGACGCGCGCACATCGCCTCCATCTCGGCGCGACGTTCGGGAGACGGTTCGACGGGTGTGTAGACAAATCCGTCAGCTGCCGCAGAAAGGGCGGCGAGGAGGACGACGAGGAAGGGAACGGCAAGTCTCATGGCGAAATTATGGTACAGTCCGGTTCCCTTGTCAAGTGAAAACACGGCGTTGTGGCAAGGAGGCGGGGCTGATTCTCAACGCAGAGAAGGCAGAGAGGCAGAGGCGCAGAGGTTTTGGACAGGATTAACAGGATTGACAGGATTGGATTGGTTACTGGCAACATTTACTCATTTTCCTCTGAATAGATTAAAAATCCTTCGTGAAACGCAACCGTTCGGTTAGTTGCGGCGTTTTCGTTCGGTTAGTTGTGGCATTTCTATTCGGTTAGTTGCGGCGTTTTCGTTCGGTTAGTTGAGGAATTTCCGTTCGCAAAAACAGCCCCGCTTTTTCCCCACGCGTAAGGTTGCTTTCGCTTCCGGGAGGTTGGAGAGGAGGAGAGTCGAGGGGTGACGGGTTGCTTTCGTCAACACGGAGGGAAGAGAGGATCACGGAGACGCGGAGGAGTGCGGGGCTGATTCTCAACGCAGAGAAGGCAAAGAGGCAGAGGCGCAGAGATTTTCAAAACCGCTCCGTGCCTCCCCACCTCCGCTTGCTCCGTGTTTTGCGCCGCAGGCGTTGGTGCGGAGTGCGACAACTTATTCCGGAAGCCCGGGAACAAGCGCGAAAACGGCCAGGGACAGGGCGCACATGATGCAAAGCATGACCCAAGCAACTCGAGATTTGTCAACGGTTACTCTCGAATAGCATCCAAGGCGGACGACCCAGGCAATGCAGAAGAGGCCGCCAAGGATGAGTGGTTCCAACACGGCATTGCTGAGGCTTTTCCCTGAACGAACCGGGGCAATGCATTCGGGAAGAAACCAGACAAGCATGGTTGCCACCGGCGTCAGCAAGTCCGGCCACGCAAAAGGATTCCTCAGCCACCCTTCTTTTCCTCTAATGATGAGACGGTAAACACCGTAAACGAGCGACACACCCACCGCAACAGGTATCAAAAGATACCACAATACAATGATCAGCCAGAGACCCCCTGTCGCTACAGAGACACCAGCTGCCGTCAAGGCAATCACCCATGCCGCAATTTTCGGCAACGGCTTCTGAGTGCCTGCCGGTGTCTGGTATTTTTTCATGTCCGTCATGGAACAATTATCGTCGTTTTCCCGCAGGATGTCAAACTATTGCGGCCATTGGGGTTAAATGACACAAACCCCTAGTGAGCATCACTGAAAAATGCAAATGAAAATCTTCAACTGCGGAGCGTTAGCGGAGCATCGGATGAATCGGAGTTTAAAACGAACTCAGCGTTCCTCTGCCTCTCGGCGCCACTGCGTTAAAAACCACTCGTGGGGTGGCTGTCATGCGAAGTCCTCCAGTATCGACAGAATCGGATAGGCGGGATTGTAGTGCTGCTGGATGAAGAGCGGATTGCGCTCGGCGTAGAGCGTGGCGGCGAGTTCGTCGCAGAGCGGGAGGAGGAAGCGTTCGTGTTCGCAGAGAATCGGCGGAACGGATTCGAGTCCGCCGGTCGTCTGGAAGTTCATGCAGGCGCAGCGGTTGTGGCAGCGGCCTTCGAGGGCGCAGCCGTCGCAGGCGGCCTTGGGCGCCTCGTTGCGCTGGAAGAGAGCCTCGCGGCGGGCCTCGTCGAGTCCGTCCGCGACTGAGCCGATCGACCAGTCGGGATGGCCGACGAACTGGACGCAGGGGTAGAGCGTCCCGTCGGGCGCGACGGAGATCTGGCGCCGCCCGAGGAGGCAGGAACAGCCGAGTTCGGGGTGGATGCGGGCGGCGATGCGCTTGTCGAAGGCGGCGAAGTAGAACTTGCGGCCGCGGCGGTGGTCGTCCAGATAGGCGCGGGCGAGGCGGCGGTACTGCCGCTTGAGGACGCGGAAGGAGGCGTCTGTCCACGCGGCGGCGTGGTTGAGCGAGGGAATGAGGTAGCGGACGCCCGCGTCGCGAAGCCAGAGGACCGATTCCGCGAAGGCGTGCGCGGTTTCGGGGTTCACCGTCATCATGACGGGCGCGTAGGGCTGGCGGGCGAGGAGGAGGCTGAGCGCCTCCCCGACGCGCGGCCAGGTGCCCGCGCCATCCGGGGCGACGCGGAAGGCGTCGTGCGCCTCGCGGACGCCGTCGCACGAGAGGGCGATGGCGAGACGGCGTCGGCAGGCCTCGTCGAGGAAGGCTTCGTCGAGGAGCGTGCCGTTCGTCGTGACCTTGTAGTGGAAGCGGTTCGGCTCGCGCGCCTCGCAGCGGTCGATGACGCGGAGAATGAGGTCCTTGCGGAGGAGCGGCTCGCCGCCGAAGAAGATCACGCCCGGGTTGTTCCCCGTCGCCAGGCGGTCGATGGCGGCGGCGGCCGTCTCGAAGTCCATGTCCTCGCAACCGTGCCGCTGGTAGCAGTAGCGGCAGGCGAGGTTGCAGCGATTCGTGAGATGGAGCGTGAGGTGCATCCGGCGGAAGGACTTCCTAGTAGACCATGACGTCGCCGATGAGGATCGTGCGGGGAGTCTCCACCATTTCGAGGATGTTGAGGACGCGCGGGTACATGCCGACGCCGAGCCCCGTGACGGTGATCGGATAGTCGATGCGGCCGTTGCCGAAGTCGCCGTCGCGCTGCCACTGCCATTCGTTCTCGCCCGGGGAGTAGATCTTGACGGGCGAGTCCTTCGTGAGCGGCATCTGGACGAACTTCCACCCGTCGAAGCGGAGAGCCGCCTTTTCGGGCCAGTCATAGACCGTGCAGCCGTAGCCGCCCGTCCCCGCGCTGAGCCATTTCTCCCCTTCGGCGTCCGTGACCTCGAAGTAGATCTTGCCCCAGGAGGAGTTGCCCCTGATCCAGACGCCGACCGTGGATGGTTCGCCGGGCGCGGGCCTGGCCTTGGGGAAGCGCAGGAAGGCGTATTCCTGGACGAGTTCGGGACAGTCGTTCGTCGTGGTGCGGACAAATTCCAGGCAGGAATATGTCCCGACATCGCGTTCGCGCTTGCGGGCGATGCCGCGAATCGCGAATTCGCCCGGACGGAAGAAGGAGAGGAAGGGCGGGTCGTTGAGACCGGTTTCGATGCGCGGGTCGCGTCCGCAGACGACGATCGCGTCGTTCGTGTCGGAGAAGGACTGGACGACCTTCGTGCCGGCGGGCAAGGTCTGGTAGTGTGGTATGGAATGCATTTGCGGTATCAGCGGAGGGATGAGTTCTGTGGCGGACGAAATGTAAACGGGGGACGAGGACACCTTCAGGAACCATCTTCTTTCTTCCACGGCCACGGCGCCTCCATCTGGGAATGTGGAGACTTCGTCAATATTGGGGACTTCCCGTTTCCGTCCGAGCATGTCCGTGAAGGTCGCCCCTTGGGGGCCAGGATA
>JAEEGI010011495.1_pt1 | contig 19086 bp, 13 predicted proteins | sample 8958751 | NCBI WGS metagenome assembly JAEEGI01 (sample SAMN16246545, study PRJNA631951) | gut metagenome | biome: gut microbiome; feature: rumen; material: KS-attached | host: Bos | place: Iran: Karaj | collected 2018-10 | reverse complement strand
GATGTGCGCGAGGGCGTTGCCATCCTGTGGATGGAGAATGTCGATGTCAGCATCACCGGTAACTCTACCAACCCCACCCGCTTCCAGCATCCTGTTGCAGGCACGTACAAGAAAGAGCGCGTGCTGGCTGGCAAGCCCTACTTCTCAGTAGCCAGCGGTGGTGGTACCGGTCGCACGCTGCATCCCGACAACATGGCTGCTGGTCCTGCCTCCTATGGAATGACCGACACCCTGGGCCGCATGCACAGCGATGCTCAGTTCGCAGGATCATCATCCGTCCCCGCTCACGTGGAGATGATGGGCTTCCTCGGCATCGGCAACAACCCCATGGTGGGTGCCACCGTCAGCATTGCCGTCGAGATCGACCTTGCCCTGAACAAGAAGTAAGCCGCGCTTTGCGCATTACTCATCTACACAAGTGCCGACTTGCCATCAAGCAGGTCGGCATTTTCCTTTGATGAAGGGGAAATCGTGTGACATGCATTTGTCACACCTTGTTTTTTTGTTTTTGTTATGTTTTTCCTCAAAACCCCAGTAAAATACGTGGAAGCCAGCGATTATGGCATAACAAATGCATAACAAAATATGGTCAAACCTAAAATAAATCGCGATTTATTTTGTGTTTCGCCCGATTTATACAGCGTTTCTGAAAGCCTTGGTAGCTTTAGATTTTATCAAGATCGCAACTGAGCAAGAGCTGAAGGGGATCATGTATGCTATAGCCGACAAGAATAGGCGAATACCCAAAGAGGGGTACAAAGACTGGCATATAGACTACACCAACGAAAGAACATTCTGTGAAAAAATTGGTAACAAATTAGGCCCGACCATACCTTAATTGCAGGTAATACGCTGAGTGGTCGTCTCATTCTTCTCAACGAAGAATCTCAATCTTTCTCAATCTTTCTCCACGCTCTCATTATCGCCTGATAATGAGAGCTTTTCGTGCATAAAAACTTCCCGTCCAATAAAAAAAAGAACGTAACTTTGCATCGTCAACCAGCGGAAACGCGTTTGACGGTGCGGTCTTTGACATGCTGATACAACATTAGATATTGCCTGTTTCTTTCTTTTTAGTTTTCTTCATATCGTTTTGAGTTTGTATTTCCCAGCCCTGCCGTGAGGCCCGGCTGGTTTTCGAACGAAAGAAGCAATTACACGCTGCGCGCATACATGGGCGTGTACATTCTATATTAATAAAGAACTAAATCATTAACCCTTTAAACATTTTACAATTATGAGTAACATTTTAAAATTCAAACATGAGATGTTCGGAGAAATCCGGACGATGACCGATGAGCAGGGCGAGCCCTGGTTCGTAGGTAAGGACGTGGCTAAGGCGCTTGGGTATAGCAATACACGCGATGCACTGAGCAAACACGTAGATGACGAAGATAAGGGCACCGTCGCGATTCGCGACACTGCCTTCGAAACTCGAGCCCTCATCATCAACGAGAGCGGTCTCTACTCCCTGATCCTCTCGTCGAAGCTGCCGCAGGCGAAGGAGTTCAAGCGCTGGGTTACGTCGGAGGTGCTGCCCCAGATTCGCAAGACGGGCGGCTACATCCCGACGAAGGATGCCGACGGACGCCCGCTGACCGACCTCGAGATCGTGTGCCTGGCGGTGAAGATTCAGCAGCGCACCATCGAGGAGCAGCACAAGCTGATCGACGAGCTGACACCGAAGGCGGAGTACGCCGACGAGGTGCTCGAGTCGGTGAGCTGCTACACCACGACGCAGATAGCGAAGGAGCTGGGGATGACGGTCTACGACCTGACCCGTGAGCTGATCGGGCGAAAGGTGATGTACAAGCAGTCGGGCCAGTACATGCTCTATGCCGAGTATGCGCGCAAGGGCTATGCCCGCAGCCGCACGCACTTGCACCGAGACAGCGAGGGCAACGTCTACACGGAGATGTACCTGGTGTGGACCGAGGAGGGACGTGAGTTCATACATCGTCTGATCGAGACACCGCCTGAGACTCAATCACAGGAGGAGCTGATTCAACTTGAACTTGCGTTTTCGGCGTAACTATCGTAAAAATACGTAAGTTACGTGGCATAACAAAAAAACAAAAACAAAATAACAAAAAGGGGATATTTATCCCTCTAATATAATATATATTATAATATATATTATATTAGAACCATATTCAAACTATGTTAAAAGTTGTAAATGTCATACGACTTTATTTACGTGATTTGCAAAGTCGGTCATTTGTTTTTGTTTTTTTGTTTTTTTGTTATGCGCGCTCAGCCGGTAAGGAATGGAAGACAACTGGGACAACAATTAAAACAAGAAAGAGTTCTTGCCTTGCAAGCGAGCAGAGCTCGAGCGGTCTAAGTTCTTCGACTAGCGAAGCGGCAAAGTCGAGCGGTCTAAGTTGTCTTTTAAAAAAAATGACGCCAAACGCCCACTAAAAATGAGCGAATCCATGGTAGTCTCAGGATTTTTTCGTAACTTTGCAGAGCATTTGAGAAAGATGCACGCGCAAGCAGATTCCACCAGAAGCATGCGAGGCGAGTACCAACGTCGCGAAAGGTACGAACCGGACAGCTTACGGTGCGCAACCAGAGGCAAGCGAAGTGGCCACCGCGAGACCGACGGGATGCACTGCAGATGTTAGGCGCAGAAGCTGAACATGAAGACAAGAGACCTCATCACCTATTAACTATTTTATCAAAGGACATGAAAAGAAAGCTTTATCTGATTGCCATCGCAGCAGTTTCGATGGGCGTGATGGTGGCTTGCGGCCCAAAAGGCGACAGCAAGGAGAATGACAAGAAAACGAACGCCACTGAAGAGGTGACGGAGGAAGCCGAGCCGGAGGAATCCGAGCCGGAGGATGCCGAGCCGGAGGAATCGTACATCGAGAAGGCTACCCTCAAGACGGAGGAAGGCGTCGTGGCTCTGATCTATGCCATCTATGAAGACATAAACACCATCTATGGCCCCCGCGACGAAGATGAATGCGAGCCAAACGTCGGCCTTGTCGGTCAGTACCTCTCGAAGGAATTCAGGGAGCTTACCGACAAGATTCGCGAGATCGACGCAAATAAGGCAGAAGGCGAAGGATTCGACATGAACGGTGACTGGAGCGGTCTGTGGTACTTCTGGGATCCCCCGTTCGAAGTGCAGAACATCGAAGCCTCTATCGAGGGCGACTACGGCTATGTGAACTATAGCCTTGTGCAGGGCGGCGAAGGAGTGGACATGTCCTACACCGTGGTTTATGAGGACGGCCAATGGCGAATCAGCGACTGCTACGGCATTGGCATGATGACTGGCAGCTGGATCGATCGCATGAACGAGTATATTGAAGCCAACCAGTAGTTTGAGATCTTCCTGAACACGGAGCGTGCCCGCGGGAAGCCTGCCTAAAGACTTGGGAACTGCTTGCTGTCGATGTCCTTCACAGCCATGCACTCCATCTCTACGAGCCAGCCGGAGCGGCAGACGGGAGCCTGGACGATGACCATAGGCTTGTCGGGGAAACGCTCGTCGTAGAGCCGGCGGACGGTGAGATAGTCGGCGGTGTCACGCAGGTAGACGATCATCATGGTCACATCGTCATAGGTGCATTCTGCCTCTGCCAACAGCGCCTCGACATTATCCCAGAGACGATGCGTCTGCTTCTCCACGTTCTTGGGATAGACGATCTGCCCTTTATTGTCGATGCTGGCAGTACCCGAGATGATGACATGACGGCGGTCGCCATAGTTGATGTACGTTCCACGCTCGAAGGACACGCCGTAGTCGCTGGTGCGGTTGAGGTGTGTCGAGGCATAGAGGTAGTGAATCTGCTCCTGGCTGATGCCTGCCACTGCATAGTTGTCCATCTGGGTGAGCACACAGGGATCCTGGGCTCGTCCACCGATACCGGTAGAGGCGATGAAATGAGTGTCGTGGGTCAGTCCCTGAGTGAAGAACACCTGATTGCGGGCACGCACCACGCCACCATAGTTCAAGTCGATGTCGCCGACGAAGAGCCAAGTGCGCAGGCAGTTCTCTGAGAGCCGGCATCCCTCCTGTGCGAGCTGCATGATATACTCGTTGAACAGCAGGCGCGTCTGGTATTCGGAGTTGGCAGCGAGGTTATGTGCCGAGCCGTTCCACAAGTGACGATATGCTCCGTGGGCAGCCTCATAGAGGCCTCCGTCGGTAAGGCGGGTGCTGACACCGGTCATCAGATAGACCCAGAGAGCCAGCTTGGTGCCGTCGAGCGGAGCCTGCTGGATGACGCTCTTCGCACAGTCGCTCGTGTCGCTGGCCATGACCTCGTCGGCCTGGTTGGCGGCATCGCTCAGGAAATAGCGCTTGAACACAGCCACGGCATCCTTCAGACGGTCGGCCCTGAGCTGCTGATAGGCATCGAGCACGGCGTCGAGCTGCTGCTGGAAAGGCAGACAAGGGTCAGTGACACGCACCATGACATGGTACTCGCTGACCTCTCCTTTGATGAACTTCGATAGTTTTACTTCTGTATTGCTGAATTGCAGTGTTTCGTACATGATTTTTCAATTTGACTGCAAAGGTACAAAAATCCTTTGACCTAAAGGGGTAGAGGACGGATGTTTATGTTTCGTTAACATTCCGTCCCCTACCCTTTCATGTGATTTGAGCCGTCAGATGGACTCAATAAACTTCACGACGGCATCGCGGTCGGCCTTGGGCAGGTTGTAGAACTGCTCCGTCGACCTATAGGCATCGGACTCCTTGGAATAGCCGTGCCACATGATGGCCTCGATGACGGTGCGCGCACGGCAGTCGTGGAGACGGTCGTCGGCACCAGTGAGACGGCGCGAGAGGCCACGTCCCCAGAGCGGTGTGGTGCGACACCAGCCCGTGCGTATATCGTTCTTCATCCACAGACGATGCTGCACCATGTCAGTATAGGGCCAGATGGTCTGATGGGGATACTTAGGCAGCAGCTTGGTATAGTCGCCGTCCTTGGCCAGTCCGTTGGCATCGGCATAAGCCTTCGTGGATGCGTCGACCCACATCTTATCGTCGCCCGTGGTCCATGACGGACGATGGCACTGGGCGCATCCTATCTGTGTGAACAGCATCTTTCCCCGCTTCACGTCAGGATTGTCGAGATTGCGGGCAGCAGGAACGGCGAGTCCACGGTGCCAGACGATGAACTGATAGTACTGCTTGTCGCTCATCTCCTCCTGTCCATCGTAGGGTTTAGCGTTGAGCAGGTACTTCTCGAAGGTGTTCTTAAAGGCGATGCTGGGAGTGTTGAGCACCTCGTAGACACGTGCAGAGATACCTGCGTCAGTGCCATCGGCATAATAGGGATGGAGGATGCTCTGCTCGTCGCGGCCGTGCTCCTTGATGTAGGCGACGACGTCCTTGTCCTCACTCTGGGCCTTGGCCCATGCTGTGGTGGTGTAGAGCCAGTGACGGTCGGAGCGGGTGACGTTGGTGATGTTCCATATAGCATTGGCTCCAGCTCCGTCCTGCAGCGAGCCACGGGTCATGGCATAGGTGAAACGCTTCAGCGGACCATGCTGGCCATTGCGGAAGGTGCCCGTGTCGTTATAGGGAGCAGCGTAGTAGGCCGAAGCCTTGAAGGCATTGGCTTCCTTGTCCCACATGGCAGGATTGAGGTCGACATAAGGAGCCTCGGCACGCCACTGTGCCTCGATGTCCTCGTCGGTGAGTGCATCGAGCAGTCCTGTGCCATAGAGGCCGATGGTGCTCTCTAGGCGCACCTCGTAGTTCTCGGGCTTCGGATTGGTGTTGAATGCCATCTGCGGAATGGTGACCTCAGGATAGATGAGCGCATACTCCTCGCCATCGGCAAACTTCATGGGCAGGCCGCTGGGCATCTTGTCGACAGGCAGCCACTGAATGCGGATCTGGTTCTCGTCGATGGGAGCCTTGAACGGTGTCATGGCCTGTGTCTGAGGCATACCCGTGACCTCGCTGATGTAGGCATTGTTGTCGGGATGGTAGATGACAAGCAGATAGCCATTGCCAATCTGGTTGGCACGATACTCCGTCTGCCGCTTGCCGTGTCCGTAGGAAGGATGGCAGGCGATGCAGCTGTTGCGCACCCAGGCAGGACCCAGGCCTCGACGCGGCTGCTGGTCGAAGGTGTAGAGATGTTCGAAGAAGTCCTCGCCAGTGTTGAAGTCCTCTTCCATACCGGGGATGTTCTGGGCAGCAGGAGTGATGGCCGAGTAGCTGGCTTTCTCAGTGGTGCCCAGCTGTCCGCCAGGATACCACTCTGAAGCCGTAAACACCTCGTTGGCCTTGCCAAACACCTCTTCGGCCTTGTCCAGCTGTCCAAGGTCGACTTTGTTGTCGTCATCATCGGAGCATGCTGACAGCAATGGAGCTGCCAGCATGGCCACGATGGAAATTCGTGATAGTCTGTTCATAGTATTGTTTGTTAATTAGTTTGCTGTCATATCACTCCCAGTCTTCATCATCGACGAACTCAATGTTCCAGATGGTGCTGCAGTACTTGACGAAGGGAGCAGGCATGCCGCCAATCTTCGAAATGGCATCGCTGAAGGCCCGCTCTACGCCCACGGGCGTATTGACAGCCTCGAAGAACTTGGCGAAGCTGGTGGCAGCCACCTTGTCGTTGGTGGAACCATACCATACGTTGCGAATGCTGCGGATATTGTCCTGGAAATCCGTGATTGAGTTGTAGCTGTAGGGCGACTCGACATAGCTGATGTCACCGGCAGAGAAGGGATTGGCTATCTTTGCCGTTCCCACCTCAGTGGCGATGGCTGCGCATGAGCCCTCATCATCGCTGAGAACCTGGGTGATGGCATCCTTCAGCGAGGGGAACGTGCTCTGGCTGTTGATGCCAGCCTCGACGAGGTTGCGGCCGAACGAGAGGCCGTTCTCAGTGGTATAGTCCAGTCCGGCATTACGCACCACATTGAAGCGGCTGCCATTGGCGGCTGTGGCACCTTCCCACGACACCTGCAGCTGGAAGCAGCGCTCCTTGAGCAGCTTGCAGATGGTCTGGGCATACTTCAGCTCCTGGGCACCGCTGACACCTTCGAAATTGCGATAGGTGTCGTTGGCCTGCAGCTCGGCCACCTTACGCGGCTGACCATTGCGGAAGAGGATGAACTCGAGGGCATGGAAGCCAAGGATAGTAGCATCGTCGAGCATCTCATCGTTCATGCCGCCACGGAAGTAGCTCAGCAGCAGCGTACGGTTGAGGGGCCACGAGTCGATGGTGGGATCGATGTCGAAGTCGCTGGCAGCACCCCCCAGGAATGCCTCGGAACGCTCCCAGTTCTCACGGGCCTGCTTGAAGTCCTGACAAGCCTTATCAATCTGCGACTGGGTGATAGTGTTCACTGTGAGACCGTTGAGGGTCTTCTCCAGATCTTCCACATCATCGGCCAGCTTTGTGTAGGTGGGCACGATGACATTGTCGACGACACCCTGAAGCACTTGGCGCAGGAAAGCCTCCTGCTCGCTGCTGAGGTTAGCCTGGGCGATGAGCGTATTGGCATTCTCCAGCTCGTCGACCACTTTTGCGCAGGCATCGACAGAGGTCTGACCGTAGCTCTTGTCCTTGTAGCGGGCATCGCTGACGATGGTCGATTCAGAGTTGTCGGCTTTGTTGTCGTCGTCGTCATCGCTGCAAGCGGTGAATGATAGTGCGCCCAGCACGACGGCAATGGGCAAGATGAAATACTTTTTCATGTTTTTTGTCTCCTTTTTTTAATATAAGTTGTTATACATTATTGTCTAAAGAAAGAACCCCTCATACGTCACACCGATATTCACAGCAGGCTCATTGTTGTAGATGTCCTTCAGGAAACGGTTTGAGAACTCAGCCTTGATGGCAATCTCAGGCACAGGGAAGAAATTCAGGCCGACGGCCATACGCTTCACTGCCGTGTAATCATAGGCTGTGCCACGGGTTTCGGAGGCATAGGGATTGTAGGCCTCATAGCGTCCGAAGACATAAAGGCGCTTGTCCTGACCGTGCATGCTTTCAATCTGCGAGAAGAGGTCATAGCCAGCCTCGATGCCCACAGCGTAGGCGTTCTTCGACACGAAGGCGGAGTGATGGAAGGGCGACTTCTTGTTCACTCGGTTGTAAACATACTTCAGCTGCTCAGCATCGCCCAAATAACCATAGTCAGCTTGTCCGCGGACAATCCAGTTGTGACGGTTATAGGTGAAGTCGAGGGCTCCCACGGCCACCGTCCCCTTGTACTCGGCATCAGTGCCGTTGGCATTGCGAGGATAGCTGTTGCCAATGGACTGGCCATAATATCCGCTCAGGCCAATGCGCAACCCAGGCAGAGCATAATAGTCGAGACGGGCAGCAGCACCATATTTATTGGCCACGTCATACTCCATGGGCGACTTATGGCCTTTGTGTATCCAACCTGTATTGGTGAAATTGTCGGCGTTGAGACCTGCCAGCAGCTGGGCTTCATAGCGGAAGGCCTTGTAGCGTCCGAAGAACGACACGCCCGTCTGATGCCAGGTAGAAGGAAGGATGGTATTCTCACCCTCCGGCCGATAGACCGTGAAGAAGTTCAGCGGCTCGTGATGGGCGTTGTTCAGGCCTACAGGCACCACGATATGTCCCATGCGCAGATTGGCGGCACGCGAAAACGACTTCTGCAGCCAGAACTGCTCGAGCTCTACCTCGCCGCCTTTTTCAGTCTCCTGCTCCCATTCGCCGCCTTCTTCGTCCTCCTTCTCATAGGCCAGTCCGTTGCCTCCATGCTCAAACTCGATCTCAGTGCCCAGACTCCAGCCCTTGCCGAAGTTATAGCCCATATACACTACTACGTGGGGCAGGTCGAAGCGTCCATGTGAAGGATCGTCCTTGTGGGCTTCGGGCTGGGAGTAGCGGCTCACATGATCACTATAGAAATTGCGGCCATAGGCCACCTCACCATAACCGCCAATACTCAGACGCTGAGCACGGTTCTGACCCAGCACACTGTCGCCTGCACTGACCTGGGCCGTGGCCGACGCTGAGAGAACCAGCGAAAAAAGAACTGTTGTTATTGTTTTGCTATCCATACTATTACTTGGTTTGAAATCGGCTGCAAAGGTACGGCTTTTACAAAAATCACACAATACCCAAAAGTGGTGATTTTGACCACAAACTATTGCACCTTTCAAGGAAAATGCCTACCTTTGCACTCAAATAACACATATTTATATAATATGAAACAGCAAAAGATGTATGAGGCCGACGACAAGATGATCACCCTCATCCGCGATAACTACGATCTGCTGCAGATGCTGGGCTCATTCGGCATCAGCCTGGGCTTTGGCGACAAGACCGTCAGCGAGACCTGTCATGACAACGGGGTAGATACCTACACCTTCCTCGCAGTAGTCAATTTCACGATTAACGGACATACCGACGCTGATGGCGACGAACAGCTGTCAGTGCCCACTCTTATGCATTATCTGGAGGCCAGCCATGCCTATTACCTTGATTTTCAGCTGCCTTTCATCAGGAGGGAGCTGGAAGAAAGCCTCAATGCCGATGATTCACTCGCACAACTCATCCTGCGATTCTACGATGAATATGCCCACGAGATACATCGCCACATGCATTATGAGCAGCGCGTGCTCTTCCCTTATGTCAAGGGGCTCCTTAACGGACAGCCAGGCAACGGCAACTACAACATCGAGACTTTCTCTCGCCAGCACGGCCAAGCCGACAAGAAACTGCGTGAGTTGAAGCTACTCATTATTAAGTATCTGCCCAGCGACGGTCTGCACAACAATAAGCTCACTGCAACGCTTCACGACATCTATGACAACGAGGCCTGGCTACGTCAGCATGCCTTGGTGGAGGACAACATTTTTGTGCCGGCCATCAGGCGCATGGAGCGGCAACTGCGACAGAGCGACGTCACTCGTAACATCACTGAGATGGTGTTCAAAAAAGGAACAGGACAGAATCAGGATGCGCTCTCTGATCGAGAGAAGGATGTCATCGTCGCACTGGTTCAGGGAATGTCGAACAAAGAGATTGCCGACCATCTGTGCATCTCGACAAACACGGTCATCACCCATCGCCGCAACATCGCCCGCAAGCTGCAGATACACTCACCTGCCGGACTCACTATCTACGCCATTGTCAATGGGTTGATAGATATCTCTAGTGTAAAGCTTTAAATCTTGTTGATGTCAACATAGCCATGCATCACGGCATAGATAGTGAGGGCACTGACACTCTTGATGCCCAGCTTCTCCATGATGTTACGGCGATGGGTGACCACTGTCGACAGGCCGATATGCAGGCGGTCGGCAATCTCCTTATTTATCAATCCCTTCACAATAAGCACCATCACCTCAGCCTCACGGTCGCTCAACACACGTGGCTCAGTACTGCGTGAAGGAAAATCAGGGTTGCCGCCATGGGCATACTGCTGCAAGATGAGCAAAGACTTGACGAGTTGATTCTCAGGCACATTGACGTTGATGCAATGGAAATCTGACAGCTGACTTCCATTTGCCGACATCGACAGGACTATGGTCTTGCGACGTCGTTCAATAAAGAATTCTCTGTTTTCCAGCACAATGTTCATAGCCACGAAATAGTGGACATAGCTCTCAGGATGATTAGCAAGAAGCTCAGAGATGGTGCCAAAGACATCAACTTGCGCAACAGGCACCAGCGATTTCAGCAACTGCCTCAGTCCCAACGCTGCAAGAGTATTGGGATCGATTATCGCTATCTGTGGGAGAGGCAGTTTCATATTTGTCTGCAAAGATACAAATAAAAGAGCGAAAAATGAGTGGAACGACGAGCTTATTTTGCTAAATATTGTTAAAAGTATGCCTTTTTGAAGACTAAAGTGTTCCTTTTTTGCAAATTTATTCGTAACTTTGCCACGTGTTTTTCATGGTATTAGATTATTAAGGTTAATTTCTGAGGATTATTAGTCGTGAGACAAATAATCTTTCAACCACTTCACTTGCGAATCAATCAGTATTAGATGCAAGTGAAACAAAAAAGGGAACCTGTGAAGGTTCCCTTTTCCGTTCTCACCACCCAATAGCATTATTGTTGGATATCATAGTGGAAGTAATCGAACTGAGCCTTGCCGCCTTTTTCACCTGTAGCATAGCAGAAAAGACCCACGCGTGATCCCTTCCAGTTGCCCATGCGCAAAGAGAAAGACTCACCTACGGGCATGAAAGAATGTCCGTCAGTGCTCACTTCAAACTGATGATTATTCTGCCGACTGTCAATAGTCACTCGGAGATAGACCACCTTTTTGCGGCAGACATCCAGCATGCTGCGCTGGCCATTACGCTCGGTGAAAAATGCCAGCCGTCCCTTATCGTTGATCACACCCACACCCATGAAATAGTTACCCATACAGAGCAGGCCGGCACAGTCTCCGTCGTTCAGAGACGAGCAGTCAATCTTCGTCGTTGCCTGGCTCTTATAGCCCAAAGTCTTCTGCGTGAGCGAGTTGCGAGCATGTATAATGTCAGTGGCAGGCTGCGCATGCAGCGTCAGCCATCCTCGACGTTCACTAAGACTCCACGCATCGTCGACAGGATTGTGATTCCACTGCCATTGCAACGAAAGGGAGCGCTGATGCTGGCCTACCCAGTACTGATGGTCGCCACTGAACTCATCAGAGGTAGGGAGTGGCAGCGGCATAGTTACAATGGGCGATGTCCACACGGCAACTGGTTCACCAATGCCATTGCCATCGATGTCTACACCCATCAGCGGCCAGCCGTCTTTCCATCGGGCAGGTTGCAGATGTACGACACGTCCACGAGGATGAGTCTCCTGGAAATGCAAGAACCACCAGCTTCCATCAGGCGTATCGACTAAAGCTCCCTGATGAGGGCCATTTATCGGAGTCGACCCTTGTTCTAACACGACACGTTTCTCATAAGGCCCATAGATGTTACGTGAGCGAAGCACAGTCTGCCAGCCGCCTCCTACCCCACCCTCAGGGATGATCAGGTAGTAGTAGCCATCACGTTTCAGGAACTTCGTTCCCTCAGCCACAGGACCCGTGTAGACGATGACGCCATCGTCAAGCAGTTGGCGCCCGTCAGCCGACATTTTGTGCACAATGATTGGGCCTGCACCATGCTGACTACGACCCAGATAGGCCTGACCATTGTCATCCCAGAACGGACACGGATCCTCCCACTTGGGAACCTCCTTCAGACAATGCAACGGACTCCATGGACCGTGGGCATCTTCAGCTGTCGACATAAACAGTCCTTCGTCGGGGGTACAGAAATAGACATAGAAACGTCCATCGTGATGGCGAATAGCCGGTGCCCAAGATCCACCGCCATAGTGGCGATTGGCATCCCAACCAGGATAGTCGAAGTGGTCATAGATCTGACTCACCAGTTGCCAGTTGACCAAGTCGGAAGATTCCAGCACCTGCATTCCCAAGTAATGGAAGTCGCTGGCCACCATATAGTATTTGTTCCCCACGCGGATCACATCTGGATCACTGTAGTCGGCATTCAGCACAGGATTCTTGTACGTTCCGTTGTGCTGGTCGCCCCAGTCCAGCATCACCTGATTCGCTATCTGCCCATGAACAGCAGTCGGCAAAGCCGTCATCACGAGAAAAGCAGCAGTCAAAAAGAGCGTTTTTACCATCATGATTGTTTCTGCTTAGAAAAAAGAGAGGATGCGCCTGTACGGACACACCCTCGTTGTTTGTTTGGAATAAGCTTGTTACTTAGTGAGTTATGCCTCAGCTTCTGGTATGACAGAGACAACACTCTTGTTGTGATAGCCACGATGGAAATTCACAGTCCCATCGATGAGGGCAAACAACGTGTCATCCTTACCGATGGCCACACCGTTGCCAGGATTGTGGTGGGTACCACGCTGACGAACGATAATGTTGCCAGCCTTTACCTTCTGACCACCCCAAATTTTCACGCCAAGTCGCTGGGCTGCACTCTCGCGGCCGTTCTTCGAACTACCTACACCTTTTTTATGTGCCATAATTCTGTTCCTCCTTTAAGCGATTACTTGTTTAACTTCAACCTGAGTGAACTGCTCACGATGGCCATTACGCTTACGGGAGTCCTTGCGACGCTTCATCTTGAAGACAATCACCTTGTCGCCCTTCACGAGCGGATTCACTACTTCTACTACTACCTTTGCACCTTCTACGGTGGGTGCGCCAACCTTGACAGCGCCGTCTACATCGACGAGCAGCACCTTGTCAAATTCAACAGTCTTGCCTGCCTCCACATCTTTCATGTGGTGAACGAAGAGCTTCTTGCCCTCCTCAACCTTAAACTGCTGACCCTGGATTTCTACAATTGCGTACATTGCTTTGTTTTGTAACTATTTAGGGGTTTTTCCGCGAGGCGGTGCACATCCGTACACACTTCACCCTGCCTCCACGGACTCAATTCGGGGTGCAAAGGTACAAAAAATGTTTGAGATTCGGAGGGCATACATGAAGAACGACATAAGAATTAGTAAAGTTTAACAAATCACCCGTCACTCAATACATAGTTACAAAACACGGGGTTCTGTCAGTTGCTCTGCTTTCGAGAGAACGTATCTGAGGCTTTGAGAGAACGTATCTGAGCCACCGAGAGAACGTATCTGAAGAGCCGAGAGAACGTACCTCTCAACAAGTCCCTTTCCTCTTTCCACTTTCCACTTTCCACTTTCCTCTTTCTTTCCCCTTTCCTCTTTCTTCCCCCTCTTCACTTTTTCCCTTATTTCTTTGGAAGTTTCAGAAAAAGTTCGTAACTTTGCACCGTCGCTTGTTAGCCCTTCGGGGTAAAGCGGGCGGTCTTATATATGAGAAAGACGTTTTCGAACGTCTGTCGTTGTGAACTGTGAATCTCGCAAATTCCTATCTCTACAACAGGCAGATGACAACCGAAGCGTCTGCGTAGTGCGTTTCTATATACATTATTATATAGGTCGTGCTGGCGTGGGCTGATGAGCGTTGTCTATCCTGTGTAGAGAGGGCAATGCGAGAGCCTACAGTTCCAGGATGGGCAGAAGAACAGACACCTACGCCTTTTTTGTATCATAAGCTAACCTAAAATTTACGATTAACTGCCGACTTTGGGGTGTGAGAGGCTTCGTTTTTATTGTTATTATGGGTACGAAAGGAACAATTACTGCAGAAAAACAATCTTTGTGCAGGGTAATGAAAGATTTATTATCTGATTTGGCATTAAAGAAAACTGTGATTGTTGTCACGGGGCTTATTTGTTTTATTATGGTTGCCTTGCTATTTCATTTTGACTTCTGTAAGAGTTGTGATATTTTGGATAGGTTGTTTAGTGCAAATATTACAATGCTAGGTGTGGATGTAGCTGCTATCGCGCTTTTGCTTGCGCTATTTAGTAGGATTGAATTAGAAGAAAAAGCAACTGAAGCTATAAGATCTCAAAATATTGCTTTTGTTGCAAATGCTTTATTACAGCTATTGACTGTCGTATTATTTATATTCACGTTTTTCTTTTCGTGCTGCATTTTCAACGCTATTGTTGCATACATTCAAATAACTGCCTTAGTACTAGTTTGGGATGTTATTGTCGAGTTATTCGCTCTTAGTTCAATAATAATAAAGAGAAAAAAATGAAACGACTACTAACATCAGCAGCATTGCTGTTATGCTCGATGGCGATGCTTGCGCAATTTACGGGAACGGTGACTGACGAGCAGGGAGTGCAGTACACTGCCAATAACGACGAAACGACCTGCTATGTGTCAGGACATGCCTATGAGTATAGCTCATCTATAGTCATTCCAGAATCTTACGAAGGGAGAAATGTGACAATCATAGAAAGCCGGGCTTTCTATGGCTGCACAGGCCTGACCTCTATCTCGCTTCCTGATGGACTGGCGAGTATCGGGGACGGTGCTTTTTCTGGCTGTAGTGGCCTGACCTCTATCTCGCTTCCTGATGAACTGTCGAGTATCGGAAATTCTGCTTTCTCTGGCTGTAGTGGCCTGACCTCTATCTCGCTTCCTGACGGCCTGACGAGTATCGGAAACGGTACTTACAATGGCTGTAGTGGCCTGACCTCTATCACGCTTCCCGATGGTCTGTCGAGTATCGGCAACAGTGCTTTCAATGGCTGTAGTGGCCTGACCTCTATCTCGCTTCCTGATGGACTGGCGAGTATCGGGGACTATGCTTTCAGTCGCTGCAGTGGTTTGACCTCTATCACGCTTCCCGATGGTCTGTCGAGTATCGGAAATTATGCTTTCTATGGCTGCAATGGCCTAACCTCAATCGTAGTTGATGGCAATAATCCTGTGTTCGATTCACGTAACAATTGCAACGCAATCATCGAGACATCAACCAATACGTTAATATTTGGATGTAAATCAACTGCCATCCCCGTAGGGGTGACAAGCATCGGGGATGGCGCTTTTAATGGTTGCACTGGCCTGGCTTCCATTACGCTGCCAGAAGGACTAACAAGCATCGGGGGCTCTGCTTTCTCTGGCTGCAGTGGCCTGACCTCCATCACGCTGCCAGAAGGATTGACAAGCATTGGAGACTATGCTTTCAGTGGCTGCACAAGCCTAACCTCATTTACTCTGTCAGAAGGACTGACAAACATCGGATATAGGGCTTTCGCAGGCTGTACTGGTTTGACCGCCATCACGCTCCCTGAGAATTTAACGAACTTAGGAAGTTCTGCTTTTTCAGATTGTTCTAGCCTGTCATCCATATATATTCCTGCAGGATTGACGAATATAGATGGCTACCTTTTCTCTAACTGTATGAGCCTGACCACAATAGTTGTTGACAGCAATAATCCGGTGTACGACTCACGTGATAATTGCAATGCTATTATTGAAACGTCATCTAATACCTTGATAGCAGGATGCAAGACAACTGTCGTTCCCAGTAGTGTGACAACTATCGGGAGTTTGTCTTTCATTGGATGTACTGGTCTGACCTCCATCACGCTGCCAGAAGGATTGACGAGCATTGGGAACTATGCTTTCAGTGGCTGCACTGGTCTGACTTCCATCACGCTACAGGAAGGGCTGACGAGCATAGGAAACAATGCTTTCTATGGATGTAGTGGCTTGACTTCCATTACTCTACCTGATGCGCTGACAAGCCTTGGAGAATCTGCCTTCAGAGCTTGCACTGGACTGACTTCCATCACACTGCCGGATGGGCTGACGAGCTTAGGAAACGAAGCTTTCTATGGCTGCACCGGACTTACATCAATTACTATTCCTGAGGGAATAAAGACTATTAATGATAGGACCTTCTCTGGTTGCAGTAGCTTAACTTCAATAACGCTTCCTGGTGGTTTGACGAGTATAGGAAACTCTGCTTTCGAAGGCTGCTCGAGTATGGCATCAATTATGCTACCTGAAGGATTGACTAGCATCGGAGGCTATGCTTTCGCCCATTTTACCAGCCTGACCACTCTTGTACTGCCGGAAGGAGTGAATGCCAATGGTGGTCTTATTGTAGGGTGCACGGGTATAACAATCACGATTCCAAGTAGTGTAACAGATGAAGTTAATAATATAATTGAAGGTAGCACGAAAACCTCTGTAGTGATTCCTGATGGTGAAACGAGTATTAGAAATTACTTTTTTCAAGGCTGCAAAGATATTGCCGTCATAATCCCTAGTAGCGTCACTACAATTGAGAAATCTGCTTTTAGTAGTTGTTCTAATATTTCAATCGTAATCCCAGAGGGTGTTACGACGATTTGTGATAGACTTTTCGAAGGTAATAAAGCGATAACCTCAGTATCCCTTCCTGAAAGTTTACTAAGCATCGGATATTCTGCTTTCTCTGGTTGTAGTGGCTTGGCAAAGGCGGAATTCGCAAGCTTAGGAAGTCTATTGAATATAAATTTTGGTTCGGGTGCAAATCCTCTCTACTATGCTCATCATCTTTATATTAACGGAGCGGAGATAACGAGTTTGTCAATCCCTGAGGGAGTAACAAGTATAAAAAAATACACTTTCAATGGATGTAGTGGTCTGACCTCTATCACGCTTCCTAACGGATTGACGAGCATAGGGAACTATGCTTTCTCTGGCTGTAGTGGTCTGATCTCTATCACGTTTCCTGACGGATTGACGAGCATTGGCAACTATGCTTTCAGTGGCTGTAGTGGCCTGACCTCTATCACAGTCCCAGAGGGATTGACAAGCGTAGGCGAGCGTGCTTTTTATCAAACACCTTGGCTTGAAAATCTATCTGACGGAATGATCTATTTAGGAAAAGTTGCATTTCTATTTAAAGGTGAAGTGGCTGAGGGGACTTGCATTTCTTTAGATGAAGGAACAATTCAAATAGCTGCCGAGGCTTTTAGAAATTGTCAAGGTCTGATTTCTATCACCATACCCAATAGCGTGACGAGTATAGGGAACAATGCTTTTCAGTACTGCACCGGTCTTACCTCCGTTGTTTCATCTATCGAGACACCTTTTCGCTTAAGTTCGTCAGCCTTTAGCAATATATCTTCTTTGTGTACTCTGACAGTTCCTGAAGGCACAAGACAGGCATACGTTAATCGCGGTTGGACACCTAGTATATTCAAAGGCGGCATCATTGATTTATCCGACCCTTCAGACATTGAGGTTGGAGTAGGAAGTTGTTTCATTGCAAAAACCATTGAAAATGTAGATGTGACCTTCAGGGTTCTTACCCTTGATCAAAACACTGTTCAGGTTGGTGATAATAGATGCTCACTCATTACAAGTACGGCGGGTAGCGTCACTATTCCTGACAAAGTTTTCTATGGTGGAAAAGAATTTAACGTAACTTCCATTGGTCTGCATGCATTCCGTAATTGTAGTGATCTGACATCAATCACCATTCCCGAAGGAGTGGCGAGCATAGGAAACTATGCTTTCGATGGCTGTAGTGGCCTGGTATCAGTATCTATTCCCGAAGGAGTGGCGAGCATAGGAAACTATGCTTTCCATGGTTGTAGTAGCCTGATATCAGTATCTATCCCCAAAGGGGTGACGAGCATTGGTGTCGGAGCTTTCCGCGATTGCAGTAGTTTGACATCTTTATTCATTCCTGCCAGTGTAACAAGCTTGGGTGGAAGTGCTTTCCAAGGTTGCGGTAACCTGAGATCTATAACAATACCTTTAGGTTTAACGAGAACAAACGCTTTTTCGTTTCCTGATTATTATTATAGTGATTCTTATTCACCTACAAATATCGCAATAATAGTTCCTGATCAAGCAACAGTTAGTGACTATGATGCATACTGCAATAACTCAATTTTATGGTATTATGGCCACCATGAATTATCGTTTATAGATGAAGATAATAATGAAGTGACAGAATTATTTATTCCCGAAGGGGTGACGAGTATCGGGGAATTGGCTTTCAGTTACTGTAGTGGTTTGACCTCCATCACGCTTCCTGACGGATTGACGAGCATTGGGCACGGTACTTTCAGTGGCTGTACAGGCTTGACCTCTATCACCATTCCTGGCAGTGTAACTAGCTTAGGAGAGTATGTTTTCGGTGAATGTAACAGTCTATCCTCCATCACCATTTCTGAAGGGGTGAAGAGTATTGGGGAAGATGCTTTTGCAAATTGCATTGGCCTTACCTCCATCACTATTCCCAAAGGGCTGATGACCATAGGTAGAGATGCTTTTCGTGGCTGTAGCAGTCTGGCCTCTGTCATCATCCACGAGGGGATGACGAGCATAGGAGACAATGCTTTTCACGCCTGTACTGGTTTGACTTCCATCACCATTCCAACCAGTGTGACGAGCATAGGAAATAACTCTTTCTCTGGCTGCCGTAACTTGACGTCAATCACTATTCCCGAAGGAGTGGCGAGCATAGGTAGGTGGGCTTTCGCTTGCGACAAACTGACATCCGTGTTTGTAAAAAGGAGGGAGCCAGCTTCTATCGAGTCGTCAGTTTTTAGGAATTACAATGCCACACTATATGTACCTCTCGGCTGTAAAGCCGCCTACGATGCAGCCGACGTGTGGAAAGACTTCAAGGAGATTGTTGAGTTGAACCTCGACAACTATCTGTATGCAAATGAAGTGACGATTCGCCCTGGAGGCAAGAAGACCATCGCCATTCAGCTGGACGACGTGAAGACACTGA
>JAEEGI010011484.1_pt1 | contig 19097 bp, 19 predicted proteins | sample 8958751 | NCBI WGS metagenome assembly JAEEGI01 (sample SAMN16246545, study PRJNA631951) | gut metagenome | biome: gut microbiome; feature: rumen; material: KS-attached | host: Bos | place: Iran: Karaj | collected 2018-10 | reverse complement strand
GGATCGTTGTTCAGCAGCTCGGGATCGACCTCGGGCTCGGCGGGCTTCTGCGCCTTGACGAAGACGACGGTCGTTTCCATCAGCTCGGAGCTTGCCTTCAGGGTCAGACGGCTGCCGTCAAAGGTGCCCTTCTGCTCGGTGCCGTCACTGGTGGTAACGGTGACGTTCTCGCCGTCCTGGGTCCAGGTGCCCTTGGAAGCGATGCCCATCGAGGACATGACGGCGGTGCCGTCTTCCAGGAGCTCAATGGACATGAAATTGTCCAGATCGATGCCAAGCGAGGCGAGCTTCTCCTTCAGATCCTCCTCGGACATGGTGGGAGCGGTCTCGTCTTCTCCGGCCAAGCCGCCGAACATGGAGGCCACCCATTCGGTGAAGCTCATGCCGTTGACGGTTTCGGCCTTGTACCAGCCGACGATGCCCTCGGAGAGAGGCGCTTCGGTGGTCTTCTGGGCGGCGGTGTCGCCGTTCTTGTCGGTCGCGTCGGTCTTCTTGCAGCCGACGAAGGCCGCCAGAACGAGGACGAGAACCAGGGTGAGTGCCAAAATCTTCTTCATTTGATTCCTTTGATTCCTTTCGTTATTTTATTCGGGCCGGAGGTTTCCCTCCGGCCCGGTTTATTACGGTTGCGTGGGATTACTTCTTGACGAAGACCAGCGTCGTGCCACCCATATCCATGGTGATCTTGCCGTCTTCATAGTCGCACTCAAGGGGATCGTTGTCAACGGTCAGGGTAATCTTGGAGCCGTCCAGCTTCCAGGTGCCTTCTTCCTTCTCTCCGGCGTATTCCAGGGTGAATTTGCCGTCGTCCTTGATCTCAAGGCCGAAGGCGTCTTCGCTCATGCCGGTCTGCTTCAGGAGGTCCTTGATTTCCTCATTGGACTTATCCTTGAGTTCGCCGGACTCTTTCTTCATCGCCTCGATCATGCTGTCCATGTCGATCTTGTAGGTGCCGACGGGGTCGGACTTGGAGCAGCCGACAAACAGGGCCGCAACGAGCAGGGCAACGAGAATCAGGGAAATGGTGCGTTTCATGGTTCATTCGTCTCCTTTTCATAATGAAATCGGGCTGCGCGTCTCATTCGGGCGCACGCAGCCCCTTCGATTTCTTTATACCATAGGCTTCCGGAAAAAGCAAGAAGAATTTTGGGAAGAAACGGCGCGATTCCCGATCCCGTTCCGCGTATCAGTCTCCGCTCACCTGCTCCACCTCGTAGCCCGCCGCGCGCAGCAGGCTGACGAGACCGCCGTCCCCGACCAGGTGGCCTGCGCCGACGGCAAAGAAGACCCGGTCCCCCGCCTGCATCCATTCCACGGCGCGGTCACGCATGCCGAGGTTGCGGTCGTCGAGCATCCGGCGCTGATAGTCCTCCAGGAGCGCCAGCTCCTCCTCGGTGTATTCCCCGTCCTCCGTTTCCGTTTCGTTCAGGGCCTGGATGGCGTCATAGTCGCCGCTGCACCAGGCCTCGTAGAGCTCGGAGATCTGCGCGCCGTAGCCGTCCAGATTGTCCAGGGTGCTGCGGATCAGAAGCAGATCGAGCTCATCGGAGAAGCCCGCGAGCATCCCGTACTGGAAGGCGGCGGATTCAACGTCCCGGACCTCGATCTGATGATCGTAGGCATGGCGGATCAGATAGGTGTCCATGGCGTATTCCGCGCTCAGGTCGCTTTCCGTCATCAGGGCGGCCTGCTCCACGAGCTGGGCCCACATGCCGAGGTTGAACTGCTTCATGATATTCGGCATGAGGCCGGCCTTTTCCAGCAGATCCGCAGCGGCGCGGTAGGTCTCGGCAGGCATATGGTCCTCCGCCGTGGTTCCGTCCAGCAGGAGGAACTGCATCATCATCTCCGTCGCGGCGTTCATATCCTCCTCAAAGGCCAGGACGTCGAACTCCACGGCCAGGGCGTCGCATTCGTCCAGCGTCGGCGCGATCAGCGAAAGGGCGGCGGCGTTGCGCTCGTCCCCAACGTGGATCGTGCCGAACAGATACATCTCCTGCCCGCCCTCCCCGGTGACGCGGAAGAGCATCGGGTGCAGGTCCTCCGGGACCTCGACGACCGGCTCCGTGGCTGCAGGGGCCTCGGTCGATTCCGGGACGGGAAGGCTCGATTCCGGGACGGGAATACTGGATGCCGGGGCGGACGCGGACGGAGCCGGGGCGGACGCGGGCGCAGCGGACGGCGTCTCGCCGGTGCTGGTGCAGCCGCAGAGCACGGCCGCCAGCAGACAGAGGGGGAGCAGGCAGGCAAGCAGCTTTTTCATGTGGGGTTCCTCCATTTCATACGTGCAGATCATTCGGGGCGGCGGGTGCGGCAGACGAAGCAGCGGTCCAGCTTCTGCGGGTTACGGGTCCCGCAGGTGGGGCAGGCCCAGGTTTCGGCAGCGCGGGGCGCCTTGCAGACCTGGCAGCGGACGGCGTTTTCCGGGTTCAGAGAACCGCAGGCGCGGCAGCGCCAGGTGGGGACGACCTGCGGACGCGCCGCGTCGCAGACGACGCAGGTCTCGGCGGTGACAGGGCTCTGGGAGCCGCAGTGGGGGCAGGTCCAGGCCCGGACCGCAGCGCTGCGCGGCGCGTGGCAGCGGGCGCAGACGCCCTCGGTTTCGGGGTTTTCCGTCCCGCACCAGCCGCAGGTCCAAAGCTCGGGCGGGCGGTATTTGGGCGTGCCGCAGCGCTTGCAGGTCTCGTCGCCCTCGGTGTTCTTTCCGCCGCAGTAGGGGCAGATCCAGGTGATCTCCAGCGGAGCGGGGCGCTCCACCTCCTGCGGTTTGCGGCGGCGCAGGGTCAGAAGCAGAAGGACGAGACCGAAGACCGTCGTGATCAGGGCAGCCCAGAAGGCGGAATTGACGGTCTGGGCAAAGTCGGACAGCTCGCCGGAACGCTGGACCGCGTACCAGCGGGTCTGCCGGACCAGAAAGAGCGCGATGCTCAGGACCGCCCCGGAAATCAGAGCGATCCAGCCGGTTTTTCGCATGTAAACACCTCCCGGAGCGGGGGAATGGAGAATTGAGAATTTGAAGGCGGGCTTATTCCGCGAAGCAGCCGAAGCCGCCGGGGGAAAGCTCGAAGCCGCCGTCCGTGCGGGACGCGTTCTGCGCCAGCAGGGCGTGGCGGGCCGGGACGAAGATCGGGCCGCCTGAACGGTTGACATAACACACGACCGTTTCCGTCGGCAGGTCGTCAGCGGATCGGAGGCTCCGGCGGAAGGCGAAGACGCCGCCGCCGGCGCGCATCACGCGGACGTCTCCGGCGCGCAGGGCGGGGGTTTCGCGTTTCAGTCTTCCGAGGCTGCGGAACAGGTTCAAAAACCGCTCGTCCGCCTGACCCCAGGGGTAGCAGGCCCGGTTGAAGGGGTCCTTGCAGCCCTCCATGCCGGCCTCGTCGCCGTAGTAGAGGCAGGGGTTTCCGGGCAGGGTATACTGCAAAAAGGCGGCTGCGCGGAGCTTTTCAAAGGCAGCCTCCCGCTCGTCGGGCGTCAGGCGGAAGCTCGCCTGCGCCTCGCGCGTCTCGGGGCAGTCGCCGTGCAGCAGGGTCAGGGCGCGGGGGGTATCGTGGGTGGAGAGGGCGTTCATCACGGCCTGGAGGACCTGGGGCGGATAGTTTTCCGCGATGGTCATCACGGTCTCGCCCAGGGCTGCGCCGTCGTCCTCTGCGCGCAGATAGCGCAAAATGGCCGTCCGCCAGGGGTAGTTCATCACGGAATCGAGCTCTCCGTCCACGAAATAGCGGCGGCGGACGGAGTAGGCGGTCTTGTTGGAGGCGTCCTCCCAGACCTCGCCCATCAGAAAGCCGTCCGGCTTCCGGGCGCGCAGGCCGCGCTTGAAGTTCAGGATAAACGAATCCGGCAGCTCGTCCGCCACGTCCAGGCGGAAGCCGTCCGCGCCGAGGCGCAGCCAGTGGGCGATGACGGAATCCTCGTCTCGGATGATGAAGTCCTGATAGCTCTCCTCCGTCTCTGTGACGTTCGGGAGCGTGGGGAAGTTCCACCAGCATTCGTAATCATCGGGGAAGCGGCGGAAGCGGTACCACGAATAGTAGGGCGAGGCGGTTCCGGCGGAGCAGGCTCCGGTTCCGAAGACGCCGTTTTTGTCGAAATACACCGAATTGCTCCCGGTATGGGAGTAGACCCCGTCCAGGATCACGCGCATGCCCCGGGCGTGGGCCGCATCGCAGAGGGCGCGGAAGTCCTCCTCGGTGCCGAGCAGCGGATCGGGGCGCTTGTAGTCGGCGGTGTCATAGCGGTGGTTGGAGAAGGCCATCGAGATCGGGTTGAGATAGAGAAGCTCCACGCCGAGATCCTTCAGATAATCCAGCTTCGAGGCGATGCCGCGGAAATTGCCGCCGAAGAAATCGTTGCAGAGGACCTCCCCGGTTTTGGGGTCCGGACGGTATTCGGGCGTGCCGCCCCAGTCTTCGCGCAGGGTCCAGGGCTTGAGCTTTTCCGATGCGTCGCAGTCCCCGACCCGGCAAAACCGGTCCGGAAAGATCTGGTACATGACCCTGCCCCGGAAGGCAGCCGGGACCGTGAAGTCCGCAGGCACGACGGAAAGCTGCCAGCGGTCCCCGTCCTCCATGTTGGTGCCGTCGCCGCAGCGAAAGAGACGGAAGGGGCCGGTCTTGCCGGTGACGCGGAACCAGTAGAAATACAGGCCGCGGGCCTGAATGGAGAAATCGCATTTGAAGATATGGTAGTCCGCGTCCTGCCCGGCCCAGACCAGACGGAATTCGCGAAAGGGTCTGCCGTCCTCGTGCTCCAAAACGAGCTGGACCCCCCGGCATTCAAGCTCGGCGGGGATGCGGATGCGGATCGTGCAGGTCTGGTCCTCGGTCAGCGTTCCGAAGGGCCGCTTATACTCCGAATCGCGGGAATTGTAGAGAATGCGCATAAAATGGCTCCTTTACGATGAGTGGGGCTGACGCTCCCATTTTAGCAAGCGGCGCGGGATTTGTCAATGCGGGCAGGATCGGGGCCGCAGGATTTGGATTTATTTTTTTGTCTCCCCCGTCTCGACAGGTTCTTCGCCGGGCGGATCTTATACTGTAGATACCCACGGAAAGGAGACAGAAGAAACATGAACGATTATTCGATACGGCTGGCGGCGCTCGGGGCGATGATCGGCGTCCTGACACTCAGCGCGGCGGCCTACGCCAACGTATCCGCCGCGGGCCGCATCCCGGACCCGCCCGCCGTCACGGCGCGGGCGGAGCCCGCCCGGCAGACCGCGACGGAGGCGGCGGCGGAGGTCCTCGCCCCGGCGGCCTGCTACGCGGCCCTGCGGCTGGAGACCCCGATCCGGGGACGGCTGTGGCTCTGCGATCTCAGCGGCAGCCCGATCGCGGAGGTGGAGGCGGACGCGGACGGAGACGCCGCCCTCGGCCCCGTGACCCCGGGGCGGTACTGCCTCACCCTCGATTCGGAACGGATCGGCAGCTTTCGCGTGCTGGAAAACGCGGCGATCACCGAAACGGCGGGCCGGCTCTGGTCCGACGGAGAGCTTCTGCACTTGGAGCGCTTCCGCCCCGGACAGGCGGAGATCACGCTGACGCTGACCGAGCCGGGCTATGAGAGCATTCTGCTTGTGGACGACCTGGGTCGGCGCTGGACGCGGGACTTCTTCATCCCGGAGCAGGAGGGACGCGGAGCGGACGGGTCCTACACCCGGGTCCTGCGCTTCCAGGGTCTGCCGGAGGGGCGTTATACCCTGGTCCACGACCGACGCCCGCTCCAGCAGTTCCAGGTCCTGGCCGGCGGCACGGTCCGCCTCTCAGCGGAGCTGCCCTGACCAGGCAGCTTTGCATCTTGACAACAGAGTACGCGCTTGCTACAATGGAATCGGATCGGGAACGGTACAAAATCAGAAAAACAGGAGAGCCATCCCATGCAGTACGAACGCAGAGCAAAAAACAACGCCTTCATCCGGGCCAGGGGCATCGCGTGTTATGAGGACCTTCCGGTCATTGAATCGTCCGCCGACGTGAAGCTGCGGTCTCTCGACGAGATCAGCCGCAGAGCGCTCGCCTCCTTCTTCCTGATCCAGGTCGCCTGCGACGTCAACAACGGCTGTTACGAGGAATCCGTCCGGATCATCCGGCCGATCCTGGAACGGCTGGATCTGATCTCCTGTCTGAATGCAAAGGAAAGGCGGCTGCTCGACGGGACCTTCGCCATGCAGGACGCGATTGATCTGGACTGGGAATACGAGGACCTTTGGAGCCTGTTTTACGCCCTGGGCTTTGTGGACGACATCCGGGACGCCGGAGACGTCTGTGATTGCGGGTATATCATCGAAACGGTCAACGCCTGCTCCTCGCTGGAGGACTTCCGGAGCAAATGCAAGCTGCGCGGCGTCGAAGAGATCCTCGACACCCTGGACCTGTATTACCGGTATCATTGGGCCTGCGTCGAGCATCGGCTCCACCCGGAGACCCCGATCGCGGATCTGATCCCAAGCTGCGTGGTCGAGCGCAGACGGGGGCTGGAATGGCTGATCTCCGACGAGGACGATTGGTTCGAGATCCCTCTGGATACGTAAGTGTTTTTCTGTTTTTTTGGTCTCAAAACCCGACGAAACAGAAAAATCGGAAGGAGAAAAACAAATGGGTGACACTCTGAAATACTTGCTGTACGTCCTGCCGGTCATCGGCGTTGTGGCCCTGGTCTTTTATCTGATCATCCGCAAGCAGAACCGGAAAACGGACGCATTCAAGAACGCGCTGACCAAGGAACAGAAGGACAGACTGATCAACACAAAGCCCGTTCGCGCGGACGCATCCAGGGGCGGCTTCATCCTGGAGGCCCTGGTCGTCGAGCTCCGGGACAAGGGGGCCAAGACCTTTGTCCGCCTGATGTGGTTCAACGCTCTGATCCAGAACAATTCCTTCCTCGACATGATGACCGCCAACGTCAACGTCTCCACGGAGGAAGCCAAGCGCCGCGATCTGAAGGTCGGCGATTTCGTCCGCTTCTGGTTCAACCCCCAGCAGCAGAAGTGGGATATCATGTTCTGAGCCCGCGCAACATACGCAAAAAGCTGTACTGCCCGAAACGGCGGTACAGCTTTTTCTTTGGGTCCCGATGCCCTCTGGGCGGTCGCATTCGGGCCGGAGCACCTGGGCGATCCGGTCGGGGAACAGAGGACGCCGCGTTTGACGGTGCGGCTCACAGGTCTCCTAAAAATCCATGGCAAGACGCGCCGAGGTCTCGGCGTCGAGCTCGGTGACGGCGCGGGCGGTCACCTGATAGACGCGGGTGCAGAGATTCAGAACGCTCGGGCGGTGGGTGGTGACGATGCAGGTCTTGTTCGGGGCCATCGTCATCAGATTCCGAAGGACCCGGCGCTCGGTGGCGACGTCCAGGGAGGAGGTCGCCTCGTCCAGCAGGAGGATCGGCGCGTCGCGCAGCACGGCGCGGGCGATGGCGATCCGCTGGGCCTGTCCCTCGGAGAGACCCTTGCCGCGGCGTCCCAGCTCCGTCCGGAGGCCGTTCGGCAGCTTATCCACAAAGTCCAGAGCGCAGGCAAGCTCCAGCGCGGCGCGCATCTCCGCCTCCGTTGCATCCTCCCTGCCGACGCGGAGGTTCTCCTCGATCGTGCCGGAGAGGATCGTGTTGCCCTGGGGCACGTAGGAGATCAGACTGCGGGTTTCGGCGTTCAGGGTCAGCTCAGCCCCGTCTGCGGCGCGGATCCGCACGCTCCCCGCTCCGGGATGGACCAGGGCCAGAAGCAGACGGATCATGGTGGTCTTGCCCTCGCCGGAGGCGCCGATCAGGGCGACGATCTCGCCCGGACCCGCCCGCAGCGCAGCGTGCTCCACGACGGGCTTGTCCGGATCGTAGCCGAAGCTGAGATCGGTCAGCTCCAGGGTCAGACCGTCCTTTGCCTTTTCGGCAAAGGCTCTGCTCTCGGGCAGGCGGATCTCCTTGGGCAGCTCCACCAGCTCCCGGATGCGGTGCGCGGAGACGGAGGCGTTCAGAAAGCCCGGAATGATGCCGACGACGGAGCGGAAGGCGGCGCTCAGTCCGCGCGACTGCTGGAGAAAGAGCGTCATCGTGCCGAAGGTGAAGTCCGTCCCGTACCAGAGCCGATACAGGCAGTAGCCGAAGATCGTCATCGAGACGACGGTCCCGGCGACGGACATGAAGACGTTCGTATGGATCGTGAATTTGTTGTAGTCCAGCGAGACCTGCTTCATCTCCTCCAGCCGGTCGTCCAGCTTTCTGCCGTACTGATCGGTGACGCCGAAGGACTTGATGGTATCGAGGTTATAGAAGGTTTCCACCTCGAAGCTCATCATCTTACTGCTCATCTCCCGCATCTTCTGACCGTAATAGCGCTGCTTGCGAATCACGAAGCGGGACATCAGCATCAGCGCCGGAGCGGAGGCCAGGGAGAAGAACGCAATGAACAGGTCGTAGTGGGCCAGAACGACGAAGGTCGCAGCGAAGCGGTAGAGCGAGATCAGGATCGTGGGCAGCCAGCTCACGGCGTTGGAGCCGACGGTGCCGGTATCGTTATTGAAGCGGTTGACGATATCGCCGCTTTGGTATTCGTTGAGTCTGGCCCAGTCGCTGTCGATGATCTTGGAAAAGACGTCGGAGCGGATGTCGTTGCCGATCCGGATGCCGATCTTCAGCGAGATCCGGCCCAGAAGGTTTTCAAACACCACGCTGAACAGGGCGCTGCCCACCATGATGATGAACAGCAGCCAGAGCTTGGAGGTCTTCTGCCCGACGATGATATCCAGGGTGTACTTTGCCATCAGACTGGAGATCAGGCCGAGGGTCGTGCTGACGATGCCCAGCACGGTATAAAAGACGATGGCCCACCTGTAGCGCTTGCTGTAGGTGAAGATCCAGCGCCAGTCGTCCAGGATCTCGCCGAAGGTTCCGTCCTTGACGCGGCGGCGCAGCTCGCGCAGGGCGCGGAAGGACTGTTCCTCGGCCGCGTCAGGCGGCGCGGCGTTCCGTTTCGTTTCTTTCATGAAGAGGCCTCGTTTCTTCCGTCGATGAGGTCGTAGGTCCGCAGCAGCTCGGCCCGCTCCCGGCTGACGCGAAGGCTTTCCGTCGGCGCGGCCTCCTGCCCGCGCAGACGCCCGGCGGCGTACCGCGCGGCACGGCGGGTCCAGGCCCAGGGCAGCAGCCAGGGCCGTTTGTTCAGGAAGGGATAGTCGCCCTTGATCCGGGAGAGCGGCGGGAACAGGATCATCCGCATGCCGCCCCCGGCCTTTTTCTCTCCGCGCGCGGCGACCACGGCGTCCTGCAGAGCCCGGACGCTGTGCAGCCGGTCGGGCGTCGCGCCGTGCAGACCGGCGGAGAGCACGTCGCGGAGCAGAGCGGTCTCGTCCACCTCTGCGGCAAAGCGGAACGGCGCGGGCAGACCGAGGTGATTCTCTCCGATGCGGAAGATCGCCTCCGCCACACGGTCGCAGCGCAGCGCGGCGCAGGCGTCCCGGACCGCCGGGAAGTCGATCCGCTCGGCATAGGCCCGGGCAAAGAGGCAGATATCCGTCACGATGCGCAGGCCGAAGCCGCTGAACAGAAAATGCTTGCAGGCATGGAGCAGGAGGAATTTCAGATGGTCCGTCGGCGGCAGGGTCCGGAGGTCCGCGTCCTGGATCCGGACGGTCTCCGGCGTCTCCGGCTCCGCCGTGAAGCCGTCGTTATAGGCGGCAAAAATGGGCGAGCTGCGGTCAAAGAGCGCGGCGTGGAGCTCCACGTAGAGCGGAGATCCCGGGCGGTGATAGGAGAGCTCGTCCGCGTTCTGCAGATCGGCGTCGGGCCGGTCCGCCGTCAGCCCGTGCGCCAGAAAGGCGCGGTGATAGTCCGCGACGAGGTCCGACGGGACGAAGAGATCGTCGTCCACCGAGGGCCGGAGCAGCGGCCTGGGATAGAGGGCGCGAAGGATCGGGCCCTTGAGGACGAGGGGCGCAAGCCCCTCGGCGCGGAGATCGGTCAGGAGGTTCAGAAGCTCGTTTTCCTGAATCATCTGGCTGTTGACCTGGGTAAAGACGGCGGACAGGATCTTATTCCAGTCCAGGCCGTCCTGCACCGCCGCCCGCAGGGAGGGCAGGGGCGCGGCTGCGTCCGCAGCCAGCGGCAGGAGCTTATGCCGGTCGGCCAGGCGGAGGAGCTCCATCCAGTCCGAAGCGGACAGCTCCGGGTCCGTCGGCGCTTCCGCGTGGATCGCAGCCGCAGTCAGGGCCAGGAGGGCCGATTCAACGGCGGTCATCCGTCCGTCTCCTCCGGCACGGGGATCAAAAAGCCCTTTTCGCACATCATCCGGCAGAATTGATCCAGCCGGTCGGCGCACTCGGCCTCGGTCTTGGTTTTGGTCCGTTTGGAAAGCTCCATCACGATCTGTTCCCGGGTGAAGCCGGCGCAGATGGCGCCAAAGGTTCCGGCCCAGATCGGGGGCAGGATCTGGACGGTCTTGCAGTCGTCAAAGGCCGCCCGCGTGGGGATCAGCACGGTCCTTCCGCAGATCGCTGTCCGGACGACGCCGGGTCTCGGTCGATACTTCATGGTGATTTCAAGCCCCCTTATCCTTTGGAAAAGATTATGAAAAGATTCCGTCCACGAGGCAGCGCGTGGAATCCGGCACGGTATCGGAAACCAGCAGCCAGGTCGGCACGGCGCGGAGGACGGCATCCTCCAGACCCGCGACCTTTGTGACGGCTTCCACGCTTGCCGAGGTATGGATGAAGGCCACGTAGAGGTTCAAAATGGCCTCGTCCTCCCGCAGGGCATAGAGCCGGTTTTCCGGCCCGCGCCGGAGCAGGATCAGCCCGCCCAGCGGCGCGGCCTCGGCCCCGTGCCAGTTTTCCTTGCCGTTCCAGGGCGAAGGATGGACCCGGAACGCGCCGCCGCAGCGTTCCAGCACCGGGCGGTCGCCGCAGATCACCGAGACCTCGCCGGGCAAAAGCTCTTGCAGATTCCGCGTCTGCGTGGATTTTCCCACGCCGCTCGGCGCGATGATCAGCCAGCTCCGGTCCCGCCAGCGCAGGGCAGCCGCGTGCAGGATCACGCAGTCGAACGCAAGCAGAGCGTCCGAGCAGTGGGCGGTGAGCATGCTGTATTCGGTATGCGCGCAGTCCTCCATGCCGCTTTGCAGGTATTCCTGCCAGTCGGTCTCCGGGATGGAGACCGGCGCGCCGGGAACGAGCGGGGCCTCGGGGTCCGGTGCGGGAAAATAGGACGCGGTTTCCGCGTACCGGGCAGAGACCCGGAAGCTGCGGCCTGCGAGGGTCACGGTAAAATCAGTCATGGCAACGGCCTCCGGCCATTCTCAGGATGTTATCAGTATACCATATCTGTCAAGAAAAGGAAATGGGTTTTTCCGGCATATCCGGTTCGGACCGCGCATATGCTTCCGTGGGAGGGATGGGAATGCGTCCTGATACGTACCGAAACGCCGCTTGCTCCGTCTGGGGGGCAACGGTCATTCTCTTTGCCGTCGTTCTGCGCCTGTTTCTGGCTCCGGCTGCCGCGGCGAAGGTCCTGCGCGGCGCGCAGTCGATCCTCGCGAGCCGGACGCTGGCGGAGGCGGCCTTCTTTCTGGAAAACGGACAAGCGCTCCCGGCCCCGGTCGGGACCCCGGCGCCGAAGCCGGAGCAGACCGCGCAGACGGTTTCCGCGCCGCAGACGGAGCCGACGACCGTTCCCGCCTCCGAGCCCGCACCGGAGACCGCGGCCCCGGCGGAACGGCCCGCCCCCTTCACGGCGGAGGAGGCCGAGGCGATCACGCTGCGCGGCAACTGCACCTACGGGGCGGACAAGACCGCCCTCCTGCTCCGCCCGATGGGCTGGGCCGATGCGCCGGGGCCGCAGGTGCTGATCGTCCACACGCATTCCTGCGAGTCCTACACGCCCTCGCCGGGCCATGAATACGAGCCCGCCGGGGATTACCGGACGCTGGACGAGGCGGCCTCGGTGATCGCCGTCGGGGACGCCCTGGCGGCGGCGCTGGAGGCGCAGGGCGTGGGAGTGATCCACGACCGGACGCTCAACGACTATCCGAGCTACAACAGCTCCTACGCGACGGCGCGGGAGAAGATCCTGCGTCATCTGGCGGAGCAGCCCTCGATCTGCATGGTGATCGACGTCCACCGCGACGCGATGGCGGAGCCTGTGCGCGAGATCGCGGAGGTCGGCGGCGAGACCTGCGCAAAGCTGATGCTGGTCATCGGCACCGACCAGGGCGGGCTGAACCACCCGAATTGGAGGGAAAATCTCTCCTGTGGGCTGAAGCTCCAGGCCCTGCTCAACCGGGCGGCCCCCGGTCTGGCCAAGGACATATCCTTCCGCAAGGAGCGCTTCAACGGCGACCTGACCTCCGGCTCGCTGATCGTGGAGGTCGGCTCCACCGGAAACCTCCTCCCCGAAGCGCTGGCCTCGATGCCCCATCTGGCCCGCGCCGTGGCGGAGCTGCTGGAGCTGGAATGCGGCGGCTGAAACGCTCCGCTCGTTTCCCGTTCACGGACGCTCTGAAATACAGCGGGCCTCGTTTCCGAGGCCCGCTGTGCTTGCGTCTGTTACAGGTATTTTTTCAGCTCCGCCGGGATCAGGGTCGGGTCGATCCGGGCGGTCAGGGTGAAGTTCACCCCGTTGGCCGCGCCGAAGGTCTCGCACCAGGCGCAGAAGGACGCCATGACGGCGGGCTCGTCCGTGCCGAGCAGACGGTGGATGCTCTTGAGGAAGATATGCGTGATATCAAAGTTGCCCGCGTGCAGGCCGGAGATGAAGGCCCTCAGGTCCTCCTCGCCGTCGAGCTCGTAGGTCTGGTATTCGATCAAACGGACCTTATAGTTCACGTCAAAGCGGAGCTTGTTGCCCTTTTCGATGCAGACGATGCTGCCGCTCTCGTTCTCCACGGCCAGGTCGAGGTCGCGGAGCATTTCTTTCGTCTTGCCGGTTCCGCTCAGACCGGCGTACAGCTTAACCATAGGAAATTCCTCCTGTCTGTGTCATAGTCGGCGGCTTGCTTACTTGGTATAGCCGGGCTTGCCGAGGAGCTGGAACATGTTCCGCTTGTAGAACTCGACGCCGGGCTGGTTGAAGGGGTTGACCCCCAGCATGTATGCGGAGATGCCGCAGCTCAGCTCGAAGAAATAGAACATCTCGCCGAGGGTGCGGTCGCAGATCTCGTCGTTCTGGACCAGGATGACCGGCACGCCGCCGTCGGTGTGGGCCGCGAGGGTGCCCTGGAAGGCCTGCTCCTCCACGAAGTCGAGGCTCTTGCCCTCAAGATAGTTGAGGCCGTCCAGGTTTTTCCAGTCGCTCTCGATCATGGTTTTCTTGCGCGGGGGCGCGAAGCGGAGCACGGTCTCGAAGATCGTCCGCTCGCCCTGCTGGATCATCTGACCCATCGAATGCAGGTCGGCGGTGAATTCCAGCGGGAAGGGGTAGATGCCCTTGCCGTCCTTGCCCTCGGACTCGCCGAAGAGCTGCTGCAGCCAGCCGCCCATAAAGCGGAAATCGGGCTCGTAGGAGCAGAAGAGCTCGGTCTTCTTGCCGTGGCGGTAGAGCAGGTTGCGGGCGGCGGCATAGAGCCAGGCGGGATTCTCAAAGGAGAAGGCCTCCATGTCGCGGCGGGCCGAGGCCGCGCCGAACATGACCTCGGTGATGTCCATGCCGGCCACTGCCATCGGCAGCAGGCCGACGGCGGTCAGGACGGAGTAGCGTCCGCCGACGTCGGGCGGGATGACGAAGGTCTCATAGCCCTCCTCCGCAGCCATTTGACGCAGCGCGCCCTTTTCGGGGTCGGTGGTCACGAAGATGCGCTTCTTGGCCTCGTCGGCGCCGTATTTGCGCTCGAGCATCCACTTGAGGGCGCGGGTCGCGATTGCGGGCTCGGTGGTGGTGCCGGATTTGGAGATGATGTTGACGGAGAAATCCTTTCCCTCCAGCAGGGCGCAGAGCTCATTCCAGGCGCGGGTGGACAGGTTGTTGCCCGCAAAGAAGATCTGCGGGTCCTTGCCGCGAAGGTTGTGGTTGGAGCCCATGACCAGCTCGATCGCCGCGCGCGGGCCCAGATAGCTGCCGCCGATGCCGACGACGACGAAGACGTCGGACGATTCGCGGATCCGCTTGGCAGCCGCCCGGATGCGGATCATCTCCTCGGTCTCCTCGAAGACCGGGAGCTTCATCCAGCCCAGATAGTCGCTGCCGGGACCCTTGCCCTCCAGGAGCAGCTTGTGCGCGTCGAAGGTCTCCTTTTCCAGAGAAAGCAGATCATTGAGGGTATATTCCCCCCAGATATTGGAAATATCTACATTCAGCATAATGACACCTCACAGTTTTTTGCCGGGTATTCTTCTTCATTTCTATCATAACCGATTTGCCGCCGGAAAACAATGGGCAATTTCACAAAAAAACGAGATTTTTTCGCCGCCGACGACCGCCAGCCTCGCAGGGGCGCGTATCCACGCGCCCGCACGGATCGACAACAGAGCCCCGCCGAAAAACCGAAAACGGTCATGCTCTGCCGTAGGGACAAGCATCGCTTGTCCGGCATTCGGAACGAATGCAATTTGCCGGAGGCAAATGACGGTACGGGATCGCGTTATTCAACCGGGCAGCATCGCCCTTCGGGCGATTTGTTCCGCTACGCGGAACCGGGCGCGTGGATACGCGCCCCTACGTATGCCGATGCAAATAACGATACGGGATCTCGTTATTCAAACGGGCTGCATCGCCCTTGCGGGCGATTTGTTCCGCTTCGCGGAACCGGGCGCGTGGATACGCGCCCCTACAAGGCGCTGCTTTCTGCCGCGTATTTTCCTTGTTTTTTTCTTGACTTCCTGCCCTGTTTTTTGTATAGTATAGACGGAAAGTGTCGAAGGATCTCTTTCCGGCGATTTATACAGGACCGCTCCCCCGGGAGCCGAGGCCATACGGACAGCCGGGTCCGCTGCCGATCGGCGGCTTGCCGCCTTATTGATCGCGCCTGCGCGCGAGCATTTTATAAGTTGGTTCCTTTATAACCGAAATGCGCGGTATGCGCAGACTTGTGAAACGGTCAATAAGAGCAGTAAAAGTATTCGTTGCTGTATAGGCTCTGAAATCGCCGGCGGAGGCTCCGCCGTTCCCCGGACGGGAAAGGTGTATTGACCCGCATCACAGGCTGCGCGCCTGTGATTTTTGTTTTCCGATCCGGAAAGCTATGGAGGTGCAAGCCTTGATCAACTCTTACTACGATCTCGACCAGACCAGAGCCCCCATCTACGAGGCTCTGGAACGGTTCCGCAACATGCGCGTCGTCCCCTTTGACGTCCCCGGGCACAAGCGCGGCCGGGGCAATCCGGAGATGGCCGCCTTCCTCGGAGAAAAATGCGTCTCGATCGACGTCAACTCCATGAAGCCGCTGGACAACCTCTGCCACCCGGTCTCCGTGATCCGGGACGCCGAGGACCTGGCTGCCGACGCCTTCGGCGCGGCCCACGCCTTTTTGATGGTCGGCGGCACGACCTCTTCCGTGCAGACGATGGTGCTTGCCACCTGCAAGCGCGGCGATAAGATCATCCTGCCCCGCAACGTCCACCGCTCGGTCATCAACGCCCTGGTCCTCTGCGGCGCGGTGCCGGTCTACGTCAACCCCGAGGTGGACGACCGGCTCGGCATCTCCCTGGGCATGCGGCGCGAGCAGGTGGAGCGGGCCATCCGCGAGCATCCGGACGCGGTCGCCGTCCTGGTGAACAACCCCACCTACTACGGCGTCTGCTCCGATCTGAAGGCCATCACGAAGATGGCCCACGACGCGGGGATGTTCTGTCTGGCCGACGAGGCCCACGGAACCCACTTCTACTTCGGCGCGGGCATGCCGATCTCCGCGATGGACGCAGGGGCCGACATGGCCGCCGTGTCCATGCACAAGTCCGGCGGCAGCCTGACACAGTCGAGCTTCCTGCTGATCGGGCCGAACATGAACCAGGGCCACGTCCGCCAGATCATCAACCTGACCCAGACGACCTCCAGCTCCTATCTGCTGATGTCGTCTCTGGACATCTCCCGCCGCAACCTGGCCCTGCGGGGCCGCGAGGTCTTTGCCAAGGTCAGCACCATGGCGGACTACGCCCGCGAGGAGGTCAACGCCATCGGCGGCTACTACGCCTTCGGCAAGGAGCTGGTCAACGGCGACTCCGTCTTCGACTTCGACCCGACCAAGCTCTCCATCCATACCCGCGACATCGGTCTGGCGGGGATCGAGGTCTACGATATTCTGCGCGACGAGTACGACATTCAGATCGAATTCGGCGACATCGGCAACATTCTGGCCTACCTCTCCATCGGAGACCGGCCCCAGGAGCTGGAGCGTCTGGTCTCCGCCCTGGCGGAGATCCGCCGCCGCTATCAGCGCGACGGCTCCGGCCTGCTGGACACGGAATATCTCGATCCCGAGGTCGTCTACAGCCCGCAGGAGGCCTTCTACGCCCCGAAAAAATCCGTCCCCATCGACCAGAGCGAGGGTATGGTCTGCTCTGAGTTCGTGATGTGCTATCCCCCCGGCATCCCCATCCTTGCCCCCGGCGAGCGCATCACCCGCGACATTCTGGACTATATCGAGTTCGCCAAGGAAAAAGGCTGCTCCATGACCGGCCCGGAGGACCCGGACATTTTGCGGCTGAACGTGCTGGCGTAGAATAGGCAATAGTTGAATAGGCAATAGGCTGCAGGAGAACGACGGAGGCTGTCTATGGAAGATTACCGGGACTTAGTTGTATGGCAAAAGAGCATGGAGCTTGTAAAGATTGTCTATGCACTTTCCAAGCAGCTTCCGAAAGAGGAAACCTTCGCGTTATCCAATCAACTTCGTCGTGCCGTTATCTCAATCCCGTCCAACATTGCCGAAGGATATGGGCGAAACTCGACGCAGGATTACCTGCGGTTTCTGAATATTGCCAGAGGTTCAAAAAATGAAGTTGAAACGCAGCTTCAGATCTGCCTGCTTCTCGAATATATGAATCAAGAAGAGATTGCCCAAGGCCTCGCCCTTTGCAAAGAGGTCAGCAAAATGTTGAATGCCCTGATTCATTCGATATCTTACAAACAGGAATAATTCCGCAATAAGCACCCGGCGATCTCCTATTGCCTATTGCCTGATGCCTATTGCCTCGGCGCGCTACTTTTCTCTTGACGGAAACACTGCCGCAGCCAGAGTGCCGAATAGCACTGCCGCTGTAATGCCGCCCGCCGCTGCTGTTAGGGGACCGGCCAGAGCCCCCAGAATCCCATCCCTCTGCACGGCCTCCCTGGTCCCCTTAGCCAGCAGATTACCAAAGCCCGTCAGGGGCACCGTGGCTCCAGCCTCGGCCCAGTCAGCCAGGGCAGGGTAGAGGCCAACGGCGCCCAAAACCACGCCCGTTACTACGCAGCCTGTCAGGATCCGCGCCGGAGTCAAAGCGGTTTTGTCAATCAAAATTTGGCAGATCAGACAGATCAGCCCGCCTGCAAGAAACGCTTTCAAATATTCCATTGCTGCTTCCTTCCCTGATTATCTGTAGGGCGGGCAGACCTCTGCCCGCCGTCGTGCCCTTTGCGGCGGCCAGGGGCCTGGCCGCCTTACGTTTCAATTCTCAATGACCACCCCGTGGCAGATCGCCGGTATGCTCCGCTTCTGCTGCACTGTGGTAGGGGAGAGCAGGGCTCCGGTGCCGCAGAACAGAATCCGCTTCCATTGGCCCGCTGCGAAGCCGGGCAAAAGCCTGGCGGCCAAAACCACCGCGCTGCACCCGGCCCCAGAGCCGCCGCAGTGGACGTCCTGGGTTTTCGGATCGTAAATCAACTCGCCGCAGTCGGTATACCGTTCTCCCAGCCGTACCCCGTCGGCGGCAAACAACTCCCGCACCATTGCGCTGCCCAGGCTGCCCAGGTCTCCCGTGACGATCCGGTCATAGTCCTCAGGGCTTCGGCCCAAGTCCTCCAGGTTGGCCCGAATCGTCCGATAGGCCGCCCAGGCCATAGCGGCCCCCATGTTGTTGGCGTCGGTAATGCCCTTGTCCTCCACGGTGCCAACGGTTGCTCCGGTCAGAACCGGGCCCGGTCCCTCGACAGAGACCAGAACAGCCCCCGCTCCCGTGACGGTCCACTGGGCGGTGGGCGTCCGCTGTCCGCCGTATTCCAGCGGGAGTCGGAACTGCCGCTCCGCGCTGCAGAAATGAGAGCTGGTCATGGCGCAGGCGCTGTCCGCATACCCGCCGTCCACGGCCATGGCCGCCAGGGCCAGGCACTCCGCCATGGTGGAGCAGGCGCCGTAGATCCCCCAATACGGCACCGGGAGATTACGGGCGGCGAAGGTGGAGCCAACGCACTGGTTGAGCAGATCCCCGGCAAAGAGATAATCCAATTGGGAAGGCACGATCCCCGCCTTGTCGCAGCACAGGGAAAAACAGTGGGAGAGCATGGCGCTCTCCGCCCGTTCCCAGCTCTTCTGGCCGAAATACGAATCCTCGCTGATAGTATCGAACCACTTGCGCAGAGGGCCCTCGCCCTCTTTTTTTCCCACCACGCAGGCTGCCGCAGCCACGGAGGGAGGCGCCTCCAGCCGGACGGTCTGCCGACCCAGCCGCTTTTTCGCCATGGAATCACCGCCTTTTTTCCTATTGTCACCGGAAAAGGCGGGAATATACGAATCTCCCGCCGCTGCAGCGGCGGGAGACCGGAGTTATTCATATTCTACAGTTCGTCCTATGGCGATATAGTTCCATCCGGCGGATTTTTCTCGCCGCATCATGAAATTGTTCGTGTATTCCTTCATCCAGACCCAATAGTTCATCTCGATCTCCGGATCGCAGATATAGATCTGGTCGTCCAGCGTGATTTCCGTCCAGGCGTGCTGCTGCTCCTGGATGCCGATGGTGCCGCTGTAGGTGACCGCGTTGTAGCCCATGCCACGGGCCAGCGCGCAGAAGGCGCCGGCGTAGCAGTAGCAGTTTCCCTTGTTCGTCCGGAAAATGGTGAGGGCCTCGTCGATATCCCAGCCCGTGGCGCCGGAGTAATAATAATTCCGCAGGAGATCCTCAAAATTGTTCTTTACGTGGACGTACAGCACATGGTGATAGTCAAGCTGGGAATTCTCCGGCGAGGGGTCTTGCACGATGGTTTGG
>JAEEGI010011481.1_pt1 | contig 19101 bp, 13 predicted proteins | sample 8958751 | NCBI WGS metagenome assembly JAEEGI01 (sample SAMN16246545, study PRJNA631951) | gut metagenome | biome: gut microbiome; feature: rumen; material: KS-attached | host: Bos | place: Iran: Karaj | collected 2018-10 | reverse complement strand
CCTTGAGTCGTAGAGCCAGGAGAACGGCATCAGATGGGCGCCGAACACCATTGCATACACCATCACCATCTTCTCAGGCACAGCAGCATACACCCACATCACGATGAGAATATAGAGCATCTGGTTGATGCTGAACAGGATGCCCGCCTTCGTCAGCGGATTACCCTTGCCCTCGAAATCGATCTTCAGCACCTTCGACAGCATCCACGCCAGTGGGAACAGCACGGCCGAGCAACAGAAAGTAATCAGATTCTTCGTATCGATCGGCATATCGGTGAGATGCACGGCGCAGATCATCGCCCAGATGAGAATCGACGTCAGGATGAAGTGCAAGCCTTTCTTCTGCCTACGGGCACAGTCTTTAATTAGTTCGTTGAGTTCCATTTTGAATAGTTTTTAGATAACAGTTAAGATCATGTGACAAAAAAATGACCCCTAACCAATAACGGATAGGAGTCATTTTTATTGTATCTGTCAGCGGACAATCAGATTATTTTGCCCACCATACTTTCTTCGAGAAGATGTACATACCGGCGTCGTTACCAGTACCGAAGGCAGCGCCCACGTTAGGATTAGATGTCACGTCGCTGTCACCATAAGGCAGCATGTTCGGCCAGCGGTTACCACCGTTGTTGTTGTTCGGGTTGGTCATCTTGACGGGATACTCGTCCAGACCGATACGGCGCATGTCGTTGTAGGTCTCAATCATCTCACCACGGGTCTGAGCCAGATACTTCTGGATGCGGATCTCCTTCAGAGCGTCAGCCTCAAACAGAGGAGCGATTTCCTCGAGATAGGCATCAATATCCTCATCGGCAATCTCTTCACCGCTGATCTGATAATACTCAGCGATATTGCTGCTGACAGCCTTCTGGAAAGCCTCCGTAGCATCCTTACCCTGCAGGGCCTGAACCTCAGCGAGGATGAAGTAGATTTCCGACTCACTCATGATAGCGAGGTTAGCGGCACCGTTCTCCAGCCATGCGGGCTCGTTAACAGTCTCAGTCAGAGAAGCCAGTTCTGTGCTTCCAGGAACACCAACTACGTCGCCACCAATAGACATGTTATAGCACGGCTCACGCGGGTCGTTACGCTCCAGCATCAGGTCGTCGACAGTCGTAGACGAACCGATGTAATAGCGGCTCCACTGGTAAGCAGACCAAGCATTGTCGGCAGACACACCATTGAACTGGAAAGCTCCATTACCAAGGTAGAATCCCTCGAAACCGCCGTCGATGGCAGCCTGGGCCTCAGCCTCAATCTGACTGAGAGCAATATTGTTCACGTTTAAGGTGTGCAGGAGATAGCGAGCCTTGAGGGCGTGGCCAAGAGCCACCCACTTCTCAGTGTCGCCACCGTAGATGATATCCTGCTTGGAACCATTGCTACCACCCTCTGAGAGGTTAGCGATACCATTGTCGATCAGCTCGAAGATAGCTTTATAGACAGTCTCCTGAGAGTCGATCTTCGGATTCTTGATACCGTCTGTGCAGCTCTCGCTGAAGGGGATGTCACCGTGAAGGTCTGTCAGCACGCCCCAGTTGATGGCGGCCAGCAGCTGAGCCATACCCAGCAGGTCGGTCTTATCCTCGTCCTGACCACCCTCTGAACACTTCGCGATCATCTGCTTCAGGTTCATCAGGTTGCTGTAGGTGGCGTTCCACTCGTTGTTGAACGTGGTGGCACCAGCCACTTCCGACACCTGGCGCTGCTCGATCTTGAGCAGCTGGTTGTTACCAGTACCGAAGAGCTGCTCTGTATAAGAGGAAACATACCAAGCGTATGCACCGTTTACTACTGAATAGGCAGTAGCCACCTCTGCGTCTGTAAGCTGGAACTGGGCTCCAACTCTATCGGCGGTCTTGCTGGTCTCATCCTTATTGATGCGGTCCATCATGTCCTCAGAGCATGAGCTGTACAGCATGGTAGCCAACACAAGGCCAAACAAATATTTAATCTTCATAATCTTACTTTTTTCTGATGTTAAAATCTTCTTTTATTCATCCTCGGATTATAATGTGATCTTCAGACCACCGCCGAAGCTTGAAGTGCAAGGTACAGAGAAGCGCTCGAAGTAACCACTCATGTTACCGTTACCCTGAGAGTTTTCAGGATCGAGGTCCGGCATCTTAGCCCAGATGAGAATGTTACGTGCGAAAGCGAAGATGCTCAGGTCGATGCCGGCGAACTTAGGCACATCGTAGGTCAGCGTCACGTCGCGGAGTTTCCAGTAGCTGGTGTCGAAGACCATGGCCTCGGTGATGTCCCAGTAAGCCATGTACCATTCCTGCTTGCTCACCTCGATGGTGTTCTTCTGACCAGTGGCCTCGTCGATACCCTCACCGACCATCATGCCGTCACGGTAGTTGAGAGACTCCTCAGAAGCACCGAACCAGTTCATGGTTCCAACAGTACCGCTATACATCTTACCGCCCTTCTGCCAGTCGAGCGTAGCAGCGAGCGACAGACGCTTGTAGTTGGCTCTCAGGTTGAAGCCCATGTTGAAGTCGGGAGTACACTCACCGAGGTTCTGGCTATCGCCAGTACCCTGGGGCAGACCGCCTGACAGCAGCAACTGACCATCGTCGGTACGCTTGAAGGCAACACCGTAGATGTTAGGATAGGTGTAACCGGCCATAGCGCGAACCTGCGGCTCTACGAAGCCACCGAGCATGATGCTCTCCACGCCTTCTGCCAGCTCCTTCACCTTATTCTTCACCTTTGTGAAGTTCACACCGAGAGTCAGGTTGTAGTCCTTATTCTGAAGAATGTCGGCATTCAGTGAGAACTCATGAGCCCATGTGGTCATGCGGCCGGCATTGGTGCGCAGCTCCTGATAACCGGTAGAACCGGCGGTAGGAACGTCGAAGATCTGATCCTTCACATCCTGATAGCTGGCAGTGTACTCCAGACGGATGCGGTTCTTCAGGAAGTTCAGGTCGATACCAAACTCATAGTTGGTCGTGTTCTGAGGCTTCAGGTTCGGGTCATATGACCTGGGGTAAGGCACATAGCTCTTGGCACCGCCCATAGGATAGCTGATCGGGGTATAAACATACATACCACTACCGTAAGAAGGTGTGTAGTAGTAGTTGTCGCGATACGTACCAGCCTGACCTACCTGAGCGTAAGAAGCGCGCAGCTTACCGTAGGAGAGGATGTCGTTGTCCTTCAGTGCGGGGAGCTCTGTGAAGATCCAGCCCAGTGACACTGAGGGATAGAAGAATGAACGGTTGTTACGAGGCATTGTTGACACAACGTCGTTACGACCGGTAACAGTCAGATAGACCATGTTCTTCCAGCTGGCAGTCAGCTGTCCGAAGAAACCGAGCGTACGCTCCTGATCGTGGCTCATGGCCCAGTAGTCCATGCTTTCGGCATTCTCGATGACGGGCTGGCCGTACCAGGAAAGGCTCGAAGCATCGTAGTCCCAAGAACGGGTGTAGTCGTGGTTGAACTCAGTACCGAGCAACAGACCCAGATCCCACTCCTTCTCAGCACCGAGCTTGGCGGTGAAGTTAGCGGTGAACAGGTTGTTGAAGATGTTGCGCTGTACGCCAAAGTCCTCAACCTCACCTTTGGTGTTAAAGGCAGAACCCACCTCAGCGATGGTCATGTTGTCAGTTGTATAGATATCCAGACCAGCCTGCTCACGGAAAGTCAGCTTGTAGTCCTCACCCAGACCGAGGTTCGGAGAGAACTCCACGTAGGCGTTACCGAACACACGGTTCGTGTGCTGACGGAAATCATCGTTGGCAGCCCACCAGTAGGGGTTGTTGAAGTTGGTGGCACGGAAAGACACCTGCGTGGTAGGATCACCGGGAACGTGTGTCGGAGTTCCTTTCAGGTTGTACTCGGCAGGAGCACCGTAAACCACGTTCACCACACCGTTGTTAGCACCAGGGGCGCTGTTGATCTTCGTAGAAGTATAGTTGGCCGAGAAGCCGGTCTTCCACTGTTTGTTGATCTCCCAGTCCACAGCACCACGGGCACCGGTACGCATCATGCCTGTAGAAGGAATGATACCAGTCTGATAAGTATCGTTGATACCGAAAGCATAGCTCACGTTGTTCACACGGTGAGAAATGCCCAGCGTAGCATTCTGAGTGAAACCAGTCCTGAAGAAGTCGCCCACGTTGTCATAAGTCGTAGGAGTCACCCAAGGATCGATGCCGGCAGCAGCGTACTTAGGATTGTAGTACTGTCCGGGATGCATGCCGTCTTGGGCAGTGTAGCTGTTCTCAGTATTGCCACCATACTTGGGATCGTTGGACAGCTCGGTGATCTTCGGTCCCCATGTAGAAGAAGAGCTGGGGTTGTAAGCAGCCTGGCTGCCACCCTGTGCATACACACTCTGGTGCTTGTACTTACGGCTCAGCGTCTGGGCACTCAGGTCGGTAGAGAAGGTGATCACGGGCTTGGCAGTGTACTTGCTGCCGCGCTTGGTGGTGATGACAACCACACCGTTAGAAGCACGGATACCATACAGGGCAGAAGCAGCCTGACCCTTCAGGATGTTGATGCTCTCAATTTCCTCAGGGTTGATATCAATACTACGGTTAGAGAAGTCGGCACCTGTCACAGAGTTACCTGTACCAAAGTCAGGCGTAGAGGCGATAGGCATACCATCGACCACATACAGCGGGGTGTTGTTACCGTCGAACGAACGGGCACCACGAATCACAATCTGTGCAGAAGCACCAGGAGCGCCAGAAGACTGACGGACACTGACACCAGTCAGCTTACCCTGGATGGCACTTGCCAGTGAAGTAGTACCGTTCACACTCAGATCCTCCGCATTCAGCTCCTGAGAAGCATAGCCCAGAGCCTTCTTGTCGCGGCTGATACCCATGGCGGTCACCACCACCTCGTCGAGGGTCTTGGCGTCGGCCTTCAGGAAGATGCGCATGCCGTTCTTGGCATTAACGGTCTGAGAAACATAGCCGAGATAAGAAATCTCGAGCTGATTCTTGTCTGCCGGAAGAGTAATGTTGAACTTACCGTTCACGTCAGTCAACATACCAGTAGCTGTACCTACCACCTTGACAGCAGCACCGATGATGGGCTGTCCGTCTTCCTGTGAGAGCACAGTACCGGCCACTTTTGTCTGTGCCAGCGCACTACCTGCGAAGAGGAAGAGGCTGATCATAAACATTGCTAGTCTTTGTTTCATAAATTCTCTCTCTTTGGTTATTAACTATTAATTATATATAATGTGTAATCAGTCTAAAAACTAACCCGCCTACGCGCCGGAGGCGTCACTATCGGGCTTTCTGACCCAAATCAAGGTGCAAAAATAGTGCATATAATTCTAAAATACGAATAAAATTATAAAAAAGATACATTTCTATATACTTTTTTAACATTTCGTTCCTTATAGGTTGATATAAATCAACATGATAAAGGTTTATCAACACACATTATGTACCTGAAACAACTCTGGTAACGATGGAGTGATTAGCTTCTTCAAGCCTGTTGTCATCAATCTGACGTATATAGGTAAGTGTGGTTTGGGGATTTGTATGCCCTAATCCTTTAGAAATAACATGCAAATCGATACAATTGCTATACGCAAGACTTGCCCATGTGTGGCGCGGGGTGTATGAGGTGAGCCTGTTCTGAACACCAGCTTTTTGAGCAAGTTTCTTTACCTTCTTGTTATAACGGTTCAGCATTTTTTGATATTCAGCATAGGCTTTATCTTTGTCAGAAGATTTGATAATAGGGAATACATAATCTCTACTATCAGTAAGATAACGGTTGATTATGTCTTTCATACATGGCTCGAGTTTGATGGTAATGCTTTGTCCCGTCTTATGCCTATAATACACAATTTTATCTCCCTTTATCTGGTTCTTTTTCAGAAATGCCAAGTCTACAAAAGGCATACCAAGGGCATAGAAGCTGAATATAAAGAGGTCACGCACAAGACATGCGAATGATAATGGTTTAAGTTTGAGGCGACTTAACTTCTGTATATCTGACTCGGGCACTGACCGCTTCTCCGTATTGACACGACCAGTAAAAACGCCGTCAAACCAATCGATACGCTTGCCGTCTTTGTAAATTTTATTAAATAATGATCGAAGAGAACGCATATAACATGATATTGTATTCAGACATAATTGTCGATTCCTCAACCATCGCTCGTAGCCTTTAATTGTTTCATGGTTAATTACATGTATGCCGACTTCCGCACTTAAATATTGCTTAAAGGAACGTAGGGCTGTAACATAATTATCCATTGTTGAAGGGCTTAATGATCCTTTCCATTTCTTCAATTCTTGTTCTGCTAATTGTAGAGCGTCACTGTGTGATGTGGATTTGATGGTAGTTCCCTCTTTCTTAGGCTGCACATCCTTGTCTTTCTTGTCTATGTGGATGTGAATTTCAAATTTAATGCTCAATCCGATACTCATAATTCAATAAGTTTAATAGTTTACCACAAAGATAGTCATTAATTTAGATATGACAATGAATATGCTTCTCTTTCTAACTCTTTTTCTTTGTGGCACGCCTCCGGCGCGGAGGTGGGTTAGTTTTCAGACTGATTACACATTATATATAATTAATAGTTAATAACCAAAGAGAGAGAATTTATGAAACAAAGACTAACAATGTTTATGATCAGCCTCTTCCTCTTCGCAGGTAGTGCGCTGGCTCAGACAAAAGTGTCTGGTACTGTGCTCTCACAGGACGACGGACAGCCGATCATCGGTGCCGCAGTCAAAGTCGATGGTACAAGTACAGGTATGTTGACTGATGTGAACGGTAAGTTCACTATTACTCTTCCTCAGGGAAAAGATCAGCTTGTAGTGTCTTACCTCGGTTATGAGGGGAAGACGGTAACCGCCAAGAACGGCATGCGCATCTTTCTTAAAAGTGATGCAGCTGCTCTCGACGAAGTGATTGTGGTAGCCTATGGTACAGCCAAGAAGGCTTCGTTTACCGGTTCTGCTTCTTCAATGAAGGACACGGACATGTCTGCCGAGAAGGGTTCGCTTGTTAAATCACTCGAAGGTAAGGTAGCTGGTGTACGTGTAGGCTCTTCTACCGGCGACCCTGGTGCTGACCAGAACATCCTGATCCGTGGTATCGGTTCTATCAATGGTTCTACACAGCCTCTGTACGTAATCGACGGCGTGCCCGTACTGGCCAACTCAGACGGTTACATGTCATCAGACATCAAGTCACAGTCTATTCTGTCATCACTCAACCCCAACGATATTGAGAGCATGACCATTCTGAAGGATGCTGCCGCTGCTTCTCTGTATGGTTCACGTGCTGCTAACGGTGTGATCATCATCACCACCAAGAAGGGTAAGACAGGTAAGACCAACGTTCACTACGACATGCAGATCGGTTGGCAGCAGATTGCTGTCAAAAGCGCTATGGATCGCATGAACGCTTCTCAGTTGAAGGAGTATTACTATCAGGGTATCAAAAACTTCTTCGTAGAGCGTTATGAATACTCAGAGGCTGATGCTGCAGAAGCTGCTTCAGGTGAGGTTCGTGATGGATGGTTCTGGGGTGACTACGATGGCACAACCAATACCGACTGGTATGATCAGGTTTATCGCTCTGCTCTGACTCAGGACCATCAGCTCTCTATCGACGGTGGTAGCGAGAGAACCAAGTTCTATGTCGGTCTGGGTTACAACGACAGCAAGGGTGTTGTTCAGGGTAGCCAGTTCCAGCGTTACAGTGGTCGTGTTAACTTGGATCACCAGGTAAACGACTGGTTGAAGGTTGGTGTTAAGCAGATGATCTCTTTCTCAGATACAAAGGGTTATCGTGACCAGAGTTCTCAGGAGCAGGGCTTTGCTACCACCACACCATGGTCTGTGCTTTACTCACTCGATCCTACAGCTACTCCTGTACTTCCCGACGGTACTTACAATAACGACGTAGCCTTCGGTAAGGTTGGTCATCCTAAGAATATGTACGGTCAGGAGACAGGTGAATTTGCGGAGTTTGTGAAGTCAAACATCATGCGTAGCATGAGTAATGCCGAAGCTGAGGTGAAGCTGCCTTATAATTTCACTGCACGTACCATCTTCGGCTATGACTATACTGACAACAAACTGCAGGAGTTCTGGGCACCCCAGAGTGTGAACGGTGAGTCACTGCAGGGACTTGGTCAGCGTTGGAACTTCACCAACAAGACCTTGACATCTTCTAACACCTTGTCATGGGATAAGAACTTCGGCATGCACACTATCAATGCTCTGGCCGGTTATGAGTACGAGAACCGTAAGATGCTCTATATGACAGCTTCTGCCAAGAACTATGGCACCTCTAAACTGCCTGAACTCTCTAACGGTCAGTCATACCAGACTGGTAGCGCTGAATATGAGTCAATCCTCTGCTCTTGGCTGGGTAAGGTTGATTACAACTACGACAACAAATACTATGTGGCAGCCAGCTTCCGTCGTGACGGTTCTTCTCGTCTGTCAGCTGACAACCGCTGGTCAACCTTCTGGTCAGTATCTGCCGCTTGGCGTCTGTCTAAGGAGAACTTCCTGAAGGACAGCAAGCTCTTCTCTGATCTGAAGCTCCGTGTATCTTACGGTACTAACGGTAACCTGCCTACTGATATGTACGAGTATATGGCTCGCTACGCTACTTCTGGCGGTTATGGTACAAACGGTGCCTTCTACTGGAGTGCATCTGGTAACAAGGATCTGACTTGGGAGAAGTCAAAGAACTTCAACATCGGTCTCGATTGGACACTGTTTAACCGTGTGAGTCTGACCTTTGAATACTACAATAAGCTGACTACTGATCTGCTCTTCTCTACTCCCGTATCTTACATCACAGGTTTCTCAAGCAAGATGAACAATCTTGGTAAGCTGAAAAATAGCGGTTTTGAGTTCACACTGAGCTCACTGAATATTAAGACTAAGGACTTCAGCTGGACAACCGACTTCAACCTGACATGGCAGAAGATCAAGATCAAGGAGCTGCCAAACGGTGATGACGTGCAGTATGGTGACGGTAACATGTACCTGCTCCGTGAGGATGAGTCTATGCACACCTTCTATCTGCCTGAGTTCAAGGGTGTAAATCCAGAGAACGGTCTTGGTGAGTTCTGGGTAGATCCTGATGATCACTCTAAGGGTGTGACCAACTATTATTCTCAGGCTGGTAAGACCATCGTAGGTAAAGCTGTGCCCGATGTGCTGGGTGGTTTAACAAACACCTTCCGTTATAAGGACTTCGACTTGTCATTCATGATCTCTTATCAGTTCGGTGCTGACATGTTCGACTATCCTGGTTACTTCCTGACCTACAGTGACGGCGTCCGCATTGGTTCATTCAATGTTCACAGCTCTGTTGAGGGTAACTATTGGAAGCAGCCCGGCGACGTGGTTGATTTCCCGAAGCCAATCTATGGTAACCCCTATCGTACAGACAAGTTCTCTTCTCGTGAGATCAGATCTACTGACAATATCCGCGTACGTGATATCACCTTCGGCTACAACATTCCTGCTTTCAAGAAGTATATCAACACCTTGCGTGTATATTTCCGTTCCACCAATCCGTTCATGATCTACTGCGCAACAAAGAATGTTGATCCTGATGTTGACGTGAACGGTTATCGTCAGACGGATACACCTCCGACACGCCAGTTCCTGTTTGGTCTGAATGTGTCATTCTAAAGTGGAAACTAATAATATAAAGGAAAAAGAATATGAAAAAGATATTTTTAGCATTTGGACTGTTTGCAGGAATGACTCTTACTTCCTGTGATCTCGACACACTGCCTTCTACTTCGCTCGGTGAGGATATCGCCATCACCACGGAGTCAGACCTGCAGAATGCTGTTAACGGTATCGGTTATCTTCTGTCTGAGGACCGCATGACCTATGGTGCAGAATTTGGCATCTATGCTGATCTTCTGACCAATGAGTTCAAGATTGTTGACGACTATGGTCAGAGCTCTGGTATTGCCATGTATACTATCACCAAGAACGATGAGCTGCCCGACGTAGCATACTACTATTATTACAAGGCTATTGCCAACTGTAACAAGGCTCTGGCACTCTCTGCCAACATGGATGCCACTGATGAGGTGAAGAACCTTCAGGGTCAGCTTTATGCTTGGCGTGGTTTGCTTCACTTTGACCTGGCTCGCCTTTTCGCTCATATTCCAACAGCTGCTGCCGACGTGAACGCTGCCAACTCTGGTATCGTGCTGAGCACAGAAGTGTATGAGCCTGACTACAAAGGATCACGTGCCACACTGAAGGAAACCTATGAACTAATCATCTCTGACCTGACAAAGGCTATGGATCTGATGGGAGAAGGCTCTGACAACGGCACAGGTTTCCATAACTATTTTAGTGCACTGGCTCTACGTGCTCGCGCCAACCTCTATGCTGGCAACTATGCAGCAGCCCTGGCTGATGCCAAGAAAGTCATTGAAGATGGTGGTTATGAACTCTATAATCAAAGCACCTATGAGAAAGCTTGGGTTCAGGAAGGTTCTTCTGAGTCAATCTTCGAGCTGCTGATCACTGCAAACTACAACCCTCAGCGCAACTCTCTGGGTTACTATTGCGATGCTTCAGGCTACCCTGAGTGCGCACTGGCTGATGACGGTGAGATCCTGACCTATCTGCTGGATCACCCCGAGGATATCCGTTCCAAGGTTATCAAGGAGCAGGAAGTAGATGGTGTAGCAGGAACTCACTTCTTCCCTGCCAAGTATCCTGGTCGCGACGGTATCTATGTGAACAACCCGAAGATTATCCGCCTGTCAGAGGTTTATCTGATTGCTGCCGAGGCTGAGCTGAAGGCTAACAACAACGGTACAGCCGCTGCTGAGTACATCAATGCTATCGAAGAGAACCGTGTAAATGGTTACGAAGATGTAGCTACTGTTACCCTCGACGACGTATTGTTCGAGTACAAGAAGGAGCTGTTCGCTGAGAATCAGATTGCCTTCGCTTACTGGCGTAACAACAAGAGCGTCACCAATCAGGTGAATAAGGAGATCGGTAGCAAGGACGATAAGGCTATCTGGCCTATCCCACAGCGTGAGATCGACTATGATCCGTCACTTGTTCAGAATCCTGGATATTAATACCCATAGAGGATAGCCATCTTGGGCTTTCTCTCAATCTAGTAGAAATCGCCTCTTGTAGCATACGGCTATAAGAGGCGATTTATGTATGGTTTGGATTCTCTGATCATGCTTGAATGAACATCGTCTTTCTCCGATTATCCTTTGGACGAACGGCGAAGTGCAGCCAGTAGCCACCGCTCTTATTGCGTTCAATGAGCAGCTCGTCATAATCCTGCTTGGTCTCGTCTGCGTAGTCCATCAGAATCACCGCATATCGCATCGCCTGCTCAATACCAGCCACTCTGATATCCACAGCGCACCCCGTCAGATGATTACTCGTCGGCGATCCCCCTACCTTTTTATTTAATTGAGGAGAGCGATAGCCACTATTAATCACAATCGGTTCCACATTCTCCGAGGTCTCATAATCCTCACCGGGCTTTAGGCAATAGAGCGTATTATAGGTAAACCTCAGTTCCTCTAACCACTCGCAAACCCTTTTCAAGTTCTCAATGGCGACATGGCTTGGGATATTATACACCTCTGCATGTCTGCTCTTGGTAACCTCCCCGAGCGTAAAGTGCTCGGAGAGGTGCATTGTTTTGTTGATTTCCATTTTCATTTTGCATTTGTTACTTTGTTACTCGTTACTACACAAGCAGTTTGACTACCTTTCTGAACTTGCCCGCATCCTTGCCTTTCGTGATCTTCTCGATGATCGTTTCCTTTTCAAGGCGGGCCAGTTTCATGCAGGCGGCATTCTGGGAGTTGTAGCCAAAACACTTGATGACGTCCTCTTTGGTGAACACGTCCGGCAGACGGTTGTAACCATTGATGGACTTCTGCTGATGGCGCTTACCCGAGATCTGCACGTCGTTGTTCATATCATCGAAATACTTCTCGGCCATCACCCCAAAGAAGTGCTGCTGCGTGGCGTACTGGATGCGGGCAATCAGTTCACAGAGTTTCCAGTCCAACTCGTCGACCTCGTAAGTGCCTTCCCAATACTTACCCTCCAGATGCAGATGATCAAAATGGCGCATATCGATGAAGGGAGCAGCATAGTTCAGGGCGTGATACGGCACGCGCTTCAACATGAGTTCGTTGGCTTCGGAATTATCCTCGGCACAGTCCTCCATGCGGTTCTTCACCCAGTCGTAGATCCGCTTGACCAACGGCCAGAATGGCAGTTCTCCGAATCGGGTGTCGAGCTTATACGCCCAGGTCTTCATACGTTCGATGCGCTGCCAGTCGATGGTCTGCACATCCTCCATCGCCATCATCTCAAAGTTCGTCTTCGGCATGGGAATCACGGCGAGACGGGTTGAAAGACCAGATCCGAAATTCTTCTCATTCACCTTCTTTTTCAAGGCGATGGGTGTACCTGTATAGATAAAGTTCCACGTCACGTTGAACTCATCGACAGGCGAATCCGAATTCTGATACATCTGACCGTCTTCCTCATTATGGAAGGCCTTCAGCTCCATACTCTGCTTATTGATCCAAGAGCCTCCGCTTTGCAGGGTGATCGAGTTGTCCAACTCCGTGTCGAATGTCAGCATATGCAGCTGGATCTCCTTACCCTCCACGATGTCCTTGGCATTGAGCATATCCTGAATCAGCTGGCCATTACTCGTTCTTGCAGGATGAATCCGAATCAGCGCCTGGGGTTTGTCCTTACCCTCCTTGTTGGCTGCCTTCTTCTTCGTGTCCTGCTTGTAGCGATTCAAAGCCGCCTTTCCAGCCTTATCCGCAGCCGCAATGGGTGCCGAAAGAATCTTGTAGATATCGTCAGCCATCGACTTGTTCGATGCCGGATGGCCAATGATATATAACGAGCAATTCAATCGCCTCTCCTGCTGTGGCCTGTGATAGAACCTGTACCAGCATCTGGTCATCAGTGTCATCATCGTGCCGCCAGCGACAAACACCGCAGCCGGATACTGAGACCTCTTCAATCCACTGCATACCTCCTTCAGTAGCGGGAACACCCCAAAGAGTTCTTCAATCTCTGCGCCCCACTGATCAAGCATCTTGGTAATGCCATTTTCGCACATTGGGGACTGTCCCTGTTGTGAGATTTCCTTGACTACCTCCCGATAGTCCTTCCCACTAACCTTTTTGACCGCCTCCTGCATGGCCTTGGATGGCAACGAGCTTGCATACTTCTTTTCCTTCTCCGCGACGCACCCCGCCGCTGATTCCACCGTCTGGGCCACATTCTCATCTCTTTCCTCAATGATTTCCTTAACCCATGGCTGAGCCTCGATGATACGCTGCACTTTCTGCTTATCGCCATCGAGCATAAGGAGTAAGTCTGTGGCGAGCTTAAGGGACTCATTATGCCTATTACTGTCTTCTGCGCAGGGCAGCTTGTCAGCATACCGAGCATCAATAATGCTTTGAATGTCATACCCATGCCACTTTATGGTTGAGGAGTCAGGAGTCGAGGAGTCAGGAGTCTGTAGATTACCATGCGGCAGGACATTCCTACTGTCTCCTGTCTCCTGACTCCTGTCTCCTTTAAAAAATGGCTGAGTTTTCTTCTGGCGGTACTCAGGCGTAAACCGCTTGTCATATGCATCATTGTAGTAATCAAATAATAGTTCTTCATTAATGTAAATGATATCCTCCTCTTTAGGAGCAAAAGAGTTTCTGGTGGCATCGATGCAGCTCTCATCAGCTTTATAGTCTAACTTCTGAGCCAATGCAATCTGATTATCAGCGAGATTGCCGGTATTGATGTCTGCTGTAGCTACGATACGGATGCCGAAAGAACTGCTGGTGATATGGACCAATGCTATTGATTTCATCAGTTCCTTATCATCCCTCATCTTATACCACACCTCCATAGGGTTCTCTATATGGTCGATATCCAGCATAAAGAGGCCATTGAGGTGACAATCTGCTAATCTGCGATGTCTGAACATCCCGCCTTTGGCCGTTTCCGTCTCATCAAACTCACGACATGCAAAGATAAACGCCGGCAGATTATCCTTAACCTCCTGGGCAAAGGCCAGCAGTTTCTCCGCATCCGTCTTCTTCTCCCACGCCTCCTTGGCAGCCTTTTTCTTCAATCCCTGCTTTTTAATCAGGAATTTCTGATATTCGCTGTTTTGGAGCAGATTATGCAGAGCCACCGCGCCCTGGGTCTTTGAGGCATCCACAGCTGCAATGATGGCCCTTCGCATATCAATTCGCCATCTTGTAGTCGGTTTCTTCACTTGCTCCCAGAACTCTTCCCTTGTGCAGGGAAGAGCCTGAGAAAAATGTGTGTTCTCTTGAAATGTAATCATTCAAATTCTTTTTTAGTTTTCTTTTTTTGTCACACAGAAATTCACAGAAATCACAGAAAGTGCCTTCGGCACGGGCTGCGCGATTACCTGCCCTTCTTCTGCGCTCTTCATCGACCAGAGGTCGACATTTCTATGATTTCCGTGGTTTCTGTGTGACATTATTAATTATTGGTTAGAGAGTCTGCAGGTCGGTGATGTAGAACGCATTCTCGTGGCGGTCATTGTTGTCACCCCATGTACGGTGCTTCCAGAAGCCCTTCACGATATACGGCTGATTCTGATAATACTGCGTGTCACGGTTCTTCGAGGCCAGTTCTCCTGTCATCTCGCCATAGATCGTGTCACCACCTCGCTTCATCACTACCCCACGGCTCTTGAAGTACTCCGTGGTTCCGTCCTGTTTCTGATACTGGCGCTCAGAGTATGCGCCCACCTCTACGATTGTTACTAATGCTTCCATAATATTTCTTTAATTTTATAATTCTTTAATTTTATAATTCTTTAATTCTCTAATTCTTGATTAAGTTCTCTCGATGATCTCTCTTGTGATCAGTGCGTCCTTCGCCGTCTTGATGTCACGGTCGAGGATGCCGGTGATGCGGGCAATGCCCAGCACCTTCGGGAAACTCTCATAGACCTTGATGCGCTCTTTCGACTCTGTCACCCTGCCGAAATCCAGCAGTCCAATGAGCTTTTCACGCAGGCGTGGCTTACGATTATAAGCCTTGAAGGTTAAACAACCTGTGTTCTCGTCGATGTAAAGAACACCTGAAATTCTCCTGCCAACGGCAATCTGCTTCAGCAGCTCGATGGCGTTTAAAACAAAAATGTATTTTTTCATAACTTTGTTGGAATTAATGAGCATTGGAAGTGCGATGTGTTTTTCTGTTGAGCTCAATTTCTATCCGGATACATTTCCACTCGCCCATTCCTCCGACTCGGTTATTAAATTTGTGTGACTTTCAAATTCGTGTAATTCGTTGTCTTATCCCCTCAAAATGTCCAGAATGAACTGTCGGCCTTTCTCGGTCCAGACCAACCGGGCATCCATTACGCGACGGCCCTTGCGGTTGTAGTAGCAGAAGCTGCGGGTCTCGGTCAGTCCACGATGCAGGTAGTTCCGAGTCAGATGCCACTGGCCATTCGACTTGCTGATGATGCCCTGATCCTTCAGGAACGAGTTCAGGTCGCTGCCCAGCATACCGAACGGCTTGGCAATCTCGGTCGAGGTGTAGCACTCGTCGCTGTACTGGTTCAGTTTCTCGAGTTCTGCACCGATGATGTCCTCGGCCTCATCCAGCACCTCCTCGTCGCTGGCCAGCAGGCGGATCTCCTTGACGGGCGCTTTCAGTCGGCGTTCCTTCTCCAGCTGTTCCCACCGGATGACGAGGATGGCACGTGCCTCGTCGTTGAACTTCGTGGCGATGTAGAGTGTCTCGGCTTTCGAGAGGGAATAGCAGGGGATTTCCCGTATTCCGCCATTGGGTTGTTCTATGGTTCTGGATGTCAGCCGAAAATTCGACCCACATACCTTCGCCCACGCTGGTTCCATCTTTCGGATGGCCTCCATCACGTGTTTGTGTTGCTTACCTGTGAGCTGGGCGATCTCGAGTGAGGTCATCTGCGGCTCACCGCTATTATTCTTACTCGTGTTGATGTTGTTGATCATACTGATCTGAATTGCTGTCTGTTTCATAATCGTTGATGTTTTTAAAATTAATAAAATGTACATACGCGCTTACACACGCATGCGATAATTAGTTTAATTAGTGAAATTCGTGGTCGTTATCTTTAAGGTAACTATACGGTTTTTGTGCGCCAGGCTCCGTCAGCCTGCGCTTGGTGTGTCAGCATGTCAAAGATCGCATCGCCAACCGTCGTTTCCGAACTGATTGACGATGCAAAATTACAACGACATGAAAACAATAATCCCCTATATAGGGGGTATTATAGGCCCTATATAGGGGAAAGAAGTGCTGATAATCAGCGTGTTATGTCAGTCCTCAAAAATCAGGTCTATCTCCTGATATCTCTGCGGCATGGCTCCCGTCTGCTGCATGTCCCATTTCTCCTGTGCCAGGTTCTTCACGTCCCACAGCACTTCAAACGCCTTCCACTTCGACTTCAGACCGATTTTCACGGCAAAGGCCTCGGCGATATACATGGCCTGCTTGCGAGTGGTCTTTGAAGCCAGCCGCCACTGGGCATCCACAAACCCTGCTTCCTGCAATAGCAACCAGTAATGACGTGCCTTGTCTGAAAACAAGATGGCATCCACCTGCGGCGACGGCATCTGGGTGGTTTCGTTGATGTCCGTCTCTTCCTTTGTTTCAAGCAATCGGCGATGTTCCTCCTGCACCAGATGAATCTGATGCACATATTTCAGAATGTTCGTTCGGTTGCTCTTGGCATTCGGATCGTAGCGACAGGCAAAGAAATACTGGCCGGCATGTATGGGATTTACCTTCAGATAGCCGTCCTCGTAATCTGCCACCTGATTACGGAATACCTTATAATTCTTTGCTGCGATTCTCTTTTGCTCATCATCACCCTCAATCTGGTCAAAGTCAATCTCGCCTGTGATAGGACGGAGGCGTTTCATCTGGTCCACTCTGTCCTTAAACACCCCCTTCTCAAACATTTTGAGGAGTTTACAGATACGGTAATCCTCCGCATCCTCGATGGTGGGCATTCCGTGGCACGTCAGGTTCTTCCATTCCTCATATTCCTGTTTCGACCGTCCCGAGGTGCCTGAGTTCATATAACGACGCTTCTCGCTCTCAAACAGGCGGGCATATTCCTCATCCCTGTGAGGGCGCACCTTCGCATCGGCAATCTTCAACAGCACGCTGTTAAGTTCGCCCAGCGTCTCATTGGTCACCATCGCCAACTGTTGGAGTCTGAGATTATCCATTTGGGTTATCATCTGCGGGAAAGACTCGGACAAATCTCCCTCCAGGCGTGACACGATCTCCGTGTGGGTAAGGTCTTCCGACATCTTACTATCCCAACCTTCCAACCCGTCTGGCAGTTCTGCCTGCAAAGCCTGTTCTGCCAACTGACCATAATCGACATCCAGATCAAGGTCGATTACAGCCTCCTGACTGAACCTTCTGAGTACGTCATCTCGCAGCTGACAGATCACGTCAATCAGTTCCGCCGTGATGCCCATCAATTCATATTTCTGGCCGGCATAGGGCCGTTTTTGCCTGAAACCGGAAAGCCTTTCAAACAGTCCGGAGAGTATTGTCTTGTATTCCATAAGTCTTTTGTTATTCTCTTGTTTTTCCCCTTCATGATGCGCTTCACTATAGGGTTTTGCTGTGTGATTGTTCACGCTGCAAAGATAGTCAATCCTCTCCAAAATCGATCACTTTTAACTGTTAAAATTTGGGATTATAAGATTATTTAAGAGAGGTTTCTTTACACTTTTCCAACCTCCATATTCCATTATACATATAGCCTTTTCTCATAATTCTTTGACCATACGACACTTACATTATCTCATGTCACAAATTATCCAGATTCCATAATGATCTCAATACGGAAAAATCAGTAACGAGTAACAAAGTAACAAAAGCAAAATCCATGAGTAACAACCTTAATAAATTATATATTATATTATATATATTATAATATATATAATATAATATATAATTCTTATGTGAATGATTTACGGAATATGAATAAAGCGTTTGTGATTTTGTTACTCGTTACTACCTATTGCTAATTAGTAATCAAAATTACTTACATTCTTGCAAATATAAATAGTGCCAAAATAAAACCTACATCAAACATTTACTTTGGTGCCTGCAAAGTCTGAGTTTTAAATATTCAAAGTCAGAGTTTAGTCTATATAAAGTCCAACAGCCTGAAATAGACGAAAAAGGGCAGCTCATGGCTGCCCTAAGTGTTGGTAAATAATGTTTACTTCGAGAGGAAGAAATGTACGACGCTTGAGTCTGGTGAGATGCTCAAGGGCGGGTTCTTCACTCAGCAGGGATTTGAGTTTGAGCCAGGCTGAGCGTGGCTGGATGTAGGGAAAGTAGCGTTGGGCGAGTTCCATGCGCCCCATGGTTGAATTTGGATTGTGTTGCATAATGGATGTGTTTTAGTTGAACATGTTTCTCTCTGCAAAGGTAATAAAAATCGGCGAGACTACCAAAGAAAAGCGCAATTATTTTGGCAAAAGTTCAAATAAGTTCATATAACTTCATAGAAGGAGATTTGAAGCAGTAAAATGCTTGCATAGTTTCAAAATTATTCGTACCTTTGTATCGTAATTCAGAAGAGATGAACGCAGTGCGCAGGCGGGAGGCTCGGAAGGGTTGCAAAAGAGAAAAGTAAAGCTTATGTTTAACTAAAAAAAGAAAGGAAGAAAAAAAAATGGCAAGATCAAACATTCCAATGGTGATTAACCTGCGTCAGAACACCAACGACGACAGCACCGCATTCGGCAAGTGGTTCGCCGAGGTTGACAGTAAGGAGCCCCTTAACCTGAAGGGATTCGCCAAGCATATGACGAGTCACGGTAAGATCGCCGACTATCAGATGTGTGTGCTGGTGCTCGGTCAGGTGGTAGAGTGTATGAGCGAACTGCTCTCACAGGGACAGCCCGTGAAGCTCGACGGACTCGGCACGTTCTCACCGAGTGTCGATGGTCAGAAGCTGGGCAAGAACGACATCGAGTCTGCTGTGGCAGCTGGTGCCGACGCCATGATCAACGGCATCAAG
>JAEEGI010011479.1_pt1 | contig 19101 bp, 15 predicted proteins | sample 8958751 | NCBI WGS metagenome assembly JAEEGI01 (sample SAMN16246545, study PRJNA631951) | gut metagenome | biome: gut microbiome; feature: rumen; material: KS-attached | host: Bos | place: Iran: Karaj | collected 2018-10 | reverse complement strand
CCCCCGGCAGCGGTCCCCCTCCATGACCACGTCGCAGAAGACCGTGTCGAAGACGACTTCGATGCCCAGGTCCTGGGTCAGCTCGTCCAGGGCCAGGATGCAGGCGGGGATATTGAACTCCGAGGAATAGCGCTTCGCGGGCATTTCCACATGCTTCGTCCCCGGCTGCCAGCAGTCCGGGATGGTGTTGTAGCTGTATTTGGCGCAGACGCGCATGAATTCCTCTGCCTGGCCGCCGAAGACCCGGTTGCCCTGCCCGTCGCAGATGGGCAGATAGACGCAGACATGGCCCAGGGTGGCCAGGCCCCCCAGGACGATGCTCTTTTCCAGCAGGATGACCTTCTTCCCCAGCCGGGCCGCCGCTGCCGCCGCGCTCACCCCCGCCAGGCCGCCGCCCACCACCAGCACGTCGCACGTCCCCGCAACGGGCGTCTTCCGTTCCTCCCGGATCAGCTGCTCGATCATTGCGAACGCCTCCCGTTCTTGCTGAATGTTTCCTTTTTGCCCCGACAGCGGGCGCTGTCAAGGGCGCTTCCTCCGCAGCGGCGCCGGGCAGTCTGCATTGCGAAACCGGCGCTTGTCAGCGCGCGTTGAAAATGCGCCCCGCCTCCCGCGCTTACACCATCTCCGCGGTGATGGCGGGGGGATCGCCGCCGAACTGGAAGGGGGAATTGTTGGAAGCGGTGATGCTGACGCCCTTCCCCGCAAACTTCAAGGTATACACATCCTCGAGGCAGGTCTCCAGCCAGCGGCAGCGCAGCTCGAAGGTGTCCTCTGAAAGCCAGCTGCCGTGGGCCAGGTAGAGCTGGGTGCAGGCGGTCTCCGTCCCCAGGATGTTCGTCAGGCGCAGGCCGCCGGTGCCCACCCGGATATGCTCCTCCCGCCCGGAGGCGGCGAGGATATGCCAGAGGCAGCCGTAATTATCGAAATCAAAGCGGAATTCCCGGATGGGATTCGGGCCTTCCCCGCTCATGAAGTTGCCGCCGAAGGGGCCGAAAACGCCGCTTTTCACCCGGAAAGTCCTGCCGCTGATGCGCGCCGCCGTGGGGCTGGAGGGCCGGCAGGGGGGATTGCCGATATTCAGGCTGCGAAGCCTTCTCTCCAGCTTCCCCGCGGCCTCCGGGTCCTCCGGCAGGGGGCCGTCGGAAGTCACCTTCGCCGCAAAGTCCCAGGTGATGTCCAGGGTCTTCTGGGCCCAGTGGGCGCCGGGGGCGGTCTCGGTGATGGCGACGATCATATCCAGCTTTGGCAGGACGATGGTGAACTGGCCCATGGCCCCGTCGGCCCGGTAGGCCCCCTCCGGCTTGCACATCCAGATCTGGAAACCGTAGCCCAGGAAGTTGTCCGTGGCGGGGGGATTCACCGCCGCCTCGGAGGCGGAGTCATTCTGGTTGGTGGTGGCCAGGCGCACATAGTCCTCGGCCAGGATGCGCTCCCCTTCCCAGACGCCGCCGTCGGCATAGAGCTTCAGGAGCCGGAGGTTGTCCTCCGTGGTGGCGTAGAGGCCGCCGCCCCCCACCTCCATGCCGTCGGGCATACAGGCCCAGCGGAGATTACTAGCGTCGATGCCGATCTTGTCAAAGAGGCGAGGCTTCAGGTAGTCATGGAGGCCCAGGCCCGTCTTGGCGCGCACGATGGCCCCCAGAAGGGTGGAGCCGGTGGAATTATACATATAAGTCGTGCCGGGCTTATGGTTCACGGGGGTGTGCAGGAATTCCCGGATCCAGTCCTTGCTGGGGGGCGGCATGGTGTCCATCCCGCAGCCCATGCACAGCACGTCCCGCACGGTGAGGAGCTTCAGGTTTTCGCTGGGGTCCCTGGGGCTCTCCTCGGGGAAGATGTCGATGATCCTTTCGTCCAGGCGAAGGATGCCCTCCGTATAGGCGATGCCCACCGCCGTGGCGGCATAGGTCTTGGTGTGGCTCTGGAGCCCGTGGCGGATGCCGGGGCCGAAGGGGGCCCACCAGCCCTGGGCGCAGAGCTTCCCATGCCGCATGATCATGAGGCCGTGCATTTCCGTATCGCTGGCCTCCAGGTCGTCCAGATAGGCCATGATGTCGCCGCTGCGGATGCCCAGCTCCTCCGGGGAAGCGGTCTCAAAGGGCTTGCGCTGAAACATGTCCATGCCTCCTTGTGTGAATGATAGTCTCTGCGAAAATCCGGCTCTGACTCCCCCACCCGCTTCGCGGGAGCCCCCTCCGGGAGGGGGCCAATGGGAATCCTTTACCTTGCTCTTTCGTAACCCAAAACAAAGCCGCCCACGGCTTTGTTTTGGAGAGGAGGAGCCGAGGGAATCTTTCAGGTATTGGCCCTTCGGGCCGATACCTGATATTCACTCGCGCTCCGACGAGGGGGGCGGTATAACCGTACTTCCCACCCCCGGGTCAAGTTTTTCCGGCTGCGGGGACACGGGGCAAATAATAAAAATCATTTGTCAACGCCGAACACTGACGGATAAGCAATAACAAAAAGAATAACGGAAAACCTGAACGCCGAACGCTGACTCTCTCTGATCAAGCGGCGCCGAAGCGCCGCCAAAAACCGGCCCCGCAGACCGGCGGCGCGTCATTTCTTACAAATCGATCTCCATGGTCTCGGTGTTGTTCACCTTGTCCAGGGCGGTCTGGGCCCGGGCCAGCTCCTCGGCAGCCGCATCTGCCGCCGCCTTGGCTTCCTCCACGTCATAGTTGGCGTAGGTGTACTCGATGACGGCGCTGTTCACCGCACTGCGGCCCTTGACCCGGGCCTTCTGGAGGACGCCGGCCATGTTCCGCAGCTTCATTTTCCGCTGGCTCAGCTGGGGGATATAGACCAGCATCTGGTCGATGGTCATGCCGAAGCCGGGGACGGAGTGGGTGCTGTTGAAAACATTCAGGGCATGCTTCACCTTCCGCACTTTGGCCTCGATCTCCGCCAGCTTTCCCTGCACGGCGATGAGATCATAGGCCGGGCGGATGCTTTCCAGGTCCTCGCTGACGGCGGCCACGAAGGAAGCGCTCTGGCGCTCCAGCTCCAGCAGGGCTTCGTGTTCCTCATTGAGCCTGCGCAGCAGCTTGGCTGCCTCGGCGGACGTGTATTTCATATCTCGTTCCTCCCTTTGGTATTATTCTTCTTTTCCCCAGGCGCGGCTGAGCTCCACGGCCCGCTGCCAGCGGCGGTAAAGGGCGCTGCGTTTTTCCGAAGACATGACGGGGGTAAAGACCCGCTCCGAAAGGCGCAGCTTTTCCAGCTCCTCCGGCCCGGCATAGACCCCCGCCGCCAGGCCCGCCAGGGCCGCCGCGCCGAAGGCCGTGGTCTCCACATTCCGGGGCCGGTCCACGGGGATATTCAGCAGATCCGCCTGGAACTGCATCATGAAATTGCTGACGCTGGCGCCGCCGTCCACCCGCAGCTCGGTGATGGGCGAAGCGGTGTCCCCGTTCATGGTGCGCACCAGATCGGCCACCTCGTAGGCGATGGCCTCCAGCACGCTGCGGCAGAGCACGGCCTTGTCCGTGCCCCGGGTGAGGCCGAAGAAGCAGCCCCGGGCATCCGGGTCCCAATAAGGCGCGCCCAGGCCGGTGAAGGCGGGCACAAAGTAGACCCCTTGGTTGTCCTCCGCCCGCTCCGCCAGGATATCCGTCTCATGGGCGGTGGTGACCACCCCCGCCCCGTCCCGCAGCCACTGGATGGCGCTGCCCGCGTTGAAAACGCTGCCCTCCAGCACATAGCTCACCTTCTCCCCCAGCTTCCAGCCGATGGTGGTGACCAGGCCGCTGTGGGAGGTGACCCGGTCCCCGCCCAGGTTCATGAGGGTGAAGCAGCCGGTGCCGTAGGTGTTCTTCGCCATGCCGGGTCGGAGGCAGCCCTGGCCGAAAAGGGCGGCCTGCTGGTCCCCCACGGCGGCGCAGATGGGGATGCCCGTCAGATCGCTGAAGCCGGGATGGTGGGCCACCACCCCATAGGTCTCGCTGTTGGACACCAGGCGGGGCAGCATCTGCTCCGGGATGTCCAGGGCCCGGAGGATCTCCTTATCCCAGCAGAGCTTCTCCGTGTCCAGCAGCATGGTGCGGGAAGCATTGGAAACGTCGGTGACGTGGGCCTTGCCCCCGGTGAGCTGCCAGATGAGCCAGCTCTCCACGGTGCCGAAGAGGATCTCCCCATTCTCGGCCCGGCGGCGCAGGGCCGGGTCCCGGTCCAGGAGCCATTTCAGCTTGGTGCCGGAGAAATAGGGGTCGATGATAAGGCCCGTCTTTTCCCGGATATAGGGCCCCAGGCCCGCCTTTTCCAAATCCTCGCAGATGTCCGCCGTCCGGCGGCACTGCCAGCAGATGGCGTTGCAGACGCTCCTGCCCGTGGCCCTGTCCCAGAGGATGGTGGTCTCCCGCTGGTTGGTGATGCCGATGGCGGCGATCTCCGTGGGGCTCACGCCGCTCTTTTCATAGACCTCCGCCAGGGCGTGGAGCTGGGTCGCCAGGATCTCCTCCGGATCATGCTCCACCCAGCCGGGGCGGGGATAGATCTGCTTCAGGGGATACTGGGCCTTCACCACGGCGTTGCCGCCAACGTCGAAGAGGATGGCCCGGGAGCTGGTGGTGCCCTGGTCCAGGGCTAGGAGATAGCCGTTCATTTCATTCGTCCTTTCGGAAAATGCTTTTGTTTTTCCCGGGGTCCGTGTATACTGAGTACAAAACAACCGATCATGGAGGTCTGGAAATGGTTACGGAAGAATACGCCTCCGCCGGGGCGGGCAGCATCCGCTGCCGCATATGGGAGCCGAAGGGAGAAGCCGCCGGCGTCGTCCAGCTGGTGCACGGCATCGCGGAGCATACGGCCCGCTACGCCGACTTTGCGGTTTTCCTGGCCGAACACGGCTACGCCGTCGTGGCCGAGGACCACATGGGCCACGGGGAAAGCATCTCCGATGCGCTGGGCAAGGGCTGCATCCGGGGCGGCTGGGACGCCATGGTGACGGACGTGCACACGCTCACGGAGCGGGCGAAGGCCCGCTTTCCCGGCCTCCCCTTTTTCCTGCTGGGCCACAGCATGGGCTCCTTCCTGGCCCGGACCTATCTCTATACCTACCCCGGGGAAGCCCTGAAAGGGGCCATCCTCTCCGGCACGGCCTGGCAGCCGGGGCCGGTGCTGGCCGCGGGAAAGCTCATCACCGCCGGGGAAGTGCGCTCCAAGGGGGCCGACACCCCCAGCGAAAAGCTGCAAAAGCTGATGTTCGGGGCTTATGGCAAGCAGTTCCCCGGGGAGACCTCCCCCGACGCCTGGATCTGCTCCGATCCCCAGGTGGTGGAACGCTACGGCGCCGATCCCCTCAGCGGCTTCGTGCCCGGGGCGGGCCTGATCGCCGCCATGCTGGAGGGCATCGCCCGGAACCAGAAGAAGGAGAACCTGGCGAAGATGCCGAAAACGCTGCCGGTGCTTTTCATCGCCGGGACCCGGGACCCGGTGGGGGCGGGCGGCAAGGGCGTGAAGCAGAGCTTCGGCGCTTTCCGGAAAGCGGGGATGCTGGACGCCGCGCTGAAGCTCTATGAGGGGGACCGGCACGAGGTCCTCAACGAAAAGGACAAGGCAAAGGTCTGGGCCGACGTGCTGGCCTGGCTGGAAGCCAAACGGGCCTGACAAACAGATTCTACCACATTTTCAAGCGGGGATAAAGAGGAACGGCGGAGATTTGCCCTCCGCCGTTCCTTCTGTTTTCTTTTTCAGCTGATCCTTACGCCGTCGATAGCCAGCACCCGGCTGCCCTGGACCTCCAGCTCCACGGATTTATCCCGGCTGTATCGGTTCCAAAGGTCCTCGGAAACCTCGGCGGAATAGCTCTTGCCCTTGGCGTCGGTGAAATAGAGGATGTATTCCTCGCTGCGGCCGCCCTCCCGCTCATTGCCGCCCAGACGGGTATCCGGCCAGTAGGGTTCCGCCTCCACGCTCCATTCCCCGGCCCGCACCTGCTCGCTGCGGGGCTCGTAGCAGCTGCCCCCGGACCTCTCCGTCCGGGAATGGACCCATCTGTCTATGTCGTATTCATAGAGGGTGTCGTAGACCGGTTCATCCCGGTAGACGGGCACGGTGCGGTACTCCGTCCGGTATTCCGTCCGGTAGCGGGGCTCCTCCCGTTCCACCTCGGTGAAGGTGCCGTCCCCGTTGTCCTCATACTCCGTATAGGTGTCGTAGCCGTCCAGCACATCGTAGGGGACCTCATAGGCCTCCTCCTCGTAGTGGTCCAGCACCTGCTCATAGGTGCGGATGGCCCGTCTGGAGCTGACGTTCCGCGCATCCTGGGGCGGCGTTGACCAGCTCTGTTCCCGGACGGGGGTCAGGGCTTCCACGTCGATGGCCCGCTGCCAGGTCTTGTCGATGACGGTGGTGGCCTTGTCCTTGGGCCGGGTCACGAAGAAGATGATGGCCAGGATCGCCAGGATGCCGATGATCAGCGGGGCGATCTTCCGCTTCTTTTTGGGCTGCGGCTGGGGCTGGGGCTTTGCCTGGGCCGCCTGCTCCTTCCGCCGGTTCTCGAAATAATCCCCGGAGGAATCCTCCCGCTGGGCGCCGCAGTTATTGCAGTTGGTATTCCCGTGTCGGTTCAGGCTGCCGCAGAAGGCGCAGGTCCAGTCGGCTCCCTTGCCGTAATCCTTGGCCTTGTCCTCCTCCAGATATTCCTTTTTCTCGCCCAGATAGAACTTGGTGCCCGCATCCTGGGGATGGGCGCAGTTGGGGCAGCTCTTGGTGAGGCCGCCGATGCCCTTCTGCCCGCAGTAGGGGCAGTCCCACAGGCCTTCAATGATTTTTTTCGCCATACTTTTGTCTCCTGTCCTGTGTAGGCTTCTTGCCGTGATTATACCCCCCTTTTTCCGCCGGGTCAATGCCTCCCGGGTCCGGGAAAGGGCCCGCCGGAAAAATACTTGGGTAATTTACTCAAAAAGAGCTTGACAAACTCTTTTGCCCATGTTATTCTCGTACCAGAATAATGATTCTCCCGCCGGTGGGGTGCAAATCGGCGGGGACCGACGAAGCGCGGCTTTGGTGAGGGCTGCGTATCACTCCTTTTCTTCCTGGATCGCATATCGGCAAGGACCGCTGCGGGTGGTGACCGCAGCGGCCTTTGCTTTTTTCCTCTTGACAAATACCCCCCAGGGGTATATATTGCCTTCAGGATACCCCCACGGGGTATATGGAAAGGAGGTCCGGCCATGGAAAAGGAAGCGGGATGCTGCGCGCGGACCAAGGAGCGTTCGGAAGCGGAAGTAATGGACCTGATCCACCGGCTGAACCGGGTGGAGGGCCAGATCCGGGGCATCAAGGGCATGATCGAAAAAAACGCCTACTGCGTGGACATCCTCAACCAGGTGTCCGCCGCCAACAGCGCGCTGAACAGCTTCACCCGGGTGCTGCTGGAAAACCACATCCGCAGCTGCGTGGCGGAGGACATCCGGGACGGCAGGAACGACAAGCTGGAGGAGCTGCTGGGCACCCTCCAGAAGCTGATGAAATGAGGGCGGGGGCATGGAACAATATCTCGTAACGGGCATGACCTGCGCCGCCTGCCAGAACCGGGTGGAAAAAGCGGTCTCCAAGGTGCCGGGGGTGACGGCGTGCAGCGTGAGCCTCCTGACCAACTCCATGGGCGTGGAGGGCACGGCCAGTCCGGCGGAGATCATCCGGGCGGTGACGGAAGCGGGCTACGGCGCGGAAAAGAAGGGCGCCGGGAAGCAGAAAAGCGGCAGCCTGGCGCTGATCGAAGAGCAGGAGGAGGCGCTGAAGGACCACGAGACCCCCAAGCTGCGCAAGCGCCTCATCGCCTCCCTGGTTTTCCTGCTGATCCTCATGTATTTCTCCATGGGGCACATGATGCTCCATCTCCCCATCCCGGCCTTCTTTGAAGGCAATCACGTCGCCATGGGGCTTGTGCAGCTGCTGCTGGCGGCCATCGTCATGGTCATCAACCAGCGCTTTTTCGTCAGCGGCTACCGCAGCCTTATTCACGGCGCGCCCAACATGGACACCCTGATCGCCCTGGGCTCTTCGGCGGCCTTCGTCTACTCCGTCGCCATGCTTTTCGCCATGACCAAGGCGCAGACGGAGGGGGATATGGCGGCTGTCATGGCCCGGATGTCGGAATTCTACTTTGAATCCGCCGCCATGATCCTCACCCTCATCACCGTGGGCAAGATGCTGGAGGCCTATTCCAAGGGCAAGACCACCAACGCCCTGAAGGGGCTCATGAAGCTGGCCCCCAAGACCGCCACGGTCCTGCGGGACGGGCGGGAGGAAACCCTTTCGGTGGACCAGGTGGAGGTGGGAGACCTGTTCCTGGTGCGCCCCGGGGAGAACATCCCCGTGGACGGCGTGGTGGTGGAAGGGCTCAGCGCCGTCAACGAAGCCGCCCTCACGGGGGAGAGCCTGCCGGTGGACAAGGCCCCCGGCGACCAGGTCTCCTCCGCCACGCTGAACCAGTCCGGCGCCCTCACCTGCCGGGCCACGAGGGTGGGCGAGGACACCACCCTGAGCCAGATCATCCAGATGGTCAGCGACGCCGCCGCCACGAAAGCGCCGGTGGCCAAGCTGGCGGACAGGATCTCCGGGGTATTCGTCCCCGCGGTCATCGGCATCGCCGTGGTCACCATTGCGATCTGGCTGCTGCTGGGGCGGCCCCTGGGCTTCGCCCTGGCAAGGGGCATCTGCGTGCTGGTGGTCTCCTGCCCCTGCGCCCTGGGCCTGGCCACCCCCGTGGCCATCATGGTGGGCAACGGCATGGGGGCGAAAAACGGCATCCTTTTCAAGAACGCCGAAGCGCTCCAGGAGGCGGGGCAGATGCAGATCATCGCCCTGGACAAGACCGGCACCATCACCGAGGGGCAGCCCAGGGTGACGGACATCCTCCCCGCCGAGGGGATCGAGGCCGGGGAGCTGCTGCGTCTGGCGGCGGCCCTGGAGCAGCTCAGCGAGCATCCCCTGGCCCGGGCCGTGCTGCGCCATGCGGAGCAGCAGGGCGTCGCCCCCGCCCCCTGCGGGGATTTCCGGGCCCTGCCGGGGAACGGCCTCAGCGGCACGGTGGAGGGCAAGGCCCTCACCGGCGGCAACGAGCGTTTCATCCGCAGCCATGCGGAGATCCCCGCCGGGACCGCGGAAGCGGCCAAAGCCCTGGCCGCCGAAGGGAAAACGCCCCTGTATTTCGCTGAAGAAGGGCGGCTGCTGGGCATCATCGCCGTGGCGGACACCCTGCGGGAAGACAGCGCCAAGGCCATCCGGGAGCTCCAGGACATGGGCATCCATGTGGTGATGCTCACCGGGGACAACGAAACGACGGCCAGGGCCGTGGGAAAGGCTGCCGGCGTGAGCGAAGTGGTGGCCGGCGTGCTGCCCGACGGCAAGGAGCAGGTGATCCGCCGCCTGAAGGAATACGGCAGGACCGCCATGGTGGGCGACGGCATCAACGACGCCCCCGCCCTCACCCGGGCAGACATCGGCATCGCCATCGGGGCGGGCACGGACGTGGCCGTGGACGCGGCGGACGTGGTGCTGATGAAGAGCAGCCTCCTGGACGTGTCGGCGGCGGTGCGCCTGAGCCGGAGGACCTACCGGGGCATCGTGGAGAACCTCTTCTGGGCCCTCATCTACAACACCCTGCTGATCCCCACGGCGGCGGGGGCGCTGGTGGGCCTGGGGATCACCATGAATCCCATGCTGGGAGCCGCCGCCATGAGCCTCTCGAGCTTCTGCGTGGTGATGAACGCCCTGCGGCTGAACCTGATGAACGTGCACGACGCTTCCAAAGACCGGAAGCTGAAGAAAGCCCTGCCCCTGGCGGCGGATGGAACGCTGCTGGGCGGACAGAATAAGACGGAAGAACAGAAAGGAGAAACGGAAATGAAGAAGACTCTGGCTATCGAAGGCATGATGTGCAACCACTGCGAGAACACGGTGAAGAAGGCGCTGGAAGCCCTGGAGGGCGTCACCGCCGCGGAAGTCAGCCATACCGCCGGCACCGCCGTCGTCACCCTCAGCGGCAAGGTTTCTGACGACGCCCTGAAGAGCGCCGTGGAAGCCAAGGACTACAAGGTCCTCCGGGTCACAGAGGGCTGAAACCACGCGATAACAGCAGGCCCCCGGGCGGACGCCCGGGGGCCTGTGCATAACTCGCTTCATGGACACCACGGGTGTCCGCGCCGCAGACACCCGTGGTAGCTCCGTGACGGATACGTTTGTGTCCTCTCATGGGCGCCCGTGGTATCCACTAGAAAGAATATAGAAAGAATATAGAGATAGAAGAAGGGAGCCAGAATAGGGCCGCCCTTCCCCGCCTGGCGCACAGCGCGGTTTTTTTGGAGGACGAGGGAACGAAAAATGAGACCTGGCTGCGGCCCCCATTGGATCCCCCAGGGGTTACGAAGGACGGGAGATAATGCCAAAACCGCTTGGGTTTATGACATCATCTCTGCTCCTCCACCGCGGCGAAGAGGCTCCGCAGGCGGATGTTCACCGCGCCCATGTTGGAGATCTCGTCGATCTTGATCTGGGTGTAGATCTTCCCCGCGGATTCCAGGATGGACCGCACCTCGTCCGTGGTGATGGCGTCCACCCCGCAGCCGAAGGAGACCAGCTGCACCAGGTTCACCCGCTTGTCCTGGGCGGCCACCCACTTGGCCGCCGCGTAGAGCCGGGCATGATAGGTCCACTGGTTGCGCACCTTCACCGGGAAGGGCTCCACCCGATTGCTGACGCTGTCCTCCGTCACCACCACCGCCCCCAGGCGGCAGATGAGGCTCTGGATGCCGTGGTTGATCTCCGGGTCCACATGGTAGGGCCGCCCGCAGAGGACGATCACCGGCTTGTTTTCCGCCTCCGCAAGACGCAGGAACTCCTCCCCCTTGGCCCGGAGAGCGGCGAAATAGGCTTCATAGCTCCCGTAGGCCGCTTCGGCGGCGGCCTTCACCTGCTTCGCCGGGACCCGGGGGAAGTATTTCTTCACGATCTCCGTCATGCGCCGGGTGAAATTCCCCCGGTCCGCCACGCTGACGAAATCGTCGATGAAGGCGGCATCCTTCAGCCGGGGCACGTTCATTTTCAGCACCTGGGGATAGTAGGCCACCACGGGGCAGTTGAAATGGTTGACCCCCAGGTGTTCATCGGTGTTGTAGCTCATATCCGGATAGAATACGGCGTCGGGCTTCTGGTCCAGCAGCCATTCCACATGGCCGTGCATCAGCTTGGCGGGATAGCAGACCGTGTCGGAGGGGATGGTATGCTGGCCCCGGAGATAGAGCTCCCGGGTGGAGCGGGGGGACACCAGGACATTGAAGCCCAGGGTCTTCCAGAAAGCATGCCAGAAGGGCAGCAGGTCATAGAAATTCAGCCCCAGGGGCAGGCCCACGGTGGGCTTCCCTTCCTCCCGCTCATTGCCGCAGAAGGCCTCCAGCAGCTTCAGTTTTTCCTCATAGAGGTCATAGTGGGTCCCGGCCTTCTTCCCTGCCACGGGCTTTTCGCAGCGGTTGCCCGCGATGTAGCGCCGTCCGGAACCGAAATCGTTGACGGTGAGGCTGCAATGGTTGGTGCAGCCGTTGCAGGTGGTGGCGCTGACCTTGTGGGTGAAGTTCTCCAGCTCCGGGGCCGTCAGCAGGCCGGGGCTCTCCTCTCCCCGGTGCCGCAGGGCGTGAAGGGCCGCGCCGTAGGCCCCCATGAGGGGCGCGAAGGCGGGCCGGATGACCTCCCGCCCCGTCTCCCGCTCGAAGGCGCGGAGCACGGCGTCGTTGAGGAAGGTGCCCCCCTGGACCACGATGCTGCGCCCCAGCTGGTCGGGCCCGGCGCAGCGGATGACCTTATACAGGGCGTTCTTCACCACGCTGATGCTGAGGCCCGCGGCGATGTCCTCCACGGTGGCCCCGTCCTTCTGGGCCTGCTTCACGGAGGAATTCATGAACACGGTGCAGCGGGAGCCCAGATCCACGGGCTTGCGGGCATAGAGCCCCAGGGCGGCAAATTCCTCGGTGGAATAGCCCAGGGCCTGGGCGAAGGTCTGGAGGAAGGAGCCGCAGCCGGAGGAGCAGGCTTCGTTGAGATAGATATTGTCGATGGCCCCGTTGCGGATCTGGAAGCACTTGATGTCCTGGCCGCCGATGTCCAGGATGAAGTCCACATCGGGGCGGAAGCGCTTTGCCGCCGTGTAGTGGGCCATGGTCTCCACCAGGCCCCGGTCCATGCGGAAGGCGCTGCGGATGATCTCCTCCCCGTAGCCGGTGACGGCGCTGCCCGCGATCCTGATTTCCGGCCAGTCCCGGTAGAGGGAAAGGAGATATTCCCGGATGAGGGGCACGGGATTCCCGTGATTAGGGGCGTAGAAGGGGCGGAAGAGCCTGCCCTCGGCGTCGCAGAGGACCGCCTTCACCGTGGTGGAGCCCGCGTCCACCCCCAGGAACATCTCCCCGGCGGGCTCGGTCAGCTCCGTGATGCCCAGGGAGGCCCGGCGGTGCCGCTCCCGGAAGGCGGCGTATTCTTCTTCGGAATCGAAAAGGGGCTCGCAGGCCACGTAGCTGCCGCTGCCGGTGCCCTGCCGGAGCCGCTCCTCCAGCTTGTCCAGGTCCCGCGCCGCGCCGACGCCTGCCAGTGCGGCCCCCATGGCCACATAGAACAGGGAGTTTTCCGGGCAGACGCCCTTGGTCTCCAGCACCTCGTCAAAGCTGCGGCGCAGGGCGCCCAGGAAGGTGAGAGGCCCGCCCAGGTAGAGGATGTTCCCCTTGAATTCCCGGCCCTGGGCCAGCCCGGCCACGGTCTGATTCACCACCGCCCGGAAAATGCTGGCGGCCACATCCTCCTTCCGCGCCCCCTGGTTCAGCAGGGGCTGCACGTCGCTCTTGGCGAAAACGCCGCAGCGGGAGGCGATGGTATAGAGCTTCTCCGCCTTCTCCGCCAGGGCGTCCATCTCCGAGACCTCCACCTGCATCAGGGAGGCCATCTGGTCGATAAAGGCTCCGGTGCCCCCGGCGCAGGTACCGTTCATGCGCATCTCGAAGCCGCCGGTGAGGAAAAGGATCTTGGCGTCCTCGCCCCCCAGCTCGATGACCACGTCCGTTCCCGGCATCAGCCGCTTTACGGCGATGCGCTCGGCATAGACCTCCTGCACGAAGGGAAGGCCCAGCTCCTCCGCCAGGCCCATGCCCGCGCTTCCGGAAAGGGCCAGCTCCATCTTTTCGCCGGGGAACTGCTCCCGCAGCTCGGCCAGCAGCCGCCCCAGATTCTCCGCGATGCGGGAATAATGCCGCAGATACCGCGACCAAAGAAGCGCGCCGGACTCCTCCAGCACGGCGCATTTCAGGGTGGTGGAACCCACGTCGATGCCCAGCTTGAACATGCTTATATCCTCATTCCGCCTCTGTCCTCAGACGGGGACCGGCGTTTTGTCTTTCGCTTCCGCAGCCTCGTCCCTGGCGATGGCCAGCATCAGCTTGATGCGGTTTTCCTGGTTCACCCGGGAGGCCCCGGCGTCGTAGTCCACGGGGAAGATGTTGGCCTGGGGATACAGCTCCCGCAGCCGCCGGATGGTGCCCTTCCCCACGATATGGTTGGGCAGGCAGCCGAAGGGCTGGGCGCAGATCACGTTCCCATAGCCCTTTTCGATCAGCTCCGCCGTCTCCCCCGGCAGGAGCCAGCCCTCCCCCATCTTCACGCCCCGGTCGATGACCCGGTCGGCCAGCTCCTTCACCCGGTCGAAGGACACGGGGGAGACGAATTCCGGATAGTCCTCCAGGGCCCGGAGCATCTCCCGCTCCCAGCGGTCGGCAAACCAGAGCATCAGGTTCCCGGCCCAGACGTTGCGGAGGGGCTTGCCGTAGTACCGGTGGTCCATCTCCATATTGGCAAAGCAATACTGGAAAAAGCCCAGCACGCCGGGGACCATGTATTCGCAGCCCTGGCTCAGGAGGAATTTTTCCAGCCCGTTGTTGCCGAAGGCGGCATATTTCACATAGATCTCCCCCACGATGCCCACCTTGGTGAGCTCCTTCTTCTCCCGGGGGATGCGGTGGAAATCCTCCGCCATGGCCCGCAGGTTCCGCCTCAGGGCTCTTCGGCTCAGGCCCCGGCCCCGGCGGAATTGCTCCGTCAGCTCCCCGATCCACTTCTCCACGGTTTTGGCCGTGTCGCCCTTATGTACCTCATAGGGGAGCGTCTGGTTTTTCAGCAGGAGGAGCATGTCCCCGTAGATCACCGCCCGGATGGCGGCCAGCATCATGCCGGGGGTAAAGCGGAAGCCCGGCGACCTCTCCAGGCCGCCCAGGCTCAGGGAGATCACCGGCACCTCGTCCATGCCCATATTATGCAGGGCCTTGCGCAGCAGCATGATATAGTTGGAAGCCCGGCAGCCGCCCCCGGTCTGGAACATGATGAGGGCGGTCTTTTTCGGGTCGTATTCCCCGCTGGCCAGGGCATAAAGCTGCTGCCCCACGGCGCAGATGGCGGGATAGCACACATCGTTGTGCAGGTATTTCAGCCCGGTGTCGATGACCTGCTTGCCCTCGTCGTGGGCGATGACGATGTTGTAGCCATGGATGCGGAAAATGGCCTGCAGCAGCTCCATGTGGGTGGGGAACATGTCCGGCGCCAGGATGGTATGGCTGCGCTTCATCTCTTTGGTAAATTCCACTGACATTCTCTGTATCTCCGATGGGGGATCATCCGCTCATTCCCCGTCCTTCTCCGCCCCGGCGGGGGTGAAGCGCTTGCGCACCGCCAGCAGCGTCAGCAGGCTGGCCAGGAGGATCACCGCCTCCAGAGCGGCGGAAACGAAGAAGCGGGGGGAACGGATATCCACGATATGGGCCCCCATGAGGGGGAAAAGCACGCAGGAGGCCGCCATGCCCGCCGCGCTGCCCAGCAGGTAGGGGACAAGGGGCGTCTCCGTGGCGCCGAAATAGGCGCTGATGATGTCGAAGGGCAGGAGGTTTATGAGGCGGGACACGGCGGTGTAGACAAAGGTATTCTCCCGCCGCAGCTGCCGCAGGACCCCCGCGTTGCGGTGGGTCTCCACGATGTTGTCGATGTTGCCGCCCCCCAGCTGCCTGCCGAAGCCATAGCTGAGGCCCGCCATCAGCAGGGTGCCCAGAAGGTTCACGGCGACGGCCGCAGGCAGGGGGAAGAGGATGCCGCTGACGGCATAGAGGAGCCCCGCATGGATCACCACGCTGAAGCTCTTGAGGGCAAAGAGGCCCAGCATCAGCAGCACCGCCGTCACCAGGCTGCGGGGGGCGATCTGGAGGGTCCCGTTCACGCTGATGCAGTCCCGATGGAGCCAGAAAAAGATCACCGCCGCGCCCCACATGAAAAGCATGAAGAGCCGCACGCCCAGGCTGCGGCGGCTGCTGCCGGGGAACAGGGCGTTCCACACGATCTCCAGATAATCATGGGTATAGCAGATCATGGCCAGCATGAGGGCCCCGGTGCAGAGCAGGATGAGGATATGGACCAGGATCTCCGGCAGCGCAAGGGGCAGGATGAGCAGGAACATGGTGCCATAGAAGACAACGGTGCTGAGCTTCCCGTACCAGCGGGCGAACTGCATATGCCCCGTGGCCTTCACCACCGCCAGACCCAGCAGGCCCTGGAGGATCTCCTTCAGGGCAAAGAGGGCGAACACCCAATAGAGCACGCTGTAACGGAAGGCGAGGCAGATGAGCAGCGCCGCCTGGGTCAGCTTGTCCGCGATGGGGTCCAGCACCTTGCCCAGCTCGGAAACCATATGAAAATGCCGGGCGATATATCCGTCCGCCACATCGGTGAGGGCGGAGACGGCCACCGCCGCAAGAGCGGCATAGCCCTTGTCCGCCAGGGCATAAAGCCACACGATCTGGGGGATCAGCAGGATGCGGAAGAGGCTCAGCAGATTGGGGATCGTCAGGATATCTTTCTTTCCGAAACGGACTTTCAATGCGTTTTCCTTTCTCGCTCTCCCATGGGAGGAGCGGCATAAAACACCATTTTGTATTGTATACCGAAAAAGGGAAAAACGGAATAGGGTTTTTCGAAAAATAGCGTGCAGCCGCAGTCAACCGCTGCGGCTGCACGCCGTTTCGCCGGTATCATTGTTCCAATTCCGCCACAAACTCCGCCATGGTGACGCCGAAAGCGTCGCAGATGCATTTCAGGGAGCCCAGGCAGATGCGGCTGCCCCGCTTGCGGGCCGAGCGCAGGGTGCTGAGGCTGATGCCGCTGCGCCTCGACAGCTCCGGCAGGGACCAGCCCCGCGCTTCCAGCATCCTCTCGATGCGAGCCGCCGCGTCCAGATCCAGATCGTCCATTTCCACCTCACAATACCCGGCCGATAATGGCAAAGCCCTTCTCCGGGTGAACGGGGACCGGCGGATACTGCTCCCGGTTGTAGGAGATCAGCACCGGCTGGGGAAAGACCTTGCCCTCGGAATCCGTGAACCAGGGGAGCAGCTCCGGGGGCGGCGTCTGTTCCCCATAGACCTTGATATAGCTGTTGCCGTCGTAGCTCATGAGGCCCACCTCCCCCACCCGAAGGCCGGAGCAGAGCTTTACCCAGAGCAGCTGCCCATCCCGATAGACGGGCTCCATGCTGTTGCCGTCCACGCAGACGGCGAAATCCGCCCCGGCAGGGATGGAATCGGCGGGAAAGAGCCGCTTCTCGAAATTCTCTTCATCCAGGAAATTGCCCGGTCCCGCCGAGGGGCGCAGGCGGCTCAGCAGGGCTTCCCGGTATTCCACGGCATTGTCCGTCATCCTGGCGGCGGGCTTGTAGCGCCCGGAGGCCACCAGATCCTCCCGATACTGGTCCAGCCGCCGCAGCCCTTCCGCATTGAGGGCGCTCTCTCCGCCGCTGAGCCAGCTCGCCCCCTCCGGCGGCCGGAGGGCATGGAAGATCGCCAGCAGCTGATAGGCATTGGGCACGGTCTCCCCCGTCTCCCACTTGGCATAGCCCCGCAGGCCGATGTGGATGCCGAAATCCCGGAGGAGGGAAGCAAATTCCCCCTGGCTGAGGCCCCGCCGGCGGCGTTCCTCCGCGATCCTTTTTCCGATGGCGTTGCGGGCATATTCCGCCCCGGCGTCATAATGCCCGGCACGGCAGGCTTCCAGGGTCAGGCTGTTTTTTCCCGGCTTTGCCACGGCATGCGCCTCCCTCCCGAATGGTATTTTTATTATATCCGTCGGTTTTCCTCCTGTCAAGGGAGAATCGCCCTTATTCGGTGTGCAAATGCGCACTTTACATTCCCTTTCTCGGGTGTTATCCTGTCCTCGCAAAGAACGGATCGGGGAAAGGAACGGGAGGTGCGGCGTTGCCGGAGGAGGAGATAGAGGCCCTGGCGGACCGTCTTTACCGGGCTTATGCGGCCCTGCCGGAGGCGGACGAGCGCCGCGTGGACCCGGAACTCATGGCGGAAAAGCTGCTGGGGCTGCGGGTGGTCTACCGCCGCCTGAGCCGGGACGGGAGCATCCTGGGGATCACCGCCCCGGAGAGCGTGGGCGTGCCGGTGCTGGAGGGGGGCGGGAAGGCCTGGTTCTTCCTGGACGGGAACACCATCCTGCTGGACGCCGGGCTGCTGAGCCCCTGGGCGTCGAAGGGGCGGCGGCGCTTCACCCTGATGCACGAGATCGGCCACCGGCTGCTGCAGGGCGCCGCTTCCGCCCGGACCGAGGGGCTGGCGGACCGCCTGGCCTCCGCGCTGCTGATGCCCCGAAGGCTGGTGGAACGGAACCTGCTGGCCTGCGCCTGGCTGCCCGGACCCATTCCGGACCGGCGGCTGGACCCTAAGCGCTGGCAGGCCTTTGAAACGCTGGCGGAGACCATGGGGGTCTCCCGGCAGGCCCTGGCCATCCGCCTGGAACAGCTGGGCTTCACGGAAAAACGGGACGGCTGGACCCTGGGCCCCCTGCCGACGCTGATCCCCGAGGCCGGGGAACTGGAGGAATGACGGAATGCCGAGATACAACCCGAGGGAAGGGGACCCGCAGCGCTATGCCAGGGCCATGGCCCAGCAGAGCGAGCTGCGCAAGCAATGCGCCGGACAGTACACCGTGGCCCGGATCTGCCCCTTCTGCGACCACAAGGTAGAGATCCTTTACCGGGGCAGCCACGGGCCGTGCAGCATCAAATGCCCCAATTGCGGCGAAGAAGTGCTGTTCCCGCCGGTGAGCTTCCGACGGAGCAAAACGGCCTGAGCCCATAGGCCGGACGAACACAAATCAACATCGGATCAAACAGGCTTGAGCCCCGGAGCTGCCAAAAAGCATCGTCTCCCTTGTGCCGCCTGATCTGCAAAGGACGGACCGTGTCTTTCCACGGTCCCCTGCCCTGCGGGGCAGGTGCATCCTCCTGCGGGTCAGGCGGCTTTTTGTCTCCGGGCAGGAGCCGAAAAAGGAGAACAGAATGTCCTGGCACAACGGAAGCGAATGGAAGAAACAAATTGCGAGGGAGCAGCGCCTGGCGGAGGAATACCGGGCCGCCGGGATGACGGAGGAGCAGATCGCCGCCATCGCCGCCTTTGACCGGGAGGCGCTGCGCTCCGACCGGCGGTTTTATCGCCACACCCAGGCCCTTTATCCCAGCCTGGGCCCTCTGGAATCCGTTCCGGAGCCCTGGTATGAGGATGAGGAAGGCGGCCTCAGCGGACGGATGGACTGGCTGGAGGAGATCGCGGACCCCCTTCTGCTGGCGGCGCTGCGGGAACTGCACCCGGATATGCTGGAGATCCTCACCCTCTATGTCTTTGAGGGCTGGACACAGCCGGAGATCGCCCGGAAACTGGGCTGCACCCACCAGAACATATCGGGAAAGCTGGTGCGCCTCCGCCGCTTCCTGCGCAGGCGCATATCGCGCTTAAAGGAGGAGCAGGAGGGATAAAAAAGCCGCGCGGAGCGGTGCTCCGCGCGGCTTGGCTAAGTATTTTTCGTCCGAAGAGAATGCTTACTTCTTCGGGGGGACCGGATCGTTGACGTACAGCTCTTCCACGAGGGTGCCGTCCTTGATCATCTCCACGACCATATCCCGCTGGCAGGTGGGGATCTGCTTCAGGGCCATATGGAACACGATGCACTTGCGGCAGTTGCCGTAGAAGGGACATCCCTTGTTCCAGCAGGTGCATTTATACTTCTCAGCCTCGC
>JAEEGI010011478.1_pt1 | contig 19102 bp, 15 predicted proteins | sample 8958751 | NCBI WGS metagenome assembly JAEEGI01 (sample SAMN16246545, study PRJNA631951) | gut metagenome | biome: gut microbiome; feature: rumen; material: KS-attached | host: Bos | place: Iran: Karaj | collected 2018-10 | reverse complement strand
TCGGGAACAGGCTGGCCTGCATCAGGACTTTCTTCTCTTGATGGGTGTTCTCGTCGAAGCCGTAACTCGTATACACCAAGAACGGATTGTTGTGGTTGTAGGCATTGTAGACGCTGAGGTTCCAGGTGCGGATGCCGTGTTTCTTCTGCTTGTGGAAGTTCATGCTCACGTCGAGGCGGTGATAATTGCCCATGCGGAAGTTGTTGCGTTCGAGGGCTTGGATGTAAGGGATGTAATCCCAGTCGGGTAGTCCTTCATAGATCTGGGTGCCAAGGGTACCGCAGTTGCCGCTACTGAACACCCAGGTGCCGCTCAGATCGAAACGGTCGCTGAACTTATGTTGCACGGTGATACTGAGGTCGTGGCGACGGTCGTATTTGGCGGGGAACACCTTGCCTTCGTTGATGGTCATGCCTTCGCGGTCGAACTGTCGTTTGGCATGTGCCCAGGTGTAGCCTACCCAGCCCGTGGTCTTTCCGAAGCTGCGTTGCACGAGTAACTCCACACCATAAGCCCAACCTTTGCCAAGGCATACCTTGTTCTCCCATGTCTCCGACGAGCCGAAGAACGAGGCGCCGTCTCTATATTCCAAGAGGTTGTCCATGACCTTGTAATAGCCTTCGAGTGAGATATCGAAGAGATGCGGTAGCTCATAGAAGGCACCCAGCGACACTTGATGGGCATTCATCGGGACGATGTTTTTCGTCACGGGCACCCAGAGGTCGGTGGGCAGGCTGAGGCTGCTGTTGGAGAGCAGGTGGACATATTGCGTCATATAGGCATAGCCCGCCTTGAGCGAGAGGTTGGAGGCCAGCATCACACTGGTGCTGAGACGGGGTTGCACACTCTGGTAGGTCTTGCCCTCAACAGTGAAGGTGGAGTAATGCACACCCGCGTTCACGCGGAAGATGTCGCCCAAGGTCATGTTGTCCTCGGCATAGAGCGCAGTCTCGTGGGCGAAAACGTTGGATGAGCCGACGATGGTGTCGACGTTGAAGTCGCTACTGTTGATTTTCAGCGACTGCACCTCGGGACGGAACTGGTGGTAGGTGTAGCTGCCGCCAAAACGGATCTCATGGTTAGGCAAGGGCGTGTAATCGAAGTCAACTTTGGCGGTCAGGTCGTTGATGCCCGACTTGTAGGCCATGTTATACCCGTTAAAGACAACGTTTTGGTAATTTGGATAGCTTGCCTCTTCTTTGATTTCCATGCCGAGGTTGTGACGGTATTGCGTGTAGTTTACCGAGGCATCCATGAAGAGTTGCTGAGACATGACATGGTTCCAACGGAGGGCCGACACTTTGTTGCCCCATTTCCAGTTGAGGCCCATATTGTCCGTGTATTGGGTGTCATCGTAGGCATAATCCCTGTATTTCACCCCGAAATAGATGGCATCGTCACCCGAATAGAAGCTCAGATAAAGACGGTCTTTGTCGGAGATCTTCCAGTTGAGCTTGCCGTTAAAGTCGTAAAAATAGTATCCAGCCTTGAGTTTGCTCATGTCATTATCAGTGCGTCGTGCAATCCAGAGGGCGGGCTTCATCAGCAGGTCGCTGTAGGTACGGCGGAAGGAGAGGTTGAATGAGAGCTTGTCCTTCACGATGGGGCCTTCGAAGTTGAGTTTGGATGAAATCAAGCCCACGCTGACGTTGCCATGGTATTGCTGCATGTCGCCTTCCTTCATGCGGATGTCGACCACCGACGAGAGGCGTCCTCCGAAATGCGCTGGAAAGCTGCCTTTATACAAGGTGACATTCTTCAAGGCGTCGGGGTTGAAGACGGAGAAGAAGCCCATCATGTGGTTGACATTGTAGACGGGTACGCCGTCGAGCAAGAGCAAGTTTTCATCAGGGCCACCGCCGCGCACGTACATACCGGCCGAACCTTCCGAGCCGTTCTGCACACCTGGTAGCAACTGGATGGCTTTCAACACGTCGGCCTCACCAAACAAAGTAGGGATGCTTTTGATTTGCTGCACGGGCAGCTCCACCACGCTCATCTGTGGACTGCGGGCGCTCACCGTGGCACGCGAGGCCTCAATAACCACTTCATCCAAAGTCGTGTTGGTCTCAAGAGCAAAGTTGAGACTGAGGTTTTCTTTCAGGTCGAAGTTTTGGTTTTGCTGCGTGTAGCCCACATAGGAGACTTGCAGGTCCACTTCGCCTTGGTTGAGGGTCAAGGTGTAGAAGCCGTAACTGTTTGTGGCACAGCCTTTCCCTGAGTTCTTGTCAAAAACGGTTGCCCCGATAAGGGTCTCCTTGCTGGCGGCATCCATCACATAGCCACTGATGGTGCGCCGCTGCGCTAAGGTCGGCAGGCTGGCCAGTAACAAGCCGATGACGACGAGCCCTCGACTGAAAAAATGATGTTTCATTGAATGAGGTTTGATTTGTTATTATGCGATTTTAACGAGAATATTATCATTTTATTTCATTGTCATCGTCTGCGGGACGCAGACGATATTAGTAAAGTTTATTTCTGTCTGCGGGACGCAGATAGTGACAATGAATCATTGAAGAATCCAATCTGCTGCAGCTTCAATCACATTGTCGATGCCTTGTGCGGTGCAGGCAGGGTCGAGGATGACACGCGTATCGGGCGGCACGCCGTTTTCGTAATTCTGTCCGTCAAGGGCAATGGTACGTGTTACACTGAAGCGATAGGACCAGCCATTGGGTAAAACGCCGCCATTAGGAACACCCAAACCGCCGCCCGAATAGTCGCCAAAGAGACGAAGATTGTCGTATGCCTGCGTGCAAACGGCAAAGAATGACGTCGCACTATAGGAGCCACGATCGATGAGCACAGCTACGGGCTTGGTGTAAGGGTTTTGACCTAAAAGGCTGCTGTCGGCGGCATACACTGTCACGGCTTCGGCAAAATCATCATGCCCAGGGCCTGATTTTACTTGGGTCTTGTACAAAGGCTGGTGGTGGTTGTCGAAGATGCTGAGTAAAGTGGCGATGTTGCTCATGGAACCTCCTCCATTTTGACGCAAATCGAGAATCATGCCGTCACAAGACTGATAGTATTTTACCAAATATTTCAAAACAGACTCGTTGACATCGTTCGAAAATGAAGCATAGCGCAAATAGGCCACCTTGCCGTCGCGTATGAAATTATGCTTAAAGCTTCCCGTGGAGTGATGATTGACAGTCAAATAATTCAATAAAACAACTTCGGTATTGATGTTTTTCTCAGCGTACATTTTGTAATAAACCGAGTCGTTACGCGACACATCGAAACCCGAAATCAAGTTGGTGTGACCATCACGTAAGGTATTGAGCATAGCGGCGCACACATGGAACAGACTGTCGTTTTTCAAATCGTCGTTGACCTTGGGACGATACACCTCGCGAACGGAATCCCAACCGATGCCCTTTACATCAAAAAAGGTGTAGTTTTGATCCACTTGATTCCAGAGATAATCGAACACGTTGACGGGATTGCTGGGCTCGTCTTGCTCCATAAAAGCGCGCTCACAAGAGGTAAAGACAAAGGCCAAAAGGCCAAGAATAAAGAGATATGTTTTTTTCATGGCTGTAATCAGTTGACTCTAAACATAAAGGATAAGTTGATGGAATGCAGGGCATTGTCGTAACGATAGGCTCCCTTTTTGCCTGTCGTGAGGTAGTCCCAACGGTAAGAAAGACCAATACGATTGTCGTTACGTAGGTTCAAATAAAGGCCTAACTCGGTGCTTGCGCCAGGGAAGAATTTGGCAAAAGTATCGTAGTCCTCCAACAAGTCATCTTCGTTAATCGTGGGGTTGCCGATATAGGCAAAGCCCGGACGGCTCACAACACCCACCAAGGGCAGGCTCAGTTTGCCAAAGGCGGTCAGCCAATGATGCGTCTTGTCGCGGTTAAAGGCGAAATTGTAGTCCACCATCCCCACGGCACAAAGGTTGGCGAATACCGAAACGCTCGACGCGGCGTTCATCAATCCTGGGATTTCCTTCATATCGATAAAGGTCTGCATGGAGCCGCCCGCCCAAAAGCTCCAGCGGTTGATGCGTGAGCAATGGTAGAGAAACTCGGTCGAAACGTCGATATCGAGAGCCGTCCCAGAGATTGTGGTAAAATCGGTATAAAAACCCCTCCCCTCTGCTTGCATATGCCAGCGACCCCATTCAATGGTGACACCAGCAGCAACATTCGCGCCGAGGCCCTTATAGCGGAATGGAACGGTACCTTTGTCAAAACATTGGGCATAATTCGCACCTGCCGAAAGATTCAGCCAAACAGGAACTCTGTTTCCCAACCGATTGTACAATTGAGATTTCTGAGACTGATATTCCTCGGCAACAACAGGCGTTTGGGCAGTGCCTTTTGTGACTGATGCCATCAATGCCAGCAAAAATAAGATGATTAAAGGCGTTCGCTTCATTTCGTGTTTATTTTGGCCGCAAAAATACTGCATTTCAACAAATATCCGTATTTTTGCACCCGTTTTTCAAAAATAACAACACAATGGAATCAACGAACAAACACTTCAAGCGTTACACTGTAACCACGGCCTTGCCCTATGCCAACGGCCCCGTCCACATCGGTCACCTTGCCGGCGTCTATATCCCCGCCGACACCTATGTTCGCTATCTGCGAATGCGTGGCGAGGACGTCTTGTTTGTCGGTGGTTCTGACGAGCATGGTGTGCCGATTACCATCAAAGCCGAGAAAGAAGGCTGCACACCGCAGGACATCGTGGACCGTTACCACGAAATCATCAAGAAGTCGTTCGAGGAGTTGGGCATCAGCTACGACATTTACTCGCGCACCTCTTCAAAGATGCATCGTGCCACGGCTCAAGAGTTTTTCAAGAAGCTTTACGACGAAGGGAAGTTCATCGAAAAGGAGACGGAGCAATACTTCGACCCCGAACGTCAGAAGTTCCTTTCCGACCGTTATATCGTGGGCACTTGCCCGAAATGCGGTGCCGACGGCGCCTATGGCGACCAATGCGAGAAATGCGGTAGCTCATTGAGCCCCGATGAACTCATCAACCCGCATTCGCAACTCAGTGGCGCGGCCTTGGTGAAGAAGCCAACCAAACACTGGTACCTGCCCCTCGACCAATACGAACCATGGCTCCGCGAGTGGATCCTCGAAGGCCATAAGGAATGGAAATCCAACGTCTATGGACAAGTGAAGAGCTGGCTCGACGGTGGTCTGCAGCCCCGCGCTGTTACCCGCGACTTGGACTGGGGTGTTCCCGTACCGATTGAGGGTGCCGACGGCAAGGTGTTGTATGTTTGGTTCGATGCGCCTATTGGCTATATCAGTAACACCAAGGAGATATGCGAAGCCCGCGGCGAAGACTGGGAGAAATGGTGGAAAGACCCCGAGACCAAGTTGGTGCATTTCATCGGCAAGGACAACAGCGTGTTCCACTGCATCATCTTCCCCTGCATGATGAAGGCCTATGGCGACTATATCATGCCCGACAACGTTCCCGCCAACGAGTTCCTCAACCTCGAGAACGATAAAATCTCGACCTCGCGCAACTGGGCCGTGTGGCTGCACGAATACTTGCAGGAGTTCCCCGGCAAGCAGGATGTGCTGCGTTATGTGCTTACCGCCAACGCTCCTGAAACCAAGGACAATAACTTCACTTGGAAAGACTATCAAGACCGCAATAATAACGAATTGTTGGCCATCTTCGGTAACTTCGTCAACCGCACCTTGGTGCTGACGCACAAATATTATGAAGGTGCCGTGCCTGCTATGGGCAACCTCAACGATACCGACAAGGCTGTCATCGAAGAGATGAACGCCTATCCTGCAAAGATTGGCCATCTGCTGGATACTTACAAATTCCGCGAGGCTTTGTCGGAGTTGATGAACCTGGCCCGTCTGGGTAACAAATACCTTACCGACAATGAGCCTTGGAAGCAAATCAAGACCGACCCCGAGCGCGTGAAGACTGTGATGGCCCTGTCGTTGCAGATTGTTGCCCATCTCGCCATTTTGAGCGAGCCTTTCCTGCCTTTCAGCGCGAAGAAATTGCAGCAGATGATTGGTCTGGAAGTGAAGGGTTGGAACGATGCCGAGAACACCGTTTTGCTGCCCGAAGGTCATATCATCAACCAGCCTGAACTGCTGTTTGAGAAGGTCGAAGACAGTGTGGTAGCTGCCCAGCTGCAGAAGTTGGAAGACACCAAAAAGGCCAACCAGTTGAACGCTTGGAAGCCTGCCGAGGTGAAGCAAAACGTAAGCTTCGACGACTTCATGAAGGTGGACGTCCGCGTGGGTACCATCCTCGAGTGCTGCAAGGTGCCGAAGGCCGACAAGCTGTTGCAGTTCCTCATCGACGATGGCATGCAGAAGCGCACCATCGTGAGCGGTATTGCCAAATATTACACTGAGCCTGAGAAACTTGTCGGAAAACAAGTTTGCTTCATCGCCAACTTTGAGCCGCGCAAGTTAAAGGGTGTGGTCAGCGAGGGCATGATCCTTTCTGCTGAGGACAAGGATGGTCGTTTGGTGTTGCTGACGCCCAGCGATTTGGTCACTCCGGGATGTAGTGTGGGTTGATTGTCTTAACACCTACATAATAATGAACACCATAGCCGACCGCATCCTCTACGAAGACAACCACCTCATCATCGTCAACAAGCTCCCCTCAGAAATCGTGCAGGGTGACAAGACGGGTGACAAGTGCCTACTTGACGATGTCAAGGAATACATCAAGGAGAAGTACGACAAGCCTGGCAATGTGTTTGCAGGTCTCGTCCATCGCATCGACCGTCCTGTGAGTGGTGCCGTGGTGTTTGCCAAGACGAGCAAGGCATTGTCGCGCATGACGGTAAAGGTGAAAGACCGCGACTTCCGCAAGACTTATTTGGCTTTGGTGAAAAACCATCCCCCAAAGCAGGCCGATGTGCTGGAAGACTACCTCGTCAAGAACGAGAAGATGAACAAGTCGTTCGTGGTACCTGAAGGGACAAAGGAGGCCAAACTGGCTCGACTGAGTTATCATGTGGTCGGGAAATCTGAAACGTTTTATCTGCTTGAGGTAGAGTTGTTTACAGGAAGACATCACCAAATCCGTTGTCAGCTGGCGCATATCGGTTGCCCCATCCGTGGCGACTTGAAATACGGTTATCCGCGCAGCAATCCCGATGCCTCCATCAGCCTTCACGCCTGGCGCATCGCCTTTGAGCATCCTGTGCTTAAGACGCAGATAGAGATAACCGCCCCGCTGCCTAACGTGGCGCCTTGGAATGCATTCAAATCAGATGCACTATTCCTCTGAAAATGATGAAGTAAGACCCGCAGAGTATCAACAGAATACCTGCCACTTGATTCATTATTGTGGTGCGTTTGGGATTGAAAAACACCTTCAGTTTAGCCGCACCCCAAGCCTTTAGCAACTCACACGTCAACGTAGTGCCGAGAATAAGGGCAAAAAACACAATTGTGTTCACCTTGTTGCCGCCCATACTGCCCGCCACAACAGCTACGGCAGAGAACCAGAAAATCCAGACAAAAGGATTCAACAAGTTGATAACAAAGCCTTTACCGAGCATCAAAAACCAAGGTGGCCGCCTGTCAACGTTTTTCTCCAACTTTTTCTCTATGATCTCGTTGGTGCGTTTCTCAATCATCGACCCCTTCTCCTCTACCTTTCGTCGGAAAGTGAAAATGCCAAACAACACCAAAATAATGCCTGCCCCGATGCTGAACAACGTCACTTCCAACTCCGAACGCATCACCACTTGTACAGAAGTTAAAATATATAAGGAGATGATGATAGCATCGTTTAAAATGACCCCTGTAATGAACCATGCCGCCAACCTGAACCCCCGATGGAGACTGGTCTGCACCAAAGTGATGAAAGCCGGACCCATATTCACTATCAAGGAAAGGAACAAGCCAATAGCAATGGCCCAGATTACAAAACTGAACGACCAAATGCGGCTGAACTCAGGAAGTCTTTCAAAAATACCAGAAGTGTTTTCCATCGCTTAAACCATTATAATTCAACATTTTTCACATATTCCTCCCACATTTCCAGGCGTTTGCCTTTCAACACACGAGGAAACTTGGTGGCGCCACCCCATTTGCCAATCTTCTGTTCCATGAACTCGTAGAAGCACTTTGTGGGCAGTACATCAATGAACAACTCCTTGATGGCTTGGGTGCGTTCCACGGCATAGTCGTCATTCAACTTGCAGAGGCTCTCGTCGATGAGCTTCAAAGCCTTCTGTTTGTCGATAGATTCATCGCAGCCCAAATACCAATGGTGCGCATACATCGTGTCGTGACGGATGCCCGCCACCGTGAATTCGGTGATTTCAACCCCGAGCTCTTCGGCCATCATGTCGACGGCACGGGTCATGTTATCTTGAGAGAGGTGCTCACCCGTGATGCTCAAGAACTGCTTGGTGCGACCCGTAATGACAATTACGCAATCCTTGGTATTAAGGAATTTTATCGTGTCGCCAATGAGATAACGCCATGTGCCAGCACAGGTGGAGAGCAGCAAGGCATAATCCACACCTTCCTTCACCTCCGAAAGCAACAAAGTCTTGGGATGCTCCACGATGGTACCGTCTTCGTCGAAGTTCTCCTCGTTGAAAGGCACAAATTCATAATAAATGCCATTGTCGACCAAAAGCTGCATCACGCGTTTCTTCAAGTCAACTTGATAGGCGATGTAACCCTCTGAAGCCAAGTAACTTTCAACATAAATTACTTCCTTGCCGAAGATGCGCTCAAAACTCTTCTCATAAGGTGCAAAGGCCACGCCACTGTGCACATACACCATCAGATTGGGCCAGATATCATGTATGGTCTTGAGGTGATACTCCTTGATGATGCGCTCCAGCAGGATTTGCACCCAAGCGGGCACACCCACGATAACGCCGATATCCCATTTGGGTGCCGCCTTCACCATGAGATCCATCTTTTCGGCCCAGTCCTTGACCTTCGAAATCTTCTGACCAGGTTTGTAGAAAGCCTCAAACCACGACGGAATCTTGCCCGCAGAAATGCCCGAGAGGTCGCCGGCATAGTAACCAAACTCCTTGTTGTACTGTAAATCGGTGCTACCGCCAATCATCAAGATACCGCGGTTGTAGAAGTCAAGAGGGAAGTCGTAGCGTGTGGCCGAAACCAGTTGGCGGATACCTGCACGAGTAATCTTGTTGTTCAGGCCCTTAGTGATGGGGATGTATTTCGAGGCGGCCTCCGAGGTACCTGAACTCAAGGCAAAATACTTGATTTTGCCAGGCCAGGCGATGTTGCGCTTGCCTTGCAGGTTGAGGTACCACCACTCGTCATGCATCTTGTTGTAGTCGAACACAGGCACGCGCTTGCGGTAGGCTTCAAGAATGTCCTTCGATAACAGAATCTCGTCAAAATGATAGAACTTGCCGAATTCCGTGAATTGCGCTTTGACCAACAGTTTCCTTAACTCGCGTCTTTGGGCACGAATCGGGTCAGTGTGGTTTTGACGGATTTCGACAGGTATATTTTTGATTTCCGCTGCGGCTTTCACCAAAGCACCGACAACGGGAATAGGCATATTTCTTCTTCCAATGATGGGTAGTTTCATATCATTCGCATAAAAACGGTGCAAAGGTAATGAAAAAGCCTTACTTTTGCACCATAAACTTCAAACGACTTGTGATGAAAACAAAACTTTTTTTCCTATTACTAACCCTCGGCCTTGTGTTCCCAAACTTGTCGAAGGTTGCCGAAGCTCAAATCATCGAAGTATCAGGCTTGCAATCAGGTGTTTGGGAGGCTGAGACCATCGTTGTCAAAGGGAATGTGACCGTTCAAGATTCACTGAATATTATGCCAGGGACCACAATCCTATTTGATGGATTCTACAGCATTAATGTTAAAAACAACGCCAAGTTGAACGCCATCGGCACAGAAAACGACTCTATCCTCTTCACCATTGCCGACACGACAGGATTCCATGTTTTCGACTCTGGCCGTGGCGGCTGGAATGGCATCCGTTTGGACAAAGCAGGTGCCTGCAAGTTCAACTACTGCCGCTTCCAATACGGCAAAGCGGCTTTGGATGACGACCAAGACGGCGGTGCGTTGCGCATCTTCAACAGTGACAATGTGGAAATCAGCCACAGCACCCTGTTCTGCAATTTCTCCCGTGAACATGGAGGTGCCTTGAACGCCGTTGACTCGAAGGTGATGATACACGACTGTAAAGTAAACAACAATTTGACATACACTGGGTTAGACACGGTTTACTTTATGTATGGTGGCGGACTGCGTTTCCTGAAATGCGAAGTGGACATCATCAAAACCAACTTCCGGTACAACTATGGAGAGAGTGCCATCGGAGGCGCCATAAGCATTGACAGTTGCGAAGCAAAGATTGACCGTTGCCGTTTTGAGTATAACTACGGCATCAACGGGGCAGGGCTGTATCTCATTCGCTGTTATGACAACCCATGCAGCATCACCAACTCGCTTTTTGCCAACAATATCTCAGGGCACTTTGGTGGCGGACTGGCCATCAGCGATTCGTCGCCATTGGTCAGCAACCTCACTGTGGCCAACAACCATTCTATCGGCGTCAACTGTGGCGGCATCTTCTTCTATCAAAACAGCTCGCCCACCGTGTGGAATTGCATCGTCTACGGCAACACCAACGAGGCTCCGCTTGAAGAACCTGTGCAGATGTGGTCGTGGACCTACGACGGTTATGCGCCTGAGTTCCATAACTGTTTGGTACAATATGGATTCGAGAACATCTCAAACCATGAAGCCATCACCGTTTATGAGAACTGTCTTGACGAAGATCCTCTTTTTGGTGGGATGGCTCCCGATGAGTTCTACATCCGGACTGATAGCCCTTGCTTCAACGCCGGATCCCTCAATACGCCCACCGAAGTCCTTGAAGGCCTCGATTTGTTGGACCTGCCCCGCGTCTATGGAGGAATCATTGACATTGGCGCCTACGAAGTTGACCCGACGGATGTTCAAGAAAATGCCAAAGAAGAATCAATAATTCGCATCGTTGGCAACCCGATTACGCCCTCAAGTTATGCCGAAATTGATTGCAAGAACATTTGCAATTTGATGGCCATGGTTTATTCCATTGATGGTAAACTATTGGTCAACAAAAACTTAGAAATTGTCCATATAGGCCTCAACCGCATTGAAATCGGTGAAATGTTCCAAAACCTGACCAACGGAACCTATTTGTTCGTCCTCGGAACGGCTGAAAAAACATTTGTGGCCAAAATTGTTAAACAATAGACCTTGTAGGGCTGTCGTATCACGGCAGCCGCTTTAATTATTTCATACGGCTGCCACAGTGTGACAGCCCTACAAGCCTATTGTATGGATTGCTCGTAAAACGACCTTCGCTGTTCCTTGCTGACCCTGATTTTGCGATAGTGCCCTGTCTCTAGGTCGCAGTCGAATAAGGTCTGGATTTGCGAAATAAACACGCGTGAATAAAAACGGTTTTGAAAAGCCTGTTTCTCTTGCATGAAGGCGATGGTCTGCTTGATTTGGTCGAGGTCCAGATCTTCTTTGGTAAAGACGAAGAGACCAAATTCGTTGAAATCACCGTAGAAACCGTTGTTCACCTTGTCCATCTTGATTTCGAGGATGCGTTTTAAGGGCAAGGCCAAAGACCAGAAATCGTACTCGTTGCGACCGATGAGGGTGCCATCACCCAAACCATAGGCGTAACCGCTTTGGTTGATGTGGCGCAAATCCTCGGCATTCACCTCTTTGACATCCTCCCCTGCCATCTCGTTGACCAAGGCATTGGCCACATTCTTGTTCTCACGGATGGCACGCGTCACCTCGATACCCAAACTCTGAGCTTCGTCCTGAAGGTCAGGCCTATCGCGATTGACCAGATTCGCGTAATGCTCACCCAAAAGGGTAGCCAGCGAAACCATGGCGTAACGCTCAAAAAAGCAGGTATCGAATTTCGGGTCTAGCATTGGTCAGTTGGGTTTATTTCTTCAACAAAAGCTTCCCTACCATACCGTTTTCGCTTTTGACAAAATACAAGCCTTCCGGAAAGGCTCCCAAATCCAGACGATGACGACCAGACATCAGTTGATGTTTGGCAACGCTGCGACCAAGTATGTCGAACACCTCAATGGCTGTGGCTGTAGCCACTTCAACAATAATCTGTCCTGAAGTCGGGTTGGGCCAAAGCTTTAAAGTGCTTTGCTCGGGCTCAGCAAGGCCCACATTGCCGCCGCCATCGCCAACGAAAAACTTGTGTATCTCGGTCATATAACCGATGTCGTATTGGGCTTCGCTATGGTACCAACTATGGTTGCCGCCAATCACTTTGATGTGTTGCAATTCGGCCTCGCCTTCGTAGGTATAACGCACAAAGAGCAAGCCATCGTTTTTGAGGTCAGGGAAGGTGTCGATGACGGGATCGGCGACGCAATGGTTGGCGTTTTTCCAATAATCGAGAATGGCGTCGACACCCAGGCCGAGGTTGCCAAAATACTGCGAGGTGCCACTATATCCCACCACGGGGTCGGCAGTGCCATGGATGTCAAGCATGCGTACTGGAGCCACCGCTGTATGATTTGCCATGGAATGCGTAATCAGTCCGCTGACAGGCGCGCATGCCGTGATGCGGTCACCGTGTTCGATGGCCATGCGATGGGTCATGAAACCACCCATGGAAAAGCCTGTGAAGAAAACACTGTCAAGGTTGAGGTTGTAAGGTTCGACCAACGAATCGAGCAGCGCCATCAGAAAGCCTGAGTCGTCGGTATTACTGGCATACAAGCCTGCATTCCACATGGTTCCCGATCCTTCATCCAAAGCCTGCGGGATAACGATTGTCCACTCAAAAGCATCTGCAATCTGTTGGAAATGAAACTCATTGTCGACGTGAGTGATATTGTCCGTCCATCCATGCAGGAAATACAACACCGGCACAGTGGTCTTTTCAGTTTGTTGAGGTGCCCTCACCAAATATTGACGCTGAACACCTTGCCATTCAAAAGTCTGAATCTGAGAGAACAGCGGTCCGCAAAGCATCAGCAAAGCGGATAAAACGCTGATTTTAAGTAAATTTCTTGTTTTCATAGTGATAAGAGTTGATGGATTATTTTGGGCAAAGATACACTTTTTCTTTTATCTATATATCTCCAACCTCATCACTCGCGTCGGTTTTGTCGTGCCCGTCAGTTTTTCGTCTATGCAGGTCTCGCCGGTGGGCACGAAGCCGCATTTCTCCATCACGCGACCCGAGGCAGGATTGTCGAAATAATGGCTGCTGATCAATGATTTGATGTCGGTGGTCTTACGGATATGGTTGAGCATCAATTCAAGTGCCTCTGTGCAAATGCCTTGGTTCCAGTAGGGTTTACCTACCCAGTAGCCAACCAATGGCTCACCTTCTCGTGCTGGAAGCTCGCTTTCGGACGCAGGCAGATACCCAATCGCACCGATGGCCTCGCCCGTCTCCTTGAGTTCGATAGCCCAATTGGTGTCGTTATGAAACACGGTGTGGATAATCTCCAGACTCTCCTCCACACTCTTATGCGGTGGCCAACCCGCACGAGGACCGACCTCTGGGTCAGAGGCGTATTTGAAAAGTGCCTCGGCATCATCGTCACGCCACGGACGTAATAGGATTCTTTCTGTTTCCATTATTTCATTTGTTTTGCTTTTTCTTCCGATCGTAATATTCTGCTGTAGCAGTGAAAAACACATCACCACTGCTATTGAGGGCGGTCTCTACAGAGTCCTGAACCACACCGATGATGAAACCGATGGCGACGGCTTGCATGGCCACATCGTTACCGATGCCAAAAAACGAGCATGCCATGGGGATGAGCAGCAACGAGCCTCCTGCCACACCCGAGGCACCACAGGCGCCGAGGGTGGCAATGAGACCCAGAAAGACTGCTGAAGCAAAACTGACCTCCACACCCACGGTGTGTGCCACAGCAAGGGCAAAGACGGTGATGGTCACCGCAGCACCATCCATATTGATGGTGGCACCTAAGGGAATGCTGACCGAATAGAAGTCCTCGTCAAGGTCAAGCTTTTTGCATAGTGCCATGTTGATGGGGATGTTGGCTGCTGATGAGCGCGTGAAGAAAGCACTCACTCCGCTCTCTTTCAGACAAGTGAATAAGAGCGGATAGGGATTCTTCCGCAGCATCACAAAGGAAATGAGCGGATTGAAAACCAAGGTGTTGACTAACATGCAACCCACCAAAAGTAATAATAGGTGACCGTAGGTGGTAAAGACCTCTAAGCCGTTTTCCGACACCGTTGTAAAGACAAGTCCGAGAATACCGAACGGGGCAAACTCAATTATCCACTTCACCACTTTGGAGATGACCATAGCAAAATCGTGGACCACGGCGATAGTGGCTTTATTGGCTATCTTCTTGAGGGCAATACCGATAATGATGGACCAAAACAGGATGGCGATGTAGTTGGCATTGGCGATGGCCATGATGGGGTTGGTCAGCATACCCGTCAGAAGGTTGGTGAACACCTCCGACAGCGAGCCCACAGCGCCCTCCATCTCGGGCACCTCAACCAATTGTAAAGTCACGGGGAACATGAAACTGCCTACCACTGCACAAATGGCTGCAATGAAGGTGCTCAGCATATAGACCGCAATTAATGCGGCGAAACGATGTCCATGCCCTTTGCCTGCTTTGGCAATGGACGAGGTCACTAACACTGCAACCAACACTGGAGCAATGCCTTTCAAGGCACTGACGAACATCCTGCCCAGGATGCCGATGCCCGTCCACGAAGGCACCAACAACCCCAACACCGCTCCGATGACCAGCCCTATAAAGATGCGCAACATCAGGCTGACGTTGGTGTATTTCTTGAGGATTTGAGTTGCTTTATTCATCGCGTATTAATATCCGTTTTCTCAACACAAGCATCTTCATTGTTACTTTGTTGAATTATGCCGCAAAAATACGGCAAATTCATGGTTTAATCAAAACCCACCAAAACTTTCATAACCGTCCCATTCTCCATTTCCTTGACGAAATAGTATCCTTTAAGTAGGTTCCCAAGGTCGATGTTGTTGGTTCCAGCATTCAAATGATGTCTCGACAACATACAGCCTTGGTTGTCGAAAACTTCGATGGAGGTGGCGGCTTCCACCACTATTGTCAATAACCCTGAAGTCGGGTTGGGGTAAATCGCCATTTCAGGACTTTGCATTTTGTCATGTAAGACATTCGGTTGTGGCCGTCGCCATTTCCACAATGAGTCGAACACCACATCATGTGCAGCTGAACGGATAAGGCTCGCCGTTTTCATACCCAAACTGGCATCATAATTGATGCTGTCGGGGTCACGGCCAAACAGCATGGTATAGAAAGCACAAGCGGCGGCATAACTGCCGGCCAAAGAAGGATGACTCTCGTCGGGCATATACAGTTCTATTTCACTATGGTGGTCGCGGAGATAGTGCCACACGCGCCCCACAGGACATACTGAGGCATCGTTGGCCTCTGCCATGTACATGTAGCGTTCATAGAGTAGGCTATCCATACCTTCGTAGGTGCTCATCAGCGGATATATGGAGCCAAATTCGTTGTCGCCGTTCTTGCGACCCCAAGTCATAAAGAACATGGCTTCGCCATCGGGATTGAAGGCATAGACAGAGTCCACTAGTTGTGCTGCAAAGGGGAAAACCATCTCCTCCACCTGCTCGATGGGAAAGGCCGGAAGTTGGCTTTGCTCTTGCAGCACCACGAAATCCCATCCGCCTTGGCAAATCTTGTCCATCGAAGCATTGGAGCAATGCATCTCGAAAGTGCAGCCACCAGGCGTGTTGCTGGCGTAGGTCATCTCATCACCCATGCTCTGTGCGATGTCAGCTACCATCTGCGGCAAATCATTGACCTGCGTGTAACTATTGCCAGCGAAAAACACTCTTGCACTCTGTTGTGCCCACAAGTGTAAGTCAAAAAATGTGAGTGCAACAATAAAAATGCTAATTTTGAGCAACTTCGTTTTCATTATTATTTGATAATCTCTATTTTGCCGCAAAAGTACGGCATAAGCCTCGTTTCTGCAAGTTTTCGGGAGATTTGTAGAAATGTTGTAACTTTGCTGGGCAAAAGCAACGAAGCACCTAAATGAAAAAAGAAACCTACGAGGCACAGAAAGCCTTTGCTGGCGAAAAGAAGCCTTCCATGCTTCGCCGTTGCGTGGGGCATGACTACACAAGCCGTCAAATCTACATGATTACGATGGTGACCGAGGGCCGTCGTCCTCTTTTTGGGCAGGTTGTAGGTAAAAGTGATGCGCCAGACGGCAGTCCTGATGAGCCACACATTGAGATTTCCGCATTAGGGCAACGTGTGGCTGACGAGTGGTGGGCGGCTTCGTTGCACCACCCTGAAATGGAAGTCATCGCTCTACAAATGATGCCAGACCATTTGCACGGCATTCTCTTCGTCAGAGAGAAGATGGAAAAGCCGCTCGGACTGGCACTGCGTGGATTCAAGCAAAGCTGCAACCGCCACTACCGTGAGTTGGTGCTTGGGCAGCCCGCTGTCCCGTCTGTTGCGTTGCCAACGCAACAAACCCAACCCGCTCCACGCAAAGACCGCCGAGGCGAAGACCGCACCCACGGCATGCTCTTTGCCCGTGGCTACAATGACAAGCTCCTGCTTCGTTCAGGGCAGCTCGAAACATGGCTCCGCTACTTAGCCGATAACCCTCGACGACTTCTGATAAAGCGCGAGCATCCCGACCTTTTCCGCGTCCAACGCAATTTGATTGCCTCAGGCATCAGCTTTTCTGCCCTTGGCAATTGCTTTCTCCTCGACCGCCCCTCCCGACTGTTGGTGCAATGCTCTCGCCGTCTTACGGAAGCAGAAATCCAAGCAAAGGTGAAGGAATACCTAACAGCCGCCCGACAAGGTGCAATACTTGTTTCTCCAGCCATTTCGCCTGGTGAGAAAGCGGTGATGAAGGCGGCATTCAATGAAGGCCTACCTTTGATTTACCTGCAAGAGAACGGCCTCACCGAACTTGCCAAGCCCAATGGTGTCCGCATGGAGGCTTGCGCACGAGGACAACTGCTCATCCTCGCCCCTTGGGAACACCACAACGAGAAAACAACCATCAGCAGAGACCAATGCCTCTTGCTTAATGAGATTGCTCGCCAAATTTGTGTAAATGATTAATTGATTTAATACAACCTTGAAGAACAAACATAGCATTAATTATGGTGAAACATATAGCATCAATCCTTTCAAAAGGTCGATTAGAAATTGACCGCAATAGTCGTGTCTTAATATCATTCCTAAAGAAAAAGAATTAAACAGCGTTGGTCGTAGTCTCCCATATTCAGAAATCGATTCCGATGATTGGGGATACGTGTATGAAAAATATGTTGGACAAAAATTTGAAGAGGAAGAGTATCAAGTTGAATATATAGGTCTGAAAAATGGTTTTAGGGATGGTGGAATGGATATCATAATCAGCAAAGATGATTTCAAAGCTTATATTCAGTGCAAGTATTCGAGCAAATCTAAGGCCTGTTTTGGGAAACAAAGAATAGAATGGATTCTTTATAAAGCATCTTCATTTCTTTCAAAACAATACAAAGACCAAAAACTGAATTTTTGGCTTGTTGTACCGACACTCCAACTAATTAAAAAAGATTTACAAGAGTATTTTCTATCAAAAAACAATTATCAAGATATGGTCAAATTGGAATTAAAGGCAATACTTATGCCATTATAGTCAATCTATTACGAACAAAAAAGGTAAAATTGGTTTCACTAAAAACAATATGTCCTAATGAAATGCCCTTCCTGAACCGCCGCAAAAGTCGCAACAATAGTAATTACAATCATCGGAACAATCGATTCCAAGAACAAGGTCAACGGAACTCCTACAAAAAGCAGCACTCCTGTCACTTTATTAGCAATGGTGTGAGGAAAAACGCATTTCTTGTACATCACCAAGGCACAGATTTGGTTGATGACCTTAATAGCTACAATCACTCCACCCCAGATCCAAAGCCATTTGGGGAATGCCAATACGGGTATCAACTTATAGCAGCAACAAGCCACAAAATCCAAATCTGCCAAACTATCCAATATGGCTCCCGTTTTGCTTTCGCAACGGAGTTTTCGAGCAAGATAGCCGTCAAGCATATCGCTCAAGCCACAGACAAAATAGATGACCCAGAAAGCATTACTCTTAATCCCGAAAAACAAAAGACAAATAGCTCCAAAAAACCGGAGTATTGTAATGGCATTGGGCAGATTCTTCATACCATCTGAAGCATTAGTTTTCGACAACCTGTCTTCGCATATTCACGATATCCGATATGTTTCTGACAATACTGAGAAGGCCAAAACTCATCAGCAAAGAAAGGGCTGTGACAACAATGAGTCGGGAGTTCTCGGCAAGCCATCCGAAAAAGCCTGTCGAAACATGGAACGTGAAGAGCGGGACACTGGTTGGCATGAAGAGAACATACGCCATGGCGACCCCTCCGCTGATGAGTCCCACAACAAAGGCCAACACCATGGTCAGTTTGTAACGACGAATCGCCGCTTCCTGATGCTGCTTGATGTACTCCACGGCATCCAAACGCTTTTGAAGCGATGTCATAAAGGCATCGTTGTCATCGAAATGAGGTTGCTGGGCGAGGAAAAGATCCTCTAAAGCTTTATCTTTATTCATAACTTCAGTTTCTCCTTTAATTGGTCACGGCCGCGTGAAAGTTGTTTCTTTACGGCATCTTCTGACGCCTCGGTAATGGCAGCTATCTCCTTGATGTTGTATCCATTAAGATAGAAAAGCGTGATAGCCGAGCGTTCCTTGGGCGGAAGGGTGCGCAGGGCAAGATAGAGGTCTTGGTGCTCAAAGGAAGCTTCGGCAGAAGTGTCGCTGATGAGCGTCCGGGCCTCATCGATGCTCTCCGTCGTGCGACAACTCGCCTTGTGGTTGAGGAAAGTGTTATGGGCAATCTTGAAGAGCCACGAGCGGAACCTCCCCTTCTCCTGATAGCCTGCCGACGAGAGGTAAGCCTTGACCAATGCGTCTTGCGCAAGGTCGTCGGCTTCGTCCTTGTTGCCGCAGCAGAGGTAGAGCAAGAAGCCTCGAAGTGCCTCCTGCTC
>JAEEGI010011472.1_pt1 | contig 19107 bp, 14 predicted proteins | sample 8958751 | NCBI WGS metagenome assembly JAEEGI01 (sample SAMN16246545, study PRJNA631951) | gut metagenome | biome: gut microbiome; feature: rumen; material: KS-attached | host: Bos | place: Iran: Karaj | collected 2018-10 | reverse complement strand
ATAAAGAGATATGTGAGCCCGTATTTTTCCTTCAGTTCGTTCAACAGGTTAAGCACCTGCGCCTGAATGGAGACATCCAGGGCGGAGACCGGCTCATCACAAATAATGAACTTCGGATCGACAGCGAGAGCTCTCGCAATACCTATCCTCTGACGCTGGCCGCCGGAAAACTCGTGGGCATAGCGTGAAGCATGGTCAGGTTTTAAACCAACCGTTTCCATAAGCGAGAGGACCTTTTCGCGGCGCTCGGCTCTGGTCTTGTACATTTTGTGTACGTCCAGAGGCTCTCCGATTATGTCTTCGACCGTCATTCTGGGATTAAGAGATGAATAAGGATCCTGAAATACCATCTGCATCTTTCGGCGTATCTTCAGGATATTCTTGTCCGTTATTTCTTCTCCGTCGAAAGTGACTTTGCCGTCAGTCGGTTTGTAGATTCGGATTATGGAACGCCCGACCGTAGTCTTTCCGCATCCGGATTCTCCGACGAGACCCAGGGTTTCGCCGGGCTTTATGCTGAAGGAGACATCATCGACAGCTTTTAAGGGTTTTGTCTCAAAAAAGCCTGTTCTGATAGGGAAATACTGTTTTAAGTGTTCTACTTCAAGGATGTTGTCACTCATTTGTCTTTCCCTCCCCAGCAAGTATCTGATCCCGGATATTGCACCAGCAGGAGGCCTTGTGGTTTTCATTTATCCATATCTCCTCCGGGATCTCCTCAAGGCAGATCTTCATGGCGGCGTCGCATCTCGGGCAGAACGCACAGCCTTTAGGCATCCTGAGCATATTGATGGGAGTGCCGGCAATGGGAACCAGCCTTTCTTTCATACGGCTGCCCTCAGGAATGCTTCTGAGCAGACCTTTGGTGTACTCATGGCGGGGATTGTAGAATATCTCATCCGCGGTTCCGCGTTCGCAGACCCTGCCGCCGTACATTACGATGATCTCGTCACACATCTCGGCTATGACGCCGAGATCGTGGGTGACCATTATTATAGCCATTCCCATTTTTTTCTGAAGATCCTGCATGAGTTCAAGGATCTGCGCCTGAATAGTAACATCTAGGGCGGTAGTAGGCTCGTCTGCAATAAGGATATCAGGCTCGCAGGCAAGAGCCATAGCGATCATAACTCTCTGACGCATGCCGCCTGAAAGCTCAAAGGGGTATTGCTTGAGCCTTTTTTCCGGCTCGTTGATCCCGACAAGGGTGAGCATCTCAAGCGCGCGCGCTTCGGCTTCTTTGCCGCGCTTATCCGTATGAAGGACTATAGCCTCTTTAATCTGATTCCCAACGGTGAAAACAGGATTCAGACTCGTCATGGGATCCTGGAAGATTATTGAGACGCACTTGCCCCTGAAGGAGCTCATCTGCTTTTCATTCCATTTTGTTATATTCTCGCCCTTATAGAGAATAGTTCCGCTTTTAATACTGCCATTATCAGCCAGGATCTGCATAATAGAATAGGCCGTAACGGATTTGCCGCTGCCGGATTCACCGACTATACCCAGGACCTTGCCTGCGTCGAGGTTGAAGCTGACGCCGTTGACCGCCTGGACCTCTCCGGAGTCAATGGTAAATGAAGTCTGCAGGTCCTGTACACTTAAAAGATGTTCGTAATTATCCATATCTTCACCTCTTAAGTTTCGGGTCAAAGGCATCTCTCAGTCCGTCTCCGAGAAGGTTCAGGGAGAGGACGATGATGCAGATCATTAGCGCGGGAAATACCAGCTTGTATGGATACGACTGAAGTCCTCCGCGGGCAGCGTTTGCAAGCGAACCCAGAGAGGGCATGGGAGCCTGGACTCCAAGGCCTACGAATGAGAGGTAGCTTTCCGTGAAGATGGCCGAAGGGATCTGCAGAGCTGTCGAAATTATAATAACGCTGAGGCAGTTCGGAAGAATATGCTTTCTGATTATGTGACCGGACTTTGCCCCGATCGATCTGGCGGCCAGAACATAATCGTTCTCCTTGATGGAGAGTATCTGACCTCTAATCAGTCTTGCCATGCCGACCCAGTACAGAAGGCCGAATACGATAAACAGCGAAACCATATTGGTGCCGAGCGCTGCAAGAGCTGAACCGGATTTGAAATGCAGTATCTCCTGCAATACGACGCTGAGCAGAATGACCATCAGCATATCGGGGAGAGAATAGATGATATCTACTATTCTCATCATTATAAGGTCAGTCCTGCCACCTATATATCCGGATATGCTGCCGTATATAAGACCGATGATCAGAACTATAATGCTGGCAAAGAAACCGACGGTCAATGAGACTCTGGCGCCGTATATGACTCTTATGAAATAGTCGCGGCACTGTTCGTCCGTACCGAAAATGTGCGGGAAACGGCTGTTACCCTGGTCAATATATCTTTGCTCAGCCTCGCTGTATGTAAAGGGAGCGAGATTTTTGGCGCCTTTGTCGCGCTTTCCGTTAACGGAGAGCATCTCCTCATAGCCGTACGGGACAATCATGGGAGCTGCAATTATCACTATTATTATAACGGCGAGCAGTATCAGACTCATGACGGCGAGAGGGTTTCGCATTAGTCTTTTCATTCCGTCCCTGAAAAACGAGGTACTCTCGGTCATTACGTCCTGCTGTATTTTTTCCTCGTCTGTGGCCTTCTCGAATTTCCTGAGGTCTATCTGGAGACTGAGAGGGGCCTTTTTCGGCATTATTTCTTCATTCATATGCTGAAATCCTCCTTCTCAATCATATTGGATACGCGGATCGACAACCTTGTAAAGCAGGTCGCAGATAAGGTTTGCTATTACCATTAAAGTCGCAAGAAATATCGTGGTCGCCATGATCATGGTGTAGTCGCGATTATTAATGGACTGGACGAATTTGCTTCCGAGTCCGCCGATCGTAAAAACAGTCTCAACGACCATAGAACCAGTGATAATATAGGCGATCTGAGGACCGGCGTATGTAATGACAGGTATGAGAGAATTTCTCAGAGCGTGCTTGAAAATGATCTTCCATTTGGAAACGCCCTTGGCCTTTGCAGTACGTATGTAATCCTGGGAAAGAGCGTCGAGCATGCTTGTCTTGGAAAGTCGTGTTATATAGGCCATCGGATAGGCGGCCAGTGAAATGACCGGAAGGATATAACTTCTTGTGTCCGTGCTCCAGACAGGAAGAAGGCCGAGCCTTATACAGAAGACGAGCAGCAGAAGTGTTGCCAGAACAAAGCTCGGAACCGCGGTAAAGAGCGTCGAAAAGAAAATGATCACCCTGTCCGGGAGCTTGTTCCGGCTAAGCGCCGCGATGCTTCCGAACACTGTTCCGAGGAGCAGCGCGACTCCGATGGCGGAGAGCCCGAGCCTGGCAGAGATCGGGAAGGACTCCCCGATTATCGCCTTTATTTCACGCCCGTTTTTGAGAGATACTCCGAAATCGCCGTGCATCAGTCCCTTTAAATAAAGAAGAAACTGTGTGCCAAGCGGCTTATCCAGGTTATATCTCGCGTTCAGAGCGTCAATAGTGGCTTGCGAAAGCGCTTTTTCCCTGTTGAAAGGTCCGCCCGGAACGGCGTGCATAAGGAAAAATGTTATGGCGCATATTATAAAAACTGTGACGATCGCGAGAAGAACGCGTTTGACTACATATCGGAACAAGTTTTCCCGCTCCTTTCGTTAATTAAAATACTAATATGTTATCGGCGAAAATCAGAAAACAAGTGTTTGACATAATATATCAACACAGTCGAAAAAACAAGTGTTTTCGTGGAGAAAACACTTGTTTTGTGTAAATTGTATAAAGTTTTTTGGGCCCTTCGTACTGTTCTTTGTGTTTTATACAGACGATATAAAAGCTGTTCTACAGCATAGCCCCGTTTCTTTACCGTTTCGGAACAAACGAATACATTTATCAAGGATATTAAAGTAATTCATACGGAAATGCGAATGATTGTGTGATTGTGCGAATACCGAAAATCTGCCGGCCCGGTCCTGCCGGATAATTTACGGTTGCAGAAATGCTTTAAAATATATACAATACACAAAGATGAAAAAAGACGGGGATAGGAAAATTCCGTTATGAATGTATTCAATATCATTACTCTGCTCGGCGGACTCGCCATGTTCCTCTACGGGATGAGGCTTATGGGAAACAGCCTCCGGGAGGGCGCGTCGGGGACGCTGAAGGCTGTTCTCGGGAAGCTTACGGACAGTTCTTTCAAAGCGTTTCTTACGGGCCTTGCAATGACAGCCGTTATCCAGTCCTCCACCGCGACGATAGTGATCACTTCCGGCCTTGTTGGCGCGGGGCTTCTGACACTGCACCAGTCACTCGGGATAATAATCGGAGCGAACGTCGGCACGACGGTCACAGGGCAGATCATAAGGCTTCTCGACATCGATTCCTCCGGAAATTCATGGCTTCAGATCTTCAAACCGTCGACGCTTGCCCCCGTGGCGCTGATCATCGGTATAGTGCTTATAATGCGCAGCGACAACAAAAAGACGGGGACAACGGGGAATATCCTGATAGGCTTCGGTATCCTGTTCAGCGGACTACTGAACATGACCGGCGCAGTCAGTTCCCTTTCCGGGAGCACGTTTTTCGGAAAGATGCTCTCCGCCCTTTCGAGGAGTCCGTTTATCGGGTATGCTGTAGGAGCGGCGGTGGCGTTCATGCTTCAGAGCTCCTCGGCCACGATTGGCATCCTTCAGGCTTTTTCCGTCTCGGGCGGGCTGACCTTCGGTTCGATATATGCCGTGATAGTGGGCATCTACCTCGGCGATTGCGTGACGACCGCGATAGTCTGCTCGATCGGCGCGAAACCGGAGGCAAGACGCGTCGGTATCGTGAACATTCTTTTTAATCTCAGCGAAACGGTGCTCGTGCTCACAGCGGTAATTATCGCCCGGAGAGCCGGATGGCTGGATGCGATCTGGAATATTCCGATCAACTCCGGCGGTATTGCGAACACCAACACCATATTCAATCTGAGCTGCGCACTCCTGCTTCTTCCCGTAGTTCCCGTTTATGAAAAAATGAGCAGGAAGATCGTCAGGGACGAGCCGGAAAAACCAATGATGTACAATGAACTGCTCGAAGCGCTGAATCCGAAATTTTTTGATACCCCCGCGCTCGCCTTCGGCTCCTGCTATGACGCGATGAAAAAGATGCTGGAACTGGGAACGGGCAATCTCACGAAGGCCGTGTGCCTTATCGACTCGTATGACGAAAAAGTGTTCGACGAAATATACGCCAATGAAGAGATCATAGACGCGTTTACCGACCGGGTCAGCCACTATCTGGTGGAACTGTCACCACATACGGCTTCGCGGCCGTTTTCGGGGATATTCGAGGAGTATACACAGGTGCTCTCGGAATTCGAGCGTATCGGCGACCACGCCATGAACATTGCCGAGCGCGCAAAAATCATGAAAGAACGCGGCACGACTTTTTCCTCCCTTGCCATCTGCCAGCTCGGAGTGCTGATGGAGCTTGCCCAGCAGACGATAAGCTGCGCGAGGGAAGCCTTCGAGCAGAAAAACCTGGATAAGGCGAAGGAGATCGAGCCTCTCGAGGAAGTTATGGACGATATGGTCGACGTGATGAAAGAAGGCCATATGGAGAGACTCCGCAAGGGGCAGTGCGAAGTATATGCCGGCGCCTATTTCCTCGATATACTGACAGATATGGAAAGAGTGTCCGACTGCTGCTCGAACATAGGTCTGGCAGTCGTCGCGAGAATGGAGGGGCGTGACCTGAAGCCGCATGATTATATAGCCTATTTGCACGAGGGCAACGACACCTGGTTCAATGAGGAGTACTCGGCCCGCCACGACGAGTTCTTTTCAAAGCTGCAAAACGCCGAGGCCGAGTCTGCAGGGATGTAATGCAACAGCTCTGTTTATGCCGGGCAGTTCCGTATGCGGAACTGCCCGTTTTTTAATTGTGAACAATTGATTAATCCGGTGAAATCGTGTTGACAAAGAAAAATATCAGTGCTATATTAGCACTCGAAAGAAGAGAGTGCTAACACTTACAGAAGGATTCTGCTAATGGCTTTAAGTGAAAGAAAAAAGAAAATACTTGCAGCTGTTGTAGATGAATACATTAAAACAGCGGAGCCGGTCTCCAGCAAAGCAATAGCTGAAACGGGAAGCTTGGGCTGTTCTTCTGCGACCATAAGAAATGAATTGGCAGAGCTTGTTGCACTCGGATATCTGGAGCAGCCTCACACCTCTGCAGGCAGAGTCCCCACTCCGGCGGGCTACAGACTGTATGTAAACGAGCTGATGCAACGCCAGAAGCTGAGCGTAGAAGAGTCCGAGGAGCTGAACAGGAAGCTCAACGACAGACTTGCAGTTATGGATACTGCAATCAGTGATATAGGAAAGCTCGCCTCACAGCTTACAAATTATCCGGCGCTGGCGCTGACTTCGAATGCTTCTGTTACAGTCAGACGTTTTGACCTGATATATGTGGACGCAAATACATTTATAATAGTAGCGCTGCTCTCAAACAACGATGTAAAGAACAAATATGTTCATCTGCCTGTCTCCGCGGACAGAAGTCTTGTTCAGAAGCTCAATACGCTTTTCAATGCTTCTTTCACCGGAATCACGGAGGACAAGATAACATCGGCGCTAATATCAGCAACTGAGCGGGCAGCAGACGATACTATCGGACTTACGGCTGTAATTGCTGCGTTCTGCATCGAGACTTTGAGTGAAGTCAATTCAGTAACCGCTTATGTGACGGGCGAAAACAGGCTTTTGAGCCAGCCCGAATTCAGAGATCCGGATAAGGCCCATAAGCTTATGAGTTATCTGTCAAACGGAGGATATGTTTTTCCGGAAACCGGCGCCATGCAGGATGTCGAAGAAGTAAGAGTCCTGATAGGGCCGGAAAATGTAGCCGAAGAGCTGAAGGATTCGAGCGTTATCGTAGCGAGCTATGATGCCGGAGACAATACCAAGGGACTTATCGGAATAGTCGGCCCTACGAGAATGGATTATTCTGCGATCGCAACAAAGCTGGGAATGCTCGCAGCAGGTCTTTCAAAGAGGCTGGGAGGCGGGGAAGCTCCTCCGGAGGGCATGCACAATAAACTGATAATTAAAGGAGATGACAGGTCTTGAGCAAAGAAAAAAAGGATAAGAATAAGGAAGAGGCTGCGGAAGAGATCAAAGAGGAAACCGCAGAGGAAATAAAAGAGGAAGTTATTGAAGAAAAAAAGGAAGAGCCTGCCGCTCCCGAAGAGGAAGACAAAGACCGTAAGCTCAGTGAAGCAAATGACAAGTACTTAAGACTTCTGGCAGAATACGACAATTTCCGTAAGCGGAGCCGTCAGGAAAAAGAGAATCTCTATGCGGATATTAAAGCGGACACTCTGACAAAATTCCTCCCCGTATACGACAATCTTGAAAGGGCGCTTAATACGCAGACTGAAGATGAGGCGTATAAAAAGGGTGTAGAGATGATAATGGCCCAGTTCAAGGAGACAATGCAAAAGCTCGGGGCAGCGGCCTACGGAGAGGCCGGAGAGACTTTTGATCCGAATTTGCACAACGCAGTGATGCACTGTGAAGATGAGGAAAAAGGAGAAAATGAGATCGTTGAGGTCTTTCAGAAGGGCTTTAAGATCGGAGACAAGGTTGTAAGATTCGCGATGGTAAAAGTTGCGAACTGAACATATATAAAATAAGTAAAAAAATAAAGAAGACATAAAGGAGAAAGAACAATGGGTAAAATAATAGGAATAGACCTCGGAACAACCAACAGCTGTGTAGCAGTTATGGAAGGCGGAGAGGCACAGGTTATCGCAAACGCGGAAGGCAACCGCACTACACCGTCAGTCGTAGCATTTGCTAAAACCGGAGAGAGAATGGTCGGACAGGTGGCAAAACGCCAGGCAGTTACAAATCCCGACAGGACCATCTCCTCCATCAAGCGCGAGATGGGCTCCAACTATAAGGTCACCATCGACAACAAGGCATATACTCCGCAGGAGATCTCTGCAATGGTCCTTCAGAAGATGAAGGCAGACGCAGAAGCATTCCTTGGACAGACAGTTACGGAAGCTGTCATCACAGTCCCCGCATACTTTACGGACGCTCAGCGCCAGGCGACAAAGGACGCCGGCCGTATCGCAGGACTCGATGTAAAGCGTATCATAAACGAGCCGACAGCTGCTGCCCTTGCCTACGGGCTCGATAAGGAGCAGGACCAGAAGATAATGGTCTACGACCTCGGCGGCGGTACTTTTGATGTATCCGTTCTCGAGATAGGTGACGGAGTAATAGAGGTTCTGGCGACGGCTGGAAACAACCGCCTCGGCGGCGATGACTTTGACGCGTGCATTACTAAATACCTCGTCGATGAGTTCAGAAAATCAGACGGAGTCGATCTCTCCGGCGATAAAGTAGCTATGCAGAGACTCAAGGAAGCTGCCGAGAAGGCCAAAATAGAACTCAGCAGCGTAACCACATCGAATATCAATCTGCCTTATATCACAGCAGACGCAACAGGCCCGAAGCATATGGATATAACGCTCTCGAGAGCAAAGTTCAATGAGCTGACCCATCACCTTGTCGAGAAGACGGCAGGTCCTGTAAAGCAGGCGCTTGCGGATTCCGGACTTGCACCTTCCGATATCAGCAAAGTTCTTCTCGTCGGCGGCTCGACACGTATCCCCGCGGTTCAGGATATGGTAAAGAGCATCCTCGGCAAAGAGGGATTCAAGGGCATCAACCCGGATGAGTGCGTCGCTATCGGAGCAGCTATCCAGGGCGGCGTTCTAGGCGGAGATGTTGAAGGAATACTCCTTCTCGACGTAACGCCTCTGTCTCTCGGAATCGAGACGCTTGGCGGCGTATGCACGAAGCTTATAGACCGCAACACAACCATTCCGACCAAGAAGAGCCAGATATTCTCCACAGCTGCAGACAATCAGACATCTGTTGAAGTCAATGTTCTCCAGGGCGAGCGCGAGATGGCACAGTACAACAAATCTCTTGGCAGATTCCATCTCGACGGTATCGCACCGGCGCGCCGCGGCGTTCCGCAGATCGAAGTTACCTTCGACATTGATGCCAACGGCATAGTCAATGTCAGCGCGAAGGATCTCGGAACCGGAAAAGAGCAGCACATTACAATCACCTCCTCCTCGAACATGTCCAAAGAGGATATAGATAAGGCAGTAAGAGAGGCCGAGCAGTACGCTGCCGAGGACGCGAAGCGCAAAGAGGAAGTCGATGTCCGCAACCAGGGCGATCAGATGGCCTATCAGACAGAGAAAACTCTCTCCGAGATGGGTGACAAGCTCGATCCGGCAGACAAGAGCGAAGTAGAAGGCAAACTTGCAGCGCTCAAGACGGCGCTCCAGGGAACCGATACACAAGCTATCAAGTCTGCGACAGAAGAACTCACACAGGCTTTCTATAAAGTAAGCGAGAAGCTCTATCAGCAGAGCGGCGCAGCACAGGGCCAGGGCTTTGACCCGAACAACATGGGCGGTCAGGGACCTGCCGGCGGCGGAAACGGTCAGGACTACTACGACGCAGACTATACTGTAGTTGACGACGATAATAAGTAATATTTATTCGCAAAACAACAGCAAATGAACTTATTAAAGGGAGCCGGGGCTTAAGCCCCGACTCCCAAAGGAATGTAAAATGGCAGAAAAAAGAGACTACTACGAGGTGCTGGGCCTTCAAAAGGGAGCTTCAGCCGATGAAATAAAAAAAGCATACAGAAAGCTTGCCAAAGAAAATCACCCTGATCTACATCCGGGAGACAAAGCTGCCGAAGAGAGATTCAAGGAGATCAATGAGGCCTATGAGATACTCTCGGACGATGACAAGCGCGCAAAATACGACCAGTTCGGACATGCGGCGTTTGATCCTTCTCAAGGCTTCGGTCAGGGAGGCTTTGGCTTCGGTGATTTCGGAGGTTTCGGTGACTTCGGAGGTTTCGGCGACATATTCGGAGATCTTTTCGGCTTCGGAGGAGCGTCTTCGAGGGGCAGGAGCAATCCGAACGCTCCGAGAAAAGGCGACAATATACGCGTGAGCGTTAATATAAGCTTCGAAGAGGCTGCCTTCGGCTGCAAGAAGGATGTCACAGTCGGAAGGGTAGTGCAGTGCCCCGACTGCAAGGGCAATGGCTGCGCGTCCGGTACTACTCCGGAGATCTGCCCTGACTGCAAAGGCACCGGAACGGTCGTCACATCAACGAGGACACCATTCGGCATGGCCCAGACGAGAGGCGCCTGCCAAAAATGCCGCGGAACGGGCAAAATCATACACCAGCCCTGCAAGACCTGCCGCGGAATGGGAAGCATCAGAAAGCAGCACAAGGTCAATGTCACCATCCCCGCCGGTATAGACGACGGACAGGCAGTATCTCTCAGAGGACAGGGCAATGCGGGCATAAACGGCGGTGAGAACGGAGACCTTCTCGTTTCGATAATCATGAGACCTCACGCGAGATTCGAGCGCGAGGGGACGAACATATACCTGGATCAGGACATCACTTTCGCTCAGGCGGCATTGGGCTCGGAGATAACGGTCCCCACTCTCGACGGAGATGTCAAACTCACGATCCCGGACGGGACCCAGACGGGCACGACCTTCAGGATCAGAGGCAAGGGTGTTCCCTACCTGAGAAGCACCGGAAGGGGCGACCAGTTCGTTACCGTGAGAGTCGATGTTCCGAAAAACCTTTCAAAAGCGCAGAAAGAGGCCTTACGCGATTATGCCGAGGCTATGGGAGAGACAGATACCTTACAGAGCGGCGGGATATTCGGAAAACGGAAAAAATAGAATACAAGTTTTTTAACAGGGAGAGGCTTGAGATGACTTTATCTGATTTTCTTATGGGAAACCTGTCCCCGCAGCTTTCGCTTCTTTGTTTTGTCAGGATCCTGATTGCGGCCGCCTGCGGAATGCTGATCGGCCTTGAACGGGGCAAGCGTTTCAAAGGGGCAGGCCCCAGAACGCATATCATAGTCTGTTGTGCCGCCGCAATGTTCATGATCGTATCAAAGTACGGTTTTGTGGATCTGACCATGCCCGACAACACTTTTTTCAACGGAACGAGAGGCGCAGACCCCGCGCGGATCGCCGCCCAGGTGGTCAGCGGCATAAGCTTTCTGGGAGCGGGAGTAATCTATCGCAATACCGGAGTGGTTCGCGGTCTCACGACTGCTGCCGGAATATGGGCAACCGCATCAATAGGGATCGCGATCGGTTCCGGACTTATAGGCCTCGGTGTGGCCTTTACATTAATAATCACGATCTCCCAAGTAATAATGCACAACCACAGTATCGGCGCCGACGCCTATAAGACGATTCATCTTGAGTTTGCCGTATATAACGGGCATGATTTTTACGATGCCGTAATGAAGCAATTTGACGAGTGGGACGTAAAAGTTGTAGAGAGCAGGGTCACAAGGCTTGAAGAAGGCACGACCGATTATGATTTTCTCGTTCAGCGGGTTTCTGAAATAAGCTACAGCGAAATGAAAAAATTCATAGAAACCAGGGAAGAGATCATTTCAACAACAAACAGCACCGTACATTGATATTACGTAGCCGCTGCGGCAAACCAGCCGAAATAAACAGAGTCTGGTATCCACTGAGAGATGGATACCAGACTCTGTTTTTTGGCTCTGTAATAGATGTCAGGGCAATAGCGAAACGGGATCAGCAGCACTCTGCGGAGATAACGGTCAAGACGCTCCCGTTTACTATAAAGCGTATCTCCTTGTCCTCATATACAAATCCGTAGATTCTATCCGGGTCGTCCTGGTAGGCGGGGCGAGGGTCGTTTCGCAAAACGGAGCACAGCTCGGCTTTTTCAGCCTCTGAGAGGAGAGAGGCCGCTTCATCGGAAAAAGAGACCTCGAGCAGATCCGAGGGGGATGAGGCCCAGCCTTCCTTCGCGTTCGGAATGCAGTCCGCGTAGGGTATATACGGCTTTATATCGAAGATCGGGGTGCCGTTCATAAGGTCGGCTCCTCTTACTGTCAGAGAGCCTTTGTTAACGGAGACAAGCTCGACGCAGGAAAGCCCGAGGGAGTTCGGCCTGAAAGGAGAACGACTGGCAAAAACTCCGACTCTTACATTGCCGCCGAGCCTTGGGGGGCGAACGGTAGGGCTGAAACCGTCCCTTAAGTTTTCGGAGAACTGCCAGATCAGCCAGATATGACTGAAGGCTTCAAGACCTCTGAAAGCTTCCGGATCCGAATAAGAGCTCTCCATAACGACTTCGCTCAGAGCTGAATTGAGGCCGGACTGGCGGGGGACTGCAAATTTGCTTTTAAAAGAGTTGTGAATATATGCTATCGGCTCCATGATCTTATTTTACTATTACATTTCCTTCACCGAGGAAGCCTCTGAGTCTTGAAAGGAGTTCGGGGTTTATTTTGGTCTGTGTGCCGATGCGCTTGTTTTCGGCGACACAGTAGATTATGACTCTGTCTGTTCCGTCGTATGACATCAGAGCGCCCCGGATGTTTATGAGGTCAGCCTCCTGGGGAAGCTTTATCCAGAGCTTTTTCACACTTTGCGCTGTTGCAGCTGCGGGAGAGGCTGCAGGCACATTTTTTTCAGTGACCGGCAGTTCGCCGATAGTACTTATCGGCCTTATAGTGTCGACCATGATCTGCGGCTCATTTTCGTCTCTGGCGGAGATCCTGCCGGTAACGATTATGATCTCGTTGTCGTGAACATAGATACCGCCTTCATCGAGCGCTCGCTGGAAAGCGATGAGCTCTATTGTTGCAGAATTATCCTCAAGAGTAATATAGCTCATCAGGTTATTGCTTTTTGTAGTTCTCATGCGCGATGTCTCAATAACACCGGCAAGGGTTATGCGGTCTCCGTCCCGGAATCGTCTGTTTTCCTCATCGGATGAGAAATCCCTGAGCAATTCTCCAATTCCGGCTACGCCTGCCTTTCTGAGCTGTTCGCGGTAGTCATCCATCGGATGGCCGGTGAGATAAAGGCCGGTAGTTTCCTTTTCCATAAGCATGAGTGACTTTTTATCGAACTCTTCTATATCTGGTATCGGGATCTCACCCCCGCCATCACTCTGCCCGTCAACGGCAAGGTCTCCGAAAAGATCGAGCTGCCCCTCAATGTTTGTTTTCTTTTCGTTTCCGATGCTGTCCATGACTCTGCCCGAAATCTGAAGCAGGGCCCTGCGACTGTATCCGAGACTGTCGAATGCTCCCGCTTTTATCAGGCTCTCCACAACGCGCTTGTTTATATCCTTTCCTGCCATACGGCGGCAGAAATCCTGAAAGCTTGTAAAAGATCCGCCGCTTTCACGCTCGCGTTCTATCTGAGCGACAGCTCCGCGCCCCACACTCTTTATGGCTGCGAGGCCGAATCGCAAGTTCCCTCCGGAGACCGTGAAATCCGATCCGGACTCATTAACATCCGGGGGCAGGAGAGAGATCCCCATTTCTCTGCATTCGCCTATGTATTCCGATATTTTCAGGCTGTTCCCAAGAACAGAGGTAAGAAGAGCGGCCATATATTCTCTTGGATAACGGCATTTCATGTATGCGGTGCGGAAAGAAACTATGGCGTAGCTTACCGCATGGGCTTTGTTGAAAGCATATGAAGCGAAATCGACGATCTCATCGTAGATGCTGTTTGCAGTATCTGCGGGTATGCCGTTAGCAAGACAGCCCTTTATGCCGCGCTCCTCGTCTCCGTATACGAAGGTCTGGCGCTCGGAGTCTATGACGGCATGTTTTTTCTTGGACATGGCTCTTCTGATATTGTCCGCCTGTCCGAGAGAGAAGCCTGCGAGATTTCTGAATATCTCAATGACCTGTTCCTGATAGACGATACAGCCGTATGTGACATCCAGAATAGGTTTTAACAGTTCATGCTTGTATCTTATTTTCGAAGGATCCTGAGAACATTCAATAAAACGGGGAATACTCTCCATGGGGCCAGGGCGGTACAGAGCTATTACAGCCGTAATATCCTCTATTGATTTGGGCTTTATGGCAGTACAGACAGCAGTTATTCCTGCGCTTTCAAGCTGAAAGACGCCCTCTGTCCTGCCTGCGGAGAGCATTTTGAAGGTCGCTGCATCTTCGTCGGGGATATCTTCAACTCTGAATCCGGGTTTCTTTTTCCGCACGAGCTTTGCCGCGTCCTCAAGGACAGTCAGGTTGCGAAGCCCCAGAAAATCCATCTTGAGAAGGCCAAGTTCCTCAAGAGTGGTCATCTGATACTGGCAGACCACGGATTCGTCATTTCTTGCCAGCGGTACGTATTCGTATACGGGTTTCTCGGTTATAACGACACCCGCTGCGTGAGTCGATGCGTGGCGGGGCATTCCCTCGAGGGCTTTTGCGACGTCGATCAGGTTTTTGAGATTTCCGTCGGATTCATAAATATCTTTTAAGGGCTTGGAGATCCTCAGAGCCTCATCTATTGTCATGTTCAGGGTCTGGGGCACCTGCTTCGCGACATTGTCCGTATCCGCATAGCTTACACCGAGAACACGTCCGACATCTCTAATAGCCATTCGTGCGGCCATGGTTCCAAATGTAACTATCTGAGCGACGTGGTCACTGCCGTAGAGCCTGTTGACATAGTCGATGACCTCTCCTCTGCGGTTTACGCAGAAGTCGACGTCTATATCGGGCATAGAGACCCTTTCGGGGTTTAAAAAGCGCTCAAAGTAGAGGCTGTATTTTATCGGATCGACGTCGGTTATTTTCAGGCAGTAAGAAACGACACTTCCCGCGGCGCTTCCTCTGCCCGGCCCGACGGGGATCCCGTTGCGCTTGGCATAACCGATAAAATCGGAGACTATGAGGAAGTAGTCTACAAAGCCCATTTTGCTGATCATGGAGAGCTCATAGTCCAGCTGATCCCGGACTTCAGGCCTTTTATCACCGTAACGTTCGGCAAAGCCCGCATCGCAAAGCTTTTTAAGGTATTCATAGCTGTCGGTCTCGCCCTGCGGAAGCTTGAATTTCGGCAGGTGGTAGTGACCGAACTCGAAATCGAAGTTACACGCGTCGGCTATCTTTACGGTGTTGTCGCACGCTTCCTGGAACTCCGGGAAGAGCGCGCGCATATTTTCTTCGCTTTTCAGGTAGAACTCATCTGTTTCAAAACGCATGCGGTTTTCTTCATCGAAGTTCTTACCGGTCTGGATACAGAGAAGAACATCCTGAAAATATGAGTCGTTTTCTGTCAGATAGTGGGCGTCGTTCGTGACGACCAGAGGGATACCGGTCTCGTTATGTATCTGTATGAGCCCCTCGGCAGCTTTTTTCTCATCTTCAATTCCGTGGTTTTGAAGCTCCAGATAAAAGCCGCCCTCACCAAAAAGCTCGGAAAGCTCCAGAGCTTTTTCTTTTGCTCTGTCATACTCCCCGTTTACTATTGCAGAGGGGATATAACCCGCCAGACAGGCCGAGAGACATATGAGGCCTTCGTGGTACTGTTTCAGCAGAGACCAGTCTATGCGGGGCTTTACATAGAAGCCGTCCACCCATGAAGTGCTCACAAGCCGGCAGAGATTTTTGTATCCGGTCTCATTTTTGCATAGCAGGATCAGATGCGAGTAATTGGAATCTATCTTATGCTCTTTATCGGTCAGATTTCTGGGAGCGACATATACCTCACAACCGATTATGGGCTTTACCCCTGCTTTTCGGCATGCTTTATAGAAGGCAACAGCCCCGTACATAACGCCGTGATCCGTACAGGCTACGGCAGTCTGGCCCATTGATTTTACGGTCTCTGCCAGCGCATCTGTCCTGCAGGCTCCGTCGAGCAGAGAATATTCGGTATGAACGTGCAAGTGTACAAAAGCCATATGACAATTCCTTACTCTTCAGGTTCGGGTCTGAAATTTTCAAGCCTTTTGAGCCTGTATGCAAGCGTACTTTTCGAGACCTTCGGATAACTCAAAACAGAGAGATCCGCAAGGCTTGCCTCCGGATTGGCTATCCTCAAAAGGGCAGCATCTTTTAAAGGCTCGGGCAGAGAATCGAGCCCATATTTCCCGACAATTTCATGTATTGCATCTATCTGCGCCCGGGCTGTCGCAACAACTTTATCAGCATTGGCCGTATCGCAGTTTACCTTGCGGGTTATCTCGTTTCGCATCTCCTTATCCACCTTTGCAGTCATAATGCTTAAGGCGGCGGAAGAAGCTCCGAGGGCGGTGAAGAAATCGGCGATAGTATCTGCCTGTTTAAAATAGATGAGCCGGTTCCCGTTTCTGGAGGCTTCCTTGGCAGAGAATCCCATATCGGATAAGATCGCAAGAGTTTCTCTTGAAACACTGTAGTGAGACGTCGTCAGCTCGAGATGATAGCGTTTCTCGGGATCCGTAACGCTACCGCCGGCTAGAAATGCGCCTCTTATAAAGGATTCTTTACAGCAGTCATCCTCCATCACACTGAGATTGACATGGTGTGAAAGAGTCGCGCCGAAGGTGTAACCGTATGTATTGAAGATCTTTTCGAGCTTCTTCGGATCGTTTATTATAAAGCTTTTCTTCCCGGAAGAGCCGGCGGCAGGGAGGATATCAAAGCCCAGGCCGAAGGCTCTTCTGAACAGAGGAACAAGACGGGCAGCGAAATCAGGATTTGCAGTTATTATGCGTATCCCGCTGCCGGAGAAGGAGTTGCAGAAAAGGAGCACCCCGTAGCATTCCGAAACGGCACAGCATTTTTTGGAGATCGCATTTCTGCAGATCTCGGCTTTTGCTTCACTTGAAAAACTCATTTTTTATTTGTCCATATCCCGGTTCGTAAACGTGACTTTGGCACCGGATTTTTTCAGATGATCGTAAAGAGCGCCAGCAACTGCAACGCTTCGGTGCCTCCCGCCAGTACAGCCTACTGCAATATTGAGACTGAGCTTTCCTTCTTCCGCATACAGCGGGAGGAGATAATCCACCATTTCGTAGAGCATCTTCAAAAAGTCGCCTGCGGAGCTGGAACTGAAGATATAATCCTTCACCGGTTCATCCATGCCGGACATGGTTCTCAGGTCATCGACGTAGAAGGGGTTCGGCAGGAAACGGACATCGAAAACAAGATCCGCGTCTGTCGGAATACCGAATTTATATCCGAAAGATACTACATTGACTGTTACGGATTTTTTCTGCCCGTCTTCGGCAAAGATACTGTAAAGCCTGTTCTGGAGCATTCCTAGAGTCAGACTTCCGGTATCTATGATATAGTCGGATCTTTTCTTTATGGGCTCCAGCAGCTTTTCCTCGCGCCTGATCGAAGATTCCAGACTTTCCCCATCCTGGGCGAGGGGGTGAGGCCTGCGGGTCTCCTTATATCGGCGGACAAGAGTCTTGACGTCAGCGTCCATATAGAGGATCTTGTAGTCGAATTCAAGCTCATCAAAACCGTCGAGTATATGAAGAAGCTCCCCGAATCCGTTTTTCTCGCGCACATCCGTGACCAGCGCCACTTTCTCGTAACGACCCTTTGTAGCCATACAAAGTCTTGCAAACATGGGCATGAGCTCCGCGGGCATATTATCGACACAGTAAAAGTCCAGGTCCTCCAGGACATCCGCCGCCCTGGATTTTCCGGCACCCGACATTCCGGTAATTATAAGAAACTGCATTTATTGATTCTCCTCTTTTGCGGCAGACGTGCCTGTTCCTCCGGCAGTCTTTTCATAGTCTCCGTTTGTAAATGTGACGTTCTTCGGGGCAGCAGGGCTTGTATCCGTGAGCTTATAATCCGGAGGAAGAATAATGATCTCAGGATAGAGTTCTACCTGCTTTTGTGCGTAGACTTCGTTTCTGACATGCATCATCAGATCGTAAACATCCTTTGAAGTAGCGCCGCCGAGATTTACAACAAATCCTGCGTGTTTTTCGCTTACCTGTGCATTGCCGTTTCGATATCCTTTGAGTCCGCATTCTTCTATGAGGGCAGCAGCATAGTGTCCCTCCGGGCGTTTGAAGGCGCTGCCGGCAGAAGGAAGATCCAAAGGCTGTTTTGCTCTGCGCCTCTCGTTTATCTCCCGCATTCTGGAAGCTATCGCTTCCGGGTCATCCTTATCCAGGGCAAATACGGCAGAGAGTATGATTGCCGGATTTTTCTGAAAGAAGCTGGTTCTGTATCCGAACTGGCAGTCCTTCCCGAGCTGTTCGTAAAGGCCCTGATCCGGATAGAAGTAGTAGACTACGCTCTGTACTGCGTCTTTCATCTCTCCGCCGTAGGCTCCGGCATTCATCCAGATCCCGCCTCCGACAGTGCCTGGGATCCCGGACGCAAACTCGAGGCCCTTCAGGCCGTTCTGTTGGGCAAAACCTGAAAGCTTTGAGAGAGATACACCGCTTTCGGCGTAAATCGTACCGTCTTCATTCAGGAACATCTTCTGAAGCTTTTCGGTGGATATGAAAAGCATATCGGGAAGACCTTCATCCGGAAAAAGAAAATTGGTCCCGTTTCCGAGCGCCATCGGGAATATCTTGTACTTTTTCATAACAGAGCAAATCCGGGAGAGAGAAAAAACATCCGAAGGCACGGCTACAGCCCTGGCAGGGCCGCCTGTTTTAAATGAGCAGTGCGCGCTCATGGGCTCGTTTTCAAGAATTTTCAGCCCCGGCAACAACTCTTTCAGCTCTTTGATTGCAAGTTCAAGTTCTTCCATAAAAGCCCCTTATGATCTGCTCATAAAAATGTTTTCCATAGTTTCCGCATCGGGAGAAATAAACAGCGCAACACAGTTTCCGCGCCGCAGGACCTTTGCTTCCTGAATGACGGCATAAACTTCGGCATTGTAGTTTTTGTATTCGTTTGCGCGCTGCTCCACGCGGGAGCTTGCCAGAGACGCGATCTTTTCCGCAGAACTGCTGTCGGCAGCGTTTATGAGCCATATCTCATCGGCCCGGATGCTGTCTCCAGAGATCGCCACGATCGAGCTGCTGATCAGTTCCGGATCGAGACCCATATAATCAAACTGTCTGTCTTCGTCAAGAGTCACCATTTCGGGCAGTTCGACAGACTTTGTGATCTCTGAATAAACAGCATCAATATCGGTATCGGAAACCGTATCGGAAGCATTGCCGCTTCCACAGCCCGCGAAGAGACAGAGTGCCGTGACAATTAAGGCCA
>JAEEGI010011467.1_pt1 | contig 19117 bp, 13 predicted proteins | sample 8958751 | NCBI WGS metagenome assembly JAEEGI01 (sample SAMN16246545, study PRJNA631951) | gut metagenome | biome: gut microbiome; feature: rumen; material: KS-attached | host: Bos | place: Iran: Karaj | collected 2018-10 | reverse complement strand
TGCCCGTTTTCCCCTATCCACTGGCCTAACACGGTGGCCAATTGCAGATACTTATTGTCTAAATTGTCTTGTGCACTACAGTATACGACGATATTCATTTTTTAGTTTTTAGTTTTTAGTTGTCAGTTGTCAGTTTTTAGTTTTCAGAGGCTAATGCCTGAGATGATGTGCTTGACTTGCTTGAAGAGGTAGTCGTGGCGGGTGCCATCCTCATGTAAGAGGGTGAGGGTGCCGTCGGGGGCGATGGCTGCCACGCTCGCCATGAAACGGTTGCCCGATGCGTCCTCCCAGGGGTGCAACTGGCCGTCGTTGCGGTAGAGCGCCGCCATGTAGCGCTGGTGGAGGTCGGTGCGGGCCTGGTCATCGCCCAGCGAGTCCACCAAGTGCTCGATGCGTGAGCAAACGCGCTTGAGCAGCGCCATCAGGTCGTGCTCATGGCCCGTGATATTGATGAGTGACACGGGGTTGGGGGCATCACTGAGGAAACGCTCCTGATTGACGTTGATGCCGATGCCCACGATGCAGTGGGCGATGTCGCTGCCATCCAAGGAATTCTCCAGCAACATGCCGCAGACCTTCTTGTCTTGCCAATAGACGTCGTTGGGCCACTTGACGGAAAAGCCGTCGCCAGCCTCGCCGGATAATGCCTCAACAACCGCCAGGGCTGCCGCTTCACTCAGGTAGAACTGGTCGCGGGCCTTGACGGGCGGTCGCTTGAGCAAGTGAGAGAAGGTGAGGTTTTTGCCGTCTTCGCTTTCCCAGGAGTTGCCTTTCTGGCCACGGCCAGCGGTCTGGCTGGGGGTATAAATCACTGTACCGCCCGGCAGCGTTGCTGCCAAGCGGGACAGGTAAGTGTTGGTGCTAGCCGTCTGGCTGACCTTGATGTAGTGTGGCATTTTAGTCTTTAGATTTTAGACCTTAGACTCTTTCATTAGGCGAGGTCGGGGAAGGTCATCTTGAGGGTGCGGCTCTCGTCGTCGTTGACGGTGATGTCCACGCGAACGGTATCGTCGGGCAGCAGGCCGTCGATGCGCTCGGGCCACTCAATGAAGCACAGGGCTCCGCTGTCAAAATAGTCCTCAGCACCCAGATCAACTGCCTCTTCCTCCTTCTCCAGGCGGTAGCAGTCGAAGTGGTAGATTAGTTCGGCCGTGGTGTCGCTGCGGTACTCGTTGATGATGGCAAACGACGGAGAGTTGGTCATGTCGCTTTCCACGCCGAGTTGCCGGCACAGGGCGTTGATAAATGTGGTCTTGCCGGCCCCCATCTCGCCATAGAAGGCATAGACGGTCAGGTCGCCCATCTCGGTCATGAATTTGTAGGCAGCATCGTCGATGGCCTCCAGATTGGGAATCGGTATCTCGATTGTTTTCATATTTTATTATTTAATTGGCCGCGACAAAGTCGAGGCATGGTGAACCTTTAATTACTTGGGGGAGAGGGTCACGATGGGCACGAGCATCTCTTCCATCGAGATGCCGCCGTGCTGGAACGTGTCGTTGTAATAGGAAACGTAGTAGTTGTAGTTGTTGGGATAAGCAAAGAAGTCTCGGTTCATTGCAAAGATGTAGGTGCTCGAGATGTTGGGTGTGGGCAGGCCTACACGCTTGGGTTGCTTGATTTCATAGACTTGCTTGCTGTTGTAGGTCAGGCTCTTGCCTACCTTATAGCGCAGGTTGGTGTTGATATTCTTGTCACCGATGACGTTGATGGGGCGGTCCACCTTGATGGTACCGTGGTCGGTGGTGAGCACGATTTTGTAACCGTTCTGTGCCATGAGTTTGAAAATTTCGAGCACGTTAGAGTTCTTGAACCAGGACTCAGTCAGCGAACGGTAAGCCTCGTCGGTATTGGCCAACTCGCGTATCATCTTGGACTCGGTACGTGCGTGGGAGAGCATATCGACGAAGTTGAACACCAGCACGTTGAGCTCGTAGTTCTTGAACATGCCGAAGTTTTGCATCAGTTTCTCGCCAGCGGCGCTGTCGTTCATCTTGCTGTAAGAGAAGTGGAACTTGCGGCGATAGCGGTCGAGCAGTGTCTGGATGAGGGGCGCCTCGTTCAGGTTCTTGCCCTCCTCACTCTCCTCATCGACCCACAGGTCGGGGAACATCTGCTCAATGTCCACGGGCATTAAGCCCGAGAAGATGGCGTTGCGGGCATATTGCGTGGCAGTGGGCAGAATCGTGGTGTAGAGTTCCTCGCTCTCGACGTTATAGATATCGGCGAGCAGCGGGCTGACCGTTCTCCACTGGTCGAGCCTGAAGTTGTCGATGACCACAAAGCACACTTTCTCTCCCTTGTCCAACAGGGGGAGCACCTTGGTCTTGAATACCTCGTTGCTACGCAAGGGGTGCTCAGGTTGGTTCATCCAACTCTCATAGTTGCGCCTTACATACTTGGCGAAGGCATTGTTGGCATCGACCTTCTGCATCTTCAGCATCTCGTCCATCTTGGTATCGGTGTTGGACAATGTCAATTCCCAACGTACGAGGGTGGTATAGAGCTCATACCAGTCCTCGATGGTCTGTGCCGAGTTGATCATCTGCCCGATGCGCATGAACTCCTGCTGGTAGTCGCCAGTGACCTTTTCGGCGACGAGGGCGTCGCTGTGCAGGTTCTTCTTGATGGAAAGCAGAATCTGCATGGGGTTGACCGGCTTGATGAGGTAGTCGGCAATCTCGCTGCCGATGGCCTGGTTCATGATGTCCTCCTCCTCGCTCTTGGTGATCATGATGACGGGGACATTGGGTTGCAGGATTTTGATGCGCTGCAAGGCTTCCAGTCCACTGATGCCAGGCATGTTTTCATCAAGGATGATGAGGTTGAAAATCTGGTTACTAAGGGCATCGATGGCATCGCGGCCATTGGTCACTGTCTCCACTTCATATCCCTTGTTCTCCAGGAAAAGGATGTGGGGCTTCAACAGGTCGATTTCATCGTCGGCCCACAAGATTCTTTCTTTGCTCATACGGTTTGTTTCAACTTTATAGTGTTAATCTTTCTTTTCTCAATCAGGTTTATCCTGCTTGTTATCAGGCTTGTCTGGCAGGTTATTAGGCTTGTCCTGCTTGTTATCAGGCTTAGCTTTGTCCTGCTTGGCAGCTTCCTGTTCAGCCTTGCGTTGGTCGGCTTTGTCTTTGCGATCTTGCTCGCGTTCCTTGGCCTTGTCCTTGCGGTCCTGTTCGCGTTCCTTAGCTTGCTGCTTGCGCTCGTCGGCCTTTTCCTTGCGTTCTCGTTCGCGTTCTTTTTGGCGCTCTTTGCGCTCCTGCTCACGAGCCTTGGCCTGTTCCTTGCGCTCCTTCTGCTTTTCCTTGCGTTCACGTTCACGTTCCTTGGCCTTTTCTTTGCGCTCTTTCTCGCGTTCTTTAGCGAGCTGTTTGCGTTCTTTGGCCTTGTCCTTACGTGCTTGTTCCTTTGCTTTCTTAGCGTCTTTCTTAGCTTGTTCAGCGGCTTTGAAGGCAGCCTTAGCCGAGTCTTCACGCCACTTGTAGCGGAAGTCGCGCTCTTTCTCCTTATCCTTCTCGGCTTGTTCGATGGAGTCTTGTTCGGCGATTTCGGCTATACGGGCCAGCTTGCGCTGGTATTTCTGTTCCTTCTTGATGCTGTCCTCAATCTGTTTCTGTCGCTTAGCCTCGGCTTTTTCACGGGCCTTGGCCTCACGTTCGAGCTGTTTGAGGTGCTCTTCCTCGGCACGCTCTTGGGCCTTGCGTTCCTTGTCGGTGAGCGGCTGCTGAGTGGTGTTGACGGTAGAGCGGCTGCGATAGTCGCTGGCCTGGATCTGCTTACGCTCGGCTTCTTCACGGGCTTTCTCTTCAGCCTCAAGTCGTGCCTGTTCGGCGGCCTCGGCTTCAAGTCGTGCTTTCTCCTCGGCTTCCTCACGAGCCTTTTCCTCAGCGTCACGCTTGGCCAGTTCGGCGGCTTCGCGTTCCATCTGTTCGGCCTCGATGCGCGCTTTCTCACGCTCGGCTGCGGCCTGGGCTTCGGCTTCTTCCTGAGCCTTCTTCTCGGCTTCGTCGAGTTCTTTCTTCTCAAGGTCGCTGTGCTCCTTGTCGTTCTTCTCCTCCAGGTAGTTGAAGTAGTCCTCAAAGGTGCGTCCCTCGTTGATCAGCAGATTGAAGTTGTCCACACTGATGATGACATAGTGCACTTGGCGAGGCACGTTGATGGTCTGATCTTTTTCAAATACCGAGCGATAGTTGGTCGCTTCCTTGAAGTTCTCCAACCCCCTGACAACCAGCAACCCCAGGGTGCCGAAGTTCATCTGCTCGATATCATAGTCCTTAACCTTGAAGGCGTTAAAGTTGTGGCGTGCCACCTCATAGAGCAGCAGGTTGCCATTCACGCTGTCGGTAGGATAGAGGAGGATGAATACCTGTGGCTTGTCGTTGTCCTCGGCAAACGGCGTGAAGGTACGCTCCAGAGCTTCGGGCGTAGTGTCGTTGCTCAGTCGGGTACTCCACAGCATACCGCGCACGTTGCTGCCACCACCCTCAAGGCGGCGACCCTGGTTGAGCTGCTTGACAATCTCGGATGCAACGGGTGTGATATCGGTCTGCGGGTAACGCTGCAACATGTCCTTGATGGTTTCTTTGAACTTCTCGTGATCCTTCTCGGTGAGATAGCTCAAGGCATCAATGAACATGAACTTGGGCATAATCTTGGACAACGGATACTTACGCATCATCTCGGCGTATGCCTCGTGTACTGCACCGTGGTTGTTGGCCAGATAGTTGGCGTAGGCCTCTTCATACATGTTCTCCTGATCGCGGTTCATGTTCTTGAGGTTCTCCAAATAGTTGGGATCCTGCATGGCCATGCCGTACTTGGATTCAGGGAAGTGGACAAGAATACTGTCGCGGTAAGGCTGTGCATCCTCTTCTTGTCCGTTGCGCATGTACATCATGTACATATTATAATACACATCCAGACGGTAAGTGTTGTCGGGGTACAGTCTCAGCAGCTGGTTGAACTCGTAGGCTGCAGCGCTATAGTCCTCCATCTTGTCCTTGAGGATGGTGCCCATGTTGTAGAGACCCTCTTGGATGATCTCGTGCGAGGACTGGATTTCCTCTTCGGTCTTGGGAATCTGTTTGAGGTAGTACTCCGGATAGTGGGGGTCTTCGGCTCGCTTGAGGGCTTCGACATCCACTTTTACCGTGTCGCCGTTCTCATTGACGATCATACTGTCGGCCAGTGCCATCAGAGCGCTGTCGGCCTCCTCGTCGTTGAACGAGAAGGTGGTTTTGTTTCTGCGGCGCCAGTTGTCTTCCAGCTTGCGGCTACCCCACATTTTCTGGAATTGGGTTTTACCGGCGTTCTTGGTCGCGGTATTATAGAAGTACCAGGAGTTGTCGGTGTTGATGTTGTAGCTGGCCGGCTCGTTCTTGTTGTTGCCCAGCGGGCTACCCTTGGCGTCCTGTTGAGCCATATACTCCTCGCGGGCAACTCTCTCGGCTTCCTCTTTCTCTTGTTTCTTGAGCTCCTCGATGATCTTGTTGACGACTTCCAACTGCTGCTCGGGGGTCATCTTGGCCAGCATCAGCAACGAGTCCTGCAAGGTGACGTTTTGGGAATAGACAGCCAGCTCATCGAGCACATCGCTGCGCTTCTTGAGCAGTTTGTAGTTGGGATAGTCCTCGTTGACCAGCGGAATGGCCTCGGCATAGCAGGGCTGTGCGTCATCATACTGGCGCCTTGCAAAGTAGATGCCACCCAGGGTCAATTGGCTGATGGCCTTGTCCACACCGTTGCGGGTACTCTTTTCGGCAGCGAGCCTGTAGTTCTCGATGGCGTTGAGCGTGTCGCCATGGGAGAGGTAGAGGTTGCCGATAGCGTAATAGACCTGATCCAGGTATTCCTTGTTGCGGTCATAGCGGGTCATACGCTTCAGGGCTTTCACCTCGCTGGCAATGTTGGTACCCTCATAGACGGCGCTCTGCTTGATGCGGGCGTTGAATTTTGTGCGATAGGTCGAACCGCTGCTACTACCGGCCTGCTTGTAGGCAAGATATGCGTTGTGTTTGTCGCCCACCTGTTCGTAAAGTTGTCCGAGCAGGAAATTCATCCTCACCTTTTCATTGCCCTTGAAGCCTTTAACGGCTTTGGCAAGATAAGGGATGGCCAATTCTGGCTCTTGAGCCTTGATGTGATAATCGGCAAAGGCGGCGTTGGCCAGTGCGCGGACTCGTTTATTGGTGATTTCATCCAGATGGACGTGGGCAAGCACGTTATCGGCTTCGGCTGGCCAGCCCATAGCGCAATAGCACAAGGCTTCACGCACCTGGCACTCTTGTACTAGGTCTTTCTTCCATGTGAAGTGGCGTGCGATGTAACGGAAGGTGGCTGCGGCATCCAGAAAGTCGCCCTTCATGTATTGGGCCTTGGCCAGCATGTACCAGGCATTGTGCAGGTAGGGGTTATACTCGTCACGTGCGAGCCACTCCTGATACTTGGGGTCGCGACCCTTACCGCTCTTGCGTTTAGGCTTTTTCTTGATGGAATGGAGGGTGATGGCCTTCTCCATTTTTTCGATAGTGCGGTCAAAGCTGCCTGTGGGTTGGGGCGCTTTAGGGTTTGAACGGGCCTCGGCAGGATGCATGTACAGTTGCTGGGAATAATCGTCCTCGTAGGCATCCAACATGGCTTTCATCTGTTCGTCATAGTTGGTCTTGCCGTTAAAATAGACGTTATACTTGGTCGTGAAAGATTGCCAGAAACGAGACCTTGCGGTGTTGGTCTTGTTGCTGCATGCAGCAAGCAAAACCACCATCGCGATCATTAGTACAGGTATGATTTGTCGTGTCCTGTTCAAAATCAGTCGCTAGTCTTTAGTCGCTAGTTCTTCAGTGTTTTGAATTATAAACGCAATTTACTTCAATTTATTGCATTGAAGGGGATTGTTGTTCTCCCGCAAGCTGTAGAAACTCTTCACGAATGGCGGCAGGCATGACCAGCCCCCGATGCTTGACGCTCTGTCCCCATCCCAGCAGGTCGGTTGGCTTCAATGTGTAGAGCACGTCTCGCCATTGCTCTTCTTCTTCAGGGGAATAGCTGTGGGCATCCCGTCCCTTGAAATTGTCAAGTTCCTCATCGTCATAATAGATGACCTCATCCCGGCATTGCCCCGAAAGAATCTGTTCACTTGGACAGATGGACCGCAGTCCACATGCCTCATCGGCACAACCTTGCTGATGATTGTCGCCAGAGTCGGTTGGCTTGATGTCATCGCCTTCTATGGCGTCATCGTGACGGTAGAACAGGCGGTCAATGAGCCACACAATGGCGCCGCCGACTACCAGTATTGTCAATAGTATGATTGCGGGTTTCATTATCTACTTCATGAAATATGCTGCAAAGGTAGTGTTTTTTCTGCAATACTCCATGTCTTGCATTAGCGCTGAGAGTGTTGATAACCATGCCTGGAAAGACCGCTAGCAGTCCCAGATAGAAACTTATTAAGTTAAAAAAGATTAAATAATATAAAATATTGTGTTGTTTTGAGGGCTTTTTCACCTTCTTATATTGCGTGAATGACGGATTTTGAGTACTTTTGCGCCAGCATTCGTGAGAGGGGGCAAATGGGCTTCCTCGTTTTTATTATAACAATTAGAAGCGATGATAGACAAGACGGAACTGCAACAAGTAATCAATCGGGCTCTTGAGGGGACCAAGATGTACCTGGTGACCCTTAAGGTGAGCAAGGACAATGTCATCGAAGTTGCGCTCGATAGCGACGAGGACATCACCATTGACGACTGTGTCGCCGTCAATGACGCAGTGCTTGAAGCATTTGACCGCGATCAGGAGGATTACGAATTGACAGTCGGTTCCTATGGCATCACCTCTCCCCTGTTGCTGCCCCGCCAGTACCGCAAGAACATCGGCTATGAGGTCGAGGTGCTGACGGCTGACGGCCGCAAGCTCAAAGGCGTCATTGCCGACGCCGACGATGAGGGCTTTACCCTTTCCACGACCGTGAAAAAGAAACTTGAGGGCAAGAAGCGTCCTGAGTTGGTCGAGGAGCAGGAACGATTTAATTATAGCGACATTAAACAAACAAAGAATATCATAAAAATTTAGTTATCAGTTGTTAGCTATCAGTTGTCAGCGGCATCCGCTCTCATCTGAAAACTGAAAACTGGAAACTGAAAACTGAAACAATTATGGCTAAAAGAGAAGAAGCGGTCAACATGACCGAACAGTTTGCCGAGTTTAAGGAACTTAAGGACATCGACAAGACGACTCTCATCAGCGTGCTGGAGGAATCTTTCCGCAGCGTGCTGTCTAAGGTGTTTGGCAACGATGACAACTTTGACGTGATCGTGAACCCCGATAAGGGTGACTGTGAAATCTATCAGAACCTGGAAGTCGTTGAGGATGGCCAGGTAGAGAATCCTAACAAGCAGATTTCCCTGTCTGACGCACAGGCCGATGACGACCCCGACTGCGAGGTCGGCGAGGAGCATACCCGTAAGATTGACTTTGCCAAGTTTGGACGCCGTGCCATCTTGAACCTGCGCCAGACGTTAGCCAGCAAAATCCTCGACTTGCAGAAGGATGCTATCTATAACAAGTTTAAGGCCCTTGAGGGACAACTCGTTGCCGGTGAAGTTTATCAGGTCTGGAAGCGCGAGGTGCTCTTGCTTGATGACGAGAAGAATGAGTTGCTTCTTCCCAAGGACGAACAGATTCCCACCGACATCTACCGCAAGGGTGATGTCGTGAGAGCTGTCATTGAGAAGGTGGACAATACCAACAATAATCCCAAGATTATTGTCTCCAGAACCAGCCAAAATTTCCTGCGCCGCCTGTTTGAGCAGGAGGTTCCCGAGATTCACGACGGCCTCATCGTCATCCGCGCCGTCGCCCGCATTCCTGGCGAGCGTGCCAAGATTGCTGTCGAGAGCTATGACGACCGCATTGATCCCGTTGGCGCATGCGTCGGAGTCAAGGGTGCCCGCATCCATGGCATCGTGCGTGAGCTGCGCAACGAGAACATCGATGTCATCAATTACACCAATAACCCGCAGCTGCTCATCCAGCGTGCCCTCAGCCCCGCCAAGATCTCGTCAATCCGTCTGGACAACGAGAACAAGCATGCCGAGGTGTTCCTTCGTCCCGATGAGGTGTCTCTGGCTATCGGTAAGGGTGGCTTGAACATCAAGTTGGCCAGCATCCTCACTGGATACAGCATTGACGTCTATCGTGACATGGAAGGCGATGCCGAGGAAGACATCTACCTCGACGAGTTCAAGGATGAGATTGACGAGTGGGTAATCGAGGCACTGAAGAGCGTCGGCTTCGATACCGCTAAGTCGGTATTGAGGACTTCACGTGAACAGATTATGGACAAGGCCGATCTCGAAGAGAATACCGTTGATTATGTCCTCTCGGTACTCAGGGCTGAGTTTGAAGATTAAGTGTTTGTCAGACACTTTTTCAGAGTTTATTAAGTTTTCACTTCTCACAGACCAAAATATTATATACACAGCCGAAGCATATTGCTGAAAGCCAACTGATAAAAGACAATAGAATGGCGATAAAGATCAGTAAAGTCATCGCAGATTTAAACGTGGGTAGGCAGACCATTGAGGAATTCCTGCACAAGAAAGGCATCGAAATCGACGCCAGCATCAATGCGCGCATCCAGGACGATGTCTATGAAATGCTTGTCAAGGAGTTCAAGCCCGACATGGACCTCAAGAGCAAGTCGGACAAAATGGCCAATGAAAGGCAGAAGGAGAAAGCCAAGCAGAACGCCGCTGCCAAGGAATCACATGAAATCAAAACTGTCGTTCCGGGTCAGAAACCTACGGTACTTGGGAAAATTGACCTTGATGCAGTGGGCAAGCCCAAGGCTGCTAAGCCTAAACCCAAACCCGAGGAGCCTAAGCCCGAGAAAGAGACGGCTGCCGAACAACCTGTTCAGGAAGAAAAGCCTAAACAGACTGAAACGGAGCCTGTTTCCGTGCCTCCTGTAACCCCAGAGCCGAAGCCTGCCGAGGGTAGTGCTCCCATTGCTGAGGTTGAACCCCGTCAGCAGGAGAGTGAAGCCGAAGTTCAGCCGGCTCCTGAGGCTGCCCAGCCCGTAGAGAATGACAAGGAAGACGGCAATGAGAGCGATGTCTTCATGCCCGTGTCTGAAACCGTTGGTGGACCACAACTCAAGGTGGTTGGAAAGGTGGATCTTTCCTCCCTCAACCAGCAAACCCGTCCGAAGAAGAAGAGCAAGGAGGAGAAGCGCAACGAGCGCATCGCCAAGGCTCAAGCCGAGAGTGGCAGCCGTCGCAAACGCAAACGCATCGGCAAGGAGAAAATCGATATCGAAACCGCTGGCAAGCAGGCTGCCTCACAGCCTGGTAAGGGCCGTGGTGCCAAGGATGACCAGAGCAGCAAGCGCGGTAAAGATAAGAAGGGCAACCGCAAGCCGCTGAGACCCGAAGTAAGCGAGGAAGATGTTCAGCGCCAGATGAAGGAGACGCTGGCACGCCTCACTGCCAAGAACACCAAGAAGGCTGCGGCTACCCGTCGTCGTGAACGTCGCGAGGAACATCGTGAAGAGGCTCGTGAGGAGGCTGCAATGGCAGCAGCTCAGAGCAAGATCTTGAAGCTCACCGAGTTTGTGACTGCCAATGACTTGGCCAGCATGATGAACGTGCCCATCAACAAGGTGATTGCAACCTGTATGAACCTGGGTGTGATGGTGAGCATCAACCAGCGTCTTGACGCCGAGACTATCAACATCGTTGCTGATGAATTTGGTTTCAAGACCGAATACACCAGTGCCGAGGTGGTAGAGGCCATCAGCGAGGAAGAGGATAATCCCGAAGATCTCGTTCAGCGCCCGCCCGTTGTTACTGTCATGGGTCACGTGGACCACGGTAAGACTTCACTGCTGGACTACATCCGCAATTCTAACGTGATTGCCGGTGAGGCCGGTGGTATTACCCAGCACATCGGTGCATACAACGTGAAGTTGCCCAACGGTCGCCGCATTACCTTCCTGGATACTCCTGGTCACGAAGCGTTTACCGCTATGCGTGCCCGTGGTGCCAAGGTGACAGATATCGTTATCGTCATTGTCGCTGCCGATGACAGCGTCATGCCGCAGACGGTTGAGGCGTTGAACCACGCTTCGGCCGCTGGCGTACCCATCATCTTTGCCATCAACAAGATTGATAAACCCGGAGCCAACCCCGAGAAGATTAAGGAGGAGCTCGCCAACATGAACTACCTCGTTGAGGACTGGGGTGGCAAGTACCAGAGCCAGGATATCTCGGCCAAGAAGGGTATCGGTGTCAATGAACTGATGGAGAAGGTGCTGCTTGAGGCCGATATGCTCGACCTCAAGGCTAATCCTAACCGTAAGGCAACCGGTTCTATTATCGAGTCGTCGTTGGACAAGGGTCGTGGCTATATCGCAACCGTGCTGGTTGACAACGGCACCCTGCGTGTGGGCGATATCGTCCTTGCAGGTACCCACTACGGCAAGGTGAAGGCGATGTTCAACGAGCGCAATGTGCGCATCACCGAGAGCGGACCTTCGACTCCTGCCCTGATTCTGGGTCTTGACGGTGCACCGACGGCAGGTGACAAGTTCAACGTCATGGATACCGATCAGGAGGCTCGTCAGATTGCCAACAAGCGCGAGCAGTTGCAGCGTGAGCTGAACCGCCGCACCCAGCATCGTATCAACCTTGAGGACATCGGTCGTCGTCGTGCTCTGGGTGAGTTCCATGAGCTGAACATCATCGTCAAGGGTGACGTGGACGGCTCTATCGAGGCCTTGAGCGACTCGCTCATCAAGCTCTCGACCCCTGAGGTACAGGTTAACGTCATCCACAAGGCTGTGGGTGCCATCACCGAGAGCGATGTTACCCTGGCCGCTGCCAGCGATGCCTACATCGTTGGCTTCCAGGTACGTCCTGCAGCAGCAGCCAAGCGTGCTGCCGAGCAGGAAGGTGTGGACATCCGTCTTTACTCCATCATCTATGACGCCATCGAGGAGGTCAAGAGCGCTATGGAGGGTATGCTCCAGCCCGACATTAAGGAAGAGGTTACCGGAAGTGCCGAGGTACGTCAGGTTTACCACATCAGCAAGGTGGGTACCATCGCCGGTGCTATGGTTGTCGAGGGTAAGATCAAGCGTGGCAGCAAGGTGCGCCTGATCCGCGACGGTATTGTAATCCATACCGGTGAACTGGCTTCGCTCAAGCGCTTCAAGGATGATGTCAAGGAGGTGACCAGCGGTTATGACTGCGGTCTGAGCCTCAAGTCCTACAACGACATGAAGGAGATGGACATCATCGAGGCCTTTGAGGAAATCGAGGTTCACAAGACCTTGTAATCCACATGGAATATTACCTGAATATAGGTAGCAATATGGGCGACCGGCGCGATAATCTCTATCGCGCCGTCGTTGCTCTTGTTGCAGGCATGGACGGGTGTGCCGTGTCTTCAATTGTGGAGAGTGATCCGTGGGGGTTTGAAAGTGAGAACAGGTTTATGAATCTGGGCATGTGCCTGAGTAGCGAGTTGGAGCCGCAGGCCATGCTTGACCGCATCCATGAGATAGAACACCATCTGGGAAGCGCATCACATCGCGATGAGCACGGAGGCTACATCGACAGGCTGGTGGACATCGACATCGTGGCGATTGACGATTTGGTCATTGACACACCGATGCTGCAGGTGCCACACCCTCATCTGCCCGAGCGCGACTTCTTCCTGAAGCCCATGATACAGCTCGCCCCCGAGTGGCGACACCCTGTCACCGGATTGACCGCAGCCCAGATGCTTGAGGCTGTGTCATAATTCGCCTCAAATGTATAATCGGCCTAACGGCCGAGAAATTAAACAAAAATTTATATAAAAATTAATCAAAACAGCATTTTTATTTAATTTTATTAATAATTTTGTTTAATTTCTCGCGCGAAGCGCGATTCAATTTGCAACGAATGAAATATGACACAGTCTCATTGCGAATGAATTGAGCATCACCTCAAGGGAAAAATACCTGCAATTCACTTTTGTCTGCAGGAAACATTCTGCTGAGGCCAACCTCAGTAAATCCAACGTAAATTCCTGAAAAAGGCTCTGGAACTTGACATGAAGCCCCACAAAAAAAGACTAATTGGGCAGTATGTCGGAGACGATTTGTTTACTGGCCGTAGTTGTTGGCTTTGCGGTAGTTGTTGGGTGACAGGCCTAGGTGCTTTTTCACGTATTTCCCAAAGAAGGAGAGGTTGTCGAATCCCATTTCGGCAGCGACTTCTTTTATGCTTAGGTCACTGTAGAGCAACAGTTGCTTGATGCGGCTGATAATTGATGCGGCAATCAGTTCACTGGCGGTGTAGTTGCCGTGACGGCGGCAGACACTGGTCAAGTACTTGGGAGAAACACATAACTCGTCGGCATAAGACTTCACGCTGCGGTTCACGTTGCTGTTCTCGGCGAGCAAGAGCATGAATTTCCTGTAGATGCGGTCACCCTGTCGCAGTATGTCGCCCTCACCATCGTTGTCAAGATGCTTGTTGATGTTAGATAGCAGGTCGTAGGCGAAGCAGCGGATGATGTCGCGTACTGTCTCTCGCCCGAAATTCATCTCCTGATGCTCCATCTTGAAGACCAACAATTCATAGTATCTCATCATCAGGTCCACTTCGTTCTGCTCCATCTTGATGACGGGATTGGTCCAGATATGCATGATGGATTGTAACAGGCTCTTATTGAAGAAACCAAAACCGATGTCGGTACTCATCGCACAGATGACGCAACTGAAGTTCTCGGTGTGCTTCACGTTGTCAATCACCATCTTGCGGTCCACAAACAGCGAGCAGTTCCTCTCCAGATGGTAGTTGGCCCCATTCAGGTCCAGCGAGAGCCGCCCTTCGGTCACGATCACGTAGGCAATGAAATTGACCTTGAACTGCTTCATCAGTCCAGGAATAGAGGTGATATTGTCGGCAAAGTAGATCTCGCCGTCATTATACTTGAGATTGTGATACACCTGCGGCACGTCGTGCAGGTCCAGTTCGGTTATTCGGTTTGTTATCATGAGTCGCCAGTTATTTGCCTGCGAAATTATCAATAATAACGTGAATCTGCAAGAACAATGTGCCTAAAAAACAAGAGCTAATGCAATCGATGACTGCATTAGCTTTGTTCTTGAGTCGGGGTGAGAGGACTCGAACTTCCGACCTCCACGTCCCGAACGTGGCGCGCTAACCAACTGTGCTACACCCCGAAGCTCATTTTTGCGGTGCAAAGATACTGCTATTTTTTCAAATAGAGCAAGTTTTCACAGAAAATATTTAGTTTTCGTGCTGATGGACGGCTATTTGGCACTAAAATCAATGGGCATCGAGCCAGTTGGAGGCTGCTCCGTGGCTGGCGGTGAGCTTGACTTCACCGTGATAGACGCCCTCCATTTCCTCGATGACGATGCGCTGCACGCGGTCCAGCTCGCTGGGGATGACGTCAAAGTTGAGTTCGTCATGCACCTGTAGAATCATTTTGGACTGGATGCCCTCCTGCTGGAACCGTCGGTAGATGCGCACCATAGCCAGCTTGATGACGTCGGCAGCGGTGCCCTGGATGGGCGCGTTGATGGCATTGCGCTCGCTGAAGCCTCTCACTACAGCATTCCTGGAGTTGATGTCAGGTAGCATGCGGCGGCGACCGTAAACGGTGGTCACATAGCCCTTCTCTCTAGCCTGGGCAATGCTGCGATCGATATATTCACGCACCTGGGGGAAGGTTGTGTAATAGCCATCGATAAGCATTTTGGCTTCATCGCGAGGGATGTTTAGCCTTTGTGCCAAGCCGAAGGCACTGATGCCATAGAGGATACCGAAGTTGGCCGTCTTGGCCTTGCGTCGCTCATCGCTAGTAACTTCCTCCAGTGGCTTGTGGTAAATGCGCGCTGCAGTAATGGCATGGATGTCGTGGTCATTAGCAAAGGCGTCAAGCATTGTCTTGTCGTGGCTCAGGTCAGCGACAAGTCGCAGCTCGATTTGTGAGTAGTCAGCGCTGAAGAATACGTTTCCGTCGGCAGGGATGAACGCTCGGCGAATTTCCTTGCCGTCATCGGTGCGCACCGGGATGTTCTGCAGGTTGGGATTGGTTGAGGACAGGCGGCCCGTGGCGGTGACGGTCTGGTTGTAGGTCGTGTGGATGCGTCCCGTCTGTGGATTGATAAGGGCGGGCAGGGCGTTGACATAGGTCGATAGCAACTTGCGGATTCCCCTCAGTTCCAGTATTTTATCTACCAGTGGATGGCGGTCTCGCAATTTGAGCAGGATGTCCTCGGTGGTGCTGTACTGGCCCGTCTTGGTTTTCTTGGCCTTGGGGTCGATTTTCAGGTGGTCGAACAGCACTTCACCCACCTGCGCTGGCGATGCCGTGTTGAAGGACATGCCGGCGAGTTGGTGACATTCGGCGTCTAGACGGGTCATCTGCTCGGTCAGGGCGACAGAGTACTCGTTCAAGGCTTTCACGTCGATGCGCGCACCAGCCAGTTCCATGCTAGCCAGCACCGGAATGAGTGGCAACTCAATGTCGGTGAACAGTTTCTCAATACCTTGTTCTTTCAGCTGGCGTTCCAGTACATCAGGCAGTTGCAGGGTCAGGTCGGCAGCCTCACAGGCCCAGCGGCACAGGGCTTCGGGGGCTACCTGCTGCTTGGACTGGTTGCGACCTTTCGGCCCCAGCAGGCTATCAGGCGTGATGGCGGTGTAATGCAGCAGTTCATAGGCTACCTCGGCTACACTGTGGCCTCGTTCGGGTTGCAGCAGATAATGAGCTACAGCTGTGTCATAGTAGGGAACCGTGAATGGGATGCCATGTTGGTGCAGGGCTACCATTGTGCGCTTGACATCGCTGCTAACGATACACGTTTTACCCGTGAAAAGCGGAGCCAGTGCCTTGAGCATCTCGGGTTTGTCATCGCATCTTACAAAGGCTGCCTCATGGACCTTGCCACACAAGGCAATACCCAATATCTTGAGTTGCATGGCGTTGCTGCCAGTTCCCAATAGGCTGATGGCAACACGTGACCCCTCTTGAAGTTCACTCACCAGGGTTGCGACCTCAAGAGGTGAGGTGACGAGGCGGTAATTGTGTGCCACATCGTCAAGCGACTTGTAATCGGGTGTAACGGGATCGGTTTCAAGCTCCTGGTCAGGTTCGTCAAGGTCAAATAATGACATCTGTTTTCCGACAGGGGCTTTGGGCTTTTGGGATGCAGGTGCAGGAGTGGGGGAGGGAGCGGAAACTGGGGCTCCATCTAGACCTGTGTTGGCCTCGCCGCCATCGATGATGCGCTGGGTGAGGGTGCGGAATTCCAATTCATTGAACACTTCGCGCAGTGCCTCCATATTTACCGGCTCACGGCGCAGGGCATCGGCATCAAGTGTCACGGGCACGTCGGTAATAATGGTGGCTAGCCATTTGGACAAACGAATCTGTTCGGCATTGTCTCTCACCTTCTGCTGCTGGGCGCCCTTGAGCTCATCGGTGTGCTCCAGCAGATTCTCTATGGAGCCGAACTGCTGTATCAGTTTCTCGGCGGTCTTGGGACCCACGCCGGGGCAGCCGGGGATATTATCGGCTGTGTCACCCATCAGTCCCAGGATGTCGATGAGTTGTTTGGGCGACTGGATGCCGTACTTGTCATTGACTTCTTTCACGCCCAGGATTTCTTTCTTGAGCGGGTCATAGACCTTGATGTTTGGAGTGACCAGTTGGCCGAAATCCTTGTCTCCGGTGACCATATAGGTGAAGAAACCCTGCTGCTCGGCTTGATGGGAAAGGGTACCGATGACATCATCGGCCTCAAACCCCTCGACCTCAAAGATGGGGATGCGATAGGCCTGCAGGATGCGTTTGATATAGGGCACAGCGACGAGGATGCCCTCGGGCGTTTTGTCGCGGTTGGCCTTGTAGGGCGCGTAATTCTCGTGCCTGAATGTCTTGCCGCCTGGTGGATCAAAGCATACGGCGATGTGGCTAGGCTGCTCGCGCTTGAGCAGGTCCTGCAGGGTGTTGACAAAGCCGAATACAGCCGACGTGTCAATGCCGGTCGATGTGACGCGCGGACTGCGAATCATGGCATAAAATGCCCTGAAGATGAGTGCATAGGCGTCAAGTAACAACAGTTTCTTGGTGGGTTCCATATTCGTGACAGTTTTGTAGGGCATAAAGGTAGTGAAAAGTTTTCAGTTCATAGTTCTTTGGAGCAACTTTTTTGCTGAATATGAAAATATAAAAATAACTCTTAAAAATGGTGGCGCACTCGGGAATTATTAGTAATTTTGCACCCTAATGGCAATGACGATAGAACATATCCAGGAGCAATTGCGGCCCGAGTTGGACGCGATGAACGATATCATCACTTCGACCTTGACCAGCAACAGTGAATTGACCAACAGTATTGTAACGTCTTATCTCAAGAGCAAGGGCAAGCTGTTGAGACCCATCGTGACGCTGTTGAGTGCCAAGTTCTTTGGTGGCATCAATGAGAAGGCGTTGCAGGGTGCTGCCGCCCTTGAGATGTTGCACAACGCGTCGCTTATCCATGATGACGTCATCGACGAGGCTACCGAGCGTCGTGGCCTGCCCACGATCAACAACGTGTGGAGCAACCACGTTGCAGTCCTTGTGGGCGATTTCTTCGTCACCGGTGCCCTGCGTTGCGGCGTGGCAACTGGCGATGGGCGCATCCTCTCGGCTCTGGCCGATATGGGACGTGACCTCTCGCTCGGCGAGATTGACCAGGTGGATATCGCGCGCAATCACAACATCGACGAGGAAACCTATATGGACATCATTCGTGCCAAGACGGCCTCGTTGTTCGAGTGCTGTGCTGCTGTCGGTGGCTATGCCAACGACGCCCCGCAGACGCCCATTGACGAGTTGATGCGTTTCGCTCGTCTGCTGGGCATCTGTTTCCAGATCAAGGACGACACGTTCGACTATTACAACGACCCGATCATCGGCAAGCCGACGGGTAATGACCTGCGCGAGGGCAAGGTTACATTGCCGCTCATTTATGCCCTGAACCGCACCGACCTGCCAGAGCATGACGAGATGCTGGCTATGGTGAACAAGGAGACACCCACGAGCGATGATATCGACCGACTGATAGAGTTTGCCAAGCGTGCCGGCGGCATTGACTATGCCTATGAGGTGATGGAGCGCCTGCGTGACGAGGCCAACGACGTCCTCTCGCCCTATTCTCCCGATGAAACCGTGGACCAGTTCCGCGAAATCTTTGACTACGTCATCGAGCGGAAGCTTTAGGCTTCAGACGTTAGATATTAGACGTTAGACATTGGATGTTCAGCAATTAAGTTTTAGAACTGCTCGATCTCAATGTCTAACCATTTTTTTAATCACTGATCAGAAGTGTTACAACATTTTTTGATAGCGGGACGCATCGAGGCCGGCTGTGACGAGGCTGGGCGTGGATGCTTGGCGGGACCTGTGACAGCTGCGGCAGTCATCCTGTCTCCTGATTTTCACAACGACTTAATCAACGACAGCAAGCAGCTCACCGAACGCCAGCGCGAGCAGTTGCGCCCCATCATTGAGCGCGAGGCGGTAGCGTGGGCTGTGGCTATGGTCTCGCCCGAGGAGATAGACCGCATCAACATCCTGCGTGCCAGTATCACGGCGATGCACCGTGCACTGGATCAGCTGAGTGTGCGCCCTGAGGGCATCCTCGTTGACGGTAATCGTTTCTTCCCTTACCACGATATTCCTCATACTACTATCGTCAAGGGAGACGGCAAGATGCTTAGCATCGCTGCTGCCTCCATCCTGGCCAAGACCCATCGAGATGAACTCATGTGTCGCCTGGATACAGAGTATCCCCAATATGGCTGGGCGCGCAATAAGGGTTATCCCACCCCTGACCATCGCGCCGCCATCAAGCAGTATGGCGCCACGCCCTATCACCGCCGCACCTTCCAGCTGCTGCCGCAGCCCACACTCTTTGACGGCATGGAGTTCTAGACAGATAGAAAAAGTGCTAAAACCCAACTCATTAGGGGGCTGTGTCATAATTCATTTGTTGCAAATTGAGTCGCGCTTCGCGCGAGAAATTAAGCAAGAA
>JAEEGI010011464.1_pt1 | contig 19122 bp, 15 predicted proteins | sample 8958751 | NCBI WGS metagenome assembly JAEEGI01 (sample SAMN16246545, study PRJNA631951) | gut metagenome | biome: gut microbiome; feature: rumen; material: KS-attached | host: Bos | place: Iran: Karaj | collected 2018-10 | reverse complement strand
AGATAGCCGTGTGACTGACTCCCCCAAACCCGAAACGCTGGCAGAGCACTACGACGAACCTGCCGATGTGAAGATATTCGACGGTTTCGCCACTATGCCCGAGGATGAGCTGAAAGAACTGTACGGCTCGCTGGGCCTGGCTATGACCTTTGCCGACTTCCTGCACATACAGCGTTATTTCCGCGACGAGGAGAAGCGCGACCCCAGCATGACCGAGATTCGTGTACTGGACACCTACTGGAGCGACCACTGCCGCCACACGACCTTTGCTACGGAGCTGACCGATGTCAAGTTTGACGAAGGAGAGTACCGCCCGCTGATTGAGGCCGCTTTCCAGCAATATCTGGCCGACCACAAAGAGCAATACAAAGGACACACGGACAAATACGTATGCCTGATGGATGTGGGCACATTGGCTGCCAAACGGCTGCGCAAAGCCGGACTGCTGAACGACCAGGAGGTGAGCGACGAGATCAACGCCTGCAGCATCGTGGTGCCTGTGAGGATGGACGGCAAGAATGAAGAATGGCTTGTCAATTTCAAGAACGAGACACACAACCACCCCACGGAGATAGAGCCCTTTGGCGGTGCAGCCACCTGTCTGGGCGGATGCATCCGCGACCCCTTGAGTGGGCGCACTTACGTATATCAGGCCATGCGTGTGACAGGTGCCGCCGACCCCACCAAGCCCCTGTCCGAGACCCTGCCCGGCAAACTGCCCCAACGCAAGATTGTCACCACCGCAGCACACGGCTACAGCAGCTACGGCAACCAGATTGGTCTGGCCACAGGCTTGGTGAACGAGATATACCACCCCAACTATGTGGCCAAACGCATGGAGATTGGCGCCGTGATTGCAGCAGCTCCCCGCCGCCAGGTGAAGAGGCTGAAGCCGACTCCGGGCGACATCATCATCCTGCTGGGCGGCCGCACGGGACGCGACGGCTGCGGCGGTGCCACAGGTGCCTCCAAAGCCCACAACACCGCCTCGCTGACCACTTGCGGTGCCGAGGTGCAGAAGGGCAACGCCCCCACCGAGAGAAAGATTCAACGCCTGTTCCGCCGTGAAGAGGTGTCGTCGCTGATTAAGAAATGCAACGACTTCGGTGCCGGCGGAGTGAGTGTAGCCATCGGCGAGCTGGCCGACGGGCTGCAGATTAACCTGGACAAAGTACCCAAGAAATATGCCGGATTAGACGGCACCGAGCTGGCCATCAGTGAAAGCCAGGAGCGCATGGCAGTATTGGTTGCTCCCGAAGATGTGGACAAGATGCTGGCCTATGCCGACGAGGAGAACCTCGAGGCCGTGGTGGTGGCAACCGTCACCGAGGAGCCCCGTATGGTCATCAGCTGGCGCGGCAAAGAGATTGTGAACCTCAGCCGCCGCTTTATCGACACCAACGGCGCACACCAGGAGACTCAGGTTTCCGTAGCCATGCCCTCGGCAAAAGAGACAGCCGACACCGGAGCCACAGATCCTTCAGAAAGCATCAAGGAGCGCTGGCTGAAGAACCTCTCCAACCTGAACGTCTGCTCGCAGAAAGGATTGGTGGAGATGTTCGACAGCACCATCGGTGCCGGCAGTGTGGTGATGCCCTACGGCGGCAAGACACAGATGACTCCCACCCAGAGCATGGTAGGCCTGCTGCCCACCCTCACCGCCGAATGCGACACGGTGACCATTATGAGCTACGGATTCGACCCCTACCTGAGCAGCTGGAGCCCCTTCCACGGTGCTGCCTATGCAGTGGTGGACTCTGTGGCCAAAGTGGCTGCTGCGGGCGGCGACGTGCGCCGCATACGGCTCACTTTCCAGGAATACTTTAAGAAACTGGGGCAAGACCCCTACCGCTGGGGACAACCCTTGGCCGCCCTGCTGGGTGCATACAACGCCCAGATGGGTCTGAAACTGCCCGCCATCGGTGGCAAGGACTCCATGAGTGGCACATTCAACGACATCGACGTGCCCCCGACGCTGTGCAGCTTTGCCGTGGGCATCAGCAATCTGAAGCATGTGGTCACTCCTGAACTGAAGCAGCCGGGCAATTACCTGTACCTGCTGGAAGTGAAACCCGATAAGGACGGCATGCCCAACTACAAGATGCTGCTGGCCATGTATCACGCACTGTACCAAGCCGTGGGCAAAGGTTCCATCAAGTCGGCCTATGCAGTGGGCTTTGGCGGCATTGCCGAGGCCGTGAGCAAGATGTCCTTCGGCAACCGCATGGGCGTGCAGTTCGACAGCAAACTCAACACCGAAGAACTGTTTGAAAAGAAATACGGTGCCATTGTCGTGGAAGTGTTCAACTGCGGCTGCCTGCCCGCCATCGCCCGCAAGATTGGCCGCGTGACCGACACCGGGATGTTCGAAATAAACGGCGAGAACATTTCAATGGACGAAATGCTACAGGCCTGGACAAGCCCGTTAGAGGAGATTTTCCCCACCAACAGCGGTGCATCCACCGATACAGCCATCCGTCAGAACAGCCTCTACAAGGCCAAGAATATCTATGTCTGCAAACACAAGTCGGCCAAACCGCATGTGTTCATCCCCGCCTTCCCCGGCACAAACTGCGAGTACGACTCTGCCCGCGCATTCCTTCGTGCCGGTGCCGAGGCCGAGATCAAGGTGTTCCGCAATCTCAACGCCAATCAAATCCACGAAAGTGTCGAGGCCTTTGCCCATGCCATCGACAACAGCCAGATAGTGATGATACCCGGCGGTTTCTCGGCGGGCGACGAACCCGAAGGCAGTGCCAAGTTCATCACCAGCGTGTTCCGCAACCCGCAGATTAGCGATGCAGTCATGCGTTTGCTGAAAGAACGCGACGGACTGATGCTGGGCATCTGCAACGGATTCCAGGCACTGGTGAAACTGGGTCTCGTGCCATACGGCGAGATACGCCAGCAGAGCGAGGACTCCCCCACCCTTACGTTCAACACCATCGGCCGCCACCTGAGCATGATAGCACACACCAAGGTGGTGAGCAACCTGTCGCCATGGCTGCAGAAAGCCGAGCTGGGCAAGAGCTATGTGGTGCCCATCTCCCACGGCGAGGGCCGGTTTGTGGCCCCCAAAGAGTGGATTGACAAACTCTTCGCCAACGGGCAGGTAGCCACACAGTATGTTGACCTGAACGACCGCACAACCATGCAGGAGCCATACAACATGAACGGCTCGTATATGTCCATCGAAGGCATCACCAGCCCCGACGGCCGCGTGCTGGGCAAGATGGCCCACAGCGAGCGTTGGCGTCCGGGCACCTACCGCAACATCGTGGGCGACCAAGACCAGCTCATCTTCGAAAGCGGTGTTGCCTACTTTGCATAGAAAGAGTAACCTTTAGACATCTATACAATATGAAAAAAACAATTTTAATATGCACCTTGCTGCTGGCCACGATGGCCACCATTGCCAATCCCGTTGGCAAAGAGCGAGCCGCACGTGTGGCCAGTAACGCCATAGTTCGATTCCATGCCGAGCGACACGGGGTTGCCGCCAAGCAGCCCGTTGAGCTGACCGATGTGTCTCAAGCATTGGGATTCAACCTACTTCATATCTACCAGTACCGCTACAACGGTGTTGAGGGATTTATCATCATCAGCGGCGACGACATGACGGACCCCGTACTGGCATTCTCCGACGAGGGCACACTGGATCTCTCCGGCACCTTCGACAGCAAACACCCCGAAAAGAACCCGGCCTTCATCCAACAGCTAAGGCACTATTCCAACGAGATAAGCCATGGCCGGGAAACCAAAGCCAAGGCTCCCGCTCATGTAGCCCGTAAATGGCAATTGTTCGAATGCGACTACAGCCCTGAGAAAGGCGACTTATACAATGACAACATCCCCCCTCTGCTGGGTGGTATGAAATGGGATCAAGGCAAGCCCTATAACGACATGTGCCCGGGGGGGTCGGTCACCGGATGCGTGGCCACCGCCTTCGGCATGATGATGAACTATTGGAACTATCCGGAACATGGCTTCGGGAGGCATTCATATAACGGTGCCACCAATCCCGCCGCCTATCCCAACTGGACATACGGCACTCTCTCGGCCGATTTCGAGAACACCTACTATGACTGGGACAACATGCCCGACTACGTCATGATAAATAGCACCAATGCCGAAAAGAAAGCGGTATCCACCCTCCTTTTCCAGATAGGCGTGGCTTTAGAAATGCACTACACTCCCGATGGGAGCGGCTGCTGGTCTCTACCCGAATACGCCATCTTCGACACCAGTCTGCACATCAGCCCCTCTGTCAGCGTCACCTATTGCATCCCCAAACATTTTGGCTACAAATTCTCCTACGCCGGAATGCGTGACTCCATTGGCAACGACACGCTGTGGCTACAGATGCTTTACAACAGCCTTGCCGAAGGCAAACCCATCTACTATGCCGGCTGGGCCAAGGACACTAACGAGGCCGGCCACAACATGTCGGGACACGGCTACGTCATCGATGGATATTTCTCAGACGAGCTTGATTCCAACTACTTCCACATCAACTGGGGTTGGAGCGGTAATTCCAATGCATTCTTCAAGATTGATGCCATGACCCCCAGTGGCTTCGACTTTACCCAGTGGCATGGTGCCGTTATCGGTTTTGAGCCCGACACTTCCTACCACGGCTACGACTACCTGGGCATCCATGCACCCGCCATCGACGATGCAACCATCTATGGAGGCAAAGACCATGTCACTGTCCTCAACGCACAAGGCCGTCGCATCGCCGTCTACGACGTCATGGGACGAGAGGTGCTTGGCTGCATCTCCCACGACTCGGAATGGAGAATGTCTCTGCGCCCCGGCTTCTATGCCGTAAAAGTCGGCGCCACCCCTGCAAAGAAAGTATTAGTTTTTTAACCCCAATAAACCCCATACAACCCCATGAATACAGCAATCAAAGACCTCCAGCCCGCCGCCGTATGGCACTACTTTGGCGAACTGATGAATATTCCCCGTCCATCCAAACACGAAGAAAAAGTCTCCGCTTACCTGCAGGAATTTGGCCGCCAGCACGGCTATGAGACACTTGTCGACGAAGTAGGCAATGTCCTGATACGCAAACCCGCCTACAAAGGCTATGAGAACGCGCCCGGCGTATGCCTCCAAGCCCACATGGACATGGTGTGCGAGAAAAACGGCGACAAGAACTTTGACTTCCTCACCCAGCCTATCGAGGCGTTTGTGAAAGATGGCTGGCTCATCGGCGACGGCACCACCCTTGGAGCCGACGACGGCATCGGCGTGGCCGCCGCTCTGGCCATCCTCGACGACAACACCATCCAGCATGGCCCCCTCGAATGCCTCTTTACCGTGGATGAAGAGACCGGCCTCACCGGAGCTGCCAACCTCCATACCGACTGGCTCAAGAGCAGCATTCTCCTCAACTTCGACGACGAGGACGAAGGCGAGTACTGCATAGGGTGTGCCGGTGGCATCGACACCACCGTGGCCATCGACTACACCACCCGCCCGGTACCCGCCAACGAGCGTTCCTACCGCATCCAAGTCTCCGGCTTGACCGGCGGACACAGCGGCGACGACATCAACCGCGGACGCGGCTGCGCCATCAAAATCCTCAACCGCATCCTGTGGAACACCACCGAGCACTGCAAGATAGGTCTAGCCCGCATCGACGGCGGCAACCTGCGCAATGCCATCGCCCGCGAGGCATGGGCTGACATCGTAGTGTCCTACGACCACGAAGAGGACTTCAAAAAAATGGTGGCAGACTTTGCCGAGCACATCAAGTTCGAGTTCCGCAGCACCGAACCCAACCTGCAGATAGCCCTCACCCCCATTGACGAACCTGCCTGCCTGATTGACCGACAGACACAATACAACCTGCTCAACGCCCTCTTTGCCTGCGCCCACGGTGTACTGGCCATGAGCCGCGAGATAGAGAACTTTGTGGAAACCTCCACCAACCTCGCCTCTGTCAAAATGGACGACCATCAAATCCACATTGCCACCAGCCAGCGCAGCTCGGTGGAGAGCGCCAAACACGCCGCCGCACAGAAAATCGAGGCCACCTTCCGCATGATAGGAGCCCACGTCTCGCACGGCGACGGCTACCCCGGCTGGACACCCAACCCCGACAGCAAAGTGCTCAAAGTGGGCGTGGAGACCTACAAACGCATGTTCGGCCACGACCCCATTGTCCGCGCCATCCATGCAGGCCTTGAATGCGGCCTCATCGGCGAGAAATACCCGCATATGGACATGATAAGCTACGGCCCCACCCTGCGTGGCGTACATGCACCCGGCGAGAAGATTGAAATCAAGAACGTCGAGATGTTCTGGAACCTTACATGTGAAATCTTGCGTAACCTGAAATGATTGGAGTACTCGGAAGCGGTTCCTGGGCCACCGCTGTTGTCAAACTGCTGTTAGAGCAACCTTCCGCAAAGGTATGCTGGTATGTTCGTGAACCTGAAATACGCAAAAGCCTTGCCAAACACGGGCACAACAACCGCTACCTCGGCGAAGTGACTATCGACCCGGCACGCATTGAAATATGCCGCACACCGCAGGAGGTTGCCGACCGGTGCGAAATCCTCTATCTCGTCATCCCCACGGCATTCCTCCACTCCGCCCTCCAGCAAATCGACCCCGCCACCCTCAGGCAACGTTACCTGGTCTCTGCCATCAAGGGCTTCGTCCCCGAGGCCGATATGATTGTCACCGACTACCTGCAGCACTGCTACCAAGTGCCCCCGGAGCAACTGGCCATCATCAGTGGTCCCACCCATGCCGAAGAGGTGGCGCGCGAAAGGCTCACCTTCATCACTGCCGCCTCATCCAACATGGTGCTGGCCGAAAAAATCATGCAGCAACTGCGCTGCCGCTATATCAACATCTCCCACTCCACCGACATGCGCGGCATACAATTCGCCACAGCGCTCAAGAACATCTACGCCGTTGCCGCCGGCATCTGCAAGGGCATGGGCAGCGGCGACAACCTCATGGCCGTCCTCGTCAGCTACGCCATTGCCGAAATGCGCTCCTTCCTCAAAGTCATGCAGCCCGGCACCGTCGTCAGCCTCTTGCCCGAGAACATGCCGCCCTACATTGGCGACCTCCTCGTCACCTGCTATTCGCAGCTCAGCCGCAACCGCACCTTTGGCACCATGATTGGCCGCGGCTACACCGTCAAGAGCGCACAACTCGAAATGCACATGATTGCCGAAGGCTACTATGCCGTCAAAAGCCTGGAGAAAGTACGGCAGGAGCACCATATCGAATTGCCCATAGCTCAAGCCGTCTATATGATACTCTACGAAAATGCACGCCCCGACGTCATACTGCGTGCTTGGCAAATACGTACCTCAAACAACAACTAAACAATTCCGTTGTCCGTTGAAAAGTTGATAAGTTTATGATTTATCGTTGTCCGTTGATAAGTTGATAAGTTTATACGACTCGCAACATATCAACATATCAACGCAAAACATATCAACTAATCAACGCAAAACATATCAACAAATCAACATACCAACATATCAACCTTACCATGAACCCCAAAGTCAGCATCATCATGGGCAGCACCTCCGACCTCCCCGTCATGGAAAAAGCCTGCCAGTTTCTTGAAGAGATGGAAATCCCCTTCGAAGTCAACGCCCTCTCTGCCCACCGTACACCCGCCGAAGTGTCCGATTACGCACGCAATGCACACCTCCGCGGCATACAGGTCATCATAGCCGGTGCCGGCATGGCCGCAGCCCTGCCGGGTGTCATAGCCGCCGAAACTCCCCTGCCCGTCATAGGCGTGCCCATCAAAGGCAGCACACTCGAAGGCCTCGACGCCACCCTCGCCATTCTCCAGATGCCTCCAGGAATCCCCGTGGCCACCGTGGCTATCAACGGTGCACAGAACGCCGCCGTCCTGGCCCTGCAAATCATGGCCGTCGGCAACCCCGACCTGCAGCAGAAAGTACTCAACTACAAGCAAGGACTCAAAAAGAAAATAGTCAAAGCAAACGAGGAACTCGCCCAACTGCAGTACAAATACAAGTGCTGAAGTTCCATGGAACAGAATTTTGCCATACAACTATTCGAGGACAAGAAAGTCCGTGTGGTCTGGGATGCCGAACAAGAGAAATACTTCTTCGCCATTGTCGACATCATACAGGTACTTACCGAGAGCACCGACGCCTCTGCCTATTGGAGGAAACTAAAGCAGAGGTTGAAAGCGGAAGGAAATGAAACCGTGACAAATTGTCACGCTTTGAAGACACAGAAGCAACAGTAATAGACAACAAACATTCCGACAAATGATAACCATAGGCATCACAGGCACCCTTGGTGCAGGCAAAGGCACCATAGTAGAATACCTGCAAAAAGAAAAAGGCTTTTCCCACTACTCCGTCCGTGCCTTCCTCACCGACGAAATTAAGCGCCGCGGCCTTGAAGTGAACCGCGACACCATGACCCTCGTGGGCAACGACCTGCGCGCACAGCACTCCCCCTCGTGGATAGTGGAACAACTCTATGGGCAAGCCTCGGCATCGGGCTGCAACTGCATCATCGAGAGCATACGGACCCCCGGCGAAGTAGAGGCACTGCGCGGCAAGCCCAATTTCTACCTCTTTGCCGTCGATGCCGACCCGCGTGTGAGATACGACCGTGCCGTACTCCGTGGCAGCGAGACCGACCACATCGACTTCGACACCTTCCTTGCCAACGAGCAGCGCGAGATGGACAACGACGACCCCAACAAGCAGAACCTCAAATACTGCATCGAACACGCCGACTACCGCTTCGACAACAATGGCTCCATCGACGGCCTCAACAAACAAGTGGAAGAGGTGCTCGGCAAAATCATGTATCGCCGTCCCTCGTGGGACGAATACTTCATGGAGCTGGCCAACACCGCCTCCAAACGCGCCACCTGCGACCGGGGACGCTCCGGCTGTGTCATCGTCAAAGACCGCCAGCTGCTTGTCACCGGCTACGTAGGCTCCCCCTCAGGGCTACCCCACTGCGACGAAGTGGGACACCTCTTCCGCAAAACCATCGAAGCCGACGGCCGCATCACCACCCATTGCGTCCGCACCGTCCATGCCGAACAGAACGCCATCTGCCAGGCCGCCCGCCGCGGCATCGCCCTCGACGGCGCCACACTCTACTGCCGCATGACCCCCTGCCGCACCTGCGCCATGCTCATCATCAACTGCGGCATCAAGCGTGTAGTGTGCGAGCGCAAATACCACTCCGGAACCGAGAGCGAAGAGCTCTTCCGCCAAGCCGGCGTGCAACTGGAATTCTTCCACGACGAAATCCAGCAATACGACAACCAGTAACATTGTGGCTTGAGTTATTGCTTGAATGCGTGAATGTGTTTTGTTGATATGTTGATACGTTGATATGTTGATATGATGCGAGCCGTATAAACTTATCAACTTATCAACGGACAACGTATTTACACAATCAAGCAATCTCTAATGACCGATTTGGGTTAAAGCAGGGACTCCAATTAAGACAGAAAACAAAATCAAAGGAAAGGAAACCATATGAACAAGATACTTCTCGCCACCGTGGCAGTGCTGCTCGGACTGGCAGCCTCCGCACAGGACAGCATACCATATCGCTCTGTGTTTGGCAACGAGGCAAGCGCATGGCATATAGCACGGTTTATCCATTCCACAGACCAAGGCGGTGCCACCACGACAGTGCTGACGGTCTTGACCAACACAACCCCAGAGCCGGAGGTGTGGCACCCGGTGACCGCCGACGGGGACACCACACTTTTCCTCATGGAGAGCGGCGACCGCTCACGTCTGTACCTGCGCTACCCGGACGACACTGTCGCGCACCTGCTCATGAACCTGAACTTGCAGGCAGGCGACACGCTTCCTGTCCACTTCCGCAACGGCACCGACACCCTGGCCGTAGTGGACAGCGTGTATTACAAGGATGGCATCAAGCACCTCCGCACCTCGCTGACCCTGGCATTCAGCGGCTATGTGGGAGTCAAGGCATCCGACGACACACCCCCCAACGAAACACAGGCCGAGGTGTCCGTCCCGCTGACACTCATCGAAGGCGTGGGGTCCAACTGGGGATTGGACTACGGCAGGGAAAGCCTTGACACCATCCTTGCCGTCAGTCCGCTACTGCTGTGCCACTTCAGCGACTCGGCAAGAAACTATCACCAGCAGGTGGACACCGACTATCCCCGACCCGACGGCTCTGACAACGACTCCTGCTCATTAGAGTACATCCGCTACAAATCGGTGTTCGGGAAAGAAGAAAGTGTCTGGTACACCGTATGGACTCTAAATAATGTCCCTGATTATGGGGACGCATATACAACTGTTTTGAGTTATTCATCAGATTCATCTGTTCATGAGACTGCATGGCATGCAATAACAAAAGACAACGATACAATTCTGTATCTTCGCGAAACACGTGACCATTCAAAGCTGTACGAACGAGCGTATGGCGACAGCACCGAATACTTAATCATGGATTTAAATGCCCGACAGGGGGACTCTTTTATTTTTCATCAGCCAAGTGGTGACGAGACTTGCACTATTGACTCCATCTGTTCCATAGATGGAGTAAAATACATCATCACAAATCCATTTATTGTGTATCCCGATTATGCTCTCTATAGTGAAGAATTTTGGGAGCCCTTAGTATTCATCGAAGGGGTTGGACCCATCTGTGGTTACGAAGGATACATCATATATCAATGTTGTTACACGCCCATAATGATTTGCTGCTACAAGGATAGCCAACGAGTATTTCACAACAGAAATGTTATGAAGCCAAATCAAGACGATAGCTGTATTGTTCAATACCAGTGGCAAAGCATCATTCCTGTATCAGGAGATAGTGTTGTTGTCCAACCCAATCCTGTTACTGATTATTTAACAATAAGCAACCTGCCCCAAGGGTCTAAAACCATTATACTGCAAGACATTCATGGCCGGACATGGTGTTCCGCCAACACTGATGGGGAATCGGTAAAAATAGACCTATCCAACCTGCCTAACCAGATATACTTTCTGCACATCAAATCAGAAGGACAAGATATAACCAAGAAAATCATCAAGCTATAAAAAAGAAATTATTATCCCATATCGGTCATTAAAGATTGCTTGATTGTCTGATTGCTTGATTGTTTGAGTAATTATTGATTGTTTGATTGCTTGATTGTCTGATTGCTTGATTGTTTGAGTAATTATTGATTGTCTGATTGCTTGATTGCCTGATTGTTTGAGTTTTTTTCACTCAAGCATTTACACATTCAAGCATTCATGCAATCTCTATCAAGCGCCGTCATTTATTCGATCGTTATTCGATCGTTTTCCACTCTTTTTCCGTTTCACAAAGGGAAAAATGAGGGAAACATATCGGAAAACGATAGAATAAAGAACGACGCAACACCGGACCCGAAAGGCGCACAGAGGAACGTTGGGGACAAATATGCGACAATATCGGAACGCTGAGGAAAGGTGGCGTAAGGAGACGTAATTCCCCGCAGAATAAAAAGTAACTTCCGCGCGAAACGGCACGCGTCGCGACCGAAAGTAAGGTTGCTCCCATTCGGTTGCGACGTTACATTGTGCAACGGTCGCAAAATGCCTTGGACGGAAATAATTCGACACATTGTTTTGCGCAGAAATGTGTCAAATTATTGCCGTCCAAGACAATCGCCACTATTTAGCTAAATAAATCGTTAGTGGACAATGTCCGGTGCTCACTTTTTCTTGAGCAGGGAGACAATCCACAGCAACAGGCAGGCGCCGATAACTGAGGTGACGAGGTAGCCCACAAAAGTGGTGCCCCAGTGGATACCCAGCCAGGCAAGGATGTTGCCGCCGAGGAAACCGCCTATAATACCTACCAATTGATTCACAACAAATCCGAAGCCTGAACCTTTCATGAGGCGGCCAGCCAGAAAACCGGCCAGTGCGCCAATGATAATGCTAACAATAATTCCCATAGTATCTAATGTTTTTAGTTAATATTGCATAATAACGCAGCAAGGGCACTTATATTGCCTCATCATAAAGATTTAACATATCACAGGCTTCACCAGTATTACAGCAGGTGGGCGACGGAAGACACACGGAACCGCCCGCAACCCTGTTCCTATATGGGATGCAGCAACAGCAGGAATTCTAAATCGGGAATGGTTCTACCGGACGAATTGACGAACCACATCATCGGCATAGGTCTTTGAAATGGGGATGACACGGTCACAGTATGCCATTTCAAGAACAAGCCCGTCCTTTTCTTTGCGGAGGTATTTGACATTCTCGAGGTTGACAAGATAGCCACGGTGACAGCGCACCATGCCTTCGGACGCAAATGTCTCCTCCATGTTCTTCATTGAATTATGGAGGATGATGGTATCCTCTTTGTCACCACTTAGGTAGTGGACAACAGTATAGTTGTCTGCCGCTTCGATGTATAGGACATTGCTGCGTTTGGTAACGAAGACCAAGTGGTCGCCTTTGTCGAAGAACTGCATAACCGTATCGACTTTTGCCTCCTCTGCCACTGCCTTGCTGTCATTCAGCATGTTTGTCAGATTGGCTATCTCGAGGCGTTTCTGCTGCAGCAGAAAAATAAGTATCGTGACAATATACGGGATGGTTAGCACGGCCACCGTATCAACCACCACGCGACCAACCAAGTCCATCAGCATGACCTCTTTGCGCTCGTTGAGAAGCCAGGCAGCTGCCGTAAGCAAAACGACCAGCGCCACAAGCTCTATCCCCAACCAAATAAAATACTGGTGCAATTGCATTCCCTTACGCTGCTGCCGCATGTAAAGCAACTTTCGGCTCGCCGCAATGGACACCAGACCTACCAGCACAAGAATTATCGAGTAAAGGCGGTAACTGAGGAAACTGAGGAAACCTGTGTTGGCAATAAGACCTATGGGTTTATACACCACGACAAAAAAAATACACAATAGCACCACCAACACAAGGAAGGTGACGACCGTCTTTTTTTGGGTCAGGAACTTCGGAATATATAATTTCAACTGCTCTATTAAAGTCATTCTATATATCAAAATTAACATTTTTCACCTAAAATAGGCGATTTTCGCCCAAAATAACGCCATTTCGTCAACATTATTGCACAAAATACCGAATTTAACATTTAGGATTGAAACTTTCGTCGTTTCTTTGCATTTTGTTTTATAACTATAATAAGACTCAAAACGCCATTTGAACTAAGTAAAATCAAACAACAAAAATGAAAATTATCGGAACAGGAAGTGCTTTGCCCAAGCTGGTCGTGACGAACGACATGCTTACAAAGTATTTCGACACCAGCGACGAGTGGATACGTACCCGCACAGGCATAGAGACCCGCCGCATTATGACTGACGAAAGTTTAAAAGATTTAGCCGTAGCCGCCGCGCAACGCGCCCTTGAGGCCGCAGGGGTCACCGCCAAAGACATCGATTATCTTGTGTGTTCAAACGTGAACAACAACTATGTCTATCCATCACTCAGCAGCATCGTACAGGGTGCCATCGGAGCCAGCTGTCCCTGCATCGACATTCGCAATGCATGCGCCGGCTTTGTGTATGCACTGGACATGGCACACATGTACCTGCACACCGGACGCGCCAGCCGCATACTGGTACTGGCTGCCGAGGAGCCGACACGTTTCTGCCACTGGGAGCACAGGGAGACGAGTGTGCTGTTCGGCGACGGAGCCGGAGCCGCTGTGGTAGAGAAGGGCGACGGTTTCTTGGGTTCGAAGATGACCACCATCAGCAACACCGACGTGCTTTACCAACGCCAGCGCCTGGAGCCCACCCCCTTCGAGGACCTGAGTTCGGAGGCCTACACAAACCACACGATGGTAATGCAGGGCAGAGAGGTGTTCCGCATGGCAGTGACCGGCTGTTCCAATGAAATCAGCCACCTGCTGACAGAACACGGTTTCAGCACCTCGGATGTGAAATATTTCATCCTGCACCAAGCCAATATGCGCATCATCAACGGCATTCAGCAATATTTGAAGGCTGACCCCGAGCAGTTCCCCACCACGGTGCAGAAATACGGCAACACCTCGTCGGCCAGCGTGGCAATCCTGCTTGACGAGACGGTGAGAGCGAACAAGGTGCAACGCGGCGACCTGCTTGTATTCAGCGGTTTTGGCGCCGGCTTCACCACAGGTTCCTGCATCCTGAGATACTGATTGTACGAAACACCATCCAAACACCGGACGAAATAATAAAACAAAGTAAAACAATTTAAAAGAAACAAATCATGAACAGAGTATATATCACCGGCTTAGGCTGTGTAACCCCTTTAGGAAACAACATCGAGGCCCTGTGGGAGGGACTGATTAACGGCCGCTGCGGCATTGCCCCCATTGCAGCACCCCACAGCGACACGCTGCCCATCCATGTGGCAGCCGAGGTGAAGGACTTCAACCCCGAAGAGTTCGGCCTTGACAAAGGGACTGTGCGCCGCAACGACATGTACACCCTCTTTGCACTGGCAGCAGCCCAGCAGGCCATGGCCGACAGCGGTCTGCAGGTAGGCACCGACGTGGAGCCCATGCGCATCGGATGTGCCGTAGGCTCGGGTATCGGCGGCATCAAGACCTTCAACAACGAGCATACCAAGCTGATGCAAGAAGGCACACGCCACATCTCACCCCATTTCATCCCGATGATGATTGCCAATATCGGCTCGGCCAACGTGGCCATCAAGTACAACTGCCAGGGCCCCAACCTGCCCGTGGTGACCGCCTGTGCCACCGGCACCCACGCCGTGGGCGAGGCATACCGCCTGATCCGCGAGGGTCGCGCCGACGCCATGATTTGCGGCGGTGCCGAGAGTGCCATCTGCGACATTGCCCTGGCCGGATTCAACAACATGAAAGCCCTGACCCAGAACGAAGACCCGCTGTCGGCCTCCGTTCCCTTCGACGCCCGCCGCAAAGGATTTGTGATGGGCGAAGGCGCCGGCATCCTGATTCTTGAGAGCGAGGAATGCGCCCGCAAACGCGGTGCAAAAATATACGCCGAGGTAAGCGGCTATGGCAACACCTGCGACGCACACCACTACACCGCTCCGCATCCCGAGGGCCGCAACGCCGCCGAGGCCATCCGCCTGGCTGCCGAGGAAGCCGGTTTCAAGCCTACCGAGAAGATGTACATCAACGCCCACGGCACAAGCACCCCCCTCAACGACGCCAGCGAGACCATGGCCATCAAGAAAGCCCTTGGCGAAGAAACCGCCCGCAAGGTGGAAATCAGCTCTACCAAGTCGATGCTTGGCCATATGCTGGGTGCCGCCGGAGCAGTGGAACTGATTGTCTGCGCCCTGGCCATCAAGAACGGCATACTGCCTCCCACCATCGGCTACAAGGAGCCCGACCCGGCCTGCGACCTGGACTACATCCCCAACACAGCACGCAAGAGCCAAGTGGACATCACCCTGTCCAACTCCTTCGGCTTCGGTGGACAGAACGCCTGTGTGGCACTGAGAAGAGTTAAATAATAACCAGTCAGGAATGCGCCACACGGGGAAAAACACCCAGTGACGCATTCCTCCCACTTAATAAAACAGAACAGACTATGTTGACAAGAGAAGAAATAAAAGAGTTTTTACCGCACCGCGAGCCGATGCTGCTTGTTGATGACATGGAGATGAACGGCGAAGAGTGCATCTCGCACTACCATGTGCGCGGCGACGAGTTTTTCCTGCAGGGACATTTCCCCGGCAACCCCATTGTTCCGGGCGTAATCCTGTGCGAAATCATGGGTCAGTCATCGTCTATCCTGGTGCTGGACGAGCTGAAAGGACGCCTGACACTGTACAGCGGCCTGAGCGATGTGCGCTTCCGCCAGCCCGTACACCCCGGCGACACCATCACAGTGAAAGCCCACATCACGGCTCGCAAAGGGCTTATCTTCTTTATAGACGCCACCGCCTACGTCGATGACAAAGTGGCCTGCAAAGGCAAGCTTTCGTTTGTGTTGGTGGACAAAGAGAAATAAGTCATTTGCCACATAATAAAACAAACTTTTGGACGTTATAAGTTAAATTAGGATACCCTCTCCTTGGAGGGGAATTGTCCTTGAACACAAGTATAACATTTAAACCAAGAAGAGAATGAAACTGTTAGAGAATAAAATAGCCCTGATTACAGGAGCAGCACGCGGCATCGGCCGCCGCACGGCAGAGCTGTTTGCCGAAGAAGGTGCAACGGTTATCGTCACCGACCTCAAGGAAACTGAGAGCAGCGTGGAACTGATGTCCAAACTGAAAGCCATCAACCCCGATTGTGCTTTCTACACCGCCAATGCCGCCGACTGGAACGAGACCGAGGCCCTGGCCAAAAAGGTTATCGACAACTTCGGCCGTGTGGACGCCATTGTGAACAACGCCGGCATCACCCGCGACAACCTCCTGCTGCGCATGACTCCCGAAGACTGGGATTTGGTCATACAGATTAACCTGCGCTCCGTGTTCAACTACTGCAAAGCCTTCATCCCCTATATGATGAAGAAGCGCAACGGCAGCATCATCAACACCAGCTCAGTGGTGGGCGTGAACGGCAACGCCGGTCAGTGCAACTACTCGGCTGCCAAGGCCGGTATCATCGGCTTCACCAAGTCTTTCGCTCAGGAGTTCGGCTCGCGCAACATCCGCTGCAACGCCATCGCCCCCGGATTCATCGAGACTGCCATGACTGCCGCCATGCCCGAAGATGCACGCAACAAGTGGCTCAGTGATGTTCCCATGCACCGCGCCGGCACCGAGCTGGATGTGGCTCGCGTAAGCCTCTTCCTCGCTTCCGACCTAGCCGAGTATGTCACCGGACAAGTCATCTGCGTGGACGGCGGCATCAGCCTGTAAAACCAACCCTATTATCAACGAATAGACACATTGTAATGAAAGCATATGTATTCCCTGGACAGGGAGCTCAGTTTGTCGGCATGGGCAAAGACCTCTACGACAACAGCGAGCACTGCCGCAACCTCTTTGAGCAAGCCAACGAGATTATTGGCTTCCGCATCACCGACCTCATGTTTGCCGGCACCCCCGAAGACCTGAAACAGACCAAAGTCACCCAGCCGGCCATTTTCCTCCACTCCGTCATCCTTGCCGCCTATATGGGCAGCGAGTTCATGCCCGACATGGTGGGTGGCCATTCCCTTGGCGAATTCAGTGCCTTGGTAGCCACCGGTGCCATGGGCTTCGAGGACGGCCTCCGGCTGGTCATCGCGCGTGCCAACGCCATGCAGCGTTGCTGCGAGCAGCACCCCTCGACCATGGCCGCCATCCTCAAACTCGACGATAAGACCGTTGAGGATGTCTGCGCCGAAGTGACGGCCGCAGGAGAGATTGTCGTGGCCGCCAACTACAACACCCCCGGACAGCTGGTCATCAGCGGCACCGTGGAGGGCGTTGCTCAGGCCTGTGAAAAACTCAAAGAATTGAAAGGCCGTGCCCTGCCCTTGGCAGTAGGCGGCGCTTTCCACAGCCCCCTCATGGAGCCTGCCCGTGTAGAACTGGCCGAAGCCATCGAGAAGACTCAGTTCCACACCCCCATCTGCCCCTGCTACCAGAACGTGTGCGCCACCCCGGTGAACAATCCCAACGAGATTAAGCGCAACCTCGTGGCACAGCTCACATCGCCCGTCCGCTGGACTGCCACCGTACAGAACATGCTTGCCGACGGCGCCACCGAATTCATAGAGGTAGGCCCCGGCACTGCCCTCCAGGGCATGGTGAAACGCATCAGTCCCGACACCGACGCCCACTCGGCATGTTGATTCGACAGGCTCACATAAACAGCTGAGCCTTTACCATTTGATACACCTCGAAGGAAAACGCACTCACAACGTTTTCCTTCCCTTAGTTAAAACAACAACTCACACCGAAAACACAAAAAGATATATATTATGAGCATAAAAATCGTAGTACTGGCCAAGCAGGTGCCCGACACCCGAAACGTCGGCCCCGAGGCCATGACCCCCGAAGGCACCATCAACCGTTCTGCCCTTCCGGCCGTCTACAATCCTGAAGACCTCAACGCACTGGAGATGGCTCTCCGTGTCAAAGAGGCTCTCCCCGGCTCCACCGTCACCGTCGTCACCATGGGTCCTCCCCGTGCCGAAGAAATCGTCCGTGAAGCCATCTACCGTGGTGCCGACGACGGCTTTGTGCTGTCCGACCGCCGCTTTGCAGGTGCCGATACCTTGGCAACCTCCTACGCTATCTCTTGCGCTGTAAAAAAACTGGGACATGTCGACCTCGTTTTTGGCGGCCGTCAGGCTATCGACGGTGACACCGCTCAGGTTGGCCCCCAAGTGGCTGAGAAAATGGACATCCCCCAAATCACCTATGCCGAGGAACTTCTGGAGGTCAACGAAAAGTCCATCCGCATCAAACGTCGCATCAGCAACGGCACCGAGGTGGTCGAGTCTCCCCTCCCAGTACTTGTGACCGTTTGTGGCAGTGCTCCCAGACCCCGTTTCCGCCATGCTCATCTGGTTCTCCAGAACCGCCATCTCCAGATTCCCGTTTGGACTGCCGACGACGTAAATCCAGATTTCGATCGCCTCGGCCTCTCCGGTTCTCCCACCAAAGTGAAGAACGTGGACAGCGTGGTGCTGACTCAAAAAGACAACGTTCGCGTCGAAAACAACCAGGAGTCACTCAACAGTCTCATATCAAATCTTGTCACCAACCACATCATCGGATAAATCATGAACAGCATACTTGTATACATTGAAATCAATGAATCAGGCCGTGTCGCCGACGTGAGCCTTGAACTTTGCTCCAAAGGCCGCCGTCTGGCCGACCGTCTGGGCGGACAACTCGAAGCCATCGTGGCCGGAAACAATCTCGCCGACCTCGAGGGTCAATTATATCCCTATGGTGTCGATACCATTCTCTACGCCAACGACCCCCGCCTCTCGCCTTACCGCACCTTGCCACATTTCAGCATTGTGGACAACATCATCCGCGAACGGCAGCCCGAAGTGGTCCTCTATGGTGCCACCAGCATCGGCCGCGACCTCGCCCCCCGCATAGCCTCTCATCTGCGCTGCGGCCTCACCGCTGACTGCACTGCCCTTGAAATCGGCGACCACACCGATCTCAAATCCGG
>JAEEGI010011459.1_pt1 | contig 19126 bp, 13 predicted proteins | sample 8958751 | NCBI WGS metagenome assembly JAEEGI01 (sample SAMN16246545, study PRJNA631951) | gut metagenome | biome: gut microbiome; feature: rumen; material: KS-attached | host: Bos | place: Iran: Karaj | collected 2018-10 | reverse complement strand
TGGAAGGATATCATATTTGCAGGAATCACAATGCTGTTATTATGCTGTGTTATCGACCTTAGAGAGTCTTATTCTAAAGGAAGCTCTGATGAAGGCGAGTGTAGTGATAATAGGACTACACTCATGTGGTTCACCTTCGCAGTACTTGGCATTCTATTTGCTTTATTCAGGTCCAACGCATGGTATGCATTTATTGTATGGACGCCATTTCTGCTGATAACATTTAAGAAAGATATTAAGAGAGCTGCATGTGCTGCGCTTATTGTTCTGGTTTCTGTTGTTATCATAAAAGGACCAGTCATGAGAAATGCAGGAGTAGCTCAGCCTGATATGGTTGAATCCCTGGCCGTTCCGGTTCAGCAGGCAGCAAGAATGCTTGTAGACGACAAAAATTTAGAGCCCAAGGATCAGGAGCTTATCGATAAAGTAATTGATACCACTTATATCAAGGAACTGTATGCACCTGACTTTGCAGATAACATTAAGGAACTGGTCAGAGCCGGTCACCCTGAGGAAATTGAAAATAATAAATCTGAGTACTTCAGGATGTATCTTAGAATGAATGCTTCTAACCCAGGAGAATCTATTAAGGCGTGGTATGACCTTAATGGTGGTTACATTAATCCAGATGTTTCCTATAGAGTAGGAGATATGGATGGCATTATGGGCAATGAATTTGGCCTTTTCTGGGATCCCATAATCGGTGGCAAAATAGTTGTTAAACTAAGGGAAATTGGCATGAAGCTGGGAGACTTTGTTCCGCTTTACGGCCTTTTATGGAGCATCGGCACTTATACATGGCTTCTTGTTATAGCTACAGGAATCTGCATCTATAAGCGTCAGGGCATACTGTGCAAACTTCTTTTGCTGATGCAGGTAGGAACACTTGTAATTGCTGCTCCTATGGTTGATTTCAGGTATGGCTATTCGATTGTTATGACTATGCCTTTGTGGTTACTATATTATTTGGGAAAAGAAACAGAGTATGGAACAGCTGATTGATTCATTTGGACTCTATCTTGAAACTGTCAAGAAAGCGTCAGTAAACACAATTTCATCCTACAAAAGAGATCTTAAGCGTATGGCACTCTACATGGAAAACAGAGGAGTGACGTCTATTACTGATGTTACTGAGGATAGACTGTTTGCATATATTAACTCAATGCAGGAAGAACACTGTGCCACAAGCTCGATCATCAGAAGTCTTACATCTATAAAGGCCTTTTTCAGATTTCTTTTGGAAAATGGCAACATTCAGGATAACCCTGCAGAGGCTATCAAGGCGCCCAAGGCTGGTAAAACAATGCCCAGAATTATGAGCGCCTATGAGATAGAGAGCCTTTTGTCTCAGGAATTTACAGATGATGCTATAGGGAAAAGAGATAAGGCTATTCTGGAGATTATGTATGCTACAGGGCTTAGAACTTCAGAACTTGTTGAGCTTGAACTTGGAAATATTGATATGAGCCTTAACTGTCTTAGATTTGGTCAGGACAGAGTAATTCCCTATGGCCAAAAGGCCAAGGAAGCCCTTAATGAATACCTGTTGTATGCAAGAGATGAAATGCTTGCTGATAAATCAGGTGACGAGCAGCATGTTTTTGTGAATTATAAAGGTATACCTATGTCCAGACAAGGACTCTGGAAACTCATCAAAACCTACGTAAAAAGAGCTGGAATAGATATGAATATTACACCATATTCATTAAGACACTCTTTTACCATGCATTTAATTGAGAATGGCGCAGATATTGGAGCAGTGCAGGAGATGATGGGCATTAGCGATGCTTCCACATTATCCAAATATGCAAGAGCAAAGGGCAAAAATAAGGACCCATATGAATGGGCCCGTATTAGAAACTGATTAAATTATACAAGTTCTGCCATTTCGAGGATGAGTCTTTCTGTATCATCCCATCCAAGGCAAGGATCTGTAATGGACTTACCATATACACCTTCGCCTATCTTCTGACAACCTTCTTCAAGATAACTCTCGATCATAACTCCCTTAACAAGAGACTTGATATCAGGATTAAGACTTCTGGAATGGAGAACCTCTTTGGAGATTCTGATCTGTTCCATGAATTTCTTATTGGAATTGTTGTGGTTACAGTCAATGATAGCAGCAGGATTAACAATCTCTCTCTGATTATAAAGCTGAAGCAAAAGAGAAAGGTCCTCATAGTGGTAATTAGGAATTGACTGACCATGCTTGTTACTGGAACCTCTAAGAACGCAGTGTGCAAGAGGATTACCATTAGTCTTAACTTCGTAGCCTCTATATACGAAGCAGTGCTCCTGTTGAGCAGCATAAACAGAGTTGAGCATTACAGAAAGAGTACCACTTGTAGGATTCTTCATTCCTGCAGGAACATCAAAACCGCTGGCTGTCATACGGTGAGCCTGATCCTCTACAGATCTGGCACCGATAGCCACATAGGATAAAATATCTGCAACATAGCCCCAATTCTCAGGATAGAGCATCTCATCAGCTGCTGTAAGTCCGGACTCCTCGATGGCCTTGAGCTGCATGTGACGCATAGCAATAAGACCAGCATGGAAATCTGTCTTGCCCTCTGGATCAGGCTGAGAAGTAATGCCCTTGTAGCCTTCGCCTGTAGTACGTGGCTTGTTAGTATAGATACGAGGAATCAGAATAAGCTTATCCTGAACCTTCTCATTTAACTTACCAAGACGTGAAACGTACTCGCAGACTGAATCTTCATTATCTGCTGAACAAGGTCCAATGATGACAAGGAACTTGTCACTCTTACCTGTGAAAACATCTGAAATCATCTTGTCTCTTTCAGCCTTAACAGCTGCAAGCTCCTTGGTGAGTGGGAATCTGTCCCTGATCTCATCTGGTGTAGGGAGCTTCTGTATATATTCAAAAGACATTTATTAAAATCCTCCTAAAAACATAAATCTTTTGATACTATAGCACTTTAAATCGTAAAAGTAAACTATAATCGTAATATAATTTTTTCGTCATCAGCATTTAAATTATATAGTCTGTTGACGTATTTATCCAGTGTTTTTACCATATTATCTACTGACTTCAAGCCGTCCTCGTTGGCTTTTTGGATATCCAGAGCAAGAACTGATATCTCTTTCATCGTACTGGTGTCACAGACAGGTATAGGAAGACTCTCCAGCACCGAACGAAGAACCTTCATGTTCTTGCAGATATGTCTGTAATAAAAGCTCATGGCAGAGGAGTTGAGTATTGCCATGATATAAGCATTACCATACCCATCTATATGAGGAATGATGATATTGGCACTGTTGAGAGACAGACGTCCCTGATCATCAAGTGCAACTATCGGCTCAGGAGCTATAAAGCGGTAGAACAGCTTATTTTTTGCCCTGTAGAATTTGGTAGGCGCTACCTGCTGATATTTATCAGGGTCAAATACTGTGTATGTATCTATCCTTTCTATCCTGTACTTCGAAATATCTTTGCCTTTAATGATTGGTTCACTGCCATCAAGCTTAGTGTCAAAAAGAACAGAAGAGTTCGAACCTGTGACGATTCCAAGGGCAAAATCAGCATTACCTTTTAAAGTAAAATGAGGAACAGAGTTCATTTTCTCAAGGACTCTGTACTGGGCTTCATCTGCAAGAATATTGAAATTGTTTGTGTTTATACGGGAAGCTGGAACTACAAAGCTTCTTATAAGACTAAGCTTTTTGATATTCTTTACTTCTTTTTTGTAAAAAGAAGATTTCACACCGCCTGCGTTAGATGCTCTGCTGATCCTCATTATGACAGAGGGGCACTGAACCTTATCAAACACTTCCCCAAGGTAACTGATACTGATAACATGCGAGTTATCTGTGATATATTTGCGAATCCCCTGATGATAATCAGATCCAAGTATAGTTTCTGGGAGAAGATAGGTCACTTCCTTGCAGCTTTCCAGGGCCTTTTCAATGAAAAGAGAAAATGACTCCGGCTTACCAGTTCCTTCGAAGGATACGAAGCTTTGCTTAATAAGGGATGAATTGTCTTTGGTAAAAGAATATCCCCAAGGTGGATTACCCAGTGCAATATCATAGGCCTTTATATCTGTATTAAAAAGAAAATCCCTGATTCTTATGTTATTCTGAAGAATTTCCAGTTCAGCTGCAGTAGAAATATGGTATTTAATAGCAAGGTTGATACGAGTAAGTATTACAGCCGTCTCATCTATGTCTATCCCATAAACATTAGAAAGAGCAATACTATCTGGCAGACGAAGCAGAAAATTACCGGTTCCACAAGCTGGATCAATAAATGTTTCGGTGCAGTAATCATGCTCTGATAAATCTGATAGAGCCTCATTTATGAGCTCATCAACAACAAAGAAAGGTGTGTAATAGGCACCAGTTGATTTCTTGGCCTGAAGGCCGCGAAGTGACAGATACAGCATGCCAAGAGTGTCTTCTGCAGGAACTAACTGTATAGGATATTTGTCTGCAAATTCGCATCCAGTGGGACCCTTGGCATCAGAAAGCTCTTTTAACAAAGCATCTGATAATTCGCTTCTAATGCCGGCTGAGTTCATAAGACTATTGGCATAAAGAAATAGCACGCTATTTACGGGATAATTTGAGGTTTCATTGTCACAAATCAGCGCCTTAATTGTTTTATAGTTAGGAGATGAATTATTGATATATGACTTAGGAATAAAGTTAGAAGACAGCCTTGATTTGTTGCGTCTCATTCGAAGAGCATCAGAGGATTCAAGGTCAGTACAAGCCTTTTCAACATCTTTTTTGGATAAACAAAAAGAAGCACCGGTTTTAACGGCGCGAAGTTTACCGAGCTTTATCCAGTTTTTGACGGTAGCTGGGCTGATACCAAGCATTTCAGAGGCCTCAGATACCGATAAATGCTCACTTTTTTCCATAATCAATATTATCCAGAAATGCGGGCTAAAAGTAAAGTAATATTTGGACTAATGTGATATTATGAGTAGTGCTGTAAGGGTGGAGGAGAGAATGAAAAAGAAAATCAGATATTTCGTACTTATATTTTTTATACTAATTATTTTATGCGCTGTATTGGCAGTTAAGGATACCAGGAAAAAGAAAATTGTAAGTTCCCAAAAGAATATAACTGTTGTTCAAAAAGCGGAGCATGTTGACGTAGATAATCCCAGAATTTTTGAGATGGATGACATTCTTTATAGCGAGAATGGCGATATCTACGATGGCTTTCAGAATTCTGGTTATAACTATTACAGCTCCAAATTCGATGGAACAGCCATGGTTGTAACTTCAGAAGATAAGCTTTATTACGTTGATGGCTATCTTGATCCATGCTATTTATCTGAGAGCAGGACAAGAGCTATCATCAGTAAAAAAGCTGATTTTATCTTATATAATGACAGGGATGAATTGCAGTGTGGCTGCGTTTATGATGCATCTACAGGCAGGAAGATACCCATATATTCTCAATATATTCCACTAAGCGACAGTGCCATCTCATCAAATGGCAGATATGTAGTTTTTTACGATAAAGAGCATGGGACAATTATTAAGGATGTACAGAATCCTGATTCTTACACAATAGTCAGCAAAAGAGATCTGGATGCAATCGCTGTTTCTCCTGATGGCGAGAGAGCTTTCTTTGAGATTTATGATGATCAGACTCATTTCGCGTTTAGTTTCCATGATGGTGAACTGTTTGAAGTGGCTAGAGGCGGCTATTTCGACTACATCGTTAATGATGAGTGTACTGAATGCTTTGTTTATGATAATGACGCAACCTATTATTATGACATCCACATGGAAACAGGCAAAAAGATACTTGATGAAGATCTTTTCAAGGTACACTGCGCAAATGATCCAGTAGGAATAGATGGAAAATATTCCAGCATCAAAATAGCGGATGTCGAAACCTTCAGGGGATGTATCATCGATACAATACAGTCAGCATACTATTTTTATTCCCCATATAAGAGCCCTGTTGAACTGGATGAATACAGAACTTATGACTATCTGGGTTTCGAAGATGGAGTGGTATACAGGCTTTATAATAATGTTGAAGATTATCTATGCATGGATATAATGAACGACGGCTGTGTTACAAGTAGTAGAATTGAGGGGATAGATACAACAGTAAGATCCTTCGAGGCGGCGGATAATCTATCTAAAATCTATTATATAGATAGAGATGATAATATCTGGCTATATGAAAACGGGGATAATAAGCTTTTATATAATAGTCCTAATCTTCGCAGTTATATTCAATATGACAGATTTAGCGAACGACTCTTTTTTGTAGATAATAACAATCTTTGTTCAATCGGAGATAACCCTGGTGACTACAGGATTGAGCTTAATGAGGTGGATTTTATATCTCAAAGCTACTATGAGTACGAAGACTTTGTAATATGCTCCTATCAGATGCAAAAGAGATATGCCAGAGTATTTGGAAATTACATGCTACTGAGTAGTTGAGGAATGTATGAATAAATGATGAGTAGGAAACAGAAACATAAAATCAGATTATGGCTTGTGGTTGGAATAGTATTCTTTTTTATTGGTATTCCATCCATTCACAGTGCTGTAGTGCACTATCAGAAAAACCACAAGGCAGATAAGAGCACTAGGGAAATAACTGTTAGCGGTAAACAGGCTGACAGGGAATCTGATAATGCATCAAAAGAAAGAGCTGGCAGCGGCAGAATAATAAAATATGCGCAGGTTACAGATATAGACAGTCCTGAGTTTTATATGTATGACAAGATTCTATATAGTGAAAATGGCGATGTATATGACTATTTTACTCGGTTCGACAAGGTAAATATAAGTTTATCCTATGACCATAAACAGGCAGCTATTACGGCTGATGGAACTCTTTACTATGTGGATGGCAATCTCGACCCTGTTCTGATATGCGGAAGAACTCAGAGCTATGGCATAATGTGTAAGGACGGCGGATATATTCTGTACTGTAGTGATATCAATAATGCAGTAAAAGTGTATGATGTAGCTAATAATGAGCATATTAAGGTTAATGACGGACTTATTAAGGACTCTAAATATGCCATTTCATCAAATGGTAAATATGTAACCCTCTTTCACCAAAACAAGACTCGTATCATTCCATATGGCCAGCAAGCTGTAACCTCTCCAGTTTCCGATGAGAAACTGTTTCCTATCGCGATATCTGATGATGGAACAAGAGCGTTTTATTATGATACTAATAAATACAGCAATAAAACCTGGGTATATAGCTATCATGATGGAGAATTACATCAGATATCTGTTTTTGAATATGATAATCAATGGAGCTTTATTGTGAACGATGACTGCACAGATTTGTTTATCTATGGCAGAGAGCTTTGGTATTATAGTAACAGGAACGATAAGCTTAGAAGAGTTCTTGGGAATAGCCCTAATAATTTTTATTTCTCTAAAGAAAATCTGCAGGTCATAGAAGGTCCAAGCAGGGTTAGAACGGTAGATGTTCCTTCCCTTGAGGGATGCTTTATAGATGCATACATGGGAGATTATTGGTTTTATGATGCCCACAAGGATGCTATTAGCTTAGCAGAAGATGATGTGATTACCTACTTTAATATTCATGATAGAGAGATGGATTATCTTTTGATCAAGGATGATCACGTATATAAGGGCAATGTTAAGACTAATCACAAGGTAGAAAATGAGTTTATCGAACTGGAATATAAGACTCGCGATTTTGTGGCCAATAAGGATCTATCTACTGTTTGGCTTATAGATACAGACAATGGCCTTCATAAGTATCAGGACTATCATATGTATGATTTTGGCGAGGTAAGCGACAGTACATTACTTAAGTATGTACCCTGCGAAAAGAAGGTGTACTATATAAGTGATAGTACAGTATATTCCCTAGATGAGAATACTGAAGAGATTACTACCGTATCTGAAAAATGTCGTACTAGAACTTACTTAAGCTCTGACTACGGGGATTTTGCTGGCTTTACTGATCTGTCAGGAAGAAGAGTTGCATCAGTATATGGTAATCTGACCGTTTATAAATAAAGTGCCGAAAGTGATATTTTTACATGAAAAGAAAACCCTATGGCGGAATCACAAATGTATCTAAATATCTGATGGAACAATACGGACAGCGTGGCGTCCTTGTTAAAAGAGGACGCTCCGTTGTCATGGACCATAAATCCATGGAGGAAATCAGCGGAAGACGCACCAGAAACTGTTCTGTTGTAGCTGTTACCAGAGTTATCGATTACTATCGCAAAAAGAGAAATCTTCCGGGGATCCCTGAGGATATCAGGGAAATCTACCGCGATGTGGAAGAGATTGCAGAGAGTTACGGCTATAACGACAAGATAGGCACGATTCCATTTTTTATTTCTGGTATAGCAAAGGAATCTTTTGGAAGGTATGGCATAAAGACCAGATGCAAGGGGGTCTATGTCTGGACCTTTGAGAAACAGGTGGTTAAAGAGATATCTGAAGGAAGACCTGTTATCATGAATATTGCGCGAGGCTACTACAAGGATCATACAGTTGTTGTAGTTGGCTATAGCATATGGCGAGTGGGAGATAAGGAATATCCTATGCTCCGAATTATAGATGGATGGCGAAGCGGCTATCACTACATTGACTATGAAGCTTTTGCCAAAGATATTTCGCAGTCCATATTTGGTTCTTTTAACACGATTGTTGTAAAATAATATTGTTGATTACAAAATAACGCTTATTTGTTTATTTATGAGATGAGGGGCATATTATGAACAAGAAAGTGATAATTGCGATAATCGCTGGTGTTGCGGTTATAGGTGTTTGTGGCGTTGCTTTTTATAGCTTATCTGGTAGGAATAATTCTGCTACAACAGAGCAGCAGGTAACTGCTACTAATAGCAAAGTAGAGGATAGTAGCGAAGTTCCAACTTCTGACAAGCCTGATGAAGCTATAGCTTCTGCAACAGAGGAATCCACAGAGCCTCAGCCAGTCGCCTTGCCGGTAGAAAAGGTAGAAGTCATTACTATACCTGAGGCTATCAGCATATCTGAGGGTGATGCTGACAAATTCTATGGGAATGGAGATTTTCTAGATATCATTCCTGTCGATGCTCGTTCTTTTTCCAGAGAAGAAATTCCAACTAAATACGATTCACGAGATGTGGATGGAAAGAGCTATATCACGGCTATAGAGGATCAGGGCTATACTTATCTGTGCTGGACCTATGCTTCACTTGGAGCTATAGAAAGCGACCTTTTGCTTCACAATGAGAATCTGTCCAGAGATACACTGGATCTGTCTGAAAAGCATATGGCTTACAGTAATATGCATAAGGCCGAAGGTTCAGTAAATGGATACATAGATAACGACTACCGTGAATTTGTAAATGCAGACAACGAAGAAAATGCTTGGATATTTGACTATGATACCAATTATATTGCTACAGGTGGCGTTGCGGACTTTTGCATAAGTCTTCTCACGGCCTGGAAAGGACCTGTTTCCGAAAAAGGAAACGATGCCTTTAAGAGCTTATATGGAGCCAAATACATTTTCCAGGATAATGGAGATATACCATCGGATATCTTTACAAGCGAATATCACGTACAGAATGTAAATGAGATTCCGGCAAACTATGATAACAACGCGATGATAAAACAGCTCATAATGGAGCATGGCAGTGTTACAGCGGGAGTTTATGCTGATGACCATTTCTGGAAGAATCACAATTCTACGCTTTATGCAGATTTTGGAGGAAAAGACATTCCTACAGCCGATCACGAGGTTCTGATCATTGGCTGGGATGACGAATATGGTAAAGAGAATTTTGCTGTAACTCCACCAGGAGACGGCGCCTGGATCTGTAAGAACAGCTGGGGGACACTTCCTGGAGTAAACGGATGCTTTTACCTGTCATATTATGACCAGACTACGGGAAAGAACAATGTAGCAGCTTATTCATCAGCTGTACCAGGCCAGAGTAACTTTTATGACAACAATTATCAGGCAGCTGGCTATCTGACATATATGGTCAGCACACTTGAAGATTCGGACAATTATGTCACAGCCTACAGCGATTCTACAAACGCTTATGGAATGCTTTATAAAGCTCAGGGAGCAGAAGAACTTAAGGCTATAGGCCTAATGGGACTTGATACTTACCAACAGTACGAATTTGAGATATACGTTAATCCTGAAAATGATAGAGAGACTATTCGTTTTGATGATCTTGGACATGCTGATATATCCATGAAAGCATCTGTAATAAGCGGCGGATATCATACCTTTGAGCTTCCTGGAGATGTTGAACTTAAAAGCGGAGATGAGTTCCTTGTCCTCATAAAACCTGTAACATCTGGAAAGCTTGTATATGAGCCGTCTGTTGATGATATCAGTAAGCCCAACTATGACGAATGGAATAACCTTACTGGTAACGTACATAATAACTATACGGCAAGCGGCTGTAGCTATTATATTTCAGAAGATGGTACCAGTCTTATAAGGCAGGATGATAAAGACTTTTTTGTAAAAGCATATACAGTAAACAAGTAATGATGAACAAGAAAAAAGAGACGGTCAAACTGGCCGTCTCTTTGAATTTTTGGGAGGAGGGCTGCTTAATGGGGAGTTAAACAGCCCAGGTATGAAAAAAGTTTTGTTGGGGGAGTGAGAATTTTTATTCTCACTATATATATCGGTGGGGCAAGTGAAAACTTAACACTATTTAGCATGAAAAATACGAAAAATAATATACGAAAAAACGATTAATAAATTGTGCAGTTGTGTCAGAACGAACGTTTGCAAAAATATTAAATGTATGTTATATTGTGTTTGAATTAAAGAAAGGCACAAGATATGGCAAAGAATATAAAAGAAGTAGATGAAATAAGTACAACAGACAAGCTTAAGGCTTTCAAGACACTTAAGGATTCAGGACTTAGAGTAGAGTTCAATGGCAGTGGAGTTCCTACTGTTGTCTGTGCCAGAGTTGAGGATATGGACAAGGAACTTAAAAATGTTAAGAAGATTCTCAAAGAGCTCAGATACACTGGAAGCTTTGGCGTTAGAGGTCCGAGGAAGACGGATGCCATCATGACTGAAAGCGAAAGAGACAATGTAGCTGAAGCAATGGTAGAAGAGAACTTAACAGAAGAGACAGAGCGCTCAGAAGTATTAACAGCTTAATAATTCATGCCAGAGAGCATAATAAAACCACCTATCAAATTTGACAGGTGGTTGTTTTTTTGGGAGGAGGGGTCGACCAGTGGGGAGCCGATCGACCCGGTATGAAAAAAGTTTTGTTGGGGGAGTCAGAAGTTATTCACTTCTGATAGTATATATAATAGTTTCTAAATTTGGACAAAATATGGACGATTTATAAATTAAAAATAAAGTAAATCGAAATAATAAATAACTAAGATACGATATATAGTTAATTTTGCAATATTTCTTTTGAGAATGCACGAAATATTGTATAATGGTACTAGGTATATGATGTTGTAGTAGCTATTCACAGACACATAATATTGTGGTTTATCTTGTTAGAGAGGCCTTATATGGATCGATTTATCGTAAAGGATCAGAATAGTTTACTTAGTAGTCCTGTTTCATCAGGTGATTGTATGGCAGCTGCTGCACAGGCTGCGGCCAGTGATCTTTTGTTTAGGATCAGGTTTGAGAACATTATTGTATTTCATGGAACTTCCAGCAGAATCTATCCTGTTAAAAGAATAGATGAAAACTGTAATCTCAAGCAATCTGAATATTCCTGCGTGGTGGAAGGTGCTGCGCCTCCAGATATTAAGGACAGAGCTGAGATAAGAGTCTGCGTTTCATATATCGAGGACTTTAATAATATAAGCGACAAAGCGCATGTTGATCCAAGATTTGCCAATCTCTTTTTAGTTGGTGGAGAAGGTGTAGGAACAGCATCAGGTGGAAGACCTGGATATCTTGACGGTGAGGCACTTGTAGAAAAGCCTGTAAGAGATTCTGTTTTTGAGACAGTTGCTAATGTTTGCGATATTTCGGATGGTGCACAGCTTCTTTTGATAACTGTAAGCTGCCCCGGAGGAATGATGATAGCAGCCGGCAATACTATGGGACAGACTACCTTTGCCGGAGGAATCACCATTATGGGTGAGCATGCTACAATTTCCAAGATTCATCAGAGAGATATATCAGATTCAATTGATTTTCAGATCAAAAAGCAGGTTGATTACGGTGTAAATAGCGTTCTGGTTTCGCCTGGTAATTACTGTGCTGACAAGATCAATAGTCAGCTTCATGTACCACTTACTACAGCTGCGCACTGCTATAATTATCCGGGCCAGGCTATTGATAGCTGCGTGTCTTACGGCGTAACTAACATGCTTCTTGTAGGTAATGTAGGTAAGCTTGTTAAGCTTGCCGCTGGAATTACTAACACTAATTCTTTTGCCTCAGATGGCAGAAGAGAGATATTTGCTGCACATACAGCAATAATTGGAGGAACCTCCAGCCAGGTCAGAACTGTTATGAACTGTCTTACCTGTGATGAGATATTGGCTCTTTTAACAACTTGGGGAATTAGAGACAGAGTAATGAGCAGTATCATGAATTCCATTGCTGAATACTGCACTATCAGGAGCCGTGGAAGACTTAATCTTGCTGTAGCACTGTTTTCAGAAGAATTTGGCCTTTTAGGATCAACAATTAATACAAAAAATGTTTTAGTTAAGGTGTCTCAGGAACAATTTGCATTGTCACTTAAGCTAAAATAGAGTATTCTATATTAGTATACTTTTTTGTAAAGTATTCGAAATATGGTTTTAGGAGAAATTTGGGGAATGAGTAAGATTATTTTGACTGGAGACCGCCCTACAGGCAAGCTTCACGTAGGACATTACGTGGGTTCTCTGCGTAGAAGGGTCGAGCTTCAGAATTCAGGGGAGTTTGATAAGATTTTCATTATGATCGCCGATGCTCAGGCGCTTACAGATAATGCTGATAATCCAGAGAAGGTACGTCAGAACATTATCGAGGTAGCACTTGACTATCTTTCTGTTGGACTTGATCCAACTAAGTCTACACTGTTCATTCAGTCACAGATTCCAGAGCTTACAGAGCTGTCCTTCTATTATATGAATCTCGTTACAGTTTCAAGACTTCAGAGAAACCCTACTGTTAAGTCTGAGATTGCTATGAGAAACTTTGAGACCAGCATTCCTGTTGGATTCTTTACATATCCAATCAGCCAGGCAGCTGATATCACAGCCTTCAAGGCAACTACAGTTCCTGTAGGTGAGGATCAGGAGCCAATGCTCGAGCAGTGTAAAGAAATCGTTAGAAAGTTCAATTCAGTATATGGAGAAGCTTTGGTTGAGCCAGAGATTCTTTTACCTGATAATGCAGCATGTCTTAGACTTCCAGGTATTGATGGTAAGGCCAAGATGAGTAAGTCACTTGGTAACTGCATCTACCTTTCTGAGGAGCCAGAATCAATCCAGAAGAAGGTTATGAGCATGTTCACAGATCCTAATCACCTTAGAGTTGAGGATCCAGGTCAGGTTGAAGGCAATCCAGTATTTATTTACCTTGATGCTTTTGCCAAGGATGAGCATTTTGCTGAGTTTGCACCAGATTATGCTAACCTCCAGGAAATGAAAGATCACTACTCAAGAGGAGGTCTTGGTGATGTTAAGGTTAAGAGATTCCTTAACAACGTACTTCAGGCTGAGCTTGAGCCTATCCGCAATAGAAGAAAAGAATTCCAGAAGGATATACCTTACGTATATGAAGTCCTTAGAAAAGGCAGCCAGGTAGCTGAGGAAGTTGCTGCACAGACACTTGCTGATGTTAAGGCAGCAATGAAGATCAACTATTTTGACGATAAAGAACTTATAGCTATGCAATCTGCAAAGTATGAGGAGAAAAACGACTAATGAAAAATATCCTTTTTGTAGCTTCTGAAGGAGTACCATTTATTAAAACAGGTGGACTTGCTGATGTAGTTGGCTCACTTCCCAAGGACATTGATAAGAGATACTTTGATGTCCGCGTGATTCTGCCACTATATAAGTGTATTAATCAGCAGCTCAAGGAAAAGATGGAATATGTTTCCAATTTCTACATGGATTTTCATTGGAAAAATGAGTATGTTGGTATCTTCAGAGCAGAAGTAGACGGTATCAAATATTACTTCATTGACAACGAGTTTTATTTTAACGGGATGAAGCCTTATGGTGATGATGTGCTCTTTGAGATTGAGAAGTTTGCATTCTTCTCCAAGGCAGCACTTTCAATTCTTCCTGTTATTGATTTCAGACCTGATATCATTCACTGCCATGACTGGCAGACAGGACTTGTACCTGTATATCTCAAGGAGAGATTCCAGGGAAGCGAGTTCTACAGAGGAATTAAGGCAATCATGACAATTCATAACCTTAAGTTCCAAGGTAAGTGGGATATCAAGGCAGTTCAGGATATCACAGGACTTCCTGATTATTACTTTACACCAGATAAGCTTGGTCTTTTCAAAGATGCCAACCTTCTTAAGGGCGGAATTGTTTATGCTGATGCCATTACTACAGTTAGTAAGGCATATGCAGAGGAGATCAAGACTCAGTTCTATGGTGAGGAGCTTGATGGCCTTCTTAGAGCAAGAGCCAATGACCTTAGAGGTATTGTCAACGGTATTGATTACACAGATTTCAATCCCGAGACAGATAAATACATTCCTTATCAGTACAATGCTATTAACTTCCGTAAAGAGAAGGTTAAGAACAAGAAGGCACTCCAGAAGGAGCTTGGCCTTAAGGAAGATGAGAAGTGCATGATGATCGGTATCGTATCAAGACTTACTGATCAGAAGGGCTTTGATCTTATCAACTATGTTCTTGATGAGCTTTGTCAGGATGCTATTCAGCTGGTTGTACTTGGTACAGGAACAGAGCAGTATGAGAATTCCTTCCGTCACTTTGACTGGAAGTATCATGACAAGGTATCTGCTAACATTTATTATTCAGAGCCTATGTCACACAAGATTTATGCTGCATCTGATGCATTCCTGATGCCTTCACTCTTTGAGCCGTGCGGACTTTCACAGCTCATGGCACTTAGATATGGTACAATCCCGATTGTACGTCAGACAGGCGGACTTATCGATACAGTTGAACCATACAACAAGTTCGAGAGCACAGGAACTGGTTTCGGATTCCTCAACTACAATGCTCATGAGATGCTTGGAACCATCAGAGAAGCTGAGAGAGTATACTACGATCAGAAGCGCGAGTGGAACAAGATGATCGACAGAGCTATGGCAGTTGACTTCTCCTGGAAGGTATCTGCTGAGAAGTATCAGGAAATGTACGACTGGTTAAAACCTTGATTATTAAACATTTGAGGTGTCAACGGCTGTTGACACCTTTATTTATGTGAATCATAATACAAGCTGTAATGCTTGATAATATGAAAGTTGATTTGTAATGAATAACAATATTGGTAATAAAGAAATGAAAAAAAGCCTCTTGATGAATGCTGGTATTCTGGCTGCTGCTGGAATTATCAGTAAGATCATAGGTCTTTTATATGGAAGTCCTCTGGCGGCTATTATCGGGGATGAGGGTAACGGCTACTATGGAACTGCCTACGAGATTTATACGATCATTCTTTTGATCTCTTCGTACAGTATTCCATCTGCCATGTCCAAGATCATCTCTGCAAGGCTTGCTGTAGGAGAGTTCAAGACAGCACAGAGGATATTTAGATGTGCTCTTGTTTATGTAACAATTGTTGGACTTATAGGAAGTCTTTTGTTGTTCCTTGGAGCAGATGTTCTTGCAGCAGGAAGAGCAGCAACAGTCCTTAGGTTCTTTGCTCCAACGATCTTTGTATTTGGTTTCCTGGGAGTTTTGAGAGGTTATTTCCAGGCCCAGAGGACAATGGTTCCTTCATCTGTTTCTCAGATCTTAGAGCAGGTCTTTAACGCTATTGTCAGTGTGGGCGCAGCCTGGATACTTACTGGAATTGCAGGGACAGAAGATATGTCCAAAAGAGCTGTATACGGCGCTATAGGAAGCGCCCTTGGTACAGGTTCTGGTGTACTGGTAGCTCTTTTATTCATGCTTCATATCTATCTCTTTAACAGAAAAGAGATTCATAAGAGAATTGACTCAGACCAGCATGAGGTACTGCCAGATAAAAAGATTTACAGCATGATCATTTTGATCGTAACCCCTTTTATTCTTAGTACTGCAATTTACAATCTGTCATCATCACTTAATGCTACACTGTTTTCTAGAATTCTCATGTATGTGAGACATGTGGATGAAGCTCAGGTGGCATCAATGTATGGAATATACGCTAGGAAAGCCAAGGTTATCACAAGCCTTCCTATAGCACTTGCAAGTGCAGCAGCTTCTGCAATGCTTCCAGAAGTATCTGCTCTTTTGGCTAAGGGAGATAAGGAAAAAGCAAGTGAGACCATTTCCAAGGTTACCAAGGTAATCCTTCTCATTGCTATTCCAAGTGCCGTTGGACTTTTTGTCCTTGCCAAGCCATTTATCATGATATTGTTCCCACAGAGAGCATCTATTGGAGAGGCTGCGTATCTACTCCAGATACTTGCAATTACTGTAGTGTTTTACTCACTTTCAACTATTTCCAATGCAGTGCTTCAGGGAATAGGAAGGGTTAACACACCTGTAGTTAATGCGTTCCTTGCTCTTATTGTTCAGACAGTAGTGTTGAGTGCACTCCTGGTATTCACAGATCTTGGCGGAGCAGCTCTTTGCATAGTTACAATAGTTTACTCACTTCTCATGTGTATTCTTAATAGTATGTCACTTAAGAAGAGCATAACTACTAACAATGATTTCAAGAAAACCTATGTACTTCCTGGTATTGCAGCTGTTGTTATGGGAGTATTTGCATTTCTTTCATACGTGCTTGTGAGCTTTATTGCTTATTCAATCGGACGTATTCAGAGTATTGGCACAGTGGCAGCGGAGCTTAAGTTTGCGGATTATATGTATACAAATTACTTTGTTAACCTTGTTTCTGCTATGGTTGCTATGATAGTGGCAGTAATTGTGTACTTTGTAATGCTGGTTAAGATTGGCGGAGCTTCTGAGTCTGAGATCAGGAGAATTCCTAAGGCGTATCTGCTGGTTAATGTCATGAAGAAGCTAAGAATTATGAAGTGATCGTTGAATAATCAGAAGGTATGGTTATTGGAAATATTAAGAATAAAAATGAAAGGATATTATAGATATGGCAGTTAAGAAAACTACAGGTAAAACAACAGGTAAGACTACAGTTAAGAAAATCGATCTTACAAAATACACTGACTTTATAGTAGAGGAGACTGTGGGGCTCCTTAACATCGATTCACCAACAGGCTACACTGAGGAAGCTGCAGCCTGGGTTAAAAAGGAGTTCGAGAAGCTTGGCTTTAAGGCAACCCTTACTAATAAAGGCGGCGTAATCGTTGATCTTACAGGTAAGGATAAAAAGGATGGCCTTTTACTTGAGGCTCACACTGATACTCTCGGCGGAATGGTAGCTACAATCAGGGGAAATGGAAGACTTCAGCTTACTAACCTTGGTGGAATGAATCCTAATAACGCTGAAACTGAAAATGTAAGAGTAGTGACCAAGTTCAATGGTATCTATGAAGGAACATTCCAGCTCAACAACGCCTCAATACATGTTAATGGCGACTATGATGATATCAAGCGTAAATGGGATACCTGTGAAGTAGTTCTTGATGAAGATGTTAAGACAAAAGAGGATACAGAAAAGCTTGGCATCTCAGTAGGTGATATCGTCTGCTTCGAGCCAAACGTAAGAGTAACCAAGACTGGCTATATCAAATCAAGATTCCTTGATGATAAGCTCAGTGTAGGTATTCTCCTTGGACTTGCCAAGTATATCAAGGAAAAGAAGGTTACTCCTAAGAGAGCTCTTTATGCTCACATTACAGTATATGAAGAAGTTGGACATGGCGGCTGTGGCAGCGTTCCAGAGGGCTGCACAGAGGCTATTTCTGTAGATATGGGTTGTGTAGGCGAAGGCCTTACCTGCACAGAGAAACAGGTATCTATCTGTGCCAAGGACAGTGGTGGCCCTTACAGCTTTGAGATTGTTAAGGCTCTTACAAAGGCTGCTGTAGATAGTGGTGCTGACTATGCAGTAGACATCTATCCACACTACGGAAGTGACGTAGAAGCTACACTTCGATCTGGTAATGATCTTAAACATGGACTTATTGGTGCTGGCGTTTATGCATCTCATGGCTATGAGCGTAGCCACAGAGATGGAGCAGAGAATACACTTCGTCTTCTTATCCAGTACGCAATCTAAGGATAAATTTCATCAATCTTGTTGCAAATAAATAGTGTGCAATGTAAAATGTATCAGTGCCTTTCTTGGATCAAGTAAGGCACTGATTTTTGTCTATGAACTATTTAGATGAAAAACGATTATTATTGAATCTATGGAGTTATAATGAACGATCAACTTGCAACTATCAGGAACGGAGAGAAGATCTCACTTCGAGAGGAAATCATACTGATAATAAGGCTTTCTCTTCCAGCTATTCTAGCACAGCTATCATCAGTAATAATGCAATATATAGATGCCTCCATGGTAGGACATATGGGAGCAAATGCTTCAGCGGCTATTGGACTTGTGACCAGTACTACATGGCTTATTGGCGGTCTTATGACAGCGGCCAGTATGGGCTTTACTGTTAGCGTTGCTCACAGAATAGGAGCTAAGGATGAAGCAGGAGCCAGAGTAATAGTTAAATGGGGACTTGTTTGCGTACTTGGCTTTGGACTTGTTCTCATGGCTGTTTGCGTAGCTATTAGTGGTTTCCTTCCAACCTGGATGGGAGGAGATGTGGCTATAAGGAGAGATGCTTCTAATTATTTCCTTGTATATGCTCTGACTATTCCGATTCATGAGATGCTCTATTTGTCTCAGGGAATGATACAGTCTAGTGGAAACATTAGGGTTCCCAGCATCTTAAGTGTTATCATGTGCGGACTTGATGTTCTGTTTAATGCGATTTTTATCCCTATTTTGGGAGTTGTGGGCGCAGCCCTTGGAACATCTATTTCCATAGTAATTATTGCATTTATAATGTTGTATATCCTTCTTGTTAAGACGCCTTCTCTTTAT
>JAEEGI010011457.1_pt1 | contig 19128 bp, 10 predicted proteins | sample 8958751 | NCBI WGS metagenome assembly JAEEGI01 (sample SAMN16246545, study PRJNA631951) | gut metagenome | biome: gut microbiome; feature: rumen; material: KS-attached | host: Bos | place: Iran: Karaj | collected 2018-10 | reverse complement strand
AGACCGCCAAGGAAGGCGACACATTCCAGTTCCAGCGCATCGGCTACTTCACCGTCGATCAGGACAGCACCGAGGGCCATTTGGTCTTCAACCGCACCATTGGCCTGAAAGACAGTTGGGCAAAACAACAGGCCAAGTAACGCTATCCCCGAAAATCTAACGAAAAGATGCGAAGCCGCTAAGGAATTGGTTCTTAGCGGCTTCGTGTTTCAGTTATTCACCTGCAGACTAGGGCCAGGGGAGGTCGAGGACGAGATTGTACATGCCCTCGGCACCGCTGCCAACGCTATAGGGGCGGTAATAGAACATCACGCCCTCGTTGACGATGGCACAGCCGTCGGCATCTATCAGTTCCTGTCCTTGATGCTCGCGCGTGGACACGATTCGTCAAAAAGTCATGCTACAGTGTTGCGGATATTCCAACTTTGCATTATCTTTGCATATTGTAAACCAACAAAAATGAGTTTAAGAAAGGAAGACATACAGAAAAAGAGGGCCCAGCAAGAAACCGATATCGTTCAGTGTCTCAAGGTATTGAGTAACGGAGGACTGATTCTGTACCCGACCGACACGGTATGGGGTATAGGTTGTGACGCAACCAATGCCGAGGCCGTTAAGCGGATTTATCAACTCAAGCAGCGCGACGACAGCAAAGCGCTGATAGTGCTTCTTGACAGTGCCGAACACCTGGACCATTATGTCATCGATGTGCCAGAGATCGCGCGTGAACTTATCGACGTGGCTGTGAAGCCGTTGACCATCATCTATGAGGGCGCTTACAACCTGGCACCTAATGTGTTGGGCAACGAGGACAGCGTGGGCATCCGCATTCCCAACGACGAATTTTGCCACCGCCTGTGCGAGCGTTTTGGCAAGCCCATCGTATCCACCTCGGCCAACGTGAGCGGCAAAGCAACTGCCAAAACCTTTGCCGACATCGACACATCGATTGTCCAAGGAGTGGACTATGCCGTGGAGTACCGCCGCGACGACACCACTGCCCGCCAGCCGTCCAACATCATCTTGCTGAGCCGCGACGGCACTTTCAAAATCATCAGATAAGGTTATGAAAATCAGGCTTGACATCAACAACCAGGCTCACCGACAGCGCATCAAGTATGTGGTGGGTGACTTTGTGATGTCTAATTTGGCATGGTTTCTCTATAATATCGTGCGCTACCAGATGGGCACCGTTGTGGGATGGCCTTATCTGGTGAGCTACCTCAAGAGCAACATGGTGCTTGCGGGACAGGTTTTCTTCCCGCTGATGATGATGGTGACCTACGTCTTCAGCGGATATTATAATAATGTCTGCCGCAAGTCGCGCATCCAGGAGTTGCTTACCACGGCTGCCAGTGCGCTCATCAACACGCTGCTCATCTTCTTCTTGGCACTTATCAACGACGTGATTGGCGTGCGAGGCAGTGACTACGAGATGATTTTCATCCTGTGGGCTCTGCTCTTTGGCCTTGTCTATCTGGTGCGGGCCATCATCACCAACCAGGCCTCGGCCATGATCAAGTCGCGCCGCTGGACATTCCCCACCCTGATTGTGGGCAGTGGATCGGCAGCGCTGGCCTTTGTTGAGAAACTCAACCACCGCAAGAACTCGTCGGGACATGAAGTCATGGGATTTGTCAACATCCCGGGAGAGAACCCCGTCAAGGGCTTATCCCTACCCTGCTATGAACTGGACGAACTGCCAGAGGTGTGTGAACGGCAAGGCATCTGGGAACTGATAGTCGTACCGTCACGTGACGACACCACTCAAACGATGAACGCCATCAACCATCTGTTCGCACTGGGACTGCCCATCATGATCTCGCCCGAATACTTCAACAAGATGAGGATTCCGGTGACCATCTCGGACATCTACGGCGAACCGCTGGTCAACATCTCGCGCAGCAGCATGAGCGATAGCGGCAAGAACATCAAGCGCGCCCTCGACGTGCTGGTGTCGGGTGTTGCTATCATCGCCCTGCTGCCTGTATATGCCATTGTGGCGTTGATTATCAAGCGCACCAGCCCTGGCCCCATATTCTACATGCAGGAACGCATCGGCCTACACAACAAGCCGTTCAATATCATCAAGTTCCGCTCGATGGTACAGGATGCCGAGGTTAGCGGGCGTCCGCAGCTTTCGTCAGACGATGACCCTCGCATCACGCCGTTTGGCCACTTCATGCGCAAATACCGCATCGACGAGTTGCCACAGTTCTGGAACGTTCTCAAGGGCGAGATGTCACTTGTGGGTCCGCGCCCTGAGCGCAAATACTATATCGACCAGATCACACCGCTGGTGCCCGCCTACTCGCTGTTGCACCAGGTGCGCCCCGGCATCACGTCGATGGGCATGATCAAGTTTGGTTACGCCAAGAACATTGACGAGATGGTCGAGCGCGTGGAGCATGACCTGCACTACCTCAACAATATGTCGTTGCTCAACGACCTCAAAATATTGATTTACACCATAAAAATCGTCTTTACAGGACGTGGAATGTAATGGCAGCGACTCCCACGACAACCAGCAAGTCCAAGTCCTCGGCCAGTGAAAATTCTCCCGAGCGCACCAACTGGTGGATACGCCTGCTGATATGGCGAGAGCGACACATCCCCGACAAGACCTTCGTCATCCTGCTCGCCCTCATCGTGGGTATTACTGCCGGCCTGGCCGCCGTGCTGCTCAAGACGCTCATCGCCTTGATTGCCGGCCTGCTGGCCAGCCTGTTCAACACCGAGCATGGAAATCTGCTCTACCTGATATTCCCCGCCATCGGCATCCTGCTGGCGAGCTTATACGTCTATTACATAGCCCGCGAGCCCATCTCGCATGGTGTGACACGCGTGCTGTATGCCCTGGCGCTGAAAAAGAGCCGCCTAAAGATCCATAACATGTACTCGTCGCTCATCGCGTCGTCGATAACTATAGGCTTTGGTGGATCGGTCGGTGCCGAGGGTCCTATTGTGTTCACTGGTGCCGCTATCGGCAGCAACCTGGGACAGGCGTTCCGCCTGACGCCCCAAACGCTGGCCATGCTTGTGGCATGCGGTGCTGCTGCAGGTATCGCGGGCATCTTCAAGGCCCCCATTGCCGGCCTGCTGTTCACCGTCGAAGTGCTCATGCTCGATCTCACGGCAGGAGCCGCCATCCCGCTGATCACGGCATCGGTGGCCGGTGCTACCGTAGCCTATGTGTTCACGGGCTATAACGTCGAATTTTTCTTCTCTCAGAGCGAACCCTTCTACGCCTCGCGCATCCCCTTCGTGCTGCTGCTGGGCGTGTTCTGCGGCTTCGTGTCGCTCTACTTCATCACCCTTATCGACAGGGTTGAGCGCGGCTTCAAGCGGCTGCGCAACCGCTGGGTGAGGTGGGCCGTAGGAGGCCTAACGCTGAGCCTGCTCATCTTCCTGATGCCACCACTGTACGGTGAGGGCTACGAAGGCATTACTCGCTTGATTAACGGTGACGTGACCGGCATCTTTAACAACAGCCTGTTCTATGCTTACCGCGAGAACACATTGGCCGTGCTGCTGTTCTTGTTTGCCCTGGGCGCCTTCAAGGTGTTTGCTACAGCCGCTACTAATGGCGGTGGCGGTGTGGGCGGAACCTTCGCCCCCTCGCTGTTTGTCGGCGTGATGGCGGGCGTATTTTTTGCTTACCTTTTCAACCATTTGGGCTTTCTCGAACCCGACATGCCGTTGAGCATCAAGAACTTTGCCCTCATGGGTATGGCTGGCGTCATGGCAGGTGTGATGCACGCCCCATTGATGGCCATCTTCCTTGCCGCCGAGATGACAGGCGGCTATGAACTGTTCCTGCCACTGCTCATTGTGTCGGCTAGCAGTTATGGCATCTCGCGCATCTTCACCCCCTACGGCATCTACTCACGACGCCTGGCCAAGCGTGGCGAACTGCTTACGCACCAGAAGGACCGCTCGGTGCTCACCCTGTTGAAGATGGACAGCGTCATCGAGAAGGACTTCTCAATCGTCCACCCCGACATGAGCCTCAAGGACATGGTGGACACTATCGCTCAGAGCCACCGCAACCTGTTCCCCGTCACCAACGACGAGGGCACACTGCTTGGCGTGGTGCAACTTGATGATATCCGCAACATCATGTTCCGTCCTGACCTATATCGTCGCATGCAAGTCTCCCGCTTCATGGCCGTCCCGCCAGCCAAAATCATCGTCGGGACCCCGATGGAGAGGGTGATGAAGACCTTTGACGACACAGGGGCCTGGAACCTGCCTGTCATCGACGAGGATGGCCGCTACGTCGGCTTTGTCTCCAAGAGCAAAATCTTCAACAGCTACCGCCAGGTGCTGAAACACTACACATACGATTAAACGATATTCAATTTCATCATGAAGAAAGTACATGTTGTATTACTAATCCTAATGGCTGCCGCATTATTTCCATTCTTCACCATGGCAACCGAAGTGGCCTGTATCACCGACTCGGTCATCAATGACCAGGCAGCGGTCATTGAAGAGGCATCTCAAGCCGCCACCGTTACCGACACCGACGTTCCCATGGACGCTGTGGACACAGATACGGACACGGTATCGGAACAGGCGACTGTTGAGTACTTTATGGAAGATAAAAGCATTTTAGGAGATCCCAATATGTACCGCAAATACCGCGGAGTGGATTTCCACTTCCTCAAGAACACGACGAATCCGGCTGTCAAGCCCTACACCTTCATGCAGGATCAGACATGGGTGGGCATCCCCGTGTTCGTGGCCGGCATGATTGCCAAGAGCGAAAAAGCCGCCTTCCGCCAGGACTACAACAATACCAACACCAAAATCCGCCTCATCAAGTACAATTTCCATAGCGAGATCGACAACTACACCCAGTTCTCGGGCATCGCCTTGACAGCAGGCTTGAAGATGGCAGGCGTCGAGGGCCGTTCCAGCTGGCCCCGCCTGTTCGCTTCGTCACTGGCGTCATATGCCGTGATGGCCACCTTTGTCAACAGCATCAAATATACCGCCAGCGAGATGCGTCCCGACGGCTCAACGCGAAATTCATGGCCTTCGGGGCATACCGCTACGGCCTTTGCCGGTGCAACGATCCTGCACAAGGAATACGGTCTGACGCGGTCGCCATGGTACTCCATTGCAGGCTACACGGTAGCTACAGCAACGGGCGTAATGCGCGTGCTTAACAACAGGCACTGGATTAGTGACGTGCTATCGGGTGCAGGCATCGGTATTCTCTCGACCGAGCTTGCCTACGGCATCTGCGACCTGTTGTTCAAGCAGAAAGGCCTGTTGATGAACGACCTCAGCTACTATTCCGACCTGAGCAAGAATCCATCGTTCTTCTCCATCTCGATGGGTATCGGCTTGGGCAACAAGAACCTTACCCTGCCACCCTTCGAAATCGACTATGGGTCCATCAAAGATATCTTTGAAATAGATGAAGACGACGATTTCGGAAAGAGTGACCCCTTATCATTGCAATTCCGATCGGCCACGGCCGTAGGTGCCGAAGGCGCTTGGTTCTTCAACCCGTATGTAGGTATTGGCGGCCGATTGCGCGTCAAGAGCACCCCCATCAAGGGATGGAATATTTTCGCCCAAGGAGAGTCGATGGGCATCAAAGAGGTCCTCGATGACCCACTTCTTCAAAATTCTGTCTATTACATTGATTTGGAAATCGAGAGCGATCACATCACCGAATTTGCCGCCGATGCCGGTATTTATTTCAGTCTGCCGTTGTCTTCACGCTTTGCTATTGGTTCCAAGCTGCTGGTAGGCCGAAGCATCATGGACGACATTGAGGTGAAAGCCGAATTTGAAGGCGAAGAGTTAGAATTTAATCTTGAATGTTTGGGGAATGATGATGCCCCCATGTTCAGCAAGACGGGTATGCCCGTCAAGGGAGACTGGGAATTTGCCAACGTCCATGCCTCCAACTCAATGAAATACGGCACTGGCCTTTCTCTTACTTATTCCTACAAGAACTCTTTCTCGTGGCGCCTGTTCTGTGACTATGACTACTGCAAGAAGACCTACACAGCAAGCTATAGTCCTTTTAAATTCTTCGAAACAGTCACCCCCGACATGACATCTTTGCTACGAATTTTTAATTTTGACATTGCTCAGACGATGGTTGCCAGTGCCACCAAGCATCTGCACCAGTGGGTGTTAGGCGGAGCGCTGTGCGTCTCTTTTTAACAAGCGTATAGATACTATAGCTACCTTAGATACTATAGAACTGATATTCCAAATATGACTAAAGAGGATTTAAGAATAGTTTTTTTCGGGACGCCCGACTTTGCTGTCGAGAGCCTGAGCCGTCTGGTTGATGGCGGCTATAACGTCGTTGCCGTGGTCACCATGCCCGACAAGCCCGCCGGACGCGGTCGCCAGTTGCAACAGAGCGACGTCAAGCGCTATGCCGTGGAGCATGACCTGCCTGTGCTGCAGCCCGTGAGCCTCAAGGACGAGGCTTTTATCGAGGAATTGCGGGCATTTAATGCTCAACTGTTTATCGTCATCGCCTTCAGGATGCTGCCCGAGGCTGTGTGGCAGATGCCACCGCTGGGCACTTTCAACCTGCATGCTTCGCTCTTGCCGCGCTACCGCGGTGCAGCGCCCATTAATTGGGCCGTGATGAACGGTGATACCGAGACGGGTGTAACCACCTTCTTCCTCAAGCACGAGATTGACACGGGCGACGTGATACAGCAACGCAGCTGCCCCATCGGCCGTGAGGATAATGTCGAGGTCATCCACGACCGCCTCATGGCCATGGGTGCCGACATGGTTCTTGAGACGGTTGATGCCATCATCGCAGGCACCGTCAAGCCCATCCCGCAGGATCAGATGCTCACTGCAGGCCAGCAGCCCACGCCAGCGCCCAAAATCTTCAAGGACACTTGCCGCATCGACTGGAACCGCCCCGCCGAGGCCCTCTATAACCACATCCGCGGCCTGTCGCCCTACCCTGCCGCCTGGACTACACTGGTCAATGAGGACGGCAATGAAACGCCCCTCAAAATCTATGCGACAGCCGAGCCCGAGGCCTTTGCCGCTGGCGAAAAGCCCGCGCCAGGCACCCTGCGTGCCGACCGCAAGACCCTGCGTATTGCCTGTGCCGACGGCTGGCTCCAAGTGCTGTCGCTGCAGCAATCGGGGAAAAAACGGATGGACACCGATGCCTTCTTGCGCGGCTACACACTCTTGCCCGCTGCTTGCCTTGCCTAGCCCCGCGGCGCGCTAGGCACAAGAGATCGAAACATATCAATAAACAATTGGGGGATGACTTTTTGATGTCATCCCCCAATTTGTTATTGCGTCTGTTCAGTTCTCAGCCGAATCAGTTGCCGCTCAACAGGAAGTCGATGAGAGCAGTAACATCCTGGATGCTAATGCTGCCGTCGGCATTGACGTCGGCACAATCGGTGTAAATGCTTCCAGTGCTACCCAGCAGGTAGTCGATCAGCAAGGTCACGTCTTCAATGGCGATGCTGCCATCGTGGTTCACGTCACCGGTCTGATAGGCAGGTGCCAACAAAGTTACCTGCTCGACGTTGCTCCACAAGCTCTCGGTGCCATCGGTGTACAGGGCTTTCACCTTGTAGGAGTAGAGCGCACCTGCAGTAAGGTTCTCGAGCGTGTAGTACTTGTTGGTGATGTCGGGAACAGTGATAGTGTTACCATTGCCGGTGCATTCCAGGGTGTAGCCAGCGACTACCGAGGACATAGTCTGGTCGGTCCAAATAGCGCGGAATGACGACTGGGTGACATAGGTCGGGTCGGCGGGCTGCATCACAGGGGTATAGGTCGTCATGGCGGCCTTACCCGTGAGGTTGATGTAAACGGTGTCAGCACCAGCGCTACGGAGCATCACTTGAGCAGTGTGGTTGCCAGGCTCATCGGGGTTGTAGGTCACAGTGACATTGAGGCCTTCGTTAGCCTTAGCCTTGGTGACATTGGACTTGCTGACGGTGAAGCGGCCAGTTGCATTGACTACGCTCAAGTAAACCGTACTGGTCAGGTTATAACCCTTGAGGAAGAATTCGCCAGTGACAGGCTCACCAACAGAGGTAGTAAAGTCAAACTCGGTAGGATCGGTAGTGATCATCGGAGTAACAACGCCAATACCCGTCAATGCCACCGTTGCGTCGGGAGCACCAGGATTCTTAACGTAGATGGTAGCGGTGTGAGTGGCAGCATTAGTGGGGTTGTAAGTCACAGTGATGTCGGCACCTTCTTCCACCTCCTCGGCAGTGAGGGATGCAGGGCTAACGCTGTAGGAAGCATTACCGCTTCTGGTAAAGGTAACCTCAGTGTTCTGCAAGAGGTTCTGTCCCCACACATGGAATACTTGAGTTACAGGCTGACCAACATTAACGGAACCAAAGTCAAGGGCCTCGGGGTCAACGTTGATGACGGGAATGGTCGACTCGCCACCAGGAGGCTGAATACCGATAACAGCCTGCTGACTGCTAGTGTAGGCATAACCATCCATAGGATCGGTAAAGGCATTCATTGCATACCAGCTGTTACCATAACCACCCCAACCGAAGTTCACGTGATACTTATTGTCGCTGTCACGATAGCCGTCAACATTGAAGGCATGACCACCGGTCTGCGAGATACCCAAATAAACTACAGGGCGACCACTTGCCATCTCATTACGGATGACAATAGCCCAGTTATTCTCGTTGTAGGAAGATTTCCTGACCAGACGGGTAGTGCTTGCGTCATAACCAAACAACTTGTACATGGTCACAATCTTGTTGGCCTCGCTAGAAAGGATACCGCTAGCTTCGGTACCATAATCCATCTTCTCGGCCTGGCCGACATAGCGCATCAGTGTTGCGACAGCGTTGCCTTGGGCAGTACTATAGGTAGTGTATCTGTCCTTCATGTTGGCCCAATCAAATGTAGTAGAGGGCAGCTCGGGAGCAGTAACCCTCATGCCATAATTATCATTCAGATAGAACGAGTAGGACGGAACAGTAGGAGTCGGACCCTGGGGGTATTTCCAGTAGTACATCACCATCGAAGCCGAGGTGGCAGGACAACCGGTCACACACTGATAGGAGCGGCCGCCATAGGTGAACACGCACTGGTTATAGTAGGGAGCCTGCTGGTCCCAGTTGCAGGTGAGCAACGGGCCATAGGTAGTTGCATTGAATGAGGGCTCTCTCTTGGGTTTCTCAACCACCAGACCCGGATGCAGCTGCAGGTACTCGATCTGCTCTTTGTAGCAGTCAAGCAGGAACTGCAGTCCGTCGGGAACGCGGTTCAAATCCATAGGCTGGTCACCAACCATGAGGATTTCCTCAGCACGGTCATCACCAGCGATCACCAGATAGGTAGTGGACGTATTGAAAATGTAGTAAACGGGCTGAGCCAGTTTTGTGCTTCCCATCTCGGCCTTGACAAGCACGGGATTGAGGGCTGCCGAAGCCATCATTTTGCCAGCATATAGCTCATTGGACAGGAACTTTTTTGCCGTGTGCATCGCCGTGGTCTGGTCAACAGGGGCGGCGGTGAGTTGAATCGCCGCGAGAGCGGCAATCGCTAAGAATAAAAACTTTTTCATAAAATGTATATAAGTATTATAATTAAATGATTATCTCAAAATGCGTGCAAAATTAACCATCAATGTCTACATGACCAAATTTTTAGTGACACTTTTGCTAAAAAAAGCATTTTTTGTGATTTATCCGTTATTCTCGATGCCGCCCATCAAGCATAAAAATCGAGCGGGGCATCTCCCGTCATGAGGAGACGCCCCGCAGTGGCTTTTATTTCACTTTTCTCCATCAAGTGGAGAAAAGGTCAATCACTGTTATCAGAACTTCAAAAGCAGCATGTTCATGTGATTGATGGCTTTGCTTTTGGCAGCACCGTCATTGCCTAACATCTTGTCGATGAGTGCAGTAACGTCTTCGACATTGAGATCACCATCGGCCTTGACGTCGGCACAAATCTCACAAACCTCGCCAGAACCCAGCATATAGTCGATGAGAGCGGTCACATCCTCGACGTTGATCGAACCGTCGTGGTTCACATCGCCCAACTCATAGCCGTGGCCATTCTCGAACAGGGTGACTTCCTCGACGTTGCTCCAACCGCTCTCGGTGCCATCGGCATACAGAGCCTTAACCCTGTAGAGGAAGGTGCCCTCCTCGGTCAGGTTTTCAACGGTGTAGAACTTATCGGTGATGTCAGTGATCAAGCGGCTGTTCTCATCGCCGGTCTCCTGTGCCATGCGCAGGAGGTTGACTGCATTGAGGTCGCCAGCATAGATCTTGATGTCCTCGATGGCGAACAAGTTGGTCACACCCTCAAAGACGATCTGGTCGTTCTCGGCCACATCGAGCACAACGGTATAGGTGGTGAAGTCGTCGGTAGCAAGCGTCACCTCCTGGGAACCTGCACTGGTCCTTACACGGATGACGCCAGTGCCATAGTTGCTTGCGTAGTAGGAATAAGCGCTCATCACAACGGTCACCTTGTCATAACCAGTAAAGTCATAGGTCTTGGAAGTGATACCGCAGATATTGTCGTTCAGATTACCCGAGATAATGAAGCCATCGTTGACCCACAGGCCCGTCTGTGCCGTCCAACCATCGGGCAGATAATCGGCAGCCGAGCTGGCAACGTTAGTCAAGTAGCCATCGGAACTCTCGGCAGCAGTCAGGCTGGTGAAGTCGGCATCCTCGAGCAGGACGGGATCGGAAACCACGGGAGTTTCAGGCTTGGGAGTCACCTCGAGGGTATAGCTCAGCACGTTCTCGTCGGGGGTTCCATGGGTCCAGTCGGCGCGGAACTTGTTGATGTTGATGTACTCCTCGATAGCGGGCAGCATCACGGGGTTAGGATAGAGGCTTTCCAGGAGGGTTACTTTCTCAACGTTACTCTTGGCGAAATCGCCATTAGCGTAGTTGGCCACAACATAGAAGTTGAAAGTGCCGCCTTGAGTGAGGCCGGTAACGGTGTAGTTCTTGTCGGTGATACCGGTAATGATACGATAAGTTTCATCGCCAGTCTCAGAGGCCTTGCGGTTGTTGTTGGTAAAATCGCCAGCATAAACCTCTACGTACTGCAGGTCAGGCATGCCGCTGGACGTCAAGTTTATATAATCGCTGCTTGCGCAATCCAGGACAAAGGTGTGCCAAGTGTAGGAAGTACTGGTCACACTGAGGGTTTTGCTATCCTTGCTGGTGGCAACGGTAATGCTGTTAGCAGCATTATTGTTATTATAATACTCAGAGTAAACTCTCACGGTCACCTTGTCATAGCCAGTGAGGTCATAGGTCTTGCTCTTTACGTAGCCGCCATCGCTCAGGTAGCATGAGCTGGTAGAACTCCAATATTTCAGACCAGATGAAGTCCAACCAGTAGGCACTGTGGCAGACGAGGTCCAGTCAACGGTTTCGAGCTGTTCAACCGGAGCCTTAGCTGATACATAGAGGGTATAGCTCTCCACGTTCTCGGCAGGAGTCTGGTCGGTCCAAGTAGCAGTGAACGAGGTGGTATTGATATCACTGGCTTCGAGCATCACAGGAGGATAGGTCTCCAGCGGAGCTGCTTCGGCCGTACCATTGAGCTTGACAGTCACAGCCTCGGCATCGGTGCTAGTCAGAGTGACAGTAGCCTCATGTGTGCCCACTACCGAAGGATTATAGGTTACAGTAACATTCACACCATTCTCGGCCTGGGTTGCACTGATGCTAGTTGCGCTCAGCGCGAAGGCATCACTACCGCTGATGCTCAAGGCCACGTTGCTGGTGAGGTTGGCACCGGTAACTTGGAATGTTGCAGTTGCAGGAGTGCCCACAGTAGTGTTCATCGTGAGCGTGGCGGGATTAACCGTAATCCTGGGATTGGTCAGTGCACCTGCGGGCGGTTCGATGCCAATAATCATAGCCTCACCCCAGTTGAAAACGAAGGAGCCTGACTGACCAGTTGAACCAGTAGCGGTTGTGAAGTTGTGCAGCGTGCAATAGCCGTTGCTGTCACCGCTCCAGCCCCAGTTCACGTAGTACTGGCCACTGGCGTTGACGCCAAACACGTTGAAGGCATGACCACCATTTCCACCGCTATCATAGGCCAGATACTCGATGGGGCGGCCGTTATGCAGCTCGTTCAACATCCATTCGTTCCATTGGTCATCAGTGTAGTACTGTTGGCTATTGTAGGGATTCCAGCTCGATCCAAGAAGCTCGGTGAGCATAAGGTACTGAGCATCGGTGTAGCCCATGTTAAGAACGCCCTGATAGATTTCGGGATCGTTGGCACCACTGGCGCTGTAACCGTACATATAATCGGGAATTGCCTGTCCAGCATAGCGCATCAGCCATGCCACGGCATCCTTCTGGGCGGAAGTGGAGCTGTAGTTGGTGGGGCCAGTGTACTCATCGATGATGTTACCCCAATCGGCTTCGCGAGCAGGCAGAGCAGCAGCGCTGTAACCGCCAGAACTCGAACCATTGATGGCAGCTACTGCAGGGAAGGTCTCGGGCCATTTCCACTTGTAGTAGCACATACTCAGCGAAGTGGCCGGACAACCAGTAAGGGCACGCCTGCCGCTGCTGGTGGGGCACTGGTTGTAGTAAGGTTCACTCTGGTCCCAGTTGGCGGTTACCAGGGGTGCAACGGGGGTGGTGGCAAACTTGGGCAACTTCACAGGAGCCCTGGTGCCTGCCTTGAGGCCGTCGATCTGAAATTTGTACTTGTTGAGCAACCATTGCATGGCGGGAGGAATATTGTTGATGTCAAGAGAACCTTCCTCACCGTACATCAGAATCTGGGGTGCCAGATCATCACCAGAAACCACTACATAAGATTTTGCCGAGTTGAAGATGTAGTAGTCCACGGCTGCGGGCTTGGCTACTGATGCTTCGGCCTTTACCAGGCGAAGGTTGGAAGCTGCGGAAGCTTTAAGGCGTCCAGCCTTTACCTGTTTTGTAAGAAACGCGTTGGCTGCAGCCTGTGCCTGCGAAGTGGTCACATCGGCGGCCGAGATTTGTAGAGCCGTCAGAGCGACGGCTGCTAAAAGAAATAGAAATTTTTTCATAAACCCACAAATTTAGAAATTAAATGATTATTCAAAATTGCTCGCAAAAATACATGATAAAGCCCTTATTTGCAAATTTTTTCTTGTACTTTCACCGAAAAGGCATCATTTTTCCATCAACAAGTCATTTATTGCGCTCAACTAGAGACAAAAACAACACTACCAATAACAATAAAGCGAAAAACGGGACACCTCCACTCGAAGTGGCAGGTGTCCCGCATTTAATTCATCTTGCAGCTACCGTTAACGGCAAACTGTCAAAATCCTTAACGCACTTGGCAACGAATCACTCAAGTGCGAAGTAATGAGGATTGAATCAATTGCCAGCACTCAGCAGGAAATCGATAAGTGCAGTCACGTCGGCAATAGATACGATGCCGTCGCCATCCATGTCGGCTTCGGCGGGCGCTGCGGTGGCATCATTCAACAAGTAGTCGATCAGCATGGTGACGTCAGCAATGGAGACATTACCATCTTGGTCCACGTCGCCCATAATGATGGTGATATCGTCAATGCCATCATAGGGGTAGAAGTCCTCGTCAGTAATACCTTCCACCGACCAGTGTTTTGCTCTGGCTGTTGCCACCTGGGCTTTGGTCATGGCGTTTTGTTCCGCCTCATTGTCCAGATCCACAACCACCATATAACCGCCATTGGGAGGCGTTTCCAATGAGTTCACCAAATCTTCCATCGCCTGGCCATTAATCTGGTTATTATAGAAATAGAGTTGGAACAACTGTGTGCAGCCAGCCACGTCAAGTGCTGTTAACAGATTGTCATTGCAATTGAACATCATCAGTTTGTTCAGGTTGGTCACATTAACCGAGGTCAACTTGTTGTTTTCACAGAACAGTTGCTCCAAATCCACATTGCTGGTGACATCAAGCTCAGTAAGCTGGTTACCCGCGCACGAGAACACGGCCAAATGCGGATTCTGAGACAAGTCAAGTTCAGTGAGCTGATTATTCACACAATAGAGCATCGACAATAACGGGCAATCATCAACATAGAGTTGTGTCAAAGCATTATCACTGCAATCCAAGTTTCTCAAGTCGGAACAGCGAGAGAGGTCAATCGATTCGAGCTGGTTGTTATATACCACGACTTTCCTCAGGTAGCTTTTGTTGGACACGTTGAGCGATGTAATCGTGTTCCAATTCTCTTGGGATGTACCATAAGGGTTGCTGACATTAAGCTCATACAATCCAGTGAAGTATTCAATACCCGTAAGGTCGTGAATACCGCATGACTGTGCATCAATCTTGCCGATGCCCATCATCTCACTTTCGGTGATAACTGCGTCGGCGCCGTAAGACTGGGAGAGCAACCAGTTGCGGAAGTTCTCATCGGGGAAGTTTTCCTCATTGATGTCAATTCCTGTTACGACAGGAGGTTCTTCATCCCTCACAAAATCGATATAAATTGATACCCAGAAATTGTCCCCAGTGAAATCGGGCATGACAAAAGAATAGATGCCGTCAGGGAGTTCGGTAACATCATCGCTTGACAAGTTTTTGTATCGAATACCATTGAACTTGTAACCGCTGAATGGTTGGAAACTGAAGTAAACGGTTTGTCCCGCTTCGACGATTGTTATGCTGGAACCATCCAAGAGAGGACCCATATTACTGTCGGTTCCCACTTGGACCATGCCACTTGAGTAGGGAGAGGCATAGATAGCGACATACTGAGCTGTTGCCGTAAAGCTGGCAAAAAGTGCCACAAAAAGTAATAGAATCTTTTTCATACGCTGTAAGTATTACCCGTTGGCGGGATTAAAAAGTTAATAAATGGATGTTTGAGAAGTTGTACATATCACTGATTTTCAGAAATTTAGCGGTGATGATAATAAATAAAGATCACAGTATGCACAACTCGTACGCAAATTTCGTCAAAATTCTGGATGTATGCAAGAGTTTTTCGACAAATCTCGTGTATGAGCTCAACAATTCGCCTCGTTCTAGTGTGGACCCGAGGTTCAGCGATCTGAAAGAAATAGCCCTCAATCTGACGGATGGAAAATATCGCATTTTCAGACGGTTGATTTACAAAGGGGGTGTGCCATAACTCCATTATGACACACCCTCCTTTAACTTTATCTTGCAGCTACCGTTAACGGCAAACTGTCAAAATCCTAAACGCACTTGGCAACGAATCACTCAAGTGCGGAGTAATCAGGATTGAATCAATTGCCAGCGCTCAGCAGGAAATCGATAAGCGTGGTCACATCAGAAACGTCAATAGCACCATCGACGTGGACATCGGCGCAGATTTCGCAGACATCATTTCCGCCCAAGAGGCTGTCAATCAAGTCGGTTACATCCTTGATATCCAGTGCACCGTCGTGGTTCACGTCGCCCAGCTCGAAGGCATGGCCGTTGTCAAACAGGGTAACCTCCTCGATGTTACTCCAGTCGCTCTCAGTGCCATCGATGTACAGGGCTTTCACCTTATAGAGGAAGGTGCCCTCGGCAGTCAGATCCTTGACAGTATAGTACTTATTGGTGATGCCGGTAATCAAGCGGTAGTCGGCATCGCCCGTCTCGGTAGCCATGCGGGTAGCAAGGTTGGTAGCGTCACCATAATATACCTCCAACTTGGCGATGTCGGGCGAGTAGTTGTCATCAGGTGTGGTGATGGTGATCTTTTGGCCAGTGCTAGCCGTTACCACCCAAGCATAGGTCTCACCAATGTTGAAGTAGTGGGTCGAAGCGGCCGTCTGCGGAGTTTCCACAGTGAGGTTACCACGACTGTCGTTGGTATCGCTGGTGGTGACCTTTAACGTAAAGGTGGCATTCTCGTAACCTGCGGGGATGGTAAAGGTAATGTTACCATAGGAACCATCACCATTATAATTGTTCCTGAAGTAGATGATCTTGTTCAGGCCACCGCGCACATTCACACCACCCCAAGGAGCGGGCAGCGTGATATTGTAATAACCAGTGGAACTGCCGGTAAAGTCTGTTCCAAGAACGGTGCTAAGAAGTTCAACCTCGGGCACAACGGGCTTAGCCGATACCTCAAGGGTATAGCTTTCCACGTTCTTACCAAGGGTCTGATCGGTCCAGTCGGCACGGAACTTGGTCAGATTGATAAATCCTTCGTTGGCGGGTAGCATCACGGGAGCATATTTCACAATATTGGCCTGACCGTTCAAAGCGACTGTTACCTCCTCGGCGTCGGCACTGCTCAAGGTTATCGTAGCATTGTGAGTGCCAAAGGCCGTGGGAGCATAGGTAACAGTAACATCCTTGCCGTTCATGGCATCGGCAGCGCTGATGGTCGTCGGATTGATCGTGTAAACGCCATTGGCATCGTCCAAAGCCAAGGTCACATCACCGGTGAGGTTAGCACCCGAAACATTGAAGGTGGCGGTGGCTGTCTCGCCAGTAATTGCGGTCATGGTCAACGAAGCCGGATTCACGGTGATCATGGGATTGGTATTCTCCATGAGGGTTACCTGCTCAACGTTGCTGGCACCGATGGCGCCATTGATGTAGTTGGCCTCAACATAGAAGTTGAATGTACCACCCGGGGTGAGACCGGTAACGGTATAGTTCTTGTCGGTGATACCGGTAATGACACGATAAGTCTCATCGCCACTCTCGGAGGCCTTGAGCTGCGGGGCGGTAACTTCACCTGCATAAACCTTCACGTACCTCATGTCGGGCATACCGCTAGAGGTGATCTTCACATAGTCGCTGCTGGCGCAATTCACAACAATGGTGTACCAGGCAAACGAAGCATTGTTCGGGAGAGAAACGCTCTTGTTGTCGACGCTGGTAGTCACAGTGAGGGTATTGTTGCTGTTATAGGGCTCAGAATAAATCATGACGGTCATCTTTTCATAGCCCGTGAGATCATAAGTGCCGCTCTGAACATAGCCACCCGAGCTCAAGTAGGAAGCTCTATTGGAGCTATAATAATTCAGACCGTAAGAAGACCAGCTAGCAGGTATAGTATTGGACGTAGTCCAGTCGATAGAATCGAGCAGGGCAACAGCGGGCTTGAACGGCTTGTCGCTCACATAGAGGGTATAGCTCTCCACGTTTGCAGCAGGAGTCTCGTCGGTCCAGGCAGCAGTAAACGAGGTAGAGGTAATATTGCGTGCGTCGAGCATCACAGGATTGTAGGTTTCCAAGTCGGCAGTACCGTTAATCTTTACCGTCACACTCTCGGCATCGGTGCTGGACAAGGTGACAGTTGCCTCATTGGAACCGATATGAGTCGGAGTATAGGTTACAGTCACGTTCACACCATTCTCGGCCTGAGCTGCGCTGATGCTAGTAGTGCTCAGCGAGAAGACGTTATCTCCGCTGATGGCCAAGTTCACATTGCCTACGAGGTTAGCACCGGTAACTTTAAAAGTCTCGGTAACAGGTTTGCCCACAAAAGAGTTCATCGTGACGGTGGCGGGGTTAACCGAAATCCTGGGATTGGTCAGCGCACCAGCGGGCGGCTCGATGCCGATAATCATGGCCTCGCCATAGTTGAAGACGTAGGAGCCCGCCTGACCCGTTGCACCGGTAGCGGTGGTGAAGTTGTGCAGCGTGCAATAGCCGTTGCTGTCGCCGCTCCAGCCCCAGTTCACGTAGTACTGACCGTTGGCATTGCAGCCAAACACGTTGAATGCGTGACCAGAAACACTGTAGCCGCCACTGACGTCATAGGCCAAATATTCGATGGGACGGCCATTATGCAGCTCGTTCAGCATGAATTCGTTCCACTGGGCATCGGTGTATTGCTGCGGACCATTGGTGTAGGTCCAACCCGAAGACACGAGCTCGGTGAGCAGGAGGTACTGGGCATCGGTGTAGCCCATGTTTTTGCAACCCTGGAAGATTTCGGGGTCGTTGGCACCACTGGCACTGGTGCTGTATTGATAATCGGGAATGGCCTGTCCCGCATAGCGCATCAGCCATGCCACGGCGTCCTTCTGTTCAGATGTGGAAGTGTAGTTAGTCGGGCCAGTATACTCGTCGATAATGTTAGCCCAGTCGGCTTGGCGCTCGGGCAGAGCGGCAGCGCTGAGACCGCCTGTATTAGAGAGGGCTGCTACTGCAGGATAGGTCTCGGGCCATTTCCACTTGTAGTAGCACATAGCCAACGACGTAGCCGGGCAGCCAGTGACGGCGTGACGTCCACCGCTGGAGGGGCACTGGTTGTTGTAAGGAGCGCTCTGGTCCCAGTTGGCGTTTACCAGGGGCGCTACGGGCGTAGTGGCAAACTTGGGCAACTTCACCGGTACCATAGTACCAGCCTTGAGGCCATCGATCTGATATTTGTACTTGTTAAGCAACCACTGCATGGCAGGAGGAATGTTGTTCACGTCGAGAGAACCTTCCTCACCGTACATCAGGATCTGCGGTGCCAGGTCATCGCCTGAAACCACTACATAAGATTTAGCTGAGTTGAAAATGTAGTAGTCCACAGCAGCAGGCCTGGCTACAGATGCTTCAGCTTTGACGAGCCGGAGGTTGGAAGCGGCGGAGGCTTTAAGACGTCCGGCATTCACTTGTTTTGTAAGAAACGCGTTGGCTGCAGCCTGTGCCTGTGAAGATGACACATCGGCAGCCGAGATTTGTAGAGCCGTAAGAACGGCTACGACAAGAAATAAAACTTTTTTCATAAACGATAATTGGTATTAATTATATAATATAAAGATGTTTTGGTTATGTTGTACCCAAATGGCAGTTTCTAATATCGACCCGCAAAATTAAGAAAATCATCAGAAATAATCAAAATTTTATCTAGTAATTATTAGAAAAAAATGCCTTACGCTTAGAGACCGTTAAATCAACACTCCTCCAACAGACTACCAAAACCAATAAAAACCGTGCGGGGCACCCTCTTTATTCGAGAAGGTGCCCCGCAGTGGCATTATTTAACTATTCCCTGTCAGGGGAAGACATGGCTCATCGCTGTCATCAGCGTCCCAACAACATTGAGTTAACGGGACTGCTGACGTTGAAGCTGGCTGCACTGTCGCCATTCAGCAACAGGTCGATGAGTCCAGCGGCATCACCAACGTTGACTAGACCATCGCCGTTGATGTCGGCACAGATTTCACACAC
>JAEEGI010011454.1_pt1 | contig 19131 bp, 15 predicted proteins | sample 8958751 | NCBI WGS metagenome assembly JAEEGI01 (sample SAMN16246545, study PRJNA631951) | gut metagenome | biome: gut microbiome; feature: rumen; material: KS-attached | host: Bos | place: Iran: Karaj | collected 2018-10 | reverse complement strand
ATCATATATCAAAATAAATATTGATAACGCTACTACGCGTGTATTTAGTATGAATTCGATTTATACAAAAGATTATCAAAATAAAAAAATGCCACCAATTCTGAAAGAATATTCTGCTAAAAAATATGGAAGAAGAAGAGAATTTGTGGACGCTGAAACTAGAGCAAGACTTTGACTTTCAATAGAAGAAAGTGATTTACCAGATAATTCTGACAGTTGAGATAATTCAGAAAGTTCTGAAAATTCGAGTGAAGAATAAAATTAAAAATAAATATTTTTCTTGATTTTGTAAATCTATTCACTATTATGCATTTGCCCATATGCAATGGCACCTTGACAGAGTGGTCTATTGTACGGGTCTGCAAAACCTTGGTTCGTCGGTTCGAATCCGACAGGTGCCTTGATCGGTGTTTCTGTCTGAGAATCAAGAGATAGTTCTTTATAGGACAAACAATTCCGTACGAAAAAACCTGAACCAAAATTCAGGTTTTTCTTTTTCCTTTGATTTTTGGATATATTTTGTTACAAGTAATAGGAATAAAAAATTTATATGTTTTTTGTGCGAATGAAAAAATTTCTGTTTATTATCTTCTCTTTTGTTGTCATTTTTTTAGCATGATGTTCAAATTCAGATAAACAGATTATAAAAATAGATCCACAAGAATGGATTTCTAAAAATTGAGTTTCTATTGAAGATAGTTTTAGTGAACAATTAGATGAAACTCAGTATATTCAAGATTTAGAAAAGTTTCTTTCTTATGATATGTTTTCTTTAACGGAAGATAGACCATTTAATTCTGATTTTTCTTTTTCTGTAAATTTTGATGAAAAATCATCAGTTCAATGATGAGTAGATTTTTCTCAAAAAAAAGTTTCAAAATCGCGTAATGTGGAATTTTCAGATATTGATTTTGATATAAAAGCAGAGAATTTGGAAAAACAAGGAGAACCTTTTGATTTTTCTTGAAGTCTTTCTTTTTTGTATAGTGGTGGAGAAATGTATGCAAATGTACATGATTTGCATGTTTTTATGGGAGAAGGAAATATTGTGGCGAAGATGTATAATTTATTATGAGATTTAATTATTGATAATCGAGTGAACTTGGAGATTAATAGTTGATGAATTGTTTCAGTAGATGAAAATGAAAATAAAAAATTACCGTATATGGTTTGAACAATAAAAAATGTATTAAAAACAGAAGAAGTTCAATCCAATCCAGATTTTTTGGGTAGTGTGACTGAACTACTTGATACAATAAATTCTTATATTGATTTATGAATTTCAACAAATGAGCTGAGTATTATTAATCAAGAAATATTGTATTTTGAATTAGATGACAAAACCATCCAAAAAGAATTTATATGAAATTTTCAATGAAAAGATTCGGCGTTTGATTTATTTTTGATTGTGTCTAAAAAATGATTGGAGGTGTGTATATATAATGTGAAACAGTATGATGAAGATGTTCAAAATTACCAAGATATTGAATCTGAATTTATATTTTCTTTACAAGAAAAAGAAAAATCTGAATATTTTATTATTTTTCAATCAAAGAAAAATCAACAAAAATTGGTTGATTTACAATGAAAGGTTAAATACGATAATGTGATGAAACTTTATGCTGATTTTGTTTTAGAACCTCTGGAAATTATATCTTGACAGAAAATTTCGTGAAAACTTGATTGAAGTATTTTAAAAGAATCATGAAGGTGAGATGAAAAGATACCTGACCTTACAGGGAATATTCTTTTGCGAAGTGAATTACTAGCCTCATTATAATCAGAATTTTAATTATTTTATAGTAAGAGATATGTCTACTAAAAAGTCGTTTACATCTTCAAATCTTTCAGAAAAAAAATGATTAACTTCGAGAAAAAAGTGATCAAAATCCGGAAGTAAGTTTTTAAAAGGATTTTTGGTTTTTGTTTGAATCTTTGTAATATTTTGTTTATCTGTTTGAGCTATTTCATGATTTAAATGATTTTTTGATAATATTAAAAAATCGATAATTTCATCTGTATCAAAAACTGTTTGAACTCCAATGAAGAGAGATCAATATAATAGTGTAAATGTGTTATTGCTTTGATATGGATGAGTTGGGCATCAATGATGATTTTTAACAGATTCTATAATGGTTGCATCATGGAATCCAGATGAAAATAATGTTACTTTGTTTTCTATCCCTCGTGATTTGTATGTTAAAAGTCCTGTGACTAATACATACTGAAGAGTTAATGCTATTTTTCAGCAGTATTATAGCAGAACAGAATCCATGGAGGAATCTGCTTTATGATTTGCGTGAAAGGTTTGAGAAATGTTATGATTAGATATTCCATATTATGCAACTATAGATTTTCAAGCATTCAAAGAGATAGTAGATTCATTATGATGAGTGGATGTTTATGTGGAAAAAACCATTAATGATCCACAGTATCCAGCAGATAATATGATAAATTATAGTCCATTTTATATAGAGGCGTGAGATCAACATTTAGATGGAGCAACTGCATTAAAATATGCAAGATCTCGTCATACTACTTCGGATTTTGATCGTGCAAAGCGTCAACAGAAATTGATTATTGCGATTAAGGATAAAATGCTTGAATCTTGATTAAGCGTTTCAACAGCAAGTCAGCTTTATGATCAATATAAAAAATATGTTCAGACAAATATTACAGCTCAGGAAATGCTTCGAACGGTTCAGTTTTTACCAGATATTAAAGAATTTTCATCTTTTGGATATACTTCAACATGTGGAGATAGAGATGTAACGAGAATGGTTCCGTGATGCTTTTTATATAATCCTCCAATGGCACAATTTTGAGGAATGTCTGTGTTGCTTCCAGATGGGGCAAGTAGTAGAAACGTAAGTTATTATGATGAAATGAAAACTTTTGTTACATTTCTTTTGACTCATCGTAAGTTTTTAACAGAATGAGCAAGTGTAGAAGTTGTGAATTGAATTGATGGCTGAGTATTGAATTCTAACTGACTATGAAGAGCTTCAGTAGCGACAAAATTGTGAGTGAAGATGGTTAAATATTGATTAAATGTAACAAATGTTACGAATGGAGAGCATACAGATCATAGTTACATAACTATTAATATGGTATGAGATTTTAGTGGAACAATTGATGCAATTCAGACATTTTTACCTATTCAAGATATTAGGGTGGATACATGAAGTGTACAAGAAGAGTATGATTCTGAATGAAATTTTATTGAATATTGGACAGATAGAGCGTATATAACGATTACTTTGTGAGATGATTTCGTTTTATGAAATGAATACTTTCCATGATTAGCACAAGAAAATTTTAGCTATAAATTGGATATAGAGCCAATACCTCCGTTAATTGAAGAGGAAGAATATGGAGATAGTGTTTTGGAGTAGGGGAAAAAAGAGGATATAAAAATTTAAAAAAGTTATTTGTTTGGTGTGTAAAAAGCATTGATTAACTGGTATGTTTATTGTAATATAAAAATTTATAAAAACACTTGACTTTTGGCAGAATTAATATATTATTATTTTTGTAAAAAAATAAAAATAACTAATAAAATTAATTATGAACAGGAATTTTACTAGGAGCTACGCGCTCTTTGTGGCGATTATCGCCGTGGTGCTTGTTGGTCTTGAGATTGCAAACTTCATTAATGTGATGGGTTTCTCTTCCACAGGAGAGGGGTTCACTGTTACTTGGAATCAGGATGCTCCTTGGACTTTCGTTGCAACTATCAAGTCGTGGTGGGTCTGGATTCTTGGAATCCTTTCCTTGTTGTTTCTCTTGTTTTGTCGTGAGAAGAAAGATTCAAATTCTACAACAGAGTAAGAAATAGTTCCCATTTTGGGTAATTCTATGGAGGCACGCATACCGTAATTCGGCAGTGTGCTTTTTTGATAATGGAAAATTTTGCTCTTGAAAATAATATCTCTAAATCTATTTATAAGAGATATTATTTATAATAAAATTCAACGTATGGATCTATTGGTGCCAGAAGAAGTCCGTAAAAAGGAAAAAGAGTTACGTGAATATGTAAAATGACTATGAATAGATGAAAATCAGATTAAAAATTCCGATCTTTTCCTTGTTGCTTTTATGCATAAATCTTATGCTGCTGATTTTAAAGTTATTACATCACATAATGAAAGATTAGAATTTCTTTGAGATTCTATTTTATGAGCTTGTGTAGCAAAATTACTTTTTCTTAATCATGCGGAAATGACGGAATCTACAATGACGCTTTATAAAATCGCTCTAGTTCGTGAGGAAACTTTGGCAGAAGCTGCAAAAAAAATTTGATTAAATAAACAGTTGTTTATCAGTAAGTGAGAGGAAAATAATAATTGACGTGAGAAGGAGACAATTCTTTGAGATGCATTTGAGGCATTACTTGGGTATTTGTATATAGATTTTTGACCAGATGAAGTGCTGAAATTTGTGGAAAAATATTTATATCCCTTTATGGAGAGTATTTCAGCTCATCCTGTTAAGTCATATAAAACATTAGTTCAGGAGCTGGTTCAAAGGGATACTAAACAGATTCCAGAATATCGTGAAACTGAAGCGGAAGTTGATAAAAAGGGAAATGTTTTATTGTATAAATCGGAATTATTTATAAATGATGAAAAATTTGCTGAAGGAACTTGAGTAAATAAAAAAAAGGCTCAAGAGTCGGCAGCTAAACAATATTATCAAAGATATAATAAATAGTAGTTTGTTTATGTTGTGATAATTTGTTATTAAAAATGGAGGTTTATAGAACACTTTCAAAGATTTTTGGATGTAAGATTTTTAATTAATCTTTGATTTTTCTTATTTTTCAAATCACTTTGTCAGTGAATAAAATTCATTCTAAATGATCCATTTCGTGCTGGATGACCACTGCACTAAATCATGAATATTTTTGGGTGTGAGTTTTTCATTTTTTGTCCTGATATTTTATAACTATCCATATCCATCTTTCAACATCTCCACACAAGCCAGGAACCGAAAGACAAGCCTCTTCTCATTTTCTTTTTTCTTCAGAATGTTCGATTATTTCTGGGTTTATCATTGCCGTTTCTCAGATGATTTTTTTGTCAGTTTTGTTTCACTTTTTTACTTCTTTCCATTGTGTAGTAGCTATAATACGAACATTTTTTCCCACTTGAGGAGCTGCTAATCCAACTCAATCGTATGCATACATTAAATCTAATAGAATTTCAGAAAAATCTTTAATGTCTTCATCAAAAATGTCAACGTTTTCAGATTTTTTTCTTAAAATCTGGTTGTTCTCTCAGGTTTGAAGTGGATAAAATACTTTTATTTGTTCTATGTTGTTATACATTATTATTAATATAAGTAAATATATTTATGTTATAATTATATGTAGTATAATTATATCAGACTTGAAAATCAATCTGAAATCGATATAATTATACCTGCAATAAAGTTCAGCCGCAGTGGATTCTTATCTCCGAGTTATGGACTGTAATATGAATTCTCTTGTGGAGGGGTGGCAGAGCGGTTGAACGCGGCAGTCTTGAAAACTGTTAACCGACTATTCGGTTCGTGGGTTCGAATCCCACCCCCTCCGCCATTTATGTTATCTAATTATATGACTAGAACTCACAAAGTGAGCAAAATCAGAATCTTCTTGACGATTGCTTGTTTGCTCGTATTCGGTGTCCTTGTTTCAGTGGCAGATAGATGCTGCTCTCCTGCAGATTTGCAGTATGTAAATCCTACCTTTGTTTCAGATTGATCAAAGGATGTGGCAATTAATTTAGATGCGATGAGTATTTCTATGGATGAGACCACAGATTTGGCGGTGGTTCAATACATAGTTCAAGAGTGAGATACTTTGGAATCTATCGCAACAGAATTCTGAACGACAGTTTCAAATCTTCAGAAAATTAATTGAATTTCTTCAATTAAACCATGACAAAAGATTGTGGTTACAAATGAGGAAGATGGAATTCTGTATAAAGTTAGAGAAAATCAGAATATTAAGGTTTTTGCAAATAAATACGGATTAGATCTAAAAGATTTGATGACGTTGAACTATATTACGGATGATAGTGAGATCCTTTATGAAGGACAAGAGATTTTTATAAATCTTTCAGAAGAAAAGGCTAATAATATTCCAGGATTTATTGATAAAGCTCAACCTGATTTAACAATTCCTGTTGTGAAACCAAAACCAACAACAAATAAAACAACGACAAGAACAACTAGTAGAACGAGAGGAAATAGCGCAGGTACTACAGCGACACCAACATCTTCATCAGCTTCATCTTCTAGTTCAAGTAAGATAGTTAAAAAACGAACATATAATGCTAATATTAATAATGGATTCTATCGTTGATATTGTACATGGTATGTTGCAACACAAGTTCCTTCTATATTTAAGTATACATCGGAGGGAAGTCAGGATAGACCATTTGGATGAAACGCTTCGACTTGGTATAGTGCAGCTAAGGCAGCATGATATACAGTTTCAAAAACTCCTCGTGCTGGTTCAATAATAGTTTATAGTAGAATACGTTCATCTGCGGGTCATGTATGAATAGTAAGACAATATCCTTATAATGGTGATAGTTCAAAGATGTTAGTAGAAGATATGAACTATGCAGGAAAGTTTGTGGTAACACAGAGAATTGAATCTACATCGCGTGGATGAATCATTTGATATATTTATTATTAGTATAGTTAAAATTAATATATTAAGGCAGAGAAATCTGCCTTTTTATATTGAAAATTTTTGATAAAAATTTATGTTGTAGTTGGTTTTTTTATTGTGTTTTTTAAAGATTTTCAATGAATTCAAAATATGTAATAAATTCTAAATTGGAGGTGAAAGGTAAGGATATATTGATTGTTTGAAATCGATGATATAGAAATTTGTGAGATGAGTTGATTTTACTTTGAACTGTGAAGTTACTTTTACAGCAAAATAAAAAAGTAACAATAGTTTGTTATGATCCAGAATGGTTACGTGGTTTTTTTGTGCAGTTTATTGATGTAAGAAAAGTCTCATTTATTCCAGAATTGCCTAAATGAATTCGTTCATTGTTTAGGTATATTTTTATGTATTGACTGAAGTGATTTACTAGATTTTTATGAGCAGATACGATAATACTTTGATGATGAGAAATATTAACCGAGGAAAATCCATGAGCATATCGATATTGGAAGATTAGTATTCGACCATTTTTATGGAAAAAGAAACTTGAAAATTTATTTAAAGAAAGAAATAAATCAGATTTATATATAATGTGATGAGTTCAGATTCCTAAGAATTCTAAAAAGAAAAGGCAATTACTATCGTTGTTAAAATATACTACAGCATGTTATTTAAGAGATTTCGATGCAGTTGATGAAATAGCTACACATATTCAGAATTGTGAATTTTTTATGGATACGAGTTATTTTGCTTATGAGTGGGATAAACTTTCTTTGAGTAATGAAAAAAAGATAGAAAAGCCATATGTTGTTGTGAACTTAAATAAAAATGCGGAGAAGTTTTTTGATGAGTTCGTTCAAGATATTAAATCTTATTCTCAAAGAGGTTATCGTATTTATTATGTGCCAATAGCTAAGGGAAATAATATTTATTATCAGGATTTACAATACTCTCAACGTTTGGAAAAATCTTTATGAGAAAATGTGGATTTTGCGTTATTAGATTGGGAATCAGATTTTGAGAATTTTGTGAAAGTATTGAAATGAGCAAAAAAGGTGTTTAGTTCGAGATTACACTTATATTTGATTGCATCATTTTTGGGGTGTGATACAAAGGTATATCCATATCAGAGAAAAATTTTGAAGATGCAGAAAGTGATTGATAAAATTTTGAAATAAAAAAACAGGCGGTGAGGGGATCGAACCCCCGACAGCGGTTCCGAAGACCGATGTGTTACCACTACACCAACCACCCGTATTAAACTTTTTGTAATAATTTTACACAAGAATTATTTATTTTTGTTATTGATTCATTTTTTCATTCGTTTGATAAGAAAACTTTCAGGGCTTCAATTGCTTCTTGTGTCTGCTTTCTTTTAGTGATTTGAGAGAAATTTTCAACAGGAAGGTAAAGCTTAGAGAAGGTTTCTAGTAATTCATAATCATTAGAAGTTATTTCGTATGTATGTTTATCTCATTGAATATTTTCAGAAATCTGAATGAAAATTCATTCATTTTGTAGATTCTTTTGTATATCTTTGATTTTATCTCAGATTGATAAAAATTGTCCAAAAAGAGGAAGTTGTATTTTAATTGCTGATAGCTTTTCTCATTTGTTTTCAAATTTACCGTATAATAGGATTAGTCCAAAAAGAAATCAAATTTTTCATTCAATGTCTAAATCTTCAACTAGGATCTTACTGTGTGATTCATTATTTTTAATCAAAACTCATTTTGGACTATTGGATAACTCGATATTCAATCATAATTTTTTAAAAATCTGATTTTTTTCTTCTACAGCTTTGGTGGAGAAGTATGGTAGAAAATTGTAAAATCATCCATTCTCTTCATCAAAAGCATTAAATGTCTGACAAGCTATTAAAATTCAAGATTTAACATTATATGTTAATTCGCTGACTTTTAAAGTTCAATCCTTTATAAAGAAAATATTCATAGTTGATCATAAATTTTTTGATTCAATTAATTTTATCTCTTTTTTGTGCCATACATAAAATATACAATTTTCTTCTTCAAAATCATATCACTGAAAATTGTGATGATATGTTTTACCTGTTAGTAAAGTTGAATCATGTTTAGTTAAAAAATTCATAATTATATGTTATTTTACAGGTAAAACTTTATTTTCCAATTTTAATATTTTATATAGAAGAAATAATTCTATACAGTTCACCATAAGAGAGCTTCATCCAGCACTGATGAAAGGTAGAGTCACTCATGTGGTTGGAATTATTTGAACATTCACTCACATGTTTACGAATGTTTGTACGATGATTAGCGAAATAATTCAGACTCATACCAGTTTTAATTGAGGATCGTTAACTTTTTGTAAATGTTTTAAAACATATCGAAACATCCGTATATAAAGACCAATTAGGAAAAGATTTCATATAAATCAAATTTCTTCTGAGAATGCAGCAAATATAAAGTCACAATACGATTCTGGTAAATTTGAATATTTTTGTAGACCTCTTCCATATCAATTTCAAAAAAATCATCATCATCAAATGGCAATAAGAGCTTGGGTGGTTTGCCATCATGTTCTTTCTCTTTCTTCTTCAATTTTTTCTTTGTTTGTTGTGAAAAAGTACTCAAAACGTTTAGTTATGTAACTAAATTTTTCACTTACTAGACCAAGAGTTAATCAAGCAATAAGTCATGCTCATAATCAGATTCCTAATATTGCTAAAGTCTTTTTTAGTTTTAGTCATGAAAATCGAACCATTACTAGGGCAGTAGCTCAGATTATTAATACGGTTCAAAAATCTGGAATTAATAAAAACACAAAATATAATAAAGCACTTAAAATAACAAAAGTTAATAAAAATCTTGGAGAATTCATGTCCTCTTTTTTTCTAGTTAGTCGACTTGCAAGGAATATTATATACGCAAGTTTAAAGAATTCTGATGGTTGAATACTTGGAATTCCGGGGATATCTAACCATCATCTGGCTCAGTTATATGAACCTCATAATGGAGTAAAAACTAAACATTGAAAAATAAATGTTAATATCATTATAGCTCAAGCGAATTTATGATTCTTTAGTGTTTTTATTGGAAATTTTCGTAAAATAAGAAAAAGAACAGCGATGTATATTAGGGCTTTTATTTGTTGATAAAAATAATAATAATTTGTGGGTTCGCTAAAACTAGATGCAGCTCAATATTTAGCAATAGATGCCATACTCATTGTAAATGATTCATAGACACTAGTACTATACACGGCTAATAATCAGAATATTAATAATATGATTCAGTTTATTAATAGAGGCATAATTTATTGTTTTTTGAAAAAAAATCTGAACTTAATGTACGTAAAAGAATAAAATTTTCAATTGTTTATTTAATTTTTTCTGGTGGTAAATATAGACATTCTCGTCAATTCAATTTATGATCTGTAGCTATATATACATCTTGCATATTACAGTCTCATTTTTCTATAGTTTTTCCATTTTTATCTAATATATCTGTAATTTCCAAGATTCACATATTATCTGGAGATATGAAATTTAATTTCATTCAGCGGCGTAATTCTTCTTTTGGATCGATATGATGATAAATGATTCAGTCTTTTTCTTTTGTATCTTTTGAGAATATTCCAAAGAAATTTCTATTAAATAAAGGTCAAGCTGTTCATTTTGTGGTTGTAATAAATTCTTCAGTAGTAGTTTTTCTTTCTTCAGGAGATATTTCTCCGTCAGGGAATTCTTGTAAATTGTGGAATAAGAACCCATCTCGATACGTTCTATGTGGAATCATTTCGACCAAATTTCTAATATTTTCATCAATAGGTTTTCAGTTAGCTATACAGTCACGCACATGTTTATAAGCTTTAACAACAGCTGCTACATAGAATTCTGATTTACTTCTTCACTCAATTTTCATTGAATCTAAGATAGGCATTAATTCGTTTAGACGGTCAATTGTACATAAATCACGAGAAGAAAATATATGTTCACCATTTTCGTCTTCTGTAACTTCTAGCATTTTTCATTCTCTTCTAGCTTCTTGAATAAAGACTCTGTATTGAAATCTACATGAATGATTACATTCTCATTTATTTGCTGGGCGTCCTCATAGATAATCTCCAAGTAAGCAACGTCCAGAATATGTCATACACATTGCTCCATGAATGAAGGCTTCTAATTCAACTTCTGGTACAGTTTTTTTAATTTCTTCTATTTCTGATACATGTAATTCTCTAGCTAAGATTATTCTTTTTACTCATAAATCCGCCCAAAATTTTACACTATCAGAATTTAATGTGGTAGTTTGAGTAGATAAATGAAGAGGTATATTTGGTAAATATTTTCTAATTATTCTAAATGTTCATGGATCAGAAAATATGATACTATCGGCACCACAATCTGCGATTTTTTCTGTAATAGATTCAAAAATCTGAATATCTTTATTTCTTGGAAATATGTTCATTGTAAGGAAAGCCTTACTTCATTGTTCATGTAATTGGTTAATTGTATCTTTTAAGTCATCAAAATTATAGAGTTTATTTTGTCTCATTCTAAGAGATGTAAAAGGCACTCATAGATATACTTCTTCAGCTCAATATGCAGAAGCTACTACAGCTTTTTGATGTGATCATCCTGGAGCAACAATTGATGGAATGTTCATTTTTACAAAAATTTATCATAAAATTTTACGATTTTTATTATAATTTATTGCTTAGTTTTCTCAATGAATTTTTATCTTCTTTGAATAATTTCCAAAATTGTACTTAGAGAATCTTCAGTTTGATTTGTGATGATGTATCTATCGTATACATGATCTAAATTATTATTTAGTACAATTACTGTGTTTTTATCTTGTCCAAATGTTCGTGTTCATTGTCATTCATCCCAGCTTCATTCAGCTTTGAAAGTTCAATCTGAACCGAAATATATTGTATTATTTCAGTTGTCTTCTGTAATATAATCGTAGTGTGATTCATTTGTTTGATTTAATTTTTCATCAGCTTCGGGAGTTTGGTTGTAATACCAGAGTTTATCACAGAATTTACATTCAAAATTATTTTCATTTTTTGGTATAATTGTTACACCAAAATATTCTTCAGCTTGTTCGAGAAAAGTTTTATCGTGAATAAATTTGTACTTTGTATCATGCAAAATTTTATATGCTTTATCTGAAAACATTTCTTTGATGGAACTGTTATTTAGACCTCAATCTTGAGCTGGTTTGTATTTAATAAGATTATTATCTTTATCGAGTTCTATAGTCGCTGGAATACCGAATCCACAAGTATCACCTAAATTTCATCTTTTATCAATTTTAAATCATTCTCAATTAACCATTAAATAATATTCAGTATTTCAGTTGTCTTTCTTAGAGCTTCACAACATAGCAATATCTACAAACATTTCACTATTATCACCACAATTTTCTTCTTGCTTTATTATATCTTTAAATGTTTCATAAATGTCTGGTTGTTCTGTATTTTCTTGCTCTATATTTGTATTATCTTGATTGTTGGTTTTTTGTAATACAATTTTTGTATTATTTTCACATCATGCTAATAAAAATATACTCAATAATCAAATACTAAATAGGTATTTTTTCATTATTATCTGGTTTCAAGGAATAAAATTATTTACTACTGAGTAGGCTATGTTTTATAGTCAGATTTTCTATTTCTTCTTTTGTTTTTGCATATTCTTCTTCTGTTTTTGTACGCTGTTCTCATTCTAAAAGAGGTAGACGTTCTTTTAGTAAATTTAATTTGTCATCTAAGTTTTTTATTTCTTTTTCAATATTTTCTAAAGATTCTTTATCTTTTCAGAGATTGTTATTTCAATGCTGGATTCATATTGTTACGATATCGTTTGAAAAAGTTTCGTATCATAGAGGAGTTTGTTCGTGAAGCCTAAAATAATTTATCTCTGAGAGATGAAAATGGTTTATAAAAATTTGTTCATATTGAGCGAATAATTCACATATTGATGGGTTTGACTTTATAAATATGTTACAAGGTTCATGTTGTTTAATGTTGTTTTCTATTTTCATTTCCTTTATTTTGATAAAGGTGTTGTAAAGTATGTTTATATTATAGTTTGCGGTTCTGTTTAATTCTAATGGTTTTAGTGGTTTAATAAAAGTTTTTTTTGAAATATATTGTAAAGCATGTACAAATTCTGGAGTTAGGGGATATAAGATTGTTAGTAAAAAATTGAAAAAATAAGAGCAGACAAATTGAGTATTTTTTGTTGTGTTTATTTTTTGTACTTCTAAATATCGTGAGAAAAATATATTTTGAGTAGATTCTTTAAAATTGTTAAAAAAGTTGATGTAATCTTCATATGTTATTACGTTTTCTCGTTCATTATAAAGCTCTTTTAATTTGTCTAATACTATTATATCAAAATCTTCAAAGTCTTGAGGTTGATTATTTAGGCAATTTTCTATTTTTTCTGGTAGAAAGCTTTTTTGTGTACATAATCTGACAGAATTCCAGATTTGTTTTAAAAATATATTATTCAATAATATTTGTTTTTGGTCAAAAGTTTGGTTAATTAGAAAATTTAGTCTGATTGGATTCTCTCAGTATGATGAAAATATGTTCCATTGAGCCTGTTCAAGTTGAGATTTTGAAAGCTGCCTGTCTCCCAAAAATTCATTATTTTTTTGGTATGAACATTCTATAAGATTTTTGTTTATTGTTTTTGAGAGTAATAGTTCTTGAGTTAATAATTCTTTGAAAATTTTTTCTTTTTCATTTTCATCAAAGATTGTTTGACTATTTATTATTATTCATTTATTGTATAAGTAGCAAGGTATACAAAGTTCAATGAAATCGGGATTGATAATATCATTTGTGTTTCATTTTAACTTTACGAATAGAAAATTTCACTCATGTCTTAGAAATTTACAATTTTTAATTAGGTTAGATAAATCTTTTATTGTTGAATTGTTTTCGTCCGTTAAATCTTCGATAATTTTTAAGAATTTATTATAATCAGAATTGTTTCAAGTTGTTGTTTCGAAGTATTCTATTAAATATTTTATTTTTTTCTCATTTTCTGATAAAATTTTATGAAATTTTTCGTATTCACATAGTTTATATTCATTGTTACCTCAACATTCTTTTACTGGTAAAGTTCATGCACGGATTAATGATAGTAAAATAAAGTCAAAACATGACTGTATAGGATTTTGTGTTTGAGAAGAGATGTCTTTTTCTATTGAAAAGAAAGTTAAATTTCAATTTTTATCTTTAATTAATGGTATTTTCCATCAAAATGGAATCTGACTATTACAAATGAAATAGTTTGGTAAATATTTTTCTAATTCTTCAATAATTTGCTGTTTAATTGTGTTGGTATTCTCATCTTCGCCGTTAGAAGTTATGTCAAATCATTCGATATTTGTTTCAAAAGTTTTATCTTGTCAATCTTCTAATAATATATTTTCTTGGTGTTTGTTGTTTTCTTTTATTAATTGAGATAGATTATTGTTTGAAGATGTATAGTTTATGTTGTTTTCGAGAAATTGATTTATAATTTCCTCTTTTTCTTTTTGTAAATTTATGATTAGCTGATCTATTTTATATGGTACTAAGCGTTCATTTATTTCTTCTAAATAAGGTATTTCTATTGTTTTTTCTCATTTCTCTGCTAAGTTTCATATATCTTCCATGAAATCTATAATGTTGTTGTAATATTTTTTTCTTTCTTGTCAGATAAATGCAGTTTCATGGATATAATTTGTATATAATCACTCTTTATCAAAAACGTAAATATCTGTTGGTAATCAATATTTTTTGGCCAATTCAATACTTTCTTCATCATAGCAAGGACAGATTCTTTTTATTCAATTATTAACGGCAATGTTTACATTATCATCTCCTATGATGGGAATTTGACGATTGCATAGTGGAATGATGGCATTTTTTCAAATATGTTTATTATATCTTTTATCTTTTGGATGAACGAGTAATGCAACATCACTACAACAGAGATCAATGTCTTCAATGCATACAGGTAGAGCTTCAGCTTTTGTTCATACAAAATATTTTAGTGTATAACAAGGAATTTTTTCTTTTTTCCAGGAAATTTTTTCGTATGGAATTGATGTTTGTAAGTTAAAAGATCGGTATCAAATTTTAGTTTCGTTGGTGATTTTTCACTTTTCTCGTAATAAACGAAGTTGTTCTAAAATATATATATATAAATCAGAATCTGGTATGTATATTTTATGGTTACTAGAAGAATAACAATCCAAAATTTTATGATTTGCGTTGATATATTTTTTATTGCGTGAAATTATGTGTTTTTCTAATTTATTTGATCATACTTGAGATATTGTTTGGCGTTTTTTTGAAAAAAAAAGGAAACTTGAGAAAATGTTATCAAGTTGGTTTCAATAAATGATAAAAAGCTGTTCGTATAATTTATTTATTCAATCTTCAAAATTTTGTGGATTCTGAATTATGTTTTTTTGGTTAAAAAAATCTTTTAAATAAATTAAAAAGAAGTCTTGGTATGATAATTTTTTCGAACTTGATAAAATATTTGGTGAAAAGGTAGATTCTATGCTGTTGTTTATATATTTTTTTTTATCTAAGATAGATCGTTTACGTAAATCTTTTGGATTATATTTTTTAGGAAAATATTCCATTTTATCTTTTATATTAATGAAATTAAATTTTGTTTTTTGGAAATTTTATTCTTCAGTATGTCTAAATAATTTTATTCAAAAATATATTAATAAAGTTAAACACACTAATAGAAAGAAATTTTCAGCTGGTCAAACTTGTACTTTTGTGGCTCAAGTTAACTCAATTTCTTCTCAATCTTCACACACTCAAATCACCCAGAAATACATGAATACATCTTCTTTTGATGTGTGATCAAATGGGTATTCGTAGCTTGTATCTGTTGTTTCATATACTTTTACTTTATCTTTTCAGTCGGGCGACGGTGAGCTATATATAATATATTTTTTCACACTTTCAGCCTTATCTCGTACAAGATAATAACTGTTTCAGATTTTTTCTGTATGTGTAGAAATGCTTTGAGCTGGGCACGAAGGTCATAAAATTATCGTTGTTTCTCATTCTCATTCGCAATCTTGGGGACATAGTTCATGACTTTCTCAATTGTCGCAAGTTCAGTTTCAACAAGTGTTTTGATCTTTAGATATTACAAACTGTATTGTCTTTGATGCAGCTCCGTGATTTGATTGATTGTTCCAGTAAGGTGTAATGTTTAATTTTACAATTGTGTCGTATGGAACATCTTTAAATTTGAAAGAAGTTTTTTCGGATCGTTCTTTTCATGAAAGAGTTTTTGATCATTCAATTCGCCGGTCAATTAGGTAAGAAGAAACGCTATTGTTCGGTGCATCCCATGAAATTTCTGCTGTTTTTGTTTCTGGATCAGTATTGATTTTAATATTACTTATAGACGGAGAATCTGATACAGTGATTGATTTGTAGTTATCATATGATCTGTTTATGGTATTGTTTGAAGAAGATATATTGAAAGATAAAAAAACTTCTCAAGAGCCAATTAAAAATACATTTTGAACGAATTGCCCTATTCATTTTTTATTCATTATTATACTTTCGCTACTAGGCCTATCGGATAAGCTCAACTTTATTGATTCTACATTTTCATCTGTATTTACTGTTATAGTTGTCATATCTCACACAACTAGTCATATTTCAGGCTCTACTGTTATGTTTTTTATTCAGTCAGTTCAATCGGAAGAAACAGTAAATGAAACAGTTTCAGATTTTCATATTATGTTTCAGTCCAAATCTGATATTTCAATTGAAAGTGTATGTTGTCATGGATTGATATTTGAAATTACATGATTAATCGATCAGTTGGATGATACGTTAGCAGTATCTATTTTGTTTCAATCGATATAAATCGAAGCGTTGGAATTGGGTACATCAGAAGCTGTTGCTATGACTTCTACTTTGTTACCAATCAAATTGGCATTGGAAATTGGAGAAAAAATCTCAATATTTTTTGTTTCGTTGGATGAATCACCTATAACATGTATCAATTGTTTTCAAATGGGTTTTTCGTCATCCTCGTTAAGATCTTGTATTTCAATATAAAATGTTCATTCTTTCTTTATCTCTAATCATTTTTGAAATTCTTTTTCTCATAAATCTGATGATAAAAATTTATACATTCATTGACTTGGAACAGTGTATTCGTTGCTTTTGAGTATTTTTCAGTTTTGATCAGTAACGGTTATCCGAATGGTTCATTTATATGTTGTCATTTTAGATCAATTCTTCATCATAGTGATTTTTAGGTTTGTCGCTTCTCACACTGTCAAAGGATCTTTCACTGAAATTTCTACATTATCGGGTATGCTTTGAGCAAAAACAAATCAAAAACATACTAGTCATATAGAAGCCAATATTCCGAATGCAAACTTTTTCATTTTGTGAATAACGAAAATAAAATTAGTGAATCTGATTGTTTTCTATGTTATCCAAATTTCAAATAGCAAAATTTAAATTTGTAGATTTGATGTATTCGAGGATTATATCTTTAGAATCTCAACTGTATGGTAATTCAAATATTCATTCAGAAAAATCTCAATTTTCATATCAATCGACATTTAGTATTATATTTCATTCATTTTGTTCAGCGATATTTACGGAATAATTTGTATTTATTTGGTTACTGAATCGTTCTATGTTATTTGGAGAATAAAGTATAGAGATTGTTAAAGGTCACTCATTTCTGATTTGTTCGGCTAGAAAAATTTCAAAAATCTGGTTTTCTTTTTTGTATCATGCATCCCATTTTGTGGATTCAAAAAAATCTTGTTCAGTAAGTGATAGTATGCTTGCAGATAAATCTTTGGTATCATACTGGATTCGTGCCACAAAAAATGCAAGTAAAATGCCGATGATAACTATAATTAAGTATTTGGATATATTTTTTACAATATTCATTTTTCTAGTATTATAAAAATCCCACAAGATGTTTGTATTTAAATATCTATAAAAGTCAAATCAAACTTGATAAGATTTTGAGTTATTATCCGCTAAATTTATGCAATAATTGATAATTTTTTATAATTTATCAAAAAAATTAGCTTTTACTCATTGATTTTTCTTTTCTTCTCTTATCATAAAATAACTCTTTCTGACTAATTCACGAATATCTGCATAATACATCAATCATAAAGCCTCTTCAATTGTGGCTCGCTTATAAACTCAGATATATCATTCTCATTCAATCAGTTTTACAGAATTTGGATCTCACGTAAATTTCATTAAAAAATATGTAACATCCTTATCTAAATGTCATAATTTCGTTTCGCTACTCCTGAGAGATGTAGTTCATAATAATTGTTTTACAATCAAATCTTCTTTTTTTAGTCAAGTTTCTTCCCAAATTTCTCTAATGGCAGCTTTCTTTTCATCTTCTCAAATTTGTATTTTTCACTTTGGAGCGACTCGTTCTATTTTACCAGATAAAGCATGACGTTTTATCAAAAGATACCTAGGTTCTCATTCTTTATCTAGATAATAAACGATTCATCATGCACTCTGGACAACCTCTTTCATTTGAAAATGAATATTAAATAAAATTTTATCTTATACCATCAATCTTTCCATTCGTTCCCCTATTTTTCTAGCAATGGGATTTCTATCCTGAGATGCTTCATGAATAGTCGTTTCTAAATTATTTGAAGCCATATCAATTCATTGTTGAACGGCAACTGGACGTTCAAAATTTCACTGAAAATTCGTTTGTTGAATAGTTTGTTTTAAACTTGCCAAATCCTTTCTAGTTAAATTTTCCAATAATTTTATAACTTCATCAACCTCATCCCTCAATACATTTTCATCCACATTTTGTTCAAGTTTTGCTAATTTTTCAAAAACTTTTCAAATTTCTCTTTTATCTTTTTGTTCCAATTTAGTTCATTGAATCCACTCATTAATTTTCTTCAATTCTGTTTTAGCATCATCTATTGTAATCTTCTTTTCTGCCAAATTCTCTTGAATTGGAGCTAATTCTTCTTTTATTTTTTTAAAAATGTGACTTTCTACAAAGCCTTCATTATTTAACAATTTTTCGTTTCTTGTCATTATTATCTTACATATAAACTAAACAATTCAGGTTTATTTTTATTGATCTAATTTTTGTAAAACTTGAGACAGGATTGCTACATTCTTCTTATAATTTACTCTGAGAGGTCATACTACTGCCAAAATACAATCATATCATTCTAACACAACTTTTGCATATACAGCAGAAATAGTTGTATTATCATCTTCCATAAACGTGTAATAAATCTGATTTTTTTTCAAAATTTTTCAGTCAATATGTTTTACGATTCTCTTTTCTTCGATAAATGAAATGATTGATTTGGTTTCATCTAAGTGATCTTTATCGGTTTCTTTTAATAAATTATTTACTCATAAGTAGTAGTATTCGTCGTTTCTAAGAAAACCAA
>JAEEGI010011444.1_pt1 | contig 19139 bp, 7 predicted proteins | sample 8958751 | NCBI WGS metagenome assembly JAEEGI01 (sample SAMN16246545, study PRJNA631951) | gut metagenome | biome: gut microbiome; feature: rumen; material: KS-attached | host: Bos | place: Iran: Karaj | collected 2018-10 | reverse complement strand
CCTTGCAGGGTGTACCAACCGTCCTGTGGCAGACGATCGGCCCGTACAAAGCTGATAACAGTAGGCTCGTTGGGACTGCCGCTGATGCCATTGGGCTCATAGACGAGCACATCGCCCGTAGTGGCAATGATGTCGCCGTTACGCTCAATGGCGAAGGCGATTGACTGCTTCTGCTCACCGGCAATGCTCATATAGCAGACGGCAGAACTGTCTGCCACAGTGGTAATGCCCACGATCTCTGCACCGTTCATGGCCAGCAGGCGGTCGCCCTCCTCCACGTCTATGCCGTCGACGGCAGCTGTCAGCGACATGGTGTTGGCATAATCGGTGAGATCACCAGAGAACTCACGGCTTTGTGCGCCATCATCCTTGATGAACATCGTGCTTGGTTCATAGAACGGGTAGGTGAAGCTCACCGTGGTCTCCTTCTTACGGCAAAGCATGTAGCCCTCGCCAGGTTTCATGTATGTCAGGTTACCCTTCCATCCCTTCGAGCCGTTTTTGCCGACGGTGAACATCGCAAACTCAGTACGGTTCTTTACCACGTCGCCGTCTTCAGCTTCGTCGAAGTAGTCTGACAGAGCGGTAGCTATCGGCAGGTTCAACATCGGTGTATAGCCAATGCTGTTCCATCCTTTCTTCACCGTCATCTTACGGTAGATGGGCTGTTGCAGAATGCCGCCAGCAATCTCTATGCTTCTGGCATCCATCGCCTTGATGCGGTAGCTCTGTGAGATAGAAAGCATGAAGTTGTTGACACCATTTGTTCCCTTGTTAGATATCCATTCGCCCGCCTCGTAGCGTAGTACAAGTGTTTTGGCATCGTCGACAATCATGTCGCCGTCCATCCAACGGTAGCGGCTCAGCATCTCCTTGCCAGAGCGGAAGTCATTGCTGTAGACATTGAGCGATACCCAGTTCCATCCCTTCACGAGGTCAAGTTGTTGAATGTAGTCGTCTTCAGCACGCAACAGAATGGGATCTTTGGTGGTACCTACCGTACTGTTCGGTTTGAAGTAGACCTTCTCCGACGGGGTGAGCATCATTGCCTTACCCGTGCGGTAGTGCCACAGCTTGAAGCTCAGCGAATGCTCGCTGTCTACTTCTTCCTCGTAGACGGTGAGATAGGCCATGCCTTCGTCGGTTGTCACGTCGTAGTCGACATGGATGGAACCCAGACAGTGCCCCTCGTAGTCGAAGACACCTACTAGGTCGCGCGAGTCGGTGACGATGTCATCCTTGATTTGTATGCGGGCTACGATGTTCATCGAATACTGCGAACGGTCGATATTCGGCTGCCATTGGGGCTCTTCACCCTCCACCTCTATGCATACGGAGAGAGGCTCGGCCAGTCCGTTTTCGTCTGTCAGGTAGATGATGTCATCGTATTCACCCACATTGACATCCTTGCTGATGCGGAAGGTTACTTCGCGCTCCTCCTTTGCCGCAATCATGTCAGTGGGAACATTCACGGACAGCCATTTCGGCAAGTTGCTGATAGTGTAGACATGGTTGGCACCGCTGTTGTTGATGATGTTCACTGAGAAGACGTTTTCAATACCATAGGGCACACCCTTAATCTCCAGCGTGCGACGGCTCCAGCGTAGCGGGTTGCGGTCTACGAAGAACGAGATGGTATTGGGCGAGGCCATGATATTGCCATTCTTGTCGGGTATGTCGCTGACAGTGACATACACATGGCGCTTGTTGATGCGGCTTTCCAGTTCGTCAACTGTCATCATTAGTTGGTGGTTCGAACCCACATAGCTGAATTTCAGTTCACGCAGTTCCTCGTAGGGTTGCACGGGTGCACCGTTATCTTGGTCGATGTAGGTGAGGATGACGTCAGGCGAGAGGACAAATACTGTATCGTTGCGCTCACTGACATTGCCATCGGCATCGTACTTCAGAACCTTGTTCTTGGCGTAGGGTACGAGAAGTTGCTCACCATTCTTTTGGCGTTCTTGGCGACAGAAGTCGAGATAGGTAATGAGTCCTTTCTCCTTACCGCTGAGTCCTTTTTTGCCGTAACGCTCTACAAGGCTTACGGGGAGTGCTTGCTCGAAGAGCGTCAGTCCGTCGATACCTCCTGACAAGGCGTTCTGCTGGTGTAGCTTGTCGTTGTCGGCACCTTGCTCGGTCCATACCATGTTACCCAAGTAGAAGTGGTCGCCACCCATACCGCCGATATGCTCAGTCGAGAAGGATGCTTTCTGCGTGAAGTCTACGTAGATATTTGCTATCTGACGAGCATGATTCATGGTCATGGCATAGTGGTGCCATTTGTCGTCACTATAGGTGTTGCCTAACGCATGTTCCTCACCATTGGCACGGTACTTCAGCGTGTCGGCCTCGAAACCGATGAAGAAACAGTTTTCTGCCTCTACGTCCGTACTACGACCCGAACCGTTGCTTAGCAAGGCTCCTCGACCTGACTCGTTGGTCTTGAACCAGAACATCAGCGTGTAGTCCTGTTCTGCGTCGCGAGTGAAGAACTCGTTGCGCAACTTCAGACCCTTCGTTCCGTTCGACTGCTGCTGGTTGAAGTCGAGCTTCAGCGACATATTGTGTGGCATACTCCAGTCTACGTTGTTCAGTCGCAGGTGAGCACCCTGTGCACCGTCTTCGGCATAGTCGCCCATACCCTCGTTCATGGGGTAGTAGTCAATGAGTCCCATCTCGTAGCCCGTCAGCAGTTTGTTGCCATAGCTGTTGAGTAGTACGAGGTCTAAGGCACGGTTCCAAATACGTCCTTGCAGCATTCGTCCGGAATAGAAGGAACGTTTGCTAGCGTCAGTTTGGTTGGTCGCACCGAAGACAATTGTTCCGCTGCCAGCGTAAGTGATATCCTCTATCTTCGCCTCTAGCGCGTTGGCGTAGAGGAAAGCTGTGTGCTTCTCGTTGTCAATCACCAGTGCTACGCGTGTGAAGGCGTCGGTACTGATAGGTGTTGTACCCTCCATGGTCTTGTCATCTATCACAGCACGCAACAGTTTCTCCTTGGTGAGCCACAGTTGCAGCTTATGACCATCGGTGCCATGCGAGAAGATAGGCATCTCCTTGTCAATGGCATTGGGTTTCACCATCACCTCGATGGTCACGCTCTTGTCGATGAAGTTACGGCGAGCATCGCTCTCAGCTGCACCACTACCGTTGAATGACAGCGAGACAGACTCCTCAAGAGCATTCTCGTTGGTTTCTCCCTTCACCTCGAAGTTGGTGGTAGGTTGCAGATAGTTATACTCGATGGGCTCTGAGAAACTGAAGACGATATCCTCACCAACGTCGAGTACGCCGTCCTTCGGTTCAGGAGTGCCGAAGATTTGCGGGCGGCGCGTATCCTTAACACCCGTGAGCACCTTCGAGCTGCTGGTCAGGTATCCGTTGCCATTGCGGCAGAACAAGACGGCCCGCAGGTCGTATGCCTTCTCCATGACTATTCCCTCCCCGTAGAATTTTGTGGTGATGTTACCATTGGCGGGTATCATCTCCTTTGTGCCACTGGCCATGTTGTAGTATGTAGAGTCGGCATAGAAACTGCACAGGTTCGTCCAGTAGTCATCGCCGCGTGTGCTCTCCTTGTACTGGAACTCCACATGGTCGAAGTTCTTCTGATTACGGTTGAAGTCGCTGATAATGATGGGCAGGTACCAGCCTCGCTGACTGTCATAGGGCGCATCCGTGTTCATGATCCACTTGTCGCCCGGACTCGTAATGCTGACGTTGCCAGCCTGTTGCAGGAAGTGCACACTGAAGGTGGCATCCTGGAATGTCTTGACGTCCTCCTGCGAAACCAGTCGCAGTCGCAGGTTCTCATAGTCGAAGCCCTCACCGGCCGACACCTCGATAGTCTTCTCGGTAACCTGTCCGGGCTGCACCAGTACGGTACGCGGACTGCCAGCCAGCGGCATACCGTCCATCATCACCTTTGCACCGTTGGGGTTCGAGTCGTCGCGCAGCGTCAGGTTGAAGTAGGGGTAGAATGCTTCGGGCTGCTCGCTCTCGTTGGTCATATACACCTTGAAGCGGGCAGGCTCGCCAAACGGGACACCGCTCACACTCTGCTTATCGAAATAGATCACGGGGTTCTCCATTTTCTTGGTTCGCTCGTCAAGGATAGACCCCGTATTGTAGAACATCGTCCGGCGCTCGTCCTCCCACGTTCTCAGGGTGGCACCGGCCCGTGTGCGGTAGATGAAGCCCCGCTTGTGCTGGGTGTTGTTGCGCAGATTACTCTGTTTGTTGAAAATTGCCTTAATGGCTTCGTCGTCATAGTGCTCGTACTTGTCGTTTACAAAGACATCGTTCCAGTCGTAGCGTCCTGTATGATTTGTCGTCGTGTCGGCATAGTATACGTCGAAGTTCAGATGACTCAGCCGATCCATGCTGATGGTGAACGTCTCCTTGCGCGAGTACTTCTCCGTGGTGCCGTACTTCGGGGTGAAGTTGGCCGCCAATACCGGCACTATGTTCAGGTGCCACTTCCACCCCGTCATGGTCACCTCGTGGGCGTTGTTCTCATTCTTGTTGCCTTGATCCCACGCCTTTTTCAGTATAGCCTTGAACGCTTCGCTGAGGCCGTATTTGATGATGGTGCTGGCTATGGCGTTGTAACCAAGTCCAAGCCCCGCAATCACGTCCCCATAAGTGTCAGCATACTTAAAGTCCGTGGTGATGTTCGTCTCACTCTCCGTAGCCGTCAGCTGGCTGCTGAACTCCTCGCTATAGGTTAGACCGGTAGCACCATCGACGTCGAAATTCCGCATCAGCGTCCTGGCCTCCAGCTTCTCCCGCTCGTTCTGGGCTATCATGGCTATCCAGTACAGCATGCTCTGGTAGTAGTCAGCCACCTCGTCAATGTCGGTGATGGTGCTTCCTGCAGGCCTGATGACCACGTAGTTGACACCCTCCTTGGCTTCAAAGTCGTCGTAGTTGTAGAACATTTCCCACTCCTTGTCGCCCTTGTTCAGTTGCTGTCGGGTGTTCATCACGCCAAAGCACGGGTCGTCGGGCTTACGCAGCGACATATAGACGGGTTTCCCCGTAGCATTAGCCTGTCGCTGGGCCTCTGCCTTGTTGCCCATGAACATCATCGCCCGGCACTGTTCCTCCATCTGCGGCAGCATCTGGTTCACTATGTATTGCTGCGAGTGTGCAAAGGTTGACTCCAATTCCTGACCCACAGCCATCGTCTCGCTACGTACCAAGTAGAGCGGCTTCTTTGTCAGGGAGTCTATTCCCTGTGCAATGACCAGCAGCCTGCCGGCCTTCTCGGCTCCACGCATCGTCTGATAGATACTGTCATTGATGGCACGGATGGCCACGGCGGGTTTCATGATGATGTTGGTATTCAGTCCCATATAGACGTCGCCGTCGGCCCCTATCACATATTTGTTATTGCTCGTCGATATGTCCGTATTCGCCGTCATGGTGTAGTTATAGGCCAGTTCCGAATTATTGTTCCATACCAGTGCGAGGTCGATGTTGAACACGCTGTTGGCCTTTGACCAAATTCCAGCGCCCACACCTTGCCAGGTGTCCCACGAGGTTCCGAAGCCTACATCCAAATTAACGCCTCGCTGCATCTTCATGGCGAGGTTGAACGTAGATGTCAGCGTAGAACCCTTCGACAGTTTGGCACTGGAACCACTGCCTGGCGGGTCGCGCAGGATATCGACCAGAATAGGTTTGCCCACACTCATCACATCTCTTGATGTTGACAGCGGTGCAATATTGAGGATGTACGCACGCAAGGGGTCAGCCTCGTAGTGTGTACCATCCATCTCGAGCGTCATCGTAACTGTGCGCAGCGCCTGCTTGCCTGTTATCAGGTAAGGAATCTGTTTGGCTGCCAACTGATAAGTATATTCACCGACGCTGTCGAGTTCTATGACGTCGCGTTGTGTACTGCTGACGAATCCGTTCTGGATGGTGACGCGTCCACCGGAAAGGCGTACCACGTCGATGCTGTCGCTTTGCTGGTTGTTGTTGTAGTAATAGCGCTCGGTGGCAGAGATGCGTAGCGGATAGGTACGCTCGATGTTGAATACAGGGTATCCGAAGGTGTAGTCAGCGCGCATGGAATCCCTGACGCCCACAGGCCATCCCTTCTTGCGGACGGGGCGCACCAATTCTATCTTCGTGGATGTTCCATCAAGTCCCTTTGCCGTATAGTAACGGTTGCCCAGATAGTCGAACGTGTCGTAGCCTATCTGTTTGTAACTGATGTTGACTGGTGCGTGGTAGATGCGGTTGTACTGTGCATGATATTCCACCTGAACCTGTGTGAGGTCTTCGCCGCTTGTAGTGCGCCACTTGCCTTTAACCACATCGGTATGAAGTGTCAGCGAGTCGGTCAGGTCGATGACGTCGCTGGTATGTCCGTCCTGGAAGAGGGTGGCATAGCCACGGGCGGTAATCTGTTCTATCTTCCACTTGACAGGTGGCAGGTAGACCACGTATTCACCCGTGCGTACGTCGGGTGTCACCACTTTTCGTGAAATAGTGGTGTGGACGCGTGTTTTGTACTCCTTGCCGTCGTGGCTCTGGTGTGGGAATACCTCGTCGGTTTCCTTATGTTGCGTGTCCTGTATGTCCCAAACGAGTCGTGAGGAACGGTCGCCCTCAAGGGTCAGCACCAGTTGCAGGTCGTTGCCCAGGTTGTTGCGCGACAGTGAGTTGTCCAGCGGGAAAGCTTCCTGATCCTTACCACCAGCTATGCGTCCGATGAGCTTCACGCGGGTGTCATCGTAGAAATAGACTCCCGCCTTGTCGATGGTGAAGTTGTGTTCCTTTTTCGTGGTATCGGTACTCTCGTAGTAGTATCCCCTTTGGTAGAAGGTGTGACCATCCTTGGCTGCCTGGATGGTATGCTTGCCTGGCAGCATGCGGAAGGAGAACTTACCCTCGTAGTCGGTTGTTACCTTGCCTGCAGCGGTACGTACCTCACGCCCGTCAACGAAGAACGACACGTCTTGTACGGGGATGCTAGTGCCATTGTAGAGCACAAATCCTGCAAAGCGCACGCTCTTCTCTACGAAGAACACCACATTGTTGATGAGGTTGGTGCCTGGCTCTGTGCCGAAGGTAATTATCTTCTGTTCAGAATAGCCGTTCAGGTTTGGTGCCAGCCGATAGGCTCCTGAGAAACTCTCGCCCCAGTAGGGCAGACCCTCCTTGCGGAAGTAACCACTCTCGTCGGTCTCTGCCGTTTCCTGAATGCTGCCGTCTGTGGAACTGATGTTCACCGTGATGCCCGGAATGCCCGAACCGTCAGGGAAGCGTACATAGCCTTCTATGGTACCCGTTTCGCTGCACTGGCCGGGAATGGTGTCAGTGCTTTGATAGTCCATACCTTCACAGTTGTTGGCAGCCAGCACGCAGTAGTCGTACTTATGACGTGGTGCGGTGGTCTTGTCCTCATACTGCGTATCAATAATCTGTGTGGCAATGGTCTCCCACGCATCCTTGGCTTTCGCTTGGTCGCGACGCTTGACGATGAAGTAGTCGATGGCTCCACCGTCCGTTGTCCATGACAGAAGCGTGGAGCTCTGCAGCGGTTTTGCTGACAGCGAACTCTTGTTGATATGTCCGTTGTTCTCGTAGAAGAATGCGTCTGCTGGCGTCTGTACATTGGTGGTGTTGTCAAGTATTATCGGCAACGGTGACTGTTTGGTGTTGACCACGATGCTGAGTTGGTATTTCGTGCAAGAGCGGTGCAGCACCATCTCCAGTTGTCCTGCAGCAATCTGTTCGGCCGTCAGTACGGTAGATGACTTGCCGATGCTCTTGCCTTCGCGGTTGGTCATCTCGATGTTCAGCACCATCTCGGCACGTTCATCCCAGACATAGCTAATTATTCCTTCACCCTTCGCATAGTTCCACTTGACGAGTATCTTCGATTCGTCACGATTACTCCAGTCGGCAGTAGCCTCTATGGGGTGCAACAGTGCCAACTTGTGGAACGTGGGGGAGATATTGTTAAGTGTAGGATTGTCTGCAACACCCCACAGTTGTAGTGTGGAGGCGCGTAGGAGGCTGTACATGACCTTCGGCTTGCCGGAGCTGGCGTCGATATGGTCCTTGGTGAGTGACGAGATGAGCAGGGAGTCTTTGAAGGAGTATGTTTCCTGGTTGACATCCACCATGATGGAACCGATGTCCTTGAAGTCTTCGTCCATGCCCGATAGTGAGCGCTGGATGAGGAACTGGTCACCGTCGATTATGTCGGGGTATTTAAGGTCGCTGATTTTCCAGTTGAGTGTCACGGCCCCTTTCTGGTCCACTGACGCTGTAAGGTCGCGGCTGTCGTGCATCATAGGCACATCCTTGAGGGTGATGCTGACCGTATTGTTGTTGCTGGTGGGCCAGTCGGGATCGCCCAGCTTGTCTTTGTCCCATGTGGCTGTGACGATGCCCGCATTGATAACCACCTTCTTGTGCGTGTCAGTTGCCGGCAGCAGTACGAAGCCCGCATAGTTGTTGTCTTTCAGGTTTATCTTGTCCAACTTGTGCTCCTTGTCGTCACTACCTGTATAGGTGGCTTGCAGCCAGCTGATGGCATGGTCGCTGACGCACGGTATCTTGATCTTTCCCTCCTCGCCAGGGTCGGTACCTATGACGGCATCGTAGGCTTCCAGTCCTATCTCGTCGAACTCGATGCTGCCGATGTCGCGTACGTAGTCCTCATAGTGTCCTCCGTCGTAGTACAGTCGTCCACTGACGGAGAGCACGTACTTCTTGCCCGCCATGGAGGCCGGGTAGTACCAGTCCAGCTCCGCATAGCCGTTTCCTGAGGTGCGCCCCTTGCCGTCGTTGCGGTAGAAGTAGAGGTGTTGCTTCTCGTTACCTGTGACGAGGCAGTACTTGGGCGAGTACTTCTGGGAGTTGGTCAGGAAAAGTACCGACTCTTCTGACTGCATGCTCTGGAAGTAGGCACGTACGTAGTCGAGCGTTTCGGAGCTATACTCCTCGTCAATCTTGAATATCTCAGTCTTCTTACCATTGGCATCCTTGAGACTATAGACCGCCTCGTGCAGCGTGCGGAACGGGTCGTAGTCGGAGGTGAGCAGTTTGAAGTGCATACAACCCCGTGCGCTGGTATTGTAGGTGAATGCTTCGCTGGGCGTGTCGAAGAGACCCTCACCCTTGTTGGAGTAGCGCACATGCATGTAGATGTCGTCGCCACCAGCCCCACGGTTGAGGTCGTCGCCTACAGAGCCTGCCGCGGTGGAATTGAAATACACACTAGTGACAACACGGTGGTCGGCAAACTCGTGACGCGTGTAGAACAGGTGTATGGAGGCACCGCCCGCATTACTGTTCAGGTCACCTTTTAGACCTTTGAAATGGTCGCCGCCCGTATAAGGTGCGAGGATCCATTCCACACCATCGCTGTCGGTGAACTTCTCCTTATAATCGCCGTGCACCACCTTCAGGTCGGTGATGAATCCCTGCGAGGGTTTCTCTGTCGTGGCCTGCTTGTAGAGCAGGTAGATGTAGTCACCGCCTGCACCGTCGTTCAGGTCGCGGTCGTAGCTCTTCCATCCCGCCTGGTTGCGTACTGACTTGCTGCCGCCAGCCACCATCACGTCGGTAAAGAAGTCTGTCCAGACAGCCGCCCGCAGCCCTTGTGGCAGCAGGAACAGCAGTCCGGCAAGAATCGCCACTCTAGTAATTTTCATAAGTCGTCAGGTTTTTAGTTGTTATTATTGTTATTTCGCGTTAATCTCTTGGAGAAGTCGGTCAGCATGTCCCCAACGGTCCATCATGAACAGCATGTAGCGCACGTCGACATTGATGGTACGTGCCAGCTGGCGGTCGAAGAAGATGTCGCTGGCCAGCGAGTCCCAGTTGCCGTCGAAGGCCAGTCCCAACAGTTCACCCTTACCATTGAAGATGGGTGAGCCACTGTTTCCACCCGTGATGTCGTTGTTCGACAGGAAGCAGAGCTGCATGGTGCCCGTCAATGGATCTGTATATTTGCCGAAGTCCTTCTGTGCCATCAGCTCGTGCATGACGGGCTCGGCAAAGTATTCGAAGTTCTGGTCGGCCAACTGCATCTTGTCCCACAGCGAGCGGGCCGTGGTGTAGTAGCCAGAGGGTTTTCCGCCCAGTGTGTATTCGCCAATCTGTCCGTAGGTCATACGCAAGGTGAAGTTGGCATCCGAATAGTTAGGCATATCCATCTCCATGCGCAACACGGCGGCGCAGAGCAGCTTCTCCTGTTCGTTAATCTCCTCGTTCAGCGAGCGACGGGCCTCGTTCAGCTTTGCCACGAAATCAGAAAGGTCAATACTGTACTGTACGCCCAGGTCTTTCTTGTAGCTCTTCTTGTTGAAGTAGATGGGCTTGCCCTTCATCAGGAGCGACTTGTTGTAGAGGGCGTTGACATATGCCTCGCAGTCACCATGGAACTTCTCGTCGATGGTCTTGTACAGGTCGGGTAGCCACTCAGCATCCGTCACCTGTTCGCGGTAGTTCTTGATGAGAGCAGCCAGTATCTCGCAGTCGGTGGCCTTGTCCCACTCCGAGCTGTTGTCGTTGAACTCATGGTATTGTTTCTTGGGTTTGCTCTCGGGACCCTTTACGGGCATGCCCCAGCTCAGGCGCCAGGCACGCAAGCTCAACTGCTCCTGTGCAAAGAAAGTCTCCATGAACAACGTGCGGATACGTGTCAAGCCCATACGCTTCTGGTACAACTTGGCCATCTTGTCGAAGTCCACCTTCTCGAGTCCTGTATTCTTAGCGGTGTCCTGCCACTGGCGGATGCGAGCCTCGTAGTCGCGCTTCTGTTGAATCAGTCCCGTGCTGTCGATGCACTTGTTCATGCCCAGCGAGTTCTTCCAGTAGTTGCTGGACTGTGCATATTTCGAGTCGTACATGATGCGGATAGCCTCGTCGGCACGCATGTGGCGCAACATGATTTTCTGCTTGATGTCACGCACCTGGGCACGTGGCGCATTGCTAGCGTCGCGACGCTCCTGGATGCCGTAGCTCGATAGGTAGCGGCTGGTGCTGCCCGGATAACCCATAATCATGCAGAAGTCGCCAGGCTTGTAGCCATCCATGCAGACGGGCGCCCACGACTGCGGGTGATAAGGTACGTTGTCCTTCGAATAGTTGGCAGGACCATTGGTCTTTGGGTCTGCATAGATACGGAATACGGAGTAGTCGCAGGTCTGGCGAGGCCACATCCAGTTGTCTGTCTCACCGCCAAACTTACCCATCGACTTGGGAACGGTGAATACCAGACGCACGTCGTTGAAGTCGCGGTAGGTGGTCATGTAGTACTTGTTGCCCTCATAGAACGGCTTCACCTCGACGCGCAGGGTAGAGTCCTTCGCGCGGATGTCCTTCTGCCATGCGTTCTCGATGGAATCAACGAATTCTTCCACGTCCTTCAGTTTCAGCTTGTCCATACCCAGCTGGTTCAACTCGTCCGTCACGTCCTTCTGTTCTATCATGAAACTGACAAACAGGTCGTCATTAGGCAGCTCCTCGGCATAGCTCTTGGCATAGAAACCATTGAGCAGGTAGTCGTGCTCCACAGTAGAGTGCTCGCGGATGGCGTCGAAGCCACAGTGGTGGTTGGTAAACACCAGTCCGTCGGGCGATACGACGACACCTGAACAGAAACCCCCGAAGTTGACGACGGCTTTCGTGACGGCGTTATCTGTCTGGTACAGTTGTTCTTTTGACAGTTGGAAACCATACTGCTGCATCTGCTGAAAGACAGCATCCGGCAGGTTGTAGAGTGTCCACATGCCTTCGTCGGCACGGGCAGAGGATATGGCTAATGTAGCCAATAAAGTAACAAAAATCTTTTTCATGAATTATCGTGTTGTTTATTATTTTATGATGAATTTACGTCCGTTCTTGATATAGATGCCAGGAGCCAAAGCACCCTGTACTGCCTGACCATTCAGATTGTATATCTGTTGCGACTGCTGACGGTTTTCTATAGGAATGTCAGCAATGGCGGTCTGAATTGCTGGTTGTTCTATCTCCGTAACGTAGCTGCTATAAACGTTGCTCTTGGCGATGGTGGGGATATTCATGGTGAATACCTGTTGGCTGCCATCGGGATAACGACCAACGGTCTCGTCGCCTTTCATCGTTGTATAGACGAGATGGTCGCTCCAACTCTCGTCGGCAGCAGTCAGCAGCACGTCGCCACCATCGGCGTCGAGTTTGAACGAAGCGTGCAACTGAGACTGCGGATCCAGCTTGTCACACCATACAATAAGATATCCGTGAGCGGGGATGATGGTGTTGATGGAAGCGTCGCCTTTGGTGATCTGGTACTTCGTGGGCTTTTTCAGGTTGTCACTCAGATACATGCCCTCCACGTCGATGGGTTGGTCTGTGGTGTTGTACAGCTCCACCCAGTCGTTGCGCTTGAAGAACTCGTTGGCGTAGATGCTGTTAGCGGCACTCACCTCGTTGATGCGAACAGGGTTGATGCCCTGAGCAGTACGCTCCTCAGAGGATAGTGGGGTGAACATCGCCGTCAGGCTGACATTGCTGTCTGTGATGTCGATGACGGCAGGAGTCAGGATGTCTTCACCGCTACTTGCCCCAATAGAGGTCTTCAGTTCAGCAGCCCAGAATAGGTCGCTGGAGGTGTAGCTGATGTTATGCACCTCGACGGCAATGACATTGTTGCCTTTCTGGAAAAGCGACGGGTTCAGGTCAAGGGTACCGCTTATCGGCGTGTTCTCGGCATAGGTCTGTGAGAACGTGTTGTAGTTGACGGTTCCCTGGTTCATGTTGACGCGTCCGGCCTCTTGTCCGTTGACCCATACCACGCATCCGTCGTCCAACTGGTAGTTCAGCTGGAAGACATCTCTTGACGTTGGGGCAGTGTTCAGAGTGAACTTCTTGCGGAAATAGGTCGTGGGGTTCTTTTGCTGGTCGTTATTTCCATAGCTGACGGTGGTGGTCACGCCTGTCATCTTATAGCCCAGCGGTGCTGCTCCCGATTTCCAGGAGGTATCGCTGAAGCTGGTGGCCTTCCAGTTGGACGCAGCCTCACCATTGTCGTAGTATTTCCACGTGTCGTTCATGCCAAAGACCTGGACAAGAGCGCCAGAAGACTTCTTCCAACCGGCAAAGGTGTAGCCTGCAGGAGCCTTGGCCTCTAACTGCACGGGGGCGAAGAGCTTGCCGTTGAAGTCGGCATAGGGCACCTTGATGCCATTGACATAGATGCTGGCACCTTCCACATCGGCACCAAACTGTACGCTGTGCTTCTTCACGCCGCTCAGCTTCATGGGTGAGTATTGCTGCAGCTGGGTCGTCAGGTCTTCCAGGCGCGTCTCCAGCTTGCTCTTGATTTTGTTGGCAGTGTTGTCGGGCGACATGCCGTCAAGTTGCGACATGGGGCGCATGGCATCGGCCAACTCATTGATAATAGCTGTGGCACGACTCTTCTCGTAGACGCTTCCTGCCATGATGCAGAACGTGTCGATGAACTTCTTCCGGTATTCATCGTGCTTCAGCAGGTTCTTGAACAGACGGACCATCTTCACGTCGGTATGGTCGTCGAGCGAGGAGAGACGGCGGTCCCATGCGTTCAGGGCATAGTCCAGGTCAAACAGCACGAAGCGGAAACGGCCGTCGGCCTGACTGCGATAGCCCTTGACGTTGTTCTCAGGCCAGTCGTCATTGCCGATATACATCTCTGCGGCCATGTAGTTGGTGAACTCATCGATGTCGAGCAGCGTCTTCACTTCGTCGTAGACGCCTGCCTGGTTGATGTTCTCGCTCAGTTCCACGAGGTGGTTGTATACTTCATCGGTGCCATTCGTAAAGGTGTTGTTCTCGAACATGTCTATCTCTTCGTCGTCATAGCCGAAATTCGCATAGACAAACTTGTCGTTGTTGGGTTCGCGTAGGTTCAGTACCCCCTTGAAACGCCCATTGATATATTCTGCCACCTGCACAAAGCTCTGCACGTCGATGTCGATGCCTGAGCGCTGGATAATCGTTTGCAGCGCAGGGTCCGTGAAGCGCGAACCCGACCAGACATCGTTACCGCCGTTGCGTACCAGTAGCGTCTTACTGCGGATATAGGGTTTCTGTGGGAAGAAGACATAGTCGAAACGGTTCTGCCCATCAAACACCTTGTTGGACTTGAGTTTCATAGAGCGTGGATTGGCTGTTCGCGTCCAACCGCCTGATACAGCGATGTTGACATCCTGATTGAACAGCATGCCCTCCGTAGGACTGATATAGCTGAAGTTGACAGGACGGTCCCAGGGCTGGTTCCAGTTGACGGGGTCGTCACTGCCATTGCCCGTAATACCATTGGTGCCCCTCACGTCGATACCCCAAGTGTTATCGGTGAAGTAACGCTCGTCGCCGACGATGGAGACAATGGGGATGGTGTATTCGTGTTCCGGCACGATATAGCTGCGGGTGACGGGCACGCTGGGCAGGTAGCCGGCCTTGAACAGACGGAAGACAAAGTTCGTGGTGCTGGTGATGGTGAACTGTCCATTCCTGCTCCGCTTGCTGCTACTTGCCGAGGTGTTCTCCTGTGGCATGCTGCCATCGGTGGTGTACATCAGCTTGGTTCCTTCGGGGATATCCACCTTGATGGTCAGTGAACCTTGGAAGAGTTGGCTGCCCTGACTGACCACGGGCGCTGCCAACCGTTCTGTGGCAAAGGTCGACGTGGTGTTGGTGGCCCCAGGGGTGGGTGTCGCTGTCCATCCCCACGCGTCGCCACCATCGGTGGTACGGGCCCAAGCCGTACGACTCATAGCCATGGGATAGTCCACGCTGGTTATCAGCTGTCCGTTTTTGTCGCTCAGACAGATGGTGTTGCCGTCGCAGTCTAACTTAAAAGGTGCCTGATTGCTCTTGATGTCGTTAGACCCCAGCCACACCACCTTGAATCCCTTCGCAGGAACCTTGCCGATGTCTTGAGGCATCTTCCAGAAGGTCAGGTTGTTGGGGTCTCTGCTGAGATACATGCCAGCGAGGTCGATAGCTGTTGTGTTGGGGTTATACAACTCTATCCAACTGTCGAAGTTGGTAGCAGGACTCATTACGACGCCTGCATTCGACGCCATCACCTCGTTGATGACGAGATTGTCGGCATGAGCCGTTGTGAGCGCCGAGGCTGTCAATAGCGTGAACAGTATTCGTTTCATTAGTTTATGGTTTTACGATTTCTTGAAATATTTTCCAATCACAGGAAGGCTCTTGAGTGGCAGGTCTTTGTAGATGATATATGCCACAAAGAGGATGATGAACAGGGTATTGAAGGCCAGTGCCCCTATCATGGGCCACTCATCGCTAAGCTGCATCACACAGAAGATGACAACAGTCAACAACACATAAAGGGCAATGTCCTTCATGGGGTAGGGTATGGGGTTCTTCTTCTGTCCGACGATGTAGCTCAGCACCATGGCTGTGCCGTAGCCAGCGACACCACCCCATGCACAGGCCCAGTAGCCGTACTCAGGGATGAAGAGGATGTTGACGGCAAAGAGTACCGCACATCCTGTCAGCGAGAACCACGCGCCATAGATGGTCTTGTCGATGAGCTTGTACCAGAACGACAGGTTGAAGTAGACACCCATCATGATTTCCGCCGCCATGACGATGGGTACCACGCCCAGTCCCTCGCGGTAGTTGGCACCCAGAATGTATTGCAGCAGGGGCATCCAGCCCACGACGCAAAGGTATGCCAGCAGCGTAAAGATGAGGAAGTACTTCATCGCTGCCGCATAGTATTCGGTCTTGTCGGCATCCTTCGACTTGGCGAAGACGATGGGCTCGTAGGCATAGCGGAAGGCCATGGTGATCATGGCCATAATCATCGCAATCTTCACACACGAACCGTAGTCGCCCAGCAGGATGTTGGCCTGTGCTTCGTCAGGATAAACCAGCGGGAAGAGAATCTTGTCGGCCACCTGGTTCAGGATACCTGCGATGCCCAGTATCAGGATGGGCCACGAGTAGCTGAACATCTGGCGTAGCAGCTGACCATCGAACTTCCATTGTATTTTCAACAAGTCTGGGATGAAGAACAGGGTGATGAATGCCGTACACAACAGGTTGATAAAGAAGACGTAGAACACCGATGTTTTGCCGAGGACGACAAAATACAGCACGTTCAGTCCGATGTTAAAGACGATGAACAGCATCTTCAGCGATGCAAAACGGATGGCGCGCTTCTGGAAACGCAGGAAGCTGAACGGGATGGCTTGCAGGGCGTCGAGGGCTACCACCACACCCATCATCAGCAGATAGTCTGGGTGCTCCGTATAGCCGAGGACATTGCTGATAGGGGTTATCAGTCCGAACAGCAACAGCAGGAAGACGGCAGTCAACGAACCCACCACGGCCATTGCCGTTGTGAACACGGTGTCAGGCTTGTTCTTCTCGTCGTTGGCAAAGCGGAACAAGGAAGTCTCCATGCCAAAGGTCAGCAGCACCAGTATCAGCGCCACATAGGCATAGACGTTCGTGCTGATGCCGTAGTCGCCCGTCTCGTGCGGCATGTAGTAGGTGTATAGCGGTACCAGCAGGTAGTTCAGGAACCTGCCGACGATGCTCGATAGTCCGTAGATGGCCGTGTCCTTGGCCAGTGATTTCATGTTTGCCATAGCTGCCAGTGTTTAGAAGCTGCCCAACCACGCCTTCAGTTCCAGCATCATCTCCAGATGGTAGGCGAACGACTGGCGGATGCCGAAGCCGTGACCTCCCGAGGGGTAGATATGCATGCTGGCGGGAACCTTGTTGACATACAGTTCCTCGTAGTAGTTGAGGCTGTTGATGGGCGGCACAGCCTTGTCGTCGTGGGCCAGTGCCAGGAAGGCGCGAGGCGTGTGGTGACCTATGTGCTGCTCGTTGCAGTATTCGTTCACCAGTTTGCGCTTGGGCTTCTTGCCCAGCAGGTTGTCGCGCGAACCCTGATGGGTCACGCCCTGCTCCATCGATATGACGGGGTAGAACAGTATCTGGAAGTTAGGCATGGCGTCGCCAGTGGCGTGGGTGGCAACGGTAGAGGCCAGGTGACCACCTGCCGAGAAACCCATGATGCCCACATCCTTCGTGTTGATATGCCACTCCTTGGCATTGCGGCGCACCAGTCGCATAGCCTCTTCGGCATCCTCGGCAGGCACCTGCCAGACACCATGCGGCATGCGGTACTTCAGCACTATCAGGGCTATACCCTGACTGGTGAAGAACGGTGCCCACTCGTGGCCCTCATGGTCCATAGCCAGATGGGTGTAGCCGCCGCCAGGACAGCACACCACGGCGCGTCCCGTCGCCTTTTTCTCGTTGGGCAGGTACACCCACACCTTCGCCATGTCCTTCGGGTCGTTGTTGCTCGTCTTCGGACCGTCAGGCCACAAGTTCATCTCTATCGGCTTCTGTGCCATAGCACTCATTGCCACTAACATCATAGTCATTAACAGTAGTTTCTTCATCATATATCTTATTCTATTTTTTTTTTACGAATGATGCTGTTTACCAATCACTATCGTCTTTCACGTCTTCAGAACCGCCATCTGTATAATTGTTGACGGAATAGACAAGGACGTGGACTTGGGGTTGTAATTTAACCTCGCGAATAGCGGGTTGCTGATATCTTTTCTTCATGACGCCTTACCTCCGATTCTAATGTTAACAGTATATTGCTTGCCAGCCTCCCAAGTGCCTGAAGACAGGGTAAGGGTCTTCTTACTGCCACCGTTGTAGCTGATTTCTATCCGTATGCCGTCCTTTGCCTGGGGGATGAAGAATAGCCATCCGCAGGGTAGCAGTTGTTTTTCTTTGGTGACAGCGATGTCTCTGTTGGTCAGCGTGTAATATCTCTGGTTTTCGTCAGCCCAACCGATTGAATAGCCAGCCTCTCCCCAGCCTGTGCTGTAGCTGTAATCTGCCTGGTTTTTCATGCCTTTCAGTACGATGCTGTTTACCGTATAGTCTGCGTCCACCTCTTTATAGACCTTGAACTGTACGGCGGCACAAGCGTGGTCGAAGGTCAACGTCACTATGCCACTGTTGTCATTATAGGAGATATTTTCGTGCTTAGCAACGAGGAAGTCTTTCTGGTTGAAAGCATCGTTATCCATTGCGAAAGTAACGTAGGGATTGCCGCTATTCCAATTGAATGTGCCACCATCATGGGCATAGAAGTCCAATTTACTGTTATCTTGTACAGGCCAGTTGGCAGTGCTCCAGGTGTCACCGGTTTGGGTGAAATTCTCAGACCAACCATCTTCGTAGTGCATTGTGAAACCACTGAGCGTTGCTGTAGTAGTTGGTGCAGCCGTGCGTGTTATCTCTCGTGCAGAGGCGCTTTCGTCCTGCATGGGATTCTCGCTTACCTCGACAGTCAGCAGACGGGGTGATGGAACGTCGCGAGAGGTGGGTTCGACATCGTCACTGCCTCCGCAGGCGGCAAGGGCTATGACGGAAAAAAGTATGAATAGTTTTCTCATATCGTTAATCATGTTTTTTATATTACATATAAATTTGCTGCAAAGATACACATTTTTTTTCTGATATTGTCGCATATTCTGTAAAAAAATGAAAGAAGCACGGCAAGCTGGTCGTAATTAAGTGAGAGAAGGACGCAAGGGGATAGACCTCTTTGCGCCCTCATTCTTACTGTCTCGCCATCTCCCATCCTTTCAGCATGGCGAACCAGTCGATGCTGGTAATGCCATTCTCCTGAATGGCCATTGCCGCACCTAACGCTATCCAGCGCGCAGGACTCTCTGAGGGGATGCCTAACGGTTCGTCGGCTCCGATACCCGTCAGCCTGCTGACGTTCTCCACATACGCCTTGCTGTTGTTCTCGTTGGGTGGCGCCCACCTGCCTACGATGGCCCTGATGGTAAAGAGCCTGTACGTGTGGTAGTAGGTACGGGTGAGCAGCCTGAAAGCTGCTCTCCACCCATACGCTAAGTTCTCAAACTGGCAGAACGCTGAATCTGTCTGCTCCTTCTTCAATCCTTGCCACTGATCCTTGCTTCTACGGATATTCAGTGGATTGTTATTTCTGATTCCTCTTGGTAACATAACTTCAATTCTTCAATTTTTCAATTTTTCAATTTTTCAATTTTTCAATTCTTCAATTTTTCAATTCTTCACTTTTTCAATTCTTCATT